>WNFJ01187310.1_pt2 | contig 12460 bp, 9 predicted proteins | sample 5400461 | NCBI WGS metagenome assembly WNFJ01 (sample SAMN13153349, study PRJNA577476) | soil metagenome | isolation source: 115 cm saprolite on Douglas fir-dominated hillslope | place: USA:California | collected 2013-09-17 | reverse complement strand
GCGATAGCCGATCGTAGGTAGTTCGTTCAGCTCTTTGCCTTCGCGGTCAAACCATGAGAGCCGCGTAGCATTGTCGCTTGCCGACTGAAAGACCACGACGCCATTGTCCGAGACGGAAAACCCTGCGCGGGAGAGGCCAGGGTCCTGTTCCAGTTCCTGTTGCGCAACCGGTCCGGGTGGACCAGTGGTCTGAAGTCGCTCGAGATCGAACGGTTGCTCCATGAGGCTGCGGTCTCGAACATAAAAGAGACGCCCGGACGTAAACTGCGTATTCCCAGCGACCTCAGAGGAGATCATTTTGCTCTCCATGGAATTCAAAGAGCCAACACTAAACCCCTGACAAGCTAATGAAATATAGAAAGTGATCTCCGTCGGGGAGGAATGAGGGCCAAAGCGGCGCGGCATTCGACCCACTTGCGTGGCATTCAACCCCCTTGACTTTATAGCGGGCTGCGGCTCGCCACCCGAAGCTGGCACCTTCAGTAGCCCCGAATCGATGCTGGAGGACCGGTTCATGAAATTCGCAGCGAACACGATCGTGCCATGGTCGTTCCAGGTTCCGCCGCCGCCTCCGGGTGCGTCGCATATGATCTGGACAGCGCTGCCGCTAGCATCAGCGCTCTTTAGCTTACCGTCACCGAAGAAACCAACCTGCCGATTATCAGGTGACCAGAAGGGATACGTAGCGCCCTTCGTGCCAGTCAATTGCTGCGCTGTACCGGAGGCCAAGGATCGGATCCACAACGCAGTTCCACCATCCGGCGCAGCAGCCACGAAGGCGAGCCGCCGGCCGTCAGGCGAGATCGCGAAATTATAGGGAACGAAAGAAGTAAATTGCGGCGGCAGCAAAGAAAGGCGAAGATGCTGACGTTCCGGTTGCCGCGTGCTGCGCAACTGAGCGAAGCCGAACCACATTAGCAAGGCGATACACAACGCCGCGAGCCCCCAAGCAAATTCCTCGCGCCGACGTGGTACAGCGTCAGGCGCTTTGCTTATGCGTGATTCTTCGGCGATCCACGTTAGTTCTCTCGCCAAGTCCCGCGCGGATTGCCAGCGCTCGTCGGCATCTTTTGCCAGGCACGTTTTCACGATGCGATCGAACGCCGCAGGTGCCATCGGCTGCAAACTCGATACCAGAGGCGGCTCTCGCTCCAATATCGCAGCGATCACACTTGCTTGTGTTTTCCCCTCGAATGCCTTTTTCCCCGTGGCCATTTCATACAGCACAGCACCGAGAGAAAAAACATCGCTCCTTCCATCCAACTCCCTTCCCTCGATCTGCTCCGGAGACATGTACTGAAACGTTCCGACAATCGTCCCTTGCTGGGTCACTGGCGATTCCTGCTTTGTCGCGGTCAACGTCACCAGACTGGCCAGCGGAGCCACCAGTTTCGCCAAGCCAAAATCCAGAAGCTTCGCTCCACCCGGCGTGAGCATGATGTTGCCGGGCTTGAGATCGCGATGCACCACACCACTGCGATGCGCTTTATCCAATGCATCGGCGATCTGCGCACCCAACTTGAGCACTTGCTCCAGCGCCAGCGGCCCCTTCTGCAGACGCCTGGCCAGCGTTGCGCCCTCGACGCACTCCATCACCAGGTAGTCGATTCCGTCCTGATGACCGATGTCATGCAACACGCAAATGTGTGGATGATTCAGGTGAGAGATGGTTTTCGCTTCGCGCTCGAACCGCTGCTTGCGAATAGGATCACTCGAAAGCTGTTGCGGAAGAATCTTGACCGCAACGGTGCGATCCAAACGAGTATCGCGGGCACGGTAGACTTCGCCCATCCCGCCAGCACCGAGGGGGGAACCGATTTCATAGGGTCCGAGGAGTGTCCCAGGAGCGAGAGGCATGTTCGTCGAAAGTATACCGCTTTGCAAGGGCGGTTGTATCTACGCCGACCTAGTGCCTGGTTAACGCCGTACTCGTCCATGGATTTCAAGTTTCCGAGTACGCCACTTCTCAGGAGTTGACCTTTCCCACACTCAATCCTTCCGAACATCTGGCTTAATCCGTTGAATAACTTTTAGGATGGTTACGGTCGATAACGCTGGGGTGGCGTATGTCTGGAAATCCATTCGCGGAAAAAGATAACAGCAACGGTGAGTATAGATTCGATCCAAACACGGTGCGAACTGGTCTTGTGGCCGCAACTATAGGGCTTCTCTTATTTGGATCGCTAGGAATTTGGGCGGGTGTGCAGGAAGGCTTTACTTCTAAAGGTCCTATCATGAGTTTGCCGCTCTGTCTTGCGCTGATCGGGGCACTAATACATATCGCACGACTCTCTGGTCGGAACCTTCAGATCAGTGACGATGGAATTTTGGTACGCGACAAACAAGGAAATGAGATTGGAAGTCTTCACTGGGTGGAATTAGCGAGAGTCACCGAGCGCCGGAGCATGGCCCAATTGGCTCTCTGGGATAAATCCGGTGCGCGAAGGGCGTTAGTTGACCAACAGTTTGAGAACTTTGCTTTGATTCGTTCGAGAATTTTGAATGAGTATGCGAAAGTCTTCGCGCTCAAGCCCCTACCCATTGAATTTCGGAATTCGAGTCGTTGTTGTTTGAAAGTCTTCTTTTTGCCTTGTTCACTGCATTGTGTAGCTGGGGGGCATGGAGTACCTATCACCGGGGTCAGACAGGTCTCAGCGTGTTTTTCCTTTGCTTTGCGGTCGCCACGCTGCTGTTCCTCTTAAACCTTTACCCACAGATAGCGGGTCCTTCCGAGTTGTTTGGAGATCGAATCGTTTTGCGCACTCTTTTCAAAACAGAAAAAATCTACAAAAAAAACGTTTCGGCCGTCGAGCTGGGAGATGTCGCAAATCCACGTAGCGGCACCAAATTTTCATTCGTCATTCTAAAGATCACCGATGGAAAACCATTAAGAATAACGTCTAAGTTCGGCAGTATTCCGGAGATGTATCTGACACTTCGAGCATGGTTGGCTCAATCAAATGCATAGAGTAAGGTCATTTGGAAGGCGGGGAAATAATCTTAACTCCTGAGAAACGCCGTTCTCGTCAATGTGAAGTACTACTTCACATCTCCGATTACGCGACTCAGATAGCTATTGCAGCTTCGCGTATTCCGCTTTTGCAGCGATGAAAATCGGAATGTCAGGGTCTGCGTCTTTCCAGAGTGTGAGGAAATCCTGATAGGCCGCCTTGGCCTTGGCGGTATCGCCCTGTAACACATGAGCGCGACCGAGGCCTAGATGCGCGAGTGCGCCGATTGGGTCGTTGATGACGATCCCACGGTGCTCGAGAATTTTCTGGAACTCGGCGGCAGCTTCGCGGCCTTTGTGTGCGGCGAGATACGCTTGCCCGCGGAGATAGACCGGGTATAACGCGCCAAACAAGCCAGAGACAGTGCTGCGCGGAACGCCCAGTTCATGCGGAGCCGCGACCGGGAGCAACTCCAGCGCGCGCTCGGGCTCCGCGTGATGGAGCGCAAGCAGGGCGTGTACCACCGGCAGGTAGCTAAACCGAACCGAGGTGTCCTCCGGAAATCGCTTCTGCATCTCGTCCGCAAGTGCCTGTGCGCGGGAAGAATCGCCAGACATGGCCAGGGCGAAAGCGGCGCCGTACTCCACTTCGCGATCATGGGAAAGTCTGAGCGCCTCCAGTGCCCGCTCTTTGGCCGCAGTCGCGTTGCCGAACAGAGCCTCGCGGACCGCAGCTCCTGCTTCCCAGAGTGAAGCCCTTTCTGGCTGCCCCGCCTGTTGCGCCTGAAGGACCGCGCGTTGTGAATTGTTTCGCGCTTCTTGCAGGTGACCCGAATACGCAGCGACAAAAGCCTCGCGCGTCGACATCCAATTCTCGCCTCCGGGCCGCGCCCGCGCACGGGCGGCTTCACGCTCCATGCTTGCCTTGTCGCCTTTGAGAAAGGCGATATCGTAGGCCAGCATGATGAACTCGTCGCTATCGAGTCCGCGGGCAGCGGCGGCGTTCAGAGCAGTTTCGCCTTGCTCCCATCGCCCGAGATAAACATTCATGAGGCCCAGGCTGTAATAGCCGACCCAAAAATCAGGGTCGAGTTCGATGGCTTTCTGCGCCTCCGCCAGCGCCTTTTCGTAGCGGCCCGGCGTCTTGTGAATGCTGCCGGCCAACATATTGTGGGGGCGCGATTCGCGGGGATAAGCTTGTGCCCAGGCTTCGCATGTCTGTTGCGCTCCTTCCAGGTTACCCGTTACCAGCATCTGGTAGGTGGCAGTGATGAAGAACTTTTCGTGATCGCTTGCGCGGTCCCGCAACTGCCAGGCCCTTGCAATGCTCGCAGCCGCAAGGTCAGACTGGTCCAAATCGGCATAAATCCGCCCGAGTGAAGCGTGCGCCATGGCGAATTCCGGGTCAATTTCTGTGGCGCGCCGGAACAGCGGCAGCGACGCCGACGCGCCGCGCATCGCTTGAGCCTGCCACCCGGCGCTGTATGCCTTCAGCGCTTCCAGCGATGATGTCGTTGCCTCGGCGAGGGGAATATCGTGCTGTTCGATGGTGGCCAGCGATTCGCCTACTCGAGTTCTGAACTTACTCGCAGTTTGAGTCAGTGCAACTAGAACATCCTCTTTTGTTGCCGCTTGCGTCAGCTCATCATCAAGGATGTCTCCAGTCCGGCAGCTCCTTGCGCGCAACCCTAATACATACTGGGTTCCCAACCTGGCAATCGAGCCCTCTAGCACGGCGGCGCTTCCGGTCCGCTCGCAAACGTCCCGCGCGAGTTCAGGGGTGAGCGGAGCATCCGCCGGCCGCCCCATCAAGCGCAGGGTGCGCCGGATACGCTGCTCAGGGACAATGCTCAGAAACGGGGACTGTTCTAGCTCTACGGAAAGCCCTTGCCGCAGTGTGTCGTCAAACACCGTGTCTCCAGTCCGGTTGGTGAAATCAGCAAGAACGATGGTGTCCTTCTCAGTCAGCGCGTATGTTTTGCGGGAGAAAAACCACCAGCCGCCCACAGCCAGTGTGACAACCACAATTGATGCGACGATGCCTATCCCCCATCGAATGGGTATTCCTGCGGGCCTCAGCCTGGTCTCGGCTGTTGCGATGGCTGTTCGACCTGAATCTGAATCTCGCTTCAACCGCTGCAAATCCGTGCGAATATCTGCCGCGCTTTGGTAGCGCAGCCTGCGGTCTTTTTCCATCGCCTTGTTGGCGATGCGGTCTAGTTCCGGCGGCAAGTCAGGATTCACTCGCCCTAGCGGGGTCGGCGCTCGATTCAGAATCGCGTCATGGATGACCGCAGCATTCTTACCCGGAAAAGCCATCCGCCCTGTCGCCATCTCATAGAGCACTGTCCCGAACGAAAACAAATCCGTCCTTGCATCCAATTCTTCACCTCGCACCTGTTCTGGTGACATGTATGAGATGGTGCCTATCGTCGCGCCCGGTCGAGTGAGCTGTTCTAGCTCGCTAGCTGTGGGCATCTCCGAAACGTTCATCGGACCGCCCGCGGGTACAAGCTTGGCTAACCCAAAATCCAAAATCTTGGCGTGACCGCGCTCGGTGACGAATATGTTGGCGGGCTTGATGTCCCGGTGAATGATTCCCTTACTATGGGCCGCGCCAAGCGCGTCCGCAGTCTCAATCCCCCAATCAAGCACTTCCTCAAGCGGAAGCGCCTTACCAGAAATACGGTGCTTCAGCGTGGAGCCTTCCATGAATTCCATCGCAATAAAGGGCTGACCTTCGTGTTCGCCGATTTCATGGATGGTGCAAATATTGGGATGGTTCAGGGCGGAGGCAGCCTGTGCCTCACGGTCGAAGCGACTCAGAGCTTGTGAATCTGCCGCGAACCCGTCTGGCAGGAACTTCAGGGCAACGAAGCGGTGTAGCTTGGTGTCCTCAGCCTTATAGACAACACCCATACCGCCACCGCCGAGCTTCTCGATGATGCGGTAATGTGAGATGGTTTGACCGATGAGCGAATCGGTGCCTAACATGTGCGCTCATGTTAGGTTGCATCCGATGACAAGTCAACGAAGGCAGATCCAATGCTAAATCCTGGTTAACGCCGTTCCCGTAGAAGTGGCTCCTAGTACCTGCTCGTCCGAATCGGATTAATCAACCTTTGTATTTTCAAGGCGCGCATCCGCCAATTGTTTAAGTCTACGAAGAACGGCAGTGATATGCCCTGATTTAATGACCTCGCCAAGGTGGCCGTCGCAGAATCGTTGGTATCTGACGCTGGCCATAATCAACTTGATGCAAGTCGTGAGCCTTGCTCTATCGATGAAGGCGGCGTCATTCAAGTACAGGGTCGCCGCTTTAGCCCACGTTGGCCAGTTGAATGTCCGTTGTATAAACCCGTTTTCATAGCAAGCTTGCATGAACTCGTAAACGGCGGGGTGATACTCGTAGCGACCAACTTCGAGGCTATCTGTTGCAAGTTCTGGGGACTTCACAGCGCGTTCCAAGTCTTCTGGCTTGATACTTTCTAAAATCGGCAGGAACTTCACGACCGCGCGAATCTGTTCTGTGGAAACGGCCTTGACGTACGAGCGGTTCACTGAATCATTTGCGGGTGTTGAATTTTTAGTTTTTCGCATTGTGCCTCCCTATGCGCTTCTAGACTGCAAATAGCTGCCCGCCGAAACTCTTCACTCGATTTTGCATATGTCGCGAGAATATTTGGATTCGCATGACCCATCATCTGAGCGACAAAAATGGGCGAGATACCCGCTTCTGTGAGGCGGCTGGCAAACGTATGCCTTAAATCGTAGAGCCAGAAAAACTCAAGTCCTGCTGCCTTTAGGGCCTTCGGCCAAGCCCTGCGAACATCTCCGAGATGGGTTTGAGGGCGCTGTGGATTCGCAAAAACGTACCCAGAGAATTCAGGGCCTAGCAGTTCCCGCCATCTCATCAACTCCGCCTTGCAACGGGTGGACAGCGGTACGCTCCGAATTCCTGCGAACGTCTTTGATTTTTTGATGCGGATTGATTTGTTTGCAAAGTCAACGTCCTCCCACTTGAGTGCGAGAGCTTCCCGACCTGAGCGCAGACCAGTGTCCAGAATCAAAATAACCAGAACACGGATGAGGTCTGCGGCGAGTGACAAAAGCTTTTCCTCTTCTGCATATGTCAGAATGTGGGGCTGCCGTCGCTCTTTGCGCTCCTCCAGCATTTCGACTTCACGAAACGGATTGAACGTTATCAACCTCTTTCTCTCCGCAATCTTCAGCATCCCCCGTAGAACAGCCAAGTCCCGGTTCACGGTTGCAGCGCGGACTTCGGCGGCGAGCCTAGAGTCCTTGAATTCTTCAATTCGCTCTGCTGTGATTTCCGAAAGTCGGATATCGCCGAAATGCGCTCGCAAATTTGCAACTGAGGATGCATAACGCTTCCTTGTGTTCTGGTGACGTACTGAGTCCAAGAACTCTTCGCTAAACTGCTCCAGTTTCGGTGGATTAGTTTTGGGCAACCGGAAGCGTCCCTCGATGATTTCCGCGAGCCGCATGTTCAAGATTTTCTGGGCCACTCGTTTGTTCGTTGTGCCCGAGCTTTCACAGTGTTGTCGACCGGCGATCACGTAGGCCATCCACCAAACTTTGCCTCGAGGATAAAGAGAGCCCCTCATAGGGCTCTCCTGGCGGCGCGGACGGTTTGAGCTCGTTTTCTTGTTTTCGTGGACTTTGCTTCCCTGAGTGCTTCAAGTTTAGAGATAGCGGAGCGCCGGTACTCGTCAATTGCCATCGCATACGTCTGGATGTTTGGACTGGAATAGCCCATTATCTGGCCGACAACGACTGGGGAAACACCTGCGTAGACCATACGACTAGCGAATGTGTACCTCAGGTCGAAAAGTCGAAGATCCTCAATTCCGGCAGCCCTCAAGGCCTTCGCCCACGCCCTTCGAACGTTAACTTAACTAGGTGTTTGTCAGGGCGCTGCGGATTAGCAAATGCATATTCAGAATTCTCAGGACCCAGCCTCCGCATCCATCTCAACAGCTCCGCCTTACAACGACTGGACATAGGCACCGTTCGAATACCCGCAACTGTCTTTGACTGTCGAATCCGGACCGATTCGTTCGCAAAGTCGACATCCTCCCATCTCAGCATTAGGGCTTCTCGGCCAACACGCAGTCCCATGTCCAGAATCAGGATGACGAGAACCCGAATGAGGTCTGGGGCGACCTTTAATAGCTTCCCTTCTTCCTCAAAGGTCAGAATGTGTGGTTGCCGCGGCTCTTCTTTGCGCTCTTCAATGATTTCACCGACTCGCAGGTGCAAGACTTTTCGCGCCAGATGCTTGTTCTTCGTTTTGGTGCTCTCACGGTGTTGTTTGCCGTCCACTACGTAGGCCATCCACCAAATTCTTCCTCGGCGATAAAGGGAGTTCCTCATACGGTGCTCCTGGTGGCTCGAAGGGGAGGTTCGAGATGAGGGTCGTCGCCGATTAGAACGGACGATAATCCGCCAGAGGCGCGATTTGGCGCGTTCACAATTGAAGGCGGCGGGGAGATAGGGGTAACCACACAGGTACCCTTAAAACCCCCGTAGATAGGTTGTATGAAATCCCCACTAGATGTAACCCCGTATCTGATACATGGGCAACGAGATGGTTTTTGGGTTTTTCGGTGTATGAAACCATTAGTTTTCATATGCCCCGTTCTTTCCCGTTCCCGCCTGCTGCTGCATGGCCCACACTGAGGTTCCATATTTTTCCGCCAATCGTCTCAGACTGAATTTTCCCGTTGCTCTGTCTGCTTTCACTTTCACAATCTCTGCCGCACTCAACTGCCGAATGGGCGGGCGGCCCAATCTTTTTCCCTTTTTTTTCGCACTTTGCAGCCCCATCCTGACCCTCTCTGCAATCAAGGACCGCTCCAACTCGGCCACCGCCCCCAGAACTGTGAAGACCATCTTTCCGGTCGGCGTAGAGGTGTCCACTTGTTCTGAGATCGAAACAAATTCGATTCCCACTAGTCGGAACGATTCCAGTGCATGTAGAAGATGAGAGACGGACCGTGCAAATCGGTCGAAGCGCCAAACGAGGACGATGTCCATTTTTCGTTTCTTCGCATCCGCCATCAATTCGTCTAGTTCCGGCCTCGAACTCTTTGCTCCAGACATTTTGTCGCGGTAGATCTTGGTCACCTCCCATCCCCGGTTCTTCGCGTACTCTTTCATCTCCGCTTCCTGTCCTTCCGTGTTCTGAATTTCCGTGCTCACCGTGCTGTATAATGCGACCCTAATTTTCTTTGGCACCCCTTAGATCCTCGGTGACCCAAAAGAAATTGGATCTGTTCCAACTCGCCGCCAGAATCGTGGCACAAGCGGGCACACGACCTCCTCTCATGCGGGGCCAGTTTGGAAATCCCGAGTTGGCCCGCGTACTCCTTCACTATGTGCCAGACGACCTTCTCCGTGATCTTTGTCCCCCAAACAATGCCCCTCCGGCAAACACATCGAAAAACCCGACCGTGCGCGATCTGCGCGGCGTTCAGCCAATCGCGATGGTTTGTTTTACCCACAATGGCCCGATGGTCTTCCCGGCGCTGAAGATGGTCGAAGTTCAAATCGACGAGTTCTCTTCGACGGAGTCCGCATCCTAAGAGCACTGCTAGGATGGCCCGGTCTCTCTTGCCTTTGACGGTGTGCATATTGGGAAGCTGCCACAAGGAACGCGCTTCCTCCACCGTCAGCCAATTGCCAAGCCTCATGCCAAGTTTCTTTGCCCCCTTCACGCGACGGATACCAGCAGCCAAATCGGGACTGAGCAGTCCGGTATCTGCCGCCTCGTAGGCCAGTCGTCGAACGGCGGCAAGCCTCACGTTGATAGTGCCGGGTGCCAGCAGCTTCTCTTCCAGACGAATCCTGTAGCGCGTCACTACTGTTTTGTTGAATGAAAGCCGAGGCTCTGAGCAGTACCAGCAAACAAAATCCTCGATAGAACGGCGATAGCTGCGCTGCGATTCGGGGGACCGGAAACTCACGAGCACGGCGGATTTCGCGTGTTCCAGGTCAGGAAGACCGAGCTTCGACTTCGTCCGGTCTCCTTTACGCCGCTTCATTTTCTTCCTCATGGATACCGCCTCCCAACGGGTACCCACAAGACTGCCTTAGACTGCCGCTTATACTAGGAAGAACTTCTCTGATTACCCTAGGACTTATCGTCCAAGTGCCCGCCAACGATAGTTTGTGCGTAGCCGTCCATCCAGAATCTATGGTCCGTGTCTGGGTCGCGCAGCTCCGGCGTGTTTACTAGACCTTTATCTTAATGGCCTCTATAGTTATCGAATGTTGACGATATTTTAATAGTGTTTGACAATCAGATTTATATCCGCAAGGATCAACGCACCCCAAAAGGGTCAAAAATCCGGGCAGTCAAAATGGAAATCCCAGGTAATTTCTCGCGGAGTGCTTTGCGAGTCGCGGCAATATCGCGGTTCTTGCGGCGTTCGGCTACTTAAAAAAAACCAGAAAGGAAAGGCCTATGACTCAGACCCACGGAGGCGTTTTCGGAGAACGCTGCGGTGCGATTAACATTCCGCTTATCTTCGGCTCGACGCTGCTACTGGCATTTTTGATAGGAGTTCCGCAGACGGCAAAAGCCTCGCAAACCTGGTATTTGAACGTAGGAGCAGAGAGCCGCGATGAAGCCAATCAGGCCGTCGCATTCCTACCGAACGAGATTTGGATCTATGCGGGCGACAGCATACAGTGGACGTGGCAACCGAAGAATTTACCGCACACAGTTACTTTCTTGAACCCCGGACAGACACGTCCAACGCCGCCACCACCCATAGGGCCGCCGTCCGGGCCGCCGATCGGGCCGCCTTTCTATTTCGGGAATCCAGGTCCGGGGCCATTTACTGAGTGTCCGAGCCCTAACCCCTACAACGGCGGCACAGCCACCTACGACGAGAGTGCGTGTGTTTCCAGCGCTGCATTGACTGGCGGCACGGCTCCCTCAACCTTTACGGTGACCTTCCCGAATCCGGGCAATTACAAGCTGGTATGTTTGATTCACACTAACATGATCGGAACCGTACACGTCCTTAGCACGGATTCGACGTCACCGTTTTATGCCGCATCTCTGCCGTACACTCAGTCGGACTACGACAGGCAGGCCCGGGACGAGGCGGAAGATATTCTGAAGGACACCGATAAACCCAAGGAAGAAGTAAGGGATTTTCCGCGATCCAAAAATGAAGTGCTCATGTTCGGTGAAATGGTGGCTACGGGCGGAGGGCGGCAGTACTTGGCCATTGTTCGCTTTTTCCCGGAAACGATCTATATCCACCAGGGAGATACAGTTGAATTCACGAACGTGGATCATACTGAGCCGCACACGGTAACGTCGGGAAGTAGTGACACTTTGGTTAATGACATGGCGTTGGTCAACGCGAGTCCGGAAGCGGATGGGGCGCTGGGTGCGACCATAAACTCAGCCAGTAATTTTGGAAATGCCACCCCAACCACCGGTGTAAACTCCGGGTTTCTGGAAGCGGCGCCGGAAGACGCGGCCGGACGCGGGCAATCGCCTCCTGGGACAACCCGCTTTCGCGTAACATTCAATATCGCCGGCACCTTCCCTTACCACTGTGCGCTGCATGATGTCGAGGGAATGCACGGCACGGTGGTAGTGAAGTAGCGCGCACGACGTTGGCAAGATCAATGTGCACTTCATGAGAGCCCAATTCTCAAGGTGCTGCCTGTTCGGGCTCCTGCTATGGGCAGCGACAGTCACCGACGTCTCAGCTCAGGCGCCCTCAAAGGCGCCCGAGCCGGCGCGGGCCGCGCCCGGCAAAGCCGACTATCACGGGGGGTTGGTTTCTCCGCCGCTCCCCAAACCAAAATTCACGCTCACGGATACCTCGGGCACGGCGTTCGATTTTGACGCCAAAACCCGGGGATATGTGACGTTTCTGTTTTTCGGATACGCCCAATGCCCGGACATGTGTCCACTGCAGATGTATATGATTGCGGATGCGCTGGGGAAATTGCCACCGGCTACGGCCGGCCAATTCAAGGTGGTTTTTGTCACCACCGATCCCGCACACGATACGCCGCAGGTATTGCGCATGTACCTCGATCGCTTTAATAAGCGTTTCATTGGCCTCACGGGAAGCGAAGAAGCCATCAAGGCGGCACAAGTGGCTGCCAATCTTCCACCGGCTAAGAAAGGGACCGTGCGACCAGATGGCAACTATGAAGTGGGCCATTCGGCATTTGTCCTGGCCTACACCAAAGACAATCTGGCGCACGTGATCTATCCGGTGGGACTAAAATCGGAAGACTGGGTGCACGATCTGCCGTTTCTCGTGTCGGAAACCTGGACCAAGCCTTGATTGCTAACTCATCTGATTTGTTCTATAAAAGCAGCGGCCACCCTTTCGGGGCCCTTCGGAGCGGTTGTATAAGCCAGAAACTCTCTCAGAGATCTCGGTGACCACGGAACAGTTCTGCATAGTTAGAATCTAGCGCACAACATGACTCGGCAGCTAAGGCCGC
>WNFJ01115022.1_pt1 | contig 12461 bp, 15 predicted proteins | sample 5400461 | NCBI WGS metagenome assembly WNFJ01 (sample SAMN13153349, study PRJNA577476) | soil metagenome | isolation source: 115 cm saprolite on Douglas fir-dominated hillslope | place: USA:California | collected 2013-09-17 | reverse complement strand
GCACATGAGATCAACCAGCCGCTTACGGCAATCGTGACCAACGGCGAGACGAGCCTGAGATGGTTGGCGCGCGCCGATCAAAACATAGAAAAGGTTACTCAGCTCACTTCGAGGATCGTATCGAACGCCCGTCGTGCCAGTGAAATCATTCAGCGTATCCGAGGCATGGCAGTGAAACAGGAGTTAGAGAAGCGTCTCATCGATCTCAATGAGGTCGTTGAAGAGGCTCTCCTATTCAGCCGGCACGACATTGATTCGAAATCGATCGCTCTGTCGACAACATTTGACTCTGGCCTTCCCCGCGTGATGGGCGATCGCATTCAGCTGCAGCAAGTGATGATCAACCTGCTTGTCAATAGCGTCCAGGCGATTGCGCAGTCGGGACAGCCAACGCGGCGGATCGATATCCAGACTGCGATCGATGACGGCGGTTCGGTCGTCTTTTCCATTTTTGACAATGGGCCGGGGATTGCCGCCGCGGATCTGGAGCATATTTTCGACCGCTTTTTCAGTACCAAGGATTCAGGAATTGGCATTGGGCTGGCTATCTGCCAATCGATCATTGCGGCGCACGGCGGCAGTATTTCAGGTTCAAATCGCTCGAACGGTGGCGCTCATTTTCGCTTCATGCTCCCGGTACCGACGGGGCCTGGCGCCGCATCTGATGTTGCCAACATCATTCAGCAGACCCATCCGCCGGTTCAATGAGCTTCGGCTTCATCGCGGACGGAATCGGTTCCGGCGGCAGAATGCGTACCGCCCAATCTTTGGGCGAAGGCTTGGCATGTTCGACCTATCCCAAGGTCCAGGTCAACCTGTCTGTTTGAAACAATAAGCCTAGACCCGCTGCACGATACCGTCCCGCGGCGTTTGCGATCAATCTTGCGAGCATGCCAGAGGCCACGGCTCCACGCCCACCGAGCGGCCCGCACGCGACGAGCGCGGTGTATTCCTGACGGGAGGACAAGTCCATGAGCAAACCGATCTTGCACGATGCTTTGAGGGCTCCGCCGGTTGCGCCCAGCGCGCACCCAAACGGCATGCCGGTCTCCGACCGGCGTGCTGCCGATGCGGAGATGGCGCGGGTGCTCGGGACTGCACCATTTCGCATGGCATTGGACCCCTCCGGTGCCGGGATCGCCCACTGGAAACATGAACCATTGCACGACGTCGTCGAGCCCATGAGCCACCACGTCATCATGGCTTACAACGGCTCGATGCAGCGCATGGAGCGGCGGTCAGGAAGATCGGTTGCGACTGGAACGTTTCGTCCCGGGGTTGTGATAATCATTCCGGAAGGATCAAGCTCCCGATGGGATATTCCGAAACCTGTTGATGTCGTTCAGCTCTATCTTCCTCACGCAACGCTGAAGCGCGTTGCCGACGAATCCGAAACCGCCACACCGACCGATCTCCTGGAGCGAACGGCGCATCCTGACCCCATTACATCCCGATTGCTCTTGAGCGCGGCCGGCGTGGTGGAGAACAATGGGGCCTTGGATACGCTGTTCAGGCATCAGCTGGTAGACCTCCTGGCCACGCGCCTCCTGGCTGCGCACACCAGCTCGCCAACCACGTTCCAGCCGGCCATGGGTGGGCTTTCGCCGAAGGTCCTGCTCCGTGCCATCGAACGCTTGCGTTCGAACAGCGATGCGGACGTCTCCCTCGATGCCCTGGCTTCCGATGCCGGCCTGTCGCGCTTCCACTTCTGCCGCGCCTTCAAAGAGAGCACTGGGCTTTCACCTCATGCTTGGCTGCGGCAATACCGGCTCGAGCAGGCCATGAATATGCTGCGCAACACTGACGCATCGATCGTGTCGGTGGCGGTGGAGTTTGGCTATGCCTCTCAGACGGCCTTCGCCGCAGCGTTCAGGCGATTGACCGGGGAAGCGCCGAGCGATTGGCGGCGACGCGTGCGTTAGCATCAATCTCTCTGCAGTTAACGAAGTGCCTTCAGAACGCGAGGACAGCTCAATGAACAAGCCGATCCTGCACGATCCTTTGGAGGCTCTGCTTGTCGCACCCAGTGCGCGCCACAGCGACTCGCCCGTCGCCGATCTGCGTCCTGCCGATGTGGAGATGGCGCGCGTCCTCAAGACCGTACCGCTCCGCATGGCTTCAGACCCTTCCAATGGCGCCATCGCGCATTGGAAGCATGGGGCTCTGCACGATGTGGTCGAGCCCATGACCGACCACGTCATCATGACTTATCCCACAGGTGTTCAGCGCCTGGAGCGGCGTACCGGGAAATCGGTTGCGATTGGAACGGCGCGTTCCGGAGTTGTGACGATCATTCCGGCTGGTTCAAGCGCCAGATGGGATATTCCCGGCCTTGTCGATGTCATCCAGCTCTATCTTCCGCACACAACGCTCGAACGCGTTGGCCGCGAAGCTGGCGCGCCCGCTCCCGGCGATCTTCTGGAACGGACGGGGTATCCCGACCCCGTCACATCCGGATTGCTGATGAGTGCGGCAGACGTGCTGGAGGGCAATGCGGCCCTGGATAACCTGTTCAGGCAGCAACTGACGGATCTCCTGGCCACGCGCATCCTGGCTGAGCACACCGGCGTGCCAACCACGTTCGAGCCGATCATGGGCGGGCTGTCTCCCCATGCTCTGCGACGCGCGATCGAACGCCTGGGCTCGGACAGCTATACTGACGTGTCGCTCACTGCGCTCGCATCGGACGCCGGCCTGTCGCGCTTCCACTTCTGCCGCGCCTTCAAGGAAAGCACCGGGCTTTCTCCTCATGCCTGGCTGCGCCAGCAGCGGCTCGAGCAGGCCATGAACATGCTCCGCGATACCGACGCGTCGATCGTGTCGGTTGCGGCACAGCTTGGCCACGCTAAGAAACTGACCGGCGAAACCCCGAGCGATTGGCGACGGCCCATGCGGTAGCAGCAATCGCTCTGCAGGTGCCGCAATCGCTCTGGCGCAGTTGCCGCTCCGGTCCTGTAGATGATCAGGGTGCCCACGCCTACAACCGACGGAGACAAACGATGATCTGGAAAAACTTCGTCAGCCTCATTGCAATCACGTCACGACGAAGAGCCGTCGCAACCGCAATTGTGTACGGTCTTTCGTTGGCAGTTCGCTTCACCTCAGCAACCGGCGAGGAGGTGGAAATTCCGGCGCAGTCCGTACAAAGGACCAATCCGGTGATGTCGTCCATCATGACCAAGGATGGCGCCCAACTCCCCTACGCCGACTGGGTCCCGAACGCCGCTCAGCCGATTATCTTTCGCCACCGCGGGCCGCTGCGGGTGTCGTCGATGTCGAGCTGCCGCTCCCCTTAAGAACTAGCGATTTCGTTCCCCGTCTTCACGTCATCGTCGACCGCAAAAAAGGGTTGCCGCCAAATGAGAAGCGGCGGCGGAGACGCGCCTACGTCCGAGAAACCTCAAACCACAGGAGTAGACCATATGCGACTTGTTATCATTGGCTCCGGCTTCGCCGGCATGTACGCCGCCCTTTCCGCAGCCCGCCTGCGCGACATCCAGGGCGTGTCACCCGAAGAAATCGAGATCGCGCTGGTTGCGCCAGAGCCGACGCTGGTGGTTCGCCCGCGGCTCTACGAATCGAAGCCCGAAACTCTGACGGCGCCTCTCACGGATGTCCTCAAAGCCATCGACGTCGTCTACGTGCAAGGCAGCGCCGAGACGGTCGACACCAAGTCCCGCACGGTGGAAATCGTCATTGCCAAAGGCGCGAAGAAGAGCATCTCCTACGATCGGCTGGTCGTGGCCACCGGCAGCCGGCTGTTCCGTCCGAATATTCCCGGCCTTGCCGAACACGGCTTCGCCGTCGACCAGCTCGACGATGCGATCGCCCTCGACCGGCACCTGCATGGCCTGGCTGAGCGGCCGGCATTGAACGGCCGCGACACGGTCGTCGTTGCCGGCGGCGGGTTCACCGGCATCGAGACGGCGACCGAGATGCCCACGCGGCTTCGCGCGATCCTCGGCAAGGATTCCACGCCGCGCGTCATCATCGTCGACCGGAACAGTGCGGTCGCTCCCGATATGGGCGCGAGTCCTCGCCCCGTTATCGAGGACGCGCTGCGCAAGCTTGGTGTGGAGACCCGGCTCGGTGCCGGCGTCGCGTCGCTGGATAAATCCGGCGTCACGCTGACCTCCGGCGAACACATCGAAGCCGAGACCGTGATCTGGGCGGCGGGCATGCGCGCCGCTCCATTGACCGCGCAGATCCCCGCCGAGCGCGATAATTTCGGCCGGCTGCTTGTCGACCGGCACCTGCGCGTGCCGTCGGTGCCCGGCGTCTTCGCCACCGGAGATGCCGCGAGAGCAGCATGCGACGATATCGGCAACTACGCGCTGATGTCGTGTCAGCACGCCTTACGGACGGGCGCCTTCGCCGGAAACAATGCCGCCGCAGAGCTCCTGGGAGTCCCAACCAAGCCATACCACCAGGAGGGATACGCCACGTGTCTCGACCTCGGAGAGGCCGGTGCGATTTTCACGCTTGGTTGGGAGCGGAAGTTGAAACTGGTCGGTGAGGAGGCAAAGAAGACCAAGCAGCAGATCAACACCGTCTGGATCTATCCGCCACGCGCCGAGCGCGCCGCTGCTCTGGCTTCAGCCGATCCGGAGCACGTCAGCGAACTGTAGGCGTGTCAACCGAACGGGCCGCGCGTCTCGCGCAGGAGCGCGGCTCGCCCAAGAGCGTGCGCAGGAGGTTTCAAAGATGACTCAGATGATCCGTAACACTCAACAGGAGACGAACATGAACGTAAACATTACTCCACCCCCGGCCAGTTCGAAGGCCGACGAGTTGGTTCCGTCGCGCTACGCACTGCGGATCGGCGAGATTGACGTGCTGGTGGTCAGCGATGGGGTGCTAACGCTGCCGGGTGCGATGTTGGCCCACAACGCCGAACCGGCCGTCCGCGCGGCCTGGCTGAACGACAATTTCCTGCCACCGGACGCTTTCGATTGGGCGCTGAACGTGGTCGTGGTGCGTAGCGGCGGCCGGACCATACTCATCGACGCTGGGATGGGGGCGGAGTTCCCCTTGCCGCGGGCCGGGCAGTTGATCCATCGACTGGAGGCCGCCGGCATCGATCTCGCATCCGTGACCGACGTGGTGCTTACCCACATGCACATGGATCACGTTGGCGGGCTGCTCGTCGACGGGGTGAAGGACCAACTGCGTCCGGACCTGCGGATTCACGTGGCGGCGGCCGAGGTAAAGTTCTGGGAGTCGCCCGATTTCTCCCGCGTCTCCATGCCGCCGGGCTTCCCGGACGCGCTTCGGGATACGGCCAAACGGTTCGTGAAAGAGTACCGCAGCCAGCTGCGGCTCTTCGAGGAGGAGTACAAGGTGGCGCCGGGGGTAGTCGTCCATCGCACCGGCGGCCACACTCCCGGGCACAGCGTGGTCCGCCTGGCGTCCGGCGGCGACCGCCTGACGTTCGCCGGCGACCTCGTGTTCGCGGTCGGGTTCGAACACCCCGACTGGTACAACGGCTTTGAACACGACCCCGAGGAGGCGGCCCGCGTTCGTATCCTTCTTTTGCGGGAACTGGCGGCGACCGGCGGGCTGCTGGTGGCCACTCACATGCCTTTCCCGTCTGTCGGCCATGTCGCGGTCGCCGGCGACGCCTTTCGCTGGGTACCGGCCTTCTGGGACTACTGACCGCTTGTTGGGTTAGGGCGCGTAACAAGCGCTTCATCCGATACGGGCTGCGTTTCCATCGCCGGAGCGCAGCCCGCTTACCGAAAATCCTTTTGGAGCTCGACCTCGATGAAACACGAGACTGTGCGAACGACAGCATTCGCCATGCCGATGACGAACCCGGCGTTTCCACGCGGCCCCTACCGCTTCACCAACCGCGAATATTTCATCATCCAGTACCGGACGGATCCCGAAGCGCTGCGTCGGGTCGTACCGGAACCGCTCGAGCTTACCGAGCCGGTGGTGAACTACGAGTTCATCCGCATGCCGGACTCGACCGGCTTCGGCGACTACACCGAAAGCGGCCAGGTCATTCCGGTGTCCTATCAGGGCCAGACCGGAAGCTTCACTCATCAGATGTTTCTCAATGATCATCCGCCGATTGCAGGCGGGCGTGAGCTGTGGGGCTTTCCCAAGAAACTGGCTCAGCCGAAGCTGGCGGTCGAGACCGACACGCTGGTCGGCACCTTGAACTATGGCTCAGTCCGCATCGCGACCGGCACCATGGGCTACAAGCACTGCGCCCTCGACATCGAGGCCGAAGCCCGGAAGCTCGCTGCGCCGAATTTCCTCCTGAAGGTCATTCCGCATGTCGACGGCACGGCACGCATCTGCGAGCTGGTCCGCTTCCACCTCGAAGACATCACGGTAAAGGGCGCATGGACCGGGCCGGCGGCCCTTGATCTCTACTCGCACGCCCTGGCTCCCGTCGCCGAGCTGCCGGTCCTTCAAGTGCTGTCGGCCAAGCACCTCGTTGCCGACATCACCCTTGGGCTCGGCACGGTGGTCCACGACTACCTTTCCCCGGGCGCGGCCGCGCGAAGACGCGCGTCCACCTCCGAGATCTTGATCGAAGCGAATGCCGGCTGATCAGCCGCTGAATCGGGAGTTTGGAAAATGCTGAACGTGATACGCGAGCAAATCGATCCGGTGACGCAACTGGAAAAACCGCTGCCATACGACGTCGTCGCCCTGGTGCTGCAGGGCGGCGGAGCGCTGGGGGCCTATCAGGCCGGCGTCTATGAAGGCCTGCACGAGGCGGGCATCCGGCCGAACTGGTTGGCCGGAATTTCGATCGGCGCCCTCAACGCCGCCATCATCGCCGGCTCGCCTGAAGGCGAACGCGTGCAACGGCTGCGCGAATTCTGGGAGACCATCTGTGCCTTTTCGATAGAGTGGCCCGCCGGCGAAGGGCTGGCCAATGCCCTGCCCTTTGCGTTCGACATTAGTTCGGTTCGCAACGCGATAGCGGCGACGCGGGCCCTGGTTCACGGCCAGCCCGGCTTCTTCAAGCCGCGCTTCCCGTCGCCTCTCTGGTCGCCCTTCTCGGGCGACGCCGCGACAAGCTTCTACGACACGGCACCGTTGCAGCAGACGCTGGAGCGACTCGTCGACTTCGACCGGCTGAACTCGGGCGAAGTGCGCGTTAGCGTCGGCGCGGTCAACGTCCGCACCGGCAACCTGACCTATTTCGACACCTCCGAACGCCGGCTGGGAGCGAAGCATTTCATGGCTTCCGGGGCTCTGCCGCCGGGATTCCCCGCCGTCGAAATCGACGGCGAGCACTACTGGGATGGCGGCGTAGTCTCCAACACGCCCCTCTCCCGCGTGCTGTCCGGCGAGCCATGTGACACGCTGACATTTCAGATCGATCTCTGGTCCGCCAAGGGCCGTGTTCCCAACGACATGATGGAGGTGTCGAGCCGGCAGAAGGACATTCAATATTCGAGCCGGACGCGCGCCATTACAGATCACATGATGCGGATGCAGAAAATGCGTCAGGCACTGACGCGGACGATGGAGAAATTGCCGGCAAGCGCAAAGAATGATCCGGAAATCCGTGCCATTGCCGATCTGGCCCGCCATCGCTCCTACAACATTATCCACCTGATCTACCAGTCCAAGATCTACGAGGGCCATTCCAGGGACTACGAGTTCGGGTTGAGCGCAATGCGCAAACATTGGCAGAGCGGGCTGGATGACATCCGCCGCACGCTGGCCGAGCCACGGCGTCTCGACCGGCCGGCACCTGAGCTCGGCATGGTCACGCACGACGTCCATCGCCGCGACTGAGCTTTTAACGTCACCTACAGATTTCGGAGAATGCTATGTCGACTCTTTCCTACGCTGCTGAGCAAAAAGCCAAAACCAGCCTTCGCCCATCGCGGCAGGCGATCAAGCGTGCGGCGCTGGCGCTTGCCACGGCGCTTGGCGTCGCTGCGGCGACCGATTTCGGTCACTACTATCTCACCTCTGGCCGTTACCTGGAAACGACCGACGACGCCTATGTCAAAGCCGATTCCACGATCATCGCGCCGAAGGTTTCCGGCTACATCGCGCAGGTGCTGGTGAACGACAACCAGCCGGTGACGGCCGGCCAGTTGCTGGCGAAGATCGACGATCGCGATTTTCGCGCGGCGCTCAGCCAGGCCGAGGCAGACGTTGCCGCGGCTGAAGCGGCGGTGCGCAATCTCGAGGCGCAGATCGCCCTGCAACAGCCGATCATCGAGCAAGGCACGGCCGATATCGCCGCCGCCGAAGCCAATCTGAAGTTCGCGCGGGAGGAACAGGCCCGCTACGACGGCCTGATGAAGACCGGTTCCGGCACGGTACAGCGCGCCCAGCAGACAGATGCGGCGTTGCGCGCCAGCACCGCCCAAATGCAGCATGCGAAGTCCGGTCTGCTGGCGGCCGAGCGCAAGGTCGACGTACTCACCACCCGCAGCGCGATCGCGCTCGTGCGGCGGAGCAGCAGGCAGCCTTGAATCTCTCCTACACCGCCGTCACCGCGCCGGTCGACGGCACGGTCGGCGCGCGCTCGCTGCGCGTTGGACAGTTCGTGCAGGCCGGCACGCAGTTGATGGCGGTGGTACCGCTCGATGCGGTGTATGTGGTCGCCAATTTCAAGGAGACCCAGCTCACCCATGTGCGCAGCGGCCAGCCGGTCGAGCTGACCATCGACGGGTTCCACGGCACCAGACTGCGCGGCCATGTCGACAGCCTGTCACCGGCCAGCGGCCTCGAATTCGCGTTGCTGCCGCCCGACAACGCCACCGGCAACTTCACCAAGATCGTGCAGCGTGTGCCGGTGAAGATCGTGCTCGACGACCACAAATTGGCGGGCCTGCTCCGCCCCGGCATGTCGGCTGAGCCCACCGTCGACACCAAGGCAACCGTTGTCGCTGAACGCGAAGCCAGAAAGCACCTCGCGTCACGCGGCCCCGAGCCCCGCAGTTGAATGACCGCGAATGCATTCTCCCTCACATGCGATGAGGAACGATTATGACAACTCTGTCCCCTCCCATCGACGGTGTTCCCGCCGGCGATCGCGGGCCAACCGCCAGCGGTCCGACGGCTGTCGCCGTCCCCGCAAAAACCTGGATCGCGGTGATCGGCGCCACGCTGGGTGCCTTCATGGCCGTGCTCAACATCCAGATCGTCAACGCTTCGCTGGCCGACATTCAAGGCGCGATCGGCGCCGGCATCGACGACGGCGGCTGGATCTCGACCGCCTATCTAATCGCCGAGATTGTCGTGATCCCGCTGAGCGGTTGGCTTGCCCAGGTGTTCTCGATCCGTATCTACCTCCTGACCAACGCCTCCCTCTTCATGGTGTTCTCGGCGGCCTGCGCGCTGGCGCAAAACCTGCCGCAGATGATCGTGCTGCGCGCCGTGCAGGGTTTTTCCGGCGGCGTGCTGATCCCGATGGCCTTCACGCTGATCATCACGCTGCTGCCGAAGGCGAAGCAGCCGATTGGCCTTGCGATGTTTGCGATCTCCGCAACCTTTGCACCCGCGATCGGTCCGACCATCGGTGGCTATCTCACCGAGAACTGGGGCTGGGAATATATTTTCTACGTGAATCTGGTGCCGGGCGCGCTGATGATCGGCATGTTGTGGTACTCGCTGGAAGCCGAACCGATGAAGCTGTCGCTGCTGCGCGAGGGCGACTGGTTCGGCATCGTCACCATGGCCATTGGTCTCAGCGCACTCCAGACCGTACTGGAAGAAGGCAACAAGGACGACTGGTTCGGCTCGCCCTTCATTGTCAGACTGTCGATCGTCGCCGCAGTCGCGCTGTCGGCCTTCCTGTGGATCGAGCTGACCGCGAAAAAGCCGCTGTTGAACCTGCGCCTCCTGGGCCGCCGCAATTTCGGCTTCGGCATCCTCGCCAACTTTCTGCTCGGCGTCGCGCTGTATGGCTCGGTGTTCATCCTGCCGGTCTATCTGTCGCGCATCCAGGGCTACAACGCCGAACAGATCGGCATGGTGCTGGCATGGACCGGCTTTCCGCAACTGTTGCTGATCCCACTGGTTCCGCGGCTGATGCAGCGCTTCGACGCCCGGATCATCATCGGCATCGGATTCGCGCTGTTCGCCGGCTCCAACTTCATGAACATCCACATGACCAACGATTACGCGACCGATCAGCTGTTCTGGCCGAACGTCATTCGCGCCCTCGGCCAGGCGCTGGTGTTCGCCCCGCTCTCGGCCGTCGCCACTGCCGGCATCGAGGCGGAGAATGCCGGTTCGGCCTCGGGCCTGTTCAACATGATGCGCAACCTCGGCGGCGCCGTCGGCATCGCATTGTTGCAGACATTGCTCACCAAGCGCGAGCAGTATCACTCCAACGTGTTGATGCAGTCAGTTTCCATGCTGGAGCAAGCGACCCAGGCAAGAGTCGAGAAGCTGACGGAATATTTCATAAGGCACGGCGTGATCGACCGCATCGATGCCGCCCGCCGTGCCTATGTTGCGATTGGCAAGATCGTGCAGAAGCAGGCGTTCATCCTGGCGTTCAGCGACCTGTTCTTGCTGCTGGGTGCCGCGCTGATCGTCGCACTTGCTGCTTCCATGATGCTGAAGAAGCCCGGCCAGCTCGATGCCGGCGGCGCCCACTAATCATCGTTTCAACCCACACCTAAAGGAGCACGACCATGAACCCCCGCATGAACTTCGACCAGGCGTCGAAAGGAATTCCCATGTTGAAGGATAAGGTAGCAATCATCACCGGCTCGACCAGCGGCATTGGGCTGGGAATCGCTCGAGAACTGGCCAAGCTCGGTGCTAACCTCGTCTTGAATGGCCTCGGAGATCCCGGCGAGATCGAGGCGATCCGTAGCGGGATCGAGCGCGACCACGGTGTGCGCGCCGTCTACGACGGCGCCGACATGTCGAAAGCAGATGCCGTGCGCGGATTGATCGCCACGACAGTCAAGAAATTCGGTCGCCTCGACATCCTCGTCAACAATGCCGGCATCCAGTTCACCGCGCCGGTTGATGAGTTCCCGATTGCCAAATGGGATGCAATCCTGGGAATCAATCTGTCGGCGGCGTTCCACGGTATTGCGATAGCGGTGCCTCAGATGAAGAAGCAGCGCTGGGGACGGATCATCAACATCGCCTCCACCCATGGCCTCGTCGCTTCAACACATAAAGCCGCCTACGTCGCGGCCAAGCACGGGTTGGTCGGCCTGACCAAAGTGGTCGGCCTGGAGACGGCCGGAAGCGGCGTTACCTGCAATGCGGTCTGTCCCGGCTGGGTGCAAACGCCTCGAAAAACAGATCAGCGACATGGCTGCGCAACGCGGCATCAGTCAAAAACAAGCCGTCGAGGACCTGCTGTCCGAGAAGCAACCGTCTCTCGATTTTGCCTCCCCGGAGCAGCTTGGAGGCACCGTAGCCTTTCTGTGTTCACCTGCGGCGGACCAGATCACGGGAACAACGATCTCGGTCGATGGTGGCTGGACCGCGCAGTAAGCCAGCAGTGATCGAGCGGTCCGCGCGAACAGCCAAAATCGGAGCAGCCAAAGATGCTTCTGCCCGCTAGAGACTCCCGCGCGTTCCCAAGCGCACTTGATTCAGCGGATGACGCAGCGGACCTGTCGCGCCTGGAGGCGCGGCTGCCATTGTTGCTCAGCATGATCGCCGGAATGGTCGACTCCACCGGCTTCTTCACCCTGGGTCATGTCTTCACTGCCCACGTGACCGGCAATATCGTACTGGCCGCCGGCGTGGCCGTTGACGGCGGCTCGTTTCACTGGGCGCAGCTATTGGCTATTCCAGTCTTCATGCTGGCGCTGGTGACCGTCTGGCTGGTCGCCCAAGCTTCGCGCCGGCACGGTCCGAGCCTGGCGCGACTGTTGCTCCTGGTTCAATTTTTACTTCTTGTCACGCTCCTGATCTTCAGCGTCATCACCAAAGCATCGGCCGATCCGGTTGGATTGCTGGCCGGCACGGCCGCAATGATCGCCGTATCCGCCATGGCCTGCCAGTACGCTCTCCTCCGCCTTGCGGTGCCGGGCGCGATCTCTACGGCGGTGATGACCGGCAATTTGGCCAACGCGGTCTTGTCAGCGATGGACTTGCTGACGGACCGCCATCCCCTGCTGCCGCACGATTCAACCCCGCTGAATCGCTCGCTTGGTCGCTTGCTCGGGTTCCTCTTGGGGTGTGTCGTTGCCGCGGCAGCAGCTTCATTGGCAGGAGATTGGGCCTGGTCCCTTCCCTCGGCACTGGCAGCTGTTGCAATTGCGGTGCGATAGCGGCTGCAAGCGCAGGGAATCTCGACGATGTCGTGTTGCAGCCCTGACCCGAGGCGAGCCCGCGATCACTGCTCGAGTATCAGACGGCGAAATGGTTCGGGCATTGCATCGCGCGATACGGACATGTTTGAGCGAGCGGCGGCTTTGGCGCGGAACCGAGGCGCAGTCAAACGTCGTGAAATGGGGCACTACCAGCCGAAACCTCTGACCCGCGACGTCAAC
>WNFJ01302751.1_pt1 | contig 12464 bp, 9 predicted proteins | sample 5400461 | NCBI WGS metagenome assembly WNFJ01 (sample SAMN13153349, study PRJNA577476) | soil metagenome | isolation source: 115 cm saprolite on Douglas fir-dominated hillslope | place: USA:California | collected 2013-09-17 | reverse complement strand
AAAGCGGGCTGAGGTGGCTGTCCTCGGCACCGAAGCAGCGCTCGGCGCGCTGCCGCCAGAGCTCGAGGGTCATGCCGAGAACCTCATGCTCCCGCTTCAGCCCCTTCAGCTGGTCACACAGGCGCGAGATAGTGGCGAGCGCATTGTCGGCACGGTCGCGAATCAGCGGGAGTTCCGAAGTCGGCACCTCTCCGGCCGCATCGGCATACCGGACCCGCAGCCAGGGGGCGAGGCAGGGCGGCGGTCGGGCTACGTTGGCGACCCGGGAGCTGACATCCGCGTAAAGCATTGCCAGGTCGTCCTCCGCGTCCGCGAGCTCGGTGAGGAGCCCCCGCACGGTACCCGGGTCGGCGCAGCCATGCGGGATCCCGCTGAGCGGCTCAGGCCTCAGCCACAACTCGCAGGGCAGATTCTCGGGCGGCCGCCCGGCGAACCCCAGCAGGAGGCGAATGCCGCGGCGCCGCGCCTGCGCCGCGAGCGGTGCCACCAGCTCACCGATGAGCTCGCCTGGCCGGTCGGCGCTGTCTACCTGCCCGATCACCATGGCGGGCGGTGGCTGGCGATGCAGCAACCGGTCAACCAGGACACTGGCATCCTCGTCGGTCCGCGATACAGTGCCGGATCTCCCGGGCGGTGCGGTTCCGGGCGTTTATCGCGAAATCGATGGCCCCGATCCCCAGTACCGCGCTGTCGGGCACCAGCGCCGCGTCGGAGATCCCAGGGCGGGCTGAGCTGTTCGCGGTCTCCACCAGCCACGCAAGCCACGGCGCCCCGGCATCCACGGTGCCGAGCGTGATAACTGCCGTGCCTGACCATATACCAGCGAAAAGGCGGCCGACCTCCTGCCGAAGCGCGAGCCTAACTTCGGTTTCACGCTGCGGTGTCTCTGGGCTGACGGCGCGCCCGAAATCCATGTCAGATTCCTGAGGGAGGATCCGCAGGATCGCTGTGACCAGCCGTTCAGCCTTCCCTTCTAGCTGATCACCGAAGAGATCAGCCCCCTGGATCGACCCGAGGGTGCGTCCGCCGCCGATATCCCGGTCCGGAATCGCGCAGTCATCGAACCTGACGGGGATAAGCCACGGAACGTCCGGACGACGCTGCCGCAGCTGCTCGACCGCCAGATCAAGTTCCACGTTCTGATAACTCGCACCACGCGACACGCTGCCGTGCGAAAAGCAAGCGAGGAACACCAGCGCGTCATCCCTGATAGCTCGGTGTATCTCTGCACGCCAGTCCTGCCCGGGCCACAGGTCGGCAGTATCCCGCCACACCCGGATCCCGGCCGCCTCCAGCCGCCGCTGTAATAGGTCGGCCTTATACGAGTCCTCACGGACATAGGAGATGAACGCACGCCCCTCGGGCTTGTCCTTTTCGCCCATAGCCAATGAGCATATACATCTGCCCGCCGAACGTCGCTCGGGCAACGGATCTTAGGGTCGAAACTAACGCAGCAGCTCCTGAGCGCCCGATCGTCGCCTCGTCGGCTGACAGCAGGCACCACGTGGTAGCTCAAGGGGCCTATCAGGCACTTCGGCGAGCCGCTCATACAACCGCTGCCGAATCTGCTCCGGAGTGTAAGAACGTCTCTGCCGTTCGGCCCTTCCGTCGCCCGTCTGGCGACACGACGGCTGACCGGTCGGGTGCCCAGCGTCAGCCGCAGAGGGCAGGACGCCGATCTGGAGACCGCCTATTGCGGGGAAGTACTCGCAGCTACAGTACCCCGTCGCGTATGCGGTGCACGAAGGTTCAGTGCGCAAATTTCCCATATGAGGGAAAGGCGCGTAGTGTCGAGGCGTTGCTCCGGACCTGGCAGGTGCATCCGCCGAATCGGCGGCGGCACGGCAGTGCCCGGTTTTTTATGCACCGGGCCGCGCGCGAAAGAAATTGCGACCAAAGGGCGGCGTGAGGCGGAGGAGGGATTCTCCCGCAGGTGATCTTACAGCATGCTGTGGTCACGCCGATTTGGCCGGTGACCTGAATAGAGGCTCCGAAGTGAACATCCTGATTATTGTCGTCGTTGTTATTGTCGTGCTGCTGGTAGTAGGCGCGGCCTTGTCGGTCCGGATCGTGAAGCAGTATGAGCAGGGTGTGCTGTTCCGGCTGGGCCGCGTGCTGGGGGCGCGGGCGCCGGGGCTGCGGGTGATCATCCCGTTCGCTGACGTGCTGCATCGGGTGTCGCTGCGGATCGTGACGATGCCGATTCAGTCGCAGGGCATCATCACCCGCGACAACGTCAGCGTCGATGTCTCGATGGCCCACCCGCTGGCGTTGCAGTTGCGCAACCTGCAGAGCCTGGTCGAGATCGGCGTCGACAAGAACACCACCGTCGTGTTCCCCGCACCGCTGATGACCACCATCGCCGAACTCGGCACCTTCCTCGCACGCGAGCAGGCCGCCGCCACCCCCGCGCTCCCGCCTGCCAACGACGCGGCGGCGATCCGGACGGCCGCCGTCAACGCAGCGATCGGAGCACCCGAGTCCGCCTAGCCAGCCGGCGCACGCGCCTATCCAGGGAAGCGGCCTGAAGGTGTCACCGCCCGTCCGCGAGTGGACCACCAGCAATCGCGGAACCGGCTAGCCAGTCCCGGCTACTGGATCAGCGCGTTCCGGTTCCTGATCCGCGACCGGGACGCAAAGTTCAGCGGAGCCTCAGACGCGGTGTTCCGCTCCGAGAGCGTCGAGACCGCCAAGATCTCCGCACGGACTCCAAGGGCGAATTGCAACGCCGAACGCTTCGTCCGCACCGGCCGCGAGGGCAGGCGGCTGCCGCCATACTTGGGCATTTCGTTGAGCTATACGTGCGGCATAGGTATTACGGCGCTTCTGCTGACGGTACACATATGGCACTGGCTCAGGCAGGCCATTCTGTGGTGAGGAGCGCTCGCGAGGCGCCGTCTTCGCTGCCTTGATCGTCATGATCGCTTCTCCTAAGCGGTCTGCCCGCCGCTGGCCGCATGAGTTGAGTACGATCATGCGAGTCTCCTGCGAGTCGTGGACCCTGATCTTCGGCCGAACCTCCGGGCGGGTCTCTGGTGACTCGGAGTACGCACCTCTCAGTCTACGTCAGATATTCACGCAGCTCAGTTCAGGATCAGTTCGACATTGCGTGACTTCGGTCGATGGCCGGCAGCGCGTGCCGGCTCGATGGGCGGGTTGAGGGATACTCAAATGAGCACGGGGAGGGGCACCGAGCACAAAGACCGGGCGGGATGGGCCGTGGCGGTGATCTGGTGGGCCAGGCACGGCGAGAACGTCGCCAACCTGACCGGCACCTTCTCGCACCGGATCTTCGACGGCGACCTTACCGGTACCGGACGGCAGCAAGCCGAGGCACTGGCCGGCCATCTCGCCGCCATGAGCGGCGCCCCGGTCGCAGCGTTGATCTGCTCGCCGCTGCGCCGTGCCCGGCAGACCGCGCAGATCATCAGCAGCCGGCTCGGGCTGCCGATGACCTGCGAGCTCGACGATCTGCGGGAACTGGACGTCGGCGCGCTCGACGGCCGCAGCGATCCCGCCGCCTGGGACACCTACGCGGCGGTGCTGGCCGCGTGGCGGCAAGGAGACACCCAAGCCAGGTTCCCGGGCGGGGAGAACCGCGACGAACTCTGCGCCCGGCTGCGCCGCGCCCTGGCCACGGCAGCGCGCGCGTCGCCCACCGCAGCCACGCTCATCGTCGCGCACGGGGCCAGCCTGCGAGCCGCGCTCCCCGGCCTGACCGGCCGGCCTGATCCCGGCACCGATATGCCGACCGGCACGGTCGCCAGCCTGCACGTCGGCACCCGCGGCCTGGCACCGGCAATACGACTGCTCAGCTGGCCGCAGGAACCCGCCTGACACCGGCATCAGCCGGTCCAGGTCACGGCGTGAGCGATCTACTGTAATCGGCTGAACGCTAACGAAGCCGGCCCATGCCGACGGCACCGGAATCGCCGGACGCGGGTGCCGGGTGCATGCGAACCGGGTCTCCTTCTCCGCAAGCACCAATGTCGGCCGACTCTTCGTACATCTGACGGCAGGCCCAGGGCGCGAAGTTGGCTAGGAAGCGCCGGATGCTGAGGCTGTGGTCGAACCGGGCGCGGGCGAGTTCACGCCCGGCGGCCCGCATGCGCTCTCGCTGACCGGCGTCCAGGCTTAGTGCGCGGCCGATGGCGACCGCCAGGCTGGCCGGATCAGCGGCCGCTGCGGTGAATCCGGTCACGCCGTCGATGACCTGATCCGCCAGCCCGCCGGCGGTGGTAGCCACCACCGGGGCGGCGCCGGCGGCATATGCCTCCATGGGGACGCGGCCGAACGGCTCGAACCGGGAGGGGATCACCACAGCCCGCAGCGCGGGGTGCCAGAGCAGTGTGCGGATGGCGGGGTCGAACCTGGTCAGCAGCGTCGCGTCGAGGCCGAGCGTCCGGATGCGGCTGGCGAGGTGACGCTGATAGGCGGAGAGTCCCGGCTGGTCGGTGACGGCGGCCAGCACCGCGTGCGGCATCGGCGCGCGGGCCGGCTCCCGGCTGCGCAGCGTCGCAAGCGCGTCGAGCAGATCATCCCAGCCCTTGTAAGGGTGGGCGCTGCCCAGCGCCAGCAGGAAGCCGTCGCGGGCAGCTGGAAGTAGGGCCAGCGGTGCCGGGCGGTCGTCCCACTCGCTCGGGACCAGCCCATCCTGGAGGCTGATTAGTGCCCGTGACGGCACCGCATAGTCATGGGCGAGGTGGTCGCGCATGTAACCGGAGATGGCGGCGACTCGGCCGTGGCGGGCGGCAATGTAGTTCAGGCTGGATCGCTCGAAAGCGATGCGGCCGGTGGAGCGGATGACGGCGGTGAGCCTCGGCACAACGCCATTCGGCAGCAGCGGCGCGAGGCCAAGGAACGGCACGTCGAAGAGGATGGCGGCGAACGGCCCGGCGGCGGGCAGGACGTACGAGCGCAGCGCGGCCGCCGCCGAGACGGCCAGCCGCTGGAAGGCAGGCACGCCGCCGTAGCGAATCCGGCCTTCGGTGCCATTGTCGACCGGCAGGACTGTCGCGCCAGCCCGATCGCAGAGGTCGAGGCTTGCGGCGTGCCAGGCAGCCTGGTACTCCGGGCTATGGCTGGCCAGGTAGACGGGCACGACCACCAGCCGCACTTGCGGAGCCAACAGGCCAGTCAGAACCTGCAAGAAACCACGGTTCGCGTAGGCGGCGCCGGTTCCAGACCCATAGAAGCCGTCGTGCAGCGCGACCACCACCGTGGGCCGCCCGGTCATTGCGGGCCTTCGCAGCCGACCGGCGCTGGCGGCCGGGGCATTGCCGTAGCCGACATCGGCCTTCCTTTCGGGCGGAGCCTGACCTCATTCCGCTTCCGAGGCCCGGATCGGCTGGGGAGGCACTTTCTCGTTTCGGCTGTCGCGATCAGGAACGTGTATACATTACTATTATGCATAACACATAGGTATGGCAAGCCCTCCTGCGCCACGAAGGGCCGTGAGTCTCGCGATGATCACCAGAAGCGGCACGCGGAGTCTGACCGTTGCGGATGCCAACGCAGGCAGTGCGGCCAGCACGAGCACCCCATCAGGGGCTGGGAGTCGCGATCGGTCCGACCGCAGGCGGCTGGCTGCTCGCCCACTACGCCTGGGGCTCAATCTTCGCAGTAAACCTGCCCGTCGCCGTGCTGGCGCTGATCGTTGGCTGGTTCGTGGTACCCGCCTCGGCAGCACTGAAGCAACCCCGGTTCGACCCAGTAGGCGTGGTCCTGGCTGCGGTCTCGTCCGGTACGCTAACCTATGCGATGGTCGACGCCGCAACGGTCAGCTGGGCTTCTGGCACCACGGCGGGCCGGTGGGTGCTGAGCGCTCTGCCGGTTGTCGCGTTCGTGGCGTGGGAGGCCCGCGCGCCTCACCCGATGGTTTGAACTCGGCATCCTCCGCGACCCGCGGTTCACCATCGCCTCAGCCGCAGTTGCGATCTTGTTCTTCGGCTTGGCAGGGGTGACGTTCATGTTGACCCAGATCTATCAGTTCGTCCTGGGCTCCTCACCGCTGGCCCGGCGCGCCGGAATCCGCGCCGCATTCGCACCGCGCGGACCCTACTTTGGGTAGCTCAGGCATGCTCCATCCGCTTCGGACGGCAGGGAGCAGGGCGGCCGACAGACTACGGGTTCCTGCGGCGATGCGGCGCGATGTCCGGATGCTGGGCGAGATTCTCGGCCAGGTCATCCGCGAATCGGAAGGTGATGACCTCCTGGCTGATGTCGAGAACCTGCGACGCCGGGTGATTGCCGCGCGCGAGCGTCCTGATTCCGGCCACGAGACGGGGCGCTCCGCTGACGATGAGATCGCTGCGCTCGTTACGAGTTGGCCTGTGGAAAGGGCCGAAGCCGTCGCTCGCGCCTTCACCGTCTACTTTCACTTGGCGAACCTGGCGGAGGAACACCAGCGGGTCCGCACCCTGAGAGAGCGGGACACCGGCACAAAGCCGGTCCGCGAATCGCTTAGCGCCGCGATCGAAAGCCTCGCCAGCACGTCAACACCCGCGCAGCGCGAGTCGCTGCTCGGTCGGCTTGAGGTGCACCCGGTGCTGACGGCGCATCCGACGGAGGCCAGACGCCGGGCCGTGACCGAGGCGCTACGGCGGATCGGCGCGGCGCTGACCAGGCTGGATGACCCCAAGCTGGGTGCGACCGATCGCACTGAGGCTAGCCGACAGCTGCGGGAGGAAATCGACCTGCTCTGGCGGACTTCTCCGTTGCGTATCCAGGCGATGCAGCCGCTGGATGAGCTGCGATCGGCCATGGCGATCTTCGACGAGACACTTTTCCAGCTCGCGCCGAGGCTGTACCGGGAACTCGATCGGGCGCTCCAAACCGAGGCGTCCGGATACGCTGGCCCCAAAGCGCCTGCCTTCATTCGTTTCGGCAGCTGGATCTGTGCGGATAGAGACGGGAACCCATTTGTTACGGCGGCGGTCACCGATCAGGCGGCGCGAATTCAGGCTGACCATGCGCTGAGGGCGCTTGAGAACGCGACCACGAGGATCGGCCGGTCACTGACCATAGACACGATTCTCCCCGTGGCTACGGGCAGCGCCGGCGGGAGATGCGGGCCTAGCGAAGCTGGGGCGGAACTCGGCGCGGCGATCGCGGCGGCGGCCCTCGCTCACCCGGCGCTGGTCGGCGAGCTCACCTCGCGCTCGCCAGGCGAGCCCTTCCGTACCTTCTTGCTGTTTGCGGCGCAGCGGCTGCACGTGACCCGACTCGGACTCGGTCTGGACCACGTGGGGCCTCAGGCCGCTGGATCCGCCAGCGAGTCGGGCGTCCCTAGCCTGGCGTACGAATCGTCGGCTGACTTCATTGCCGATCTTCGGCTGGTTCAAAGCGCGCTGGCGGCAGGTGGCGCGGCCCGCCAGGCCTATGGCGCATTGCAGCACCTCATCTGGCAGGCCGAGACATTCGGGTTCCACCTCGCCGAGATGGAGGTTCGCCAGCACAGCGCTGTGCACACGTCCGCGCTGCGTGAGGTGCGGACAGGCCGCACGCGATCCGCGCAGACCAGCGAGGTGCTCGCGACGTTCGCGACGGTGGCGGCGGTCCAGCGCCGGCACGGCGTCCAGATGTGCCACCGATACGTGGTCAGCTTCACCAGGTCAGCCAGCGACATCGCCGCCGTGTACGAGCTCGCCGAGGTGGCCTGCCCGGGCCGGCCGCCGCTGCTCGATGTCATCCCCTTGTTCGAGAGCGGCGAAGATCTGGCGAATGCGGTTTCGATCCTGGACGACATGATCGCGCTTGCGCCGGTCGCTCGCCGACTGGCGGAGACCAACCGGCGCCTGGAGGTCATGCTCGGCTATTCGGACTCGGCCAAGGAGCTTGGCCCGGTCAGCGCGACCCTTCGGCTGTACGACGTGGAATTCCAACTCGCCGGCTGGGCCGCGGCGAAAGACATCAAGCTCGTGCTCTTCCACGGCCGGGGCGGTTCACTCGGGCGCGGCGGCGGGCCAGCTGGCCGGGCCGTGCTGGCGCAGGCCCCGGGATCGGTGGACGGCCGGTTCAAGGTCACCGAGCAAGGAGAGGTGATCTTCGCGAGGTACGGTAATCCTGCGATCGCCCAGCGGCATCTTGAGCAAGTTACCTCTGCCGTTCTGCTGGCCTCCACGACCTCTCCCGGCATACTCCGGCAATCCTCGCCGGTCGGCGAGTTCGAGTCGATGGGCTATTTCGCTCAGGTGGCCGACTCGCTTGACACGGGCTCGCTGCGGGCCTATCGCGCCCTGGTCGGGGAGGATGGGTTCGCCGAGTGGTTCTTGCGGCTCAGCCCTCTGGCCGAGATCAGCAACATGCGACTCGGATCCCGCCCGGCCCGTCGTGGCATCAGACCCTCCGGGCTAGCTGACCTCCGCGCGATCCCATGGGTCTTCGCATGGGCGCAGACCAGGATCAACCTGCCCGGCTGGTATGGACTGGGCAGCGGGCTGGCCGCCGCCATCAGGGACGTCGGCCTAGCGGCCGTGCGCAGGGCCTACCAGGACTGGCCGCTCTTGTCGGTGTTGCTCGATAACGCCGAGATGAGCCTGGCGAAGACGAACCGCAGGATCGCGGCGAGATACTTGGCCCTCGGACAGAACGACGCGCTGCGGAGGCGTGTGCTGGAGGAATACGACCTGACCCGGAAGCTCGTGCTCGAAGTCACCGGCCACGCCCGGCTACTCGAAGGCCACGCCGTGCTCTCGCGCGCCGTATCTCTGCGCGATCCCTACGTCGACGCGCTCAGCCACCTTCAGCTTCGCGCGCTCGCCGCTATACGCACCGGCGATGATCAGCAGGAACCCGCTTCGCTGGAAAGGTTTCTTTTGCTTACGGTTAACGGCGTGGCAGCCGGCCTGCAAAACACCGGCTAGGGACCGGAGTCGAGTCCTTCGGCGGCCCGCGCCCCCCTTAATATCGTGGCAAATATTTTGAAATCCTGCGGAACTTGCAATATCTCTACGAAATCGCACTTGGTGCGTGCGGTTTCGTCGCGGCCGTCTATGATTCTCGTGGATTCACTATTCATGTGGGGCGGTAAGTGAGAGGTGGCGCCAAAAGGATGCCAATTCCCGGGTTTAGGCGCGCGTACCGCGCGCCGCGCATAGCACGCGCCATGACACGGCTCGTCGCCGTCGCGGCAATGTTCATCGCGTCCCTGGCGGCGACCGGGACGGCCAGCGCGGTGCCAGCCAGCGGGAAGCAAGGGGGGGCCAGCACCAGCCTGGCGCCCAGCGCGCCGGCCAATTCGGGTCACGGCAAGGCGGCGGCCAAGCAGTGCTTTTACACGTTCCCGAACTGCACGAGCACCGATCCGACGGCGAAGTTCCGGATCGTCAGCAATGGCGACACCAGTTCCTGCACTTTCCAGTACACGACCGACTGGGGCGACGGGAAGAAGGACGTCATGTCTTTCCCCGGCGGCCCGAACGGCGCGACGCTCAGCCGGTTCAGCCATACCTACGACGTCAACAAGCCGCAGACCTGGTCGATCACCGTGACCGGGGTGGTGACCTCGGGGACGTCGTGCACCGCCAATGGCGGCACCCTGATGTTCACCTTGTTGCCGAAGCTTGGCGTCGGGGCCGTCCGGTTCGCCCCGCTGGCCGACCAGTCCACGAACACCACGCCGGGGCTGCCGGTCATCAAAGATGACGGGCCCTCGGTCACCCTGGACGGTCAGCGGGGACCGACCAGCTGCGATGACATCACCTCGCCGCGCAGCTACGACTACCTGGACTGCGGCAAGCCGGTGCCAACAGGGTCGCCGGCGAAGGTCTGGCCTGTGATCTACGCCAAGGGCGACACGCTCACCCTCGACCAAGTCGTGTTCGTCGCCAACGGCCAGGTGCCCAGCCCGCAGCTGACCGCGACCGCCTCGATATCCGGATCGGCAACGGCGAGCTTCAGCCTGCCGGCCACGACGCTGAGCCAGGCCGCGGCTGGCAGCGGCTACCTGCTGACCGGCAGTTCCCTGACGTTCACCGGCGCGCTGCCGGCCGTGCCCGGCCGGGACAAGCTGACCATCAAGTGGACGGTGACTGACCTCAACTCCGGCATCAAAGTGCAGACCGTGACGAGCTCGCACGTGATCTACAAGACCGCCGGGAAGTACGCCGCCCCCACGGGCGGGGTGCCGGCCTCGGAGGAGAAACCGTACGTGACGGTGCTGAACACCGGGATCGTCCCGGCCTCCGGCGTGTCCGGCGAGCAGAAGGTGTTCAACGCCATCTGGCGGAAGTTCACCAAGCTCACGATCAAGCACGCGATCCTGCACCCGGCGACCGGCTTCGTCAGCGACGGCAAGGCGATCACCTACTACAACAACGGCTTCACCAAGCTGTCCGACGGGTTCAACGGGGACCGGCGCGGCTGCACGGACCTGCTGAGGATGCTGCACGCCGACTCGGGGCACTGCGGTGCCTGGGCCATGTTCTTCGCCATGGTCATGGCCTTCCAGGGCATCACGGCGCGAGCGGCGGGCCTCGGCGACGAGAGCGGCCCGAACGGGTTCCGGCCAGGCCCGGCACCGGGCGGCGGGTGCAGCGCGACGGACTGCGCCTACATGCTGGTGGACCCGAAGCTCTGGCACTTCAAGGGCGCGACCGCCGGCGGACCCTACCGCTTCCGCGACAAGCTCACCGTCACGCCCGCCGGCGCGATCCAGATCACCGGACGCGAGGTCACCTATTCAAGCACCTCGGCGATCGCCCAGGGGCCGGTAAGCACCCCGCCGCTGTGGTTTACCGACGGCGATCACGCCATCGATGAGGTGAGCCTGCCCGGCGGCCTGAAATGGGTCGACCCGTCATACGGCGACCCGGCGCCGCCGCTCGCCCCGTTCGCGAGCGTCAAGGCCTACGAGCCGCGAGCGCTCGCCGGGTTCGCAGTCGTCTACAAAAAGGTCGGGACCAAGCTGGAACCGCTCCCGGCCACGTACTCCGAGACGGCGATCGCCGCCGCCTGCAGACACGCCACCTGCTACTTCCAGGCGTTCAAGGGGATCTAGCCAGCGGGGACCGCCATATCGGGTTACGGATTAGCTTTGGCTGGCGTGCTGCGAGCGGCCGTGCGGGCCGGCTGGCGTCGGCATGCGGGTCAAGGTCAGCGTGGCAGCGGCCCGGGAGAAGGCCGGCGCGGAGGGCATCGCTCATCCAAGGTGCGCCATGCCGATCGGCTTCGGACATCCAGGACCGGCTCCCAGTGTGCGGCGGTACGATCAGAGGCATCTGCGGGCCGGGTGAGCGTGGTCAGATCAGCACGCTGCGTCACTCTTGATGGCGGGCACCAGCGCAACTACGGCTCGATATGCGCGTCTTTATCCACTCTCGCCCTCGCTTCAGAAGAGGCGCAGATCTGGCTCTTCTGTCACGCCGACTAACTCGTCATGCGACACCATCACGACGCTCAGCGGGTGATGTCGGATCTCGCGCGCCGTAGCGGCGCGTGGTAGCTAGACCAGACGCCGAGGGTGGCTCCAGCGCCATCCTCAGCGTCCTGCCCAACTAATAATGTCTCTGCGAGCAGCCCTGACCCATACCTGGACCGTGGACAGCGCGGCTCCCGCGACCGCTAGATCGCCTCAGGCCAGACGCGGCTCACCAACTCATCGCCTGGCTCGCGCCAGATCGGATGCCGCCGCTCGGGCACCGCTGCGCGGCGATCATCCTTTGAGGTTGATCACCTCCGCGACGCTTGGGTCGGCGCATCCCACGAGGTTGCAGAAGCTCGCCGTGGCGTTGACCGTGGTCGCGCCGCCGGTGAACTTGCCGGCTGCTGGCTGCGCTAGCGCAGTCCACGTCAGCGCGTGGCCGCACGCGACGGTCGTGGAGAAGCTGGCGGTCACGCTGTTCAGGCGCCCGACGGACTGGCGGACAGTCCCGCTCACGAGCGCCCCGCCCGGCGCGGTGCCGGTACAGTCGACGGTGCCGCTGATGGTGGCGTTGCCTCCTCGGTCGACCGTGCCGGGAGTGCTCACGCTCAGCGTGGCCTGCGGGGCCGCGGCCGCAGCACGCAGACGACGCCATAATCCAGTACGTGGTGCCGCCGGTGGCGTTGAGAACGACGCCCAGCCCGCCGAATCCGTCCTGGCCGCCTTGGCCGCAGGCAACGAAGTTGAGCGCCCCGGGTGACCCGGTGAACACGTCGATGGCGACGAAGTCGCTGCTCTGGTTCGGATCGAAGGCGACCCGCTCGCTGATCGCCGGGGTGAACGTATACCAGACGGTCTGCTGCTGCCCGCCGCAAAATGACTGGTCAGTTGCGGGGTCGGAGGTGGCCTGGGTCATATCGGGGATATTGTCGTGGAACGGCAAGCTCGCGATGACGGTGGCGTTGCTGATGTCGTCGTTTGATGGTGCCGCTGCCCACGCCGGAACAGCGGCGGCCAGAACAACCGGCCCGATCACTGCCACCATGACCGCCAGCTGGCCTAAAGCATGCCTGCGAATGCCTGGTCTCATAGCGCTCTCCTT
>WNFJ01496160.1_pt5 | contig 12465 bp, 9 predicted proteins | sample 5400461 | NCBI WGS metagenome assembly WNFJ01 (sample SAMN13153349, study PRJNA577476) | soil metagenome | isolation source: 115 cm saprolite on Douglas fir-dominated hillslope | place: USA:California | collected 2013-09-17 | reverse complement strand
CCGGAGCCGAGCCCGCCGCCGCCGTCCTTGCCCAGATAGGTCATCCCGCTCTCGATCGGCCAGATATCGAACGGCCAGCCGCGGCCGAGCGTGCAGAAGCTCACCTTCTCGGGATCGTTGAACTCGGCGCGCAGCGTGGAAGCGATCTGCTCCATGGTGATGGCGCCGTTGCCTGCGCCTCTCGGCTTGCCGGGCTCGCGCGCCTTCCAGGGCGCCTTGGCGCCGCCCGGACCTAGCGCTTCCGCCAGTTCGGCGACCACGGCATCGCCGGTCGTCGCCATCGTCACGTCCACGGGCGGCAGCGCCTGATATTCCATGTTGGCGCCGGTGTGCAGGTTCTGGTCGAGCGTCGCGCTGATGACCTTGGCGGTGACCTTGCCGACATTCTTGGCCTGGCGCAGCGCGCCGCCCAGATCCATCCAGTCGAGCGCCAGAATGACATCGGCCTCGCACAGAAGCTCGCGTGCCGGCTTGCCGAGCACGTTGAACGGCGGCACGTAATGGGCCGGGTGATCGCTCGGGAACATGGCGCCCTGCTTGAGATCGGTCAGCACGCAGGCGCCCAGCCGCTCGGCGAGCGCGATGCGCGGCTGCCAGTATCGCGCCTGGCGCGATCCGCGCCCGAACATGATCAGCGGCCGCTGCGCGCGCGACAACAGCGCCACCGCCTCATCGATCGCCTGCTTGGACGCGCGCGGCGGCGCCGGCGGCTTGAAGCGCGCCATGTCGGGCCATTCGGGCTCCTTGTCGAGCCGCGATTCCTGGAAGCCGGCGTCGAGGCAGATATAGACCGGCGCGGTCGGCGCCGAGCGGGTGGCCAGATTGGCCCGCGTCATCGATTCCACCAGCGCCTGCGGCGAGGTCGGCTGGTCGTCCCATTTGATGATGGAGCGGATGAAGGCGCCCTGATCGCGCGAGGTGTGGATCCAGTCGATCCAGGGACGGCGCTTTTCGGCATCCACCGGCCCGGTGGCGCCCAGCACCATCATGGGCACCCGGTCGCACCAGGCGTTGAACAGACCCATCATGCCGTGCAGCAGCCCGACATTGCTGTGCAGCACGCAACCCATGGGCTCGCCGGTCGCCTTGGCATAGCCGTGCGCGATCGCGACCGAATGGTCCTCATGCAGGCACAACAGGATGCCGGGATTTTCATTGCCCAGATGATTGACCAGGCTGTCATGCAGCCCGCGATAGCTCGCGCCCGGGTTGAGGCTGAGATAGCGGATGCCGCAGCGGCGCAGCATCTGCGCCGCGATGTCGCTGCCCCAGGCGACCTTGTCGTCGGGCTTTCCTTCAGGCTTGTCCAACAGCATTTGCACCCTCTTCGGCCAACGCGGATACGCGCGCTCCAGTCGCGTAGCCGGGGCAGGCGACGAATTCAATATGTTTCCGCGCGGGGCGCGACCGCGCGAGCCGCGCAAGCGCCAAGGCATGCATACAACTTCGAGAGTCGGTCGGGGCTTGTTTTCAGGGACGTAGGGCCTCTCACTCCTTCTCCCCGTGGGGGAGAAGGTGGGATGAGGGGGCTCGGGCGGTGCGATACGGAATCATCGTAACCCCCTCACCCCACCCTCTCCCCTTCGGGGCGAGGGAGTGAAACGCCGTGCCCCACTTACCGAATCCGCGGGAATGAGCGGAGGCAACCTGCGCCTCACTTCGACGCCCCCAGGCGCCGATAGGCGGCGATGATCTCGGGCGTGGCCGAGGCGGCGAGCTCGTTGATCATGGCGGCGAGCTCCGCGCCATCGAGCGGGGCGCCCACCGGCAGGTCGGCCTTTGCCGCATCCGCCCGGTAGTCCTTGTCGGCCACCATGTCGAGAAAGGCCTTGCGCAGGATTTCGGTCGCCTCGCCCGCCATGCCGGGCGGACCGACCAGCGGCAAGCCGAAATTGTCGGTCCCCATCACCAAGGTGAGGAGCGGAGCCTCGCGCGGCGGCAAAACGTCACGCAGCAAGGGAAGGTCCGGCAGGCCCGGCTTCGATTGCCCCGGCTTTGATTGCAGGATCGGGACCACGATCGCCTTGGCGATCAGGTCCTGCCGGCGGGCAAAGGAGTCCGCCACCGTGAACACGGCGTCGATCTCGCCCTGCTCGATCGCCACCAGGACGCGCGCGGTCGAGACATAGCCGAGCACGACCCGGATGGGCATGCCGAGGCCGGCGAGCATCAGCGGCACCATGGCGGTCGGGGTGGTGCTGGCGAGCGACCCGAAGGTCACGGTCTGGCGCGACGACTTGAGGTCGTCGAGCGACTTGATGCCGGTCGCGGCGCGCACATAGGCCACCGAATTGGAGCCGCCGGCGCTGCCGATATAGGTGAACCGGGTCGGGTCGAACCCGATGCTCGGCCCCCGCACGATCCCTTCCACGAACCATGAGCGGCCCGGCGTGGAGATGGTGAGGCCGTCCGGGGCGGCGCGATTGAGAAAATTGGCGGCGAGCGCCCCGGCCGCGCCTTCCATGTTCTGGACGATCACGCCCGGCTGCCCCGGAACGAACCGCACCAGATGCCGCGCAATGGTGCGGGCCTGGGTATCGACGCCGCCGCCGGGCGCGAAGCCGACGATCATGGTGAGCGTCTTGCCGCGGTAGAGGTGCAGGCGTCGCGGGAGCGCTGCAAGGCCCAGGGCCAGCGCGCTCGCGCCGGATACCACGCCTCTGCGCGAGAGCCGCCGTCCCATCCGGTTCGTGCCTGACCTACTCGGCTGCCTGCACCGCCGCGCCCGAGAGGCCGATCTCCAGGTCGGAGAGATCCGGCAGGCCGTAATGGAGCAGCTCGGTCGTCTCGCCCGCCCGCAGCGTGGCGGTTTCGCCGGCATCGAGAAAAACGGTGGTGAATTTTCGCAGCGGTTTGCCGTCCGCCGCGCCGGCGCCGGTGAGGACCAGATAAACGCCCCGTCCCGCGACCTCGTAGCGCGTCGCGGCCGCGAGCTTGAGCAGCCGCGCCTGCGTGCGCCGTTCGGTGAAGACCCCGAACAGCTTCTCGCCCGCGCCGGCCGCGCCCTTGATCGGCGCCCACTGGTAGCTCGCCGCATCCATCATGATCGGGGCGTCATAGCGGCCTTTCGGATAGATCATCTCGCGGCCATGCACGTGCTCCCAGATGGCCTGATAGGCGTCCATGTTGCGCTTGCCCGCAACGCCTTCGCGGCGATGAAACACCCCATCCTTGAACTCGCCGAATTTCTTCAGTTCCTCCATGCCGGCCTTGACCTCGCGCGGCTGCAGATAGCCGCTGCCGCTGGCGCCGCCGAACTGCAGCACCGCGCAGACGATCGGGGTCTTGTTCACCTGCGGCCCGTACGGCACGCCCTCCGGATAATAGCCGAGCATCCCGGCTTTGAGCGGCCCGTCCTGGCCGTAATCGGATTCGCCCGCCAGCATGAATCGGTACTGGTCGAAATTGTGCCGGTGCCGCGGTCCCGAATAATCGGTTCCGAGCTCGCTGATGGAGAACTTGAAATTGCCCGGCGTGCCCGGCTCGCCCGCCGCCGTGGTGCGCGAATGAAACGTGCCGCCGCGATGCTCGAGGCCGCGCACCGGCGCGACGTCTTCGAATTGCACGACTTTCATGGACCGGGCTCCCATGGCTGATCGAGCAGCATAGTAGCCCGCAGGGAGCGGAGCGCAATGCGGGAGCGGCGGTCCTGCATTGTCATCGCCGGGTATAGCCCGCGAACGCGTGAGGGAATTGCCCAATCCGCTCATTCCCGCGTCAGCGGGAATCCAGTGCGTAGGGTGGGCAAAATCGCTTGCGAATGACGAAAAGGCTCAGTGGGCCTTGCCGGCGATTTTGCCCACGCGGCAAAACGGAGAGGTCATTCCGCGTGGGCATTGCGCTCGCGCTGTGCAAATCCTTCACAGGCTGAGCGGGCGCAATGCCCACCCTACGGCCCTAAGCCGCCATCGCTTGGTAGCCCGCATGGAGCGAAGCGCAATGCGGGAGCGGCGTCCCGGATTTCGCCGTGGGCACGTGGTTCGCGCCGGCGCCGCAACGTAAACGCCGTAGTACCTTGACACAGTGATTTTGACCGGTTGAGCACTAACTTCCTCATCCTGAGGAGGCCGGCTCTTGCCGGCCGTCTCGAAGGATGCGGCCCGGGCGGCGCCGCACGCGCGGCCATGGTTCGAGACGCGCGGGCGTTGCCCGAGCTCCTCACCATGAGGGCTAAAAGAGTCAAAATCTCTGTGCAGAGGTACTAGGGCGGATCAGCCGAAGGCGTAATCCGCCGTTCGGCGTAGAAATGGCGGTCCCGGATTGCGCTTCGCTTCGTCCAGGCTACAGTCGCGCAGCGAAACGGCCGGGAGCTGACGGGGTGAGTGCGGACGAGATCGTGTTCCGGTCGCCGGCAAGCGTGCTGCAGGCATCCTCGGTTGCCTTGGTGGGCGCCTCCGAGCGGGGCAAGTGGCCGCGTCTCATCTACGACAATCTGCGCATGTTCGGCTATGCGGGCCGCGTCTTCCTGGTCAATCCGCGGCAGAGCGAGGTTTATGGCGAGCGCTGCTTCCCGAGCCTGCGCGCGCTGCCCGAGCCGGTCGACCATGCCATCGTGATCGTGCCGGCCGCGGGCGTGGCCGCCGTGCTCACCGACGCGCAAGCCGCCGGGCTGAAATCGGCAACCGTCTATGCGGGCGCGGTCGGCGACGGCGAGGATGCGGAATCCAAGAAGCGCGGCGCCTGGCTGAAAGGCTTTCTGGCCGACGCCAAGCTGCGGCTGGCCGGCCCCAATTGCATGGGGGCGCACAGCTACCGGGAGCGGCTGTTCGCCTATCCGAACACGGAATTGTGCCAGGTCCCGCCCGGCTCGGTCGCCTGCGTGTTCCAGTCGGGCGGAACGCTGCAATTCTGGCTGCGCACCGGCGCCGACCGGGGCCTGCGCTTCTCCTACGGGATCACGTCCGGCAACGAGGCCGATCTCGATCTCGCCGACTATTTGAACTTTCTGGTGGACGATCCGCACACAAGCATCATCACGCTGTTCATCGAAGGCATAAGGCGGCCGCAGGCCTTCATGCACGCGGCGGCGCGCGCGCTCGCGGCCGGCAAGCCGATCCTGGCGATCAAGACCGGCGCGACCGCGAAGTCGCAAGCCGCGGCCGCGTCCCACACCGGCGTCATCGGCGGCGATTACGCGGCCTATCTCGCCATGTGCGAACGCTACGGCATCTGCAATTGCCGTTCGCTGGACGACATGGTGGAAACCGCGCTCGCGTTCCAGGGCGGACGCCTGCCGAAGGGGCCCGGGATCGGTTTCGTCACCACCTCGGGCGGCACCGTCGATCTTTTGTTCGATTACGCGGAGAGCGAGGGCGCCGTCATCCCGGAATTCACCGCCGCCACCAACACCGCCCTGCTGCCGTTCCTGCAGGACAGCATCGTGCCGAAAAATCCGCTCGATCTCGGCATTCCCTCGACGCTCGCGCACGCCGCCGCGGTATGCGAGGTGGTGGCGCGTGATCCCAACGTGGATATGCTGGCCTGGGCCGCCATGCTGCCGAGCAAGCAAGGCGCCTGGGACGGCGTCGCGGCGCTGCATGGCCTGCTGGATTTGACCGACAAGCCGGTCATCGGCTTTGGCCGCATGAACTATCAGATGCGGCCGGAATCGGTCGCCGCCCAGGAGGCGGCCGGCTTTCCGTTCCTGCAGGGGCTGGAACCGACGCTGCGGGCCATGAACGCCTTGTGGTTCTACGCGCAGCGCGTGGGCGCCCCGCCGGCGACGCCACCGCCCGCGCCGGCGAGCGATCTTTCCCCGGCGAACCTCGAAGCGACGCTCGCTCGTTACGGCATCGCGCTGCCGGCGAGCCGCGCGGTCGCCACCGCGGGCGAGGCGCAGGCTGCCGCCGCGGCGATCGGGTTTCCGGTCGCGCTCAAAATCCGTTCCCCCGATATCCTGCACAAGACCGAGGCCGGCGGCGTCATGCTCGATCTGCGCAGCCGCGCGGAGGTCCGCCAGGCCGCCGCCACCCTCTTCGCCGCCGCGCGCGCCGCGCATGCCGATGCGCGGATCGAGGGCCTGCTGGTGCAACAGATGGTGTCCGGCGTCGAGGCGATCATCGGGGCGCGCAGCGATCCGCTCTACGGACCGTTGCTGCTGATCGGCGCCGGCGGCGTATTGGTCGAGCTCGCCCGGGATGTGGGCTTGCGCCTTCTCCCGGTCGCCGCGCGGCAGGTCGGCGCCATGATCGATGGGCTCAAGCTCAAGCAGCTCCTGGCCGGCTATCGGGGGCGCGCCGCCGCCGACCGCGCCGCGCTCGAGCAAGCCGCGCTCGCGCTTGCGCAATTCTATCTCGATCACCGCTCGCGCATTGCCGACGTGGAGATCAATCCGCTCATGGTCCGCTCCGCCGGCGCGATCGCGGTCGACGTGCGGGTGGTGTGGCGGGACGGAGCATTTTCAGGAAAAGAGGAATCCGGTTTCCCGTCCGAAAATGCGACACTCTGATGCTGTGACTCTGACACTTGCTTCGCACGTGTCCCGGGCGCACTGCGGTTCTCCTTCTCCCCGCGCGCGGGGAGAAGGTCGGGATGAGGGGGCGCTTCCGCGAGTCTGAGCTTGTGGAAGCGCCCCCTCACCGGGCCGAGATCTGGTTTTCGCTCGAGGGGCGTTGCCCTCTCCCCGCAAGCGGGGCGAGGGAAGCTGCATTGCTCCGCAATCGTAGCAAGTGTTAGAGACGCCGCAACAATAAGGAGGCCTGGGAATGGATTTCGAGCTTCCCGAGGAATTGCGTCTGTTCAGGGAATCGCTGCGGCGGTTCGTGAACACCGAGCTCATTCCGGTCGAACGCGACACCTTGGACGGCGAGGACATCAAGCCGCATTATCGCGAGCGGTTTATCGCCGGCGCCAAGAAACTCGGCATCTGGATGATGGAGGTGCCGGAGGAATACGGCGGCCCCGGCCTGTCGCTCCTGGCGCGCAGCCTCGTGACCGAGGAGCTCTCGCGCTCGATCGCGGTGCCGGCGCGCGGCGAGGGCATCACCGGCCCGACCGTGCGCGGCATCCTTTACACGCTGAGCGGCGAGATGAAGGAAAAATATCTCCTGCCGGTGTTGCGCGGCGAGAAGCGCGCCTGCTTCGCCCAGACCGAGCCCGATGCCGGCTCCGATCCGGGCGGCATGCGCACCACCGCGGTCCGCGACGGCGACTTTTACGTCATCAATGGGGTCAAGCGGTTCATCACCGGCGCCAACAAGGCGGACTTTATGCAATTGATGGCGGCCACCGATCGCGCCAAGGGCTCCCATGGCGGCATCTCCTGCTTTCTCGTGGATATGAGCACGCCCGGCGTCAAGCTCACCACTTCCTACCAGACCATGATGGGCGACCGGCCGTGGGAGATCGTGCTCGACAATGTGCGGGTGCCGGCGAGCCACCGGGTCGGCGAGGAAGGCGGCGGCTTTGGGCTCGCGCAAAGGTGGCTCGGCGCCGGCCGCGTCAAGCACGGCGCGCGCGCGCTCGGCGTCGCCGAACGCTGCCTGGAGATGGCCACCGCCTATGCCAAGCAGCGCTCGACCTTCGGCCGGCCGCTCGCCGATCGGCAGGGCATCCAATGGAAGCTCGCCGACATTTTCATCGAGCTGCAGGCGGCGCGGCTTTTGGTCTACAAGGCCGCGACCCGCCTCGACAAGGGCGAGGACGCGCGCGAGGACGCCTATGTGTGCAAGTATTTCGCCGACGAGATGGCGTTCCGCGCCGCCGACCAATGCATGCAGATCCACGGCGGCATCGGGCTCACCACCGATCTGCCGATCGAGAAGCTGTGGCGCCAGCAGCGCAGCTACCGCATCACCGAGGGCGCGAGCGAAGTCATGAAGATGGTCATCGCCCGCCACGTGCTCAAGGCCTACGGCTGAAGCGGGCCCGGAGATATTCGAGACGGCCCCCAGGTGCCTTTACACAGTGATTTTGACCGGTTGAGCAGTAACTTCCTCATCCTGAGGAGGCCGGCTCTTGCCGGCCGTCTCGAATGGTTCGAGACGCCGCGCTGCGCGCCCGCGCTGCGCGCGGCTCCTCACCATGAGGGTGGATGGGCCTCATCCTGAGGAGCGGTCCGTAGGACCGCGTCTCGAAGGACGAGACGCGCGGGCGTTGGCCGCGCTCCTCACCATGAGGGCTGAAAGAGTCAAAATCTCCGTGCAGAGGCACTAGGCGCGCGGCGCGCGGGCGTGTCTTATCACGGCATTCGCCGATCGACCCACGTCCCGTCCCACGTGCGACACCAGACCGGAGGAGACCCATGGCCAAGTTTCAAAACATTCTGGAAACGGTGGGCAATACGCCGGTCGTGCGGATCAACAAGCTGGCGCCGCCCGGCGCCAATCTCTTCGTCAAGATCGAGGCGTTCAACCCCTTGGGCTCCGTCAAGGATCGTCTGGCGCTTGGCGTCATCGAGGCCGCCGAGCAAGCGGGGCAACTCAAGCCCGGACAGACGGTGATCGAAGCGACCAGCGGCAACACCGGTATCGGCCTTGCCATGGTCTGCGCCCAGAAGGGCTATCCGCTGGTCGTCACCATGGCGGAGACCTTTAGCGTCGAGCGGCGCAAGCTCATGCGTTTCCTGGGCGCCAAGGTGGTGCTGACCCCGGCGGCGCAACGCGGCATGGGCATGGTGGCAAAGGCGATCGAGCTCGCCAAGGCGCGCGGCTGGTTCTTGACCCGGCAGTTCGAGAACGAAGCCAATCCCGACATTCATTCGCGCACCACTGCGCGCGAAATTATCGAAGACTTCAAGGGCGAGCCCCTCGACTATTGGGTCACCGGCTACGGCACCGGCGGCACGCTCAAGGGCGTCGCGCGGGTGTTGGCGAAGGAGCGGCCTGAGACCAAGATCGTGGTTTGCGAGCCCGCGGACGCGCAGCTCCTGGGCAGCGGGGCGCCGCAGGCGCGCAATCCGGACGGCTCGCCGGCGGCGGCCCACCCGGCCTTCAAGCCGCATCCCCTGCAGGGCTGGACTCCCGATTTCATCCCCAAGCTCACCGCCGACGCGGTCGACATGAAGGTCATCGATCGCCTGATCCCTATCCCGGCGGCCGACGCGATGCGGTGCAGCCGGGAGCTGGCGCAGCAGGAGGGAATCTTCGTCGGCATCTCGGCCGGCGGCACACTCGCGGGCGCGCTCCAGGTCTGCCGGGACGCGGCCAAGGGCGCCACCGTGCTCTGCATGCTGCCGGACACCGGCGAGCGCTATCTGAGCACGCCGCTGTTCGCCGACATCCCGGCCGACATGACGGAGGAAGAGGTCGCCATCTCGCGCTCGACCCCGAGCGCGCAAATGGGCGCCTGAGGGCTTCCGCCAGTATCTTGACCAAGTGATTTTGAGTAGTCGAGCGTTAACTTCCTCATCCTGAGGAGGCCGGCTCTTGCCGGCCGTCTCGAAGGATGCGGCCCGAGCAGCGCCGCACGTGCGGCCATGGTTCGAGACGCGCGGGCGTTGCCCGCGCTCCTCACCATGAGGGCTAAAAAGAGTCAAAACCTCTGTGCAGAGCTAATCCAGCGGCTCGACCTTGACGATCGATGCGCTGTTGGTGTTGCCGACCCAGAGTGTGCCTGGGCTCTTCGAATCGTCGATATGGACGCGCCGGATATTGGTCCGGTGCGGCAGCGGGTATTCCATCGTCTGGCCGGTCTTGGCATCGAGCCGCACCACCCGATCGCTGGACATGCCCCCGTCCAGGCCTCGCCGTTGCGGCCGGCCTCAGCGGAATACGGCGAGCTATAGGGCGCGGGCACAGACGACATGCAACGAGCCACTCACGCGATGGCGGAAATCCCTGCCGCCTACCACTAAATTTGAAAGGGATAGTCTTTTCGCAATTCGCGCAAGGCATTGTTAAGTCCGTGACTGTTAGGATACCGCGTAGTTGGAGGAGGATGTCATGTTAGGGACATTCATCAGCATCATATTGATCTAGTGGGCATTTACGTCGCCATCATGGGCGAACGAGCCCGCTTTGGTCAGATCGCGGTGCGCATGTTCCTCGACAAGAACTTCAGCAAAATCTTCTTCAAATCCGACAATGCTGATCAAAGGGTATTCTACCCGTTTGGCCAATTCGGCAGAGGATACATTGTCGACGCAACGGCCGAGTCGGAGATCGAGGCCTATCTCCGCAAGCAGAGCTTTCGATGGGTAGGTGCGATCCTTGTGTTGATAGGTACGCAGTCGATCCTGTCGTTTGACAAGTCCTTGGTCATAGTGATCCTCGCGCTCTTTTTTCTCTTTGATTATGTAAGGCTGAAGCGCCTCGCCAGAGGTCTGCCTGCGAGCACGGCCCGGATCACCAATTCCGAAATCGCGCGCAGTCGGGCACGGCACATCTCCGCTGTGCGTGTTTATGCGGCGGTTGCGGGCGGCATCGTCATGACCTTGGCGGGCGTCTTCATAGCCCTTTGTGCGCACGGCTTGGACGCCTGGTTTGGAGCGCTTGGTGCGCTGCTTTTCGGATACTGGCTGGTCCAAGCCCTTCTGATCGTGAGGGCGCGGTGGCAAATGGGGCGAGCATCTGAGGTAGGGTCCTAAGGTCACGAATGCATTCTTGCAGAATGGCCTCACGGTTTCACCGGGCCTGCTCGCAATCGCTGACAAGGTGATCGAATAAGGCGGCGGAGCAGAACGGCGGCGCCCGAAGTGAGCAATGCGTTTCGTATTCCCATGGCGTTTCTCCCCTGAGCCTGACGGCGCCCTGATGGAATTCGGACGCGCGCCGGTTGCCCCAGACTGTTCGCGACTACGTTCGCCGCAACGCTACCACATTCGCGGCGCCGGCAGACGGCAGACACTTGCGCTATTGAACGTAGATTGGCCGTGCGACGCTGTGTCCATTCCTGCTCAGTTTGGTCCAACTCAGACATCAGCCGCGCGCTGATTTTCCTATCAGCATTCTAGCAAGGTGTTGTCGGAATTTCCTCAACTAAAGCCGAAGCCTTCTTCAATTTCCTGCATGTTTTCGATGCCGAGCGAGCCGGTGTGAAGAATTAAGTCACGACCGGCCAGCAACATCCTCTTTCTCAAAGGCTGGTCGAGCTGCGATAGTTTGGCTGCCGAGTAAATTACAAAGGTCAGCGCCTGGGCCAATTCATTTTGGCAAATCATAAAGCCAGCTTCTTGGTAGTAGCCGCCACCCTTAGGTCTTCCGAGTAGATCGTAGGTTTGCGGCGACGTGCGCGGGTTCACATGAACATTTCTGCTTGATAGCTCTGCATATGCCTCGGTCGTCACTCGAATAGGCGTGCCAATCGTCTCAAGCTCGGTGCGAACTTGCACGGGCGAGAATTCTCTCCGCCTCGTCCGTTCGTCGAGAGATTTCCAACGCGCAAACGATTCACTGCGTGCTTCGAAAAGCGAGAGCAGATTTGCAATCTCTCCTACGCCGCGCGTAACCACGAGCGCTTCATCGTAGAAGCCCATCAATGCCAGTCTCAGCGCACCCCGGGCATGATTGACTGACCGTGCGACCAGCCGTTCAAGGATATGGTCGCCCTCCGCACATCCCCATGCGCAGCTCGAAAACGCATCAAGAAGGGCAAGAACCCGTGCTGTCATTTCGTAGCAGCGGGGTGCCTTTACCCCCATGCGCGGCAGCTGCTCAAGCGACTTCTCTTCGCAATCTTCCTCTTGCTGCCTCAAGACCTTATGGATCAAGAGTCCAACACCTTCGGTGTCCGTGTCCGACAAGGGCGGGGGCACGTCGCCAAAACGCCCGGGCTTGACGAACTGCACGAAGCGCCGCCTCGCGCGACGGCTGGAAAGCCGGGCGGCGACATACGGAAACAAAAGAGCGCAGAGCGCGCCGAGTAGAAAAGCGACCAGCGCCACCGGTACAACCTGGAGAGTCGCTCCCACGATGTCCCTCCCGCGAGCTGCCCCGATATCGGCTTATCGAGCTCCAGCCAATATAGCATACCGCTAGTGTCCCGAACCATAAGTTCGCAAGATTTAGACTAGGCTTGAGCCGGGGTGTTGTACACGCAGAAGCGCTCGATTGAAGCCAGGATGTCGTCAACCGATTTCGTCCACCGGAACGGTTTTGGATCGTGATTGTGCTGCTCGATGAATGCGTTAATGGCGTCCTTGAGCGCTGCGACGCTGCGGTGAACGCCACGTCGGATCTGGCGATCGGTCAGCAGCGCAAAGAAACGTTCAACCTGGTTGAGCCAGGAGCTGCTGGTCGGCGTCAGATGAACGTGCCAGCGCGGTCTGCGATTGAGCCATTTGCGTATCAGCGGGGTCTTGTGGGTTGCGTAATTGTCCATGACCAGATGCACATCGAGATCGCTCGGGACAGCGGCCTCGATCTCGTCGAGGAATTTCCGGAACTCCGCAGCGCGGTGGCGCGGGTAGCACTTGCCGATGATCCTGCCGGTGGCGATGTCGAGGGCGGCGAACAGCGAGGTGGTGCCATGGCGCTTATAGTCGTGGCTGCGCCGGGCCGGTTGTCCGGGACGCATCGGCAGCATGGG
>WNFJ01164001.1_pt2 | contig 12466 bp, 4 predicted proteins | sample 5400461 | NCBI WGS metagenome assembly WNFJ01 (sample SAMN13153349, study PRJNA577476) | soil metagenome | isolation source: 115 cm saprolite on Douglas fir-dominated hillslope | place: USA:California | collected 2013-09-17 | reverse complement strand
GACTTGCTGCTCGCAAACAAGCACTGGCCCAGTGCGGAAGGTCACGTCGAGGGCCGCCAGCGCGGAGTCAACCCAATCCGGCACCAGCGATACTTCTTTTACCGGAAGAAAGCCGCATTGCGCGTGGACGCTGCCGCGAGGATCCATGATCATTGTTAGCGTTGCCGGCGTGCCGGGACCCGTCGCAGCAAAGCCAAGGTTGAGGTAGTTTCCAATTCCGATCGGTTTCAGATAACCGCTCAACGGCAGATCGTTCTTTCCAGGTTCGGGCAGGTGAATCGTATTGAAATGGGAATAGTCACCGTTCAGGAAGTAACCTATCAGCCCGTCCTCGCGATAACCAAGATCGCCTAGCCTCACCTGAAACTTGTATTTAAGGAACAGCGGATCTGGCTGCGGACTGGCAAAGGTGTAGGGCCAGTCCGGATCGCTCCATGGGTCGGCCTGAAGTTCGAACGCGACCGATGCTGCCACGACCGCCAGCGGCCGGCCAATCAAGACAGACAGAAAAGTATCGCTGCGGTTGCCGAGCGGATCAATCGTCCAGAGCGTTTCGTCCACCGCCCGGAGAAAGTCGCTGAAGGCTCTCGCTCCCTGGCTTTTCAAGTTTGCAAGAAAGCCAATGAGCTGGCCCTGGCCCGGTGTCGGCTCGGGCAGAGTCGGATACGGGGAATTTGGAGCGGCCATCCAATTAACCACCGGACGATCCTTCTGGTCCACGCCGAGCGTGAGCTCGCCGTATGCGGCTCCGGCCCGGTCATAAACGGAGAGTCCGAAATCGAGGTGATTGGGAAGGATCCAGCCGACGATTGGGTCGTCGTTGACCTGCGGCAAAAATTTGAAATTCAAACGCGCTGGTTGCAGGATCCGCGGTGGAAGCTGCACGAAGCGCAGCGGCTCCGTGGTTGAGAGCGGCTTCGTGGGGGCCAAACCGTCCGACAGCAGCGGATGAAAGACTTCTTTGGTAGCGGTTCTTGGAAACTGATCGGACGCCGTCGGCGCAAACACGATCTCGAGGGTCCGTCCGAATACGTCTACGATGGTCAACCGATTCACGTAGAACTGACCACCGCGCATTCCTTCGAAGGTCGAAGGCGGGACGGTTGGATCCCGCGGTGCGTCATAGGATGTCGGGTGCGGAGGCATTTGGGCCGCGTTCCCGATCAACTCTGCCAGCGTGCCGCCGCCAGCAAGGGGTGTGGTGTCGGGGTTCCGGGTCGGCACTGGGTTCCACGATGAGATCTGTGTGTGCAGCCCGCTGAAATTTTGACTGAGGAAATCCCATCCATCGACCGTTGCCACGAGATCTTCAATCTCCTGCAATTCCTGGGTCGCCTTGCTTTCAGGATAATCCTTGATGAACTGATCGATTCGAGCTTTGAACTCGAACGATGGCTTTGGTGTCAACACCGCGCGACCGCTAAGCATCGTCGGTTGCGTCGCTGGCGCCGGCCGGTCTGGAACCAAATCATAATCAAGGCCGTTGAATTGCCAGTTTGGTGTGCCGTCGCTTCGCTGAAATGGAATAGGAAACCATTCAACTATCCAGTCGAGATATACCGGTCGCCATGGCTGAACCCATGGATACGTCGCCAGCATATCAGGCGCAAGTCCGGCGGCGACCTGCGGTGGCGACATGCTGGCGGCAACTGCGGTGAGTTGGGCGACGTTGAGATTTTGGCCCGCTCCAGCGACTGCCAATCGCGCGTTCGCTGGATCGAGCAGGAAAAACTCTGCGAATAGAGCCTGACTCCGATTCGGGAGATTGGTCCACGGTATCGCCGGTAGAAACTTCGCGAGCTGTGCTGAACTAATTGTGAACTTTGGGCCCGTCGAGCTGCCGCTCGCCGCGCTTACATTCAGTTGCGAGACCAGTTCGGTCGGCCAGCGGCACAAAATGTCGGTGTCGGGATCGATCTTGAGCAGGTGCGCGGTGTTGGATATGACAGCGACGGGATCACCTAGGGACCAGAATCGTGACCCAGCCACCGCCTTCAAAATGCGGGTTGGCGGCAAGTTCTTTGATTTGGCAAAATTAATGATCGCTTGACTCAATGAGACATTGTCTGTGGTGGTGGGAAGTTGTGAGGCGAACGTGTTGAGCTGGCTAATCAGCGCCCGGGCCCGAGTGATGAGGGGCGCCATATTGGAGTCAAACTGATCGCCTGAATTAACGGTCCAGGGCCAATCGACCCATCCGGACTGCTGGTAATAAACATAAGCAGCGCCTTTTTTCCACCACAGTTCAAACAGATCCCGTTGCACACCCATGAGTTCGCGCGCGGCCCGGTCGAACGCTGTTTGCGATTTGTTCAAGGCTGAGAGCCAGGAGGCTTCATTGGCCAACTCCTGAGGGCTAGGCGGCGGTGGCGGAACTTTGCCGGACGGGGTTTGCGCATCCACAATAGTCCAGGTTGTTTCCGCCTGAATCGATCCGTACCACTGACTGCGAATCTTCTGCTCCAGCATGGCTTCGGCGCCGGGCAGGCCCATCATAGATAGCATGTTGTATTGAAAAGCCTCGAGCGTGTCGGCGGCTTGTTGCGGAGTAAGATCTCCGGGCGGCGTTTCCGCGTGCTCAAAAGCAGCCCGTGCAAAAGCTACTACGCCATCGACGCTGGTGTTTCCCATAGCAACCTGCGGGAACACGCCATCTTTTGGTGAAGGCGGAGCCGGTCCTCCCAGTTGCCAGGAGACCCCAAAGGCCGCACCCTGATACAACGAGCTCGTCGTGCTCTGTGAACCAGACTTCGTCGCGGTCCATTTCAATTGTTTCAGCAGATCGGGAAAGTCTTTTCCTGCTACTCCGGGCTGCCAGCCGGAAAGGATGTCGGCTGCCCCTTGCGAGAACCAACCGAGCACAAAGTAGCTAACCGTGCCGGATCCTATCTGCTGTGAAACCAAGTCATCAAAAATCGAGAAGACGTTTTCATTGAAAGGCTGATAGGCAGCGAAGGCCGGGTTACTCTCGGTCACCGCCCGGAGAAAATACGGCGTGGGGTTGATTGGTTCCTGCCACGGCGTTGCTGAGTTGATTGAAACCTTCCTTCCAATCAATGTCGGTGTGGTTTGCGTCGTTCTCGGATCCAGGAATGTTGATGTACCTCGAGTCGAATCAAGAAAATCACTTTGGACCACCCAGGCGGCAACCGCCGGCGTCTGTGCCGGAGGTACGACGCTTGGCGCAACAGCCGGTCGATAGACGCGGACCACCAGCCAGCGATTGGGTACGAAGGGAAAGTCGAGACCACCTTTCGAGTTCTGTTGCCCGTGACGCAGCGCCTTGGGCAGCGTCCACATCAGATAGACTCCCTGGTTGGCGGGGTCCGCCGCAAAACCGCTGCCTGCATCGTTCTGAAAAGGCGCGGGGCTGGGGCTCATGAAGTTTGCGAGCTGCCGATAATCCATCGCAGCGCGAATAAAATTCATGTTCGCAGTGTTGACCACCATCGCCTGAACTTCGATGGGAACGATAAGAGGACCTGAATCGTTCATGATTTGAAAGTGTCCTTTCAGAACCTGGCCGGCGGATTAAACGAGAATGTGATTTCCTCAGGTCCCTTCACCATCTGCACGGCGAAATCCGCCGGGCCCATCGAACCAGTGCCTCGGTTAAGGGTCTTAGCTATGCTGCCCAGGAGATCAGTCGAACTGGCCGGCTTCGATGAAGTCGGATAGTTTGGATCGTTATTGACGTTCAGTACGCGCAGGCCGCCGGCACGCAAGGTCGGCATGGTTGCGGTTGGGTTCTGCGGATTGTAAATAGTCACGTCGCTCCCCTCTGTAATAGTCGGCGGAGAGACCACGCGAGTTGTAATCCGGCCATTGTCATCCACGCCGAACTCCAAACCTTCATGCGGCTCAGCAAGTGTGACCTTATCCGGCACGCCATTGAATAAACAGAACAAGACACCGGAAGCGAGATGATCAGCGCGAAGCAGCGTCACTACACCGCCGCCATTGGCGCCGCTGACCACCAGCCCGGGCCAGCCCGAAACCAGCGCCGATCGGATCAGTAAACCCGCGACGGGACCGTTAGCCGGCGGAGGAGCATTCTGCCCTAAAGAGCCAGCGCGATAGTTCAGCGCTGCAGCCGCAGCCATTTGTTGGAGTTGCTGTGTGAGCGCGGCTTGCGTCGCGGACTCCTTACTCGAGCCAAGACCTATGCTCAGGGCCCCATCGGTGAGCGCATTAATCCAGTTCGGGTCGAGATAGAAAAAGCGGATTGACTCAGGCGGCAACATGCGCTCGTCTGGAACCAAATGCATGAAAGGCACGCCGTAAAGCAGTTGTAACTGGCCCAGCCAGTTTGCCACTTTCTCAGCATCAGGATCTTCAATAGCCCGCTGGGCCATGGCCGACTGCACCTCTGGTTGCCTCAGTAGATCGCGCAACACTTTTACCGGCGCGGCCGCGACTGCCGCCTTAAGCGGGCGCCGGGACGTTGGCAGATCGACGGCGGTTGAGGCTTGTTGAATTCTTCGCAACGCGGCGCCGGAAAAAAGGGCGGCAAGCCGCGCATGACTGGCCTGCTGCGGAGGAATGGACGCGACGCCGCCCTGGCTCGCTATCTGGTCCAACTGGGCACTCGCTTTTTGTCGCAGGCGCATGAGCGTGGTTGCATAAGTTTGGTCGGCGAGCGCCAAGCTGTGACCACACTGCCACGCTGCTGCCAGGCTGTGGTCGAACACGCCGGTCTTCGGATCGTAGATCATCGCCGCGGACGAGGTTTCGAATGCTCCTGATTTTGGCACTGCGTTCGAAATCACAGGCGTGAGGGGACCGCGAAACCAGGCGAAATTGTTTTCCCCGGTTTGGGCGTGGTAGCTCAGCGCTACGTAACCGCTAGTCAGACGCTTTTGCGCGGAGACCGTTGCGGTATCTGTAGCGGATGATGGCGTGAACGGAAGACTCAAAGAAAGCGAAGCCGCCGGCCGCAGGCTGCCGGTTGCTTCATAGGCCAGGTTTTCTGCCAACCCGCTGAATTTCTGCCCCGGATCCGCCAGACAGGAGAACGACCAGCTCAAGAGGGAAACAAGTTGCACTTGCGCTTGTGACGGTTGGACGGGCGCCGTGCCGCCAAGCAGATCGCCGAATCCCTCGAGCGATACGAGATGCACGATAGTCTTAGCGCCATGTGTCGCATCACCGGGCAGCGGAAAGCGGTTAGCCACAACTACGGAAAACACTCCGTCGTCCTTCATGTCGAATAATACCTTGCCGTTGGTGTCGACCTGCCGGGCGTGGGCCAGGTAGCGCAATTCGCGCGCGGTGGGGACGATCTGTGCAAACGTCGCGTTGCTTATGGTAATTACCTGGCAGTTCATTTTTAGCTCATCAGCCGAAACGGTTTTCGGATCCAGTCGCGGCGTTCGCACTGCAGCGGAGGCGTTTCCCAGCAGTGTTCCGACGGTCATCGTCTGTGCGTAATTTGCAATCAGTGTTTTGCTATCCTTCTCATCGCCGATCAACTCCCCGTCCTGGAAAACTAAAAGCCCCAGCCACGGCACTGAGCCGGGTAAACCGGGAATATCGCGCTCCCAAGGCAATAGCCGTTTGTCCATCACAACATGTGGCAGAACCTGAGCGAATTGACTACTAGCGCCATTCGGCGGGAACTCCGCGTGAATCTCCGAAGCATCGATTGCAAAGCGCGGCCCAGCTACCACAAACCGCTGCGACAGATCAGGAATGCTGACGCCAGGAGCCGATACCGTTTGTTTGACTGTGATCTCATACATACCGTCCTTCACCCCTGGTTGGTAGCAATCCACAAATCGGATTTGGCCGGCGGGGACATCGGTGTTCGAGTCGCTCATAGATTGCTCCTATCCATTGTCGGTCACGCAGCCCGTAGCGGCGCCTGGCTGAAGAGGCTACCCGCTTGCTCGGCGAGCTTGGTGAGCGGCGAACTCGTGGGGGGCGCCGCGCCAAATGTTTTTAGCGCTGCTATCAACGCTTGTTGAGTCTTGAGCGTAGCCGGCAACGCGAGCGTCGTCATGATCGCAGTGATTGAGTTAGCGTCTACTACTGGCGCCGGAATCGGATCGTGCTGTGTGCCTGGGTCCAGCGGCATGTATCCACCGCCCAGCGGATTGATGAGGCTCGATGGATCAAGCGGCCCGATCGGCGAGCCTGCGGTTGCGCGCGGGGCTGCGAACCTGATCCCAGTCGGCAATCCGGGAATTGTCGCGGCGGCTGGAACCGGCGTCGAATCATCGCTGAGGGAAGATCCCCAGAGCGCTTCCGGTAAGTTGGCTGTCTGAGTTACCGGGTTTGGCCACGTGGATAAGTCGATGTTCCTTTGCTCGTCAACACTCCAGAGAGTCACTGAATGGGTGGAGGTAACACCCTGCTGTTTCATTGGTCGAATATTAATCTTGGCCGGGGCGCCTTCAGGCAACCGCAAACCTTTGCCGCTGATCTGAAGCGCACTTGCCGGTATGGCGCTCTGCGTCGTGAAAACAAATTCGTCAGCACGTACGATCCAGGGACCGCTCGAGTCCTGTCGCGCCAGACCGCTGTTGATATTCACAGTGAGCAAAACCGCGCTGAAGGGTGACGAGTCCGGCGCCGCCAGTTCTCCTTGAGCGGATAGCAGATTATTCGTCTGAGTGGATTGCGGTTTATTGGGGAGGAGTGACTGGAAGCCCTGCCAGTCCAGCGTCATTTGGGCCGGAGCTATAGGATCGGCTCCAAATGAGACACTGAATGAAATGATGTACCAATGTACGTGTACCACGCCGCCCGTCGGGGGGCCCCAGAGATCCAGCGTTGCACCAAGTTCAACCGAAATCGTCACGCTCGTGAGCAGCAGGTTTAGTCGATACGATGCTCCAATGCTGATGCCGATTGAGGCTGTGAAATAGAACGGCTTCCAACGGATCATCATGTTGGCGTATGCCGTAAACCAAGCGCGCAAATCGCCAGATTCATAAAGCACCTCGAGGCTGCCCCCGGCCATTGCCGCCGTCGGCGTGAGCGCGAAATAGGCGCCGCCCTTGATCGTGACGCCGCCACCCACCGCCCAATTGAAGCCCACTGGGGCGACCTTCGGATACCAGGACGGAACTATGAACGCCGGATGGTAGCCGCCCACCGTGACCACGAAATCACCTGCGTGCGGGTTGTTGCCAAACCAAAGACAGAATGCGAAGCCGCCGGTGAGTCGGCAGTCTTTTGTCAGCAGGTAAGAATTCGGAGTGAGTGAGGCAATGATGCTGAAAGATCCTTCGTCCGGTTTGAAAACTGCTTCGAGTTGGAGCTCGACGTAAGCATAGGCATCAGTCTTCGCGCCCTGCGGCAGGCTCATGCTCGCCAGACCGAGCAGTGCGACCTCAAATTCCTTTCCGAAGGTAACCACTAACAGCACCCGCCCGATCACGAGTTCAAAAGATCGAAACATGACGCCGGCCGCGATCCAGGTTTCTCCGGTGGTTGGAGTTACCCAGGCAGTCTTGCCGCCTTTACCGGAAAGCACATTCAGCACGTCGAGCGGCGTCGGCTTCGCGCCGAAGACGGCTGGATCGTCGAGACCCGCGACGAAGGGAAAGGTGTAGACTTGATCGACCGCGGGAAGCGTTAGTTGGGAGTTGTAACCGAACCCGCCCATAAAGCCAGTGATGAAAAAGGCCGGCGGTCCTCCGAACTGGCCCTGGACTTGCGCGAAAACAAAAACGGACGGATTGCCGTCGACCGTCGCATACGCTGCCACTCCGGAGATGAGGTATGGCTCGATGGCGATCAGCACCTGGCCCATGAATTCTTCAGTCACGCCAGGGGGTAACGGCGGCGGCACCACGAGCAACCCGCCATCGACTGTCACTGGTCCACTACTGAACGACACGGAAATACCGTCGATATGCGGTTCAGGCTGGAAGCTCGTGAGCGGTGATCCAACTCCCAGGCCGTCCAGGCCGAGCGTCAGAGTTGACAAACTAAGCGATACGTCGAGCAGGAAAAACAGTTTGCTGTTTTGATACTGCACACCAACGCGCTGGAACGACACGGGCCCGAACGTCTTATCAACGGTGAACCACTTTGCCGAGCCCTGAGAGCTTGGCGGCGCTGATGTCGGCTGATCGGAAGTCAACGACAAAGACGCCGTCTCGGGAGACGCTCGCGACATGCCTGTCAGTAAACTTGATTGTTTGGCCGCGGTGGAGGCGCCGGTTCCCAAAACAATTGGGAACTGGACGGACCCGAAATCGACGTTCAAGGAAAAATTGACGCCGGTCGCCATGCCTTTGTGGTCACTGTTGGGCGCCTGCGGGTAGCTACTGCCAAGCGTCGTGATCAATGCATTGATCGAGTCGGCAAGTAGCCCGTCGATCTGATAAGACGAGAGCACGACCTGGATCTTATTGACCTCGAGGCTATGGTCCTGGGGCAGAAACTCCTCAACCAGCGGAAGTTTCGACAGGCTGATCGGCTTGCCGATGACCAGGCCAAAGAAAAATTGCCACTTGTTCTGGTTGGACGGGTTCTGCATGGCGACGAAAACCGCGCTGCCATAAGTTGCTGAGTCGAACCCGATCCCAAGTTGTCTTTTTCCGAAGTCGTAAGTTAGGGCCGCCGCTCTTAGAGAAAGGTCGAGACCTTCCGGGATCGCCGGTATTTGATCGTCGGGAAAATTGAAAGCCCGGGCAATGTCTTCAAATTCAAGATAATCTGTTCCCTTCACCTTCCACGAAGCATGCAGGAGCCCGGTTGTCGTTTGTCCACCCTGGGATTGATTCAGCTTGAGTTCCAATGCGAAACTTTGTTCGTTGATCCCCAGGATGCCCTTCAAATCCACGGCATAGCCGGTTTGGGAATAGTTGGCGACAACGGTCAGTGTTGAAATCAGATAGGTGTCAAGTATTGGAAAGGCAGCGTTGCATCGCCCGTGGAGGGAATAAATATATCCCGAGCCTTGTTTGGCCACGTCGACACCAAAATCTGAAAAGCTGATGTCGCTTAGAGCCTGCGGCACACTCGCCGACGCCCCGACGATCGCCTTTACCAGTCGGCCCAGCGTCACGCTGCCAAAGTAATTTCCGCTGATGGTGCTGATTTCCCACGCTTGATTAGCGCCAGCCTTTTCCAATTGCAGATTGAAATCGAATCTTCCCGAAAAAACACTCGGAAAGAGTTGCGAACTTGCTCCGACGGAAATCATGGAAAACTTATTCGGACCAAAGGGATCTAAAAAAGTTAGATCCAGGGTGATGTCCTCCAGCTTCAACACATTAGGGATCAATGACCAGGTGAAACCCGCTACCGTCCCAATCGACAAACTGACAAAGCCTACAGTGTTATCCTCCGCCAGCGTGATGGAGTAATCGTAGAGCGCGCATTCGCGGAAAGCATCCGTTAGTTCCTTTGGGATGAACGTCTGAAATCCAGCTCCTCCCGGCAGCGTCAAGATTTTGTCGGCAGTGAACTGATGGCCTTGAAGGGGAGCGGCGCCGAAGGTTAGCGACGGATCGCCCTCACTAAGACCTACGCTAAACTCGAGGTCTTCGGTGCTTGCCGCCAAACGCAGCTCGATGTTCTGGAACGACTCAGATGGTTCGGATATGTTTATGATGAGAGCTGGATTGCCGATGCTTAACCCATCCGTGATTTGAAAACTGGTTGTCCCTAATTGCTGCGTGAGCGTAGTCACCGGGTAAGGATTTGTGGCATCAGGCGAGAAGGGCCCGGAGAATCTGTAGGCCGTCCGGGCATCCAGAATCTGTTCCAGCAACGCAAGCGCCCCACTAAAAATATTCAGCGTCATCCAGCCGGCAAAGTTAAGGCCTGTCGCAAGTGAAATACTCTCGCCTGGCTTCGTGGGCCAGGGAGCGTAGTTGTCCTGGGCAACGGATGAATAAACAAAGCAAGCGTTGAATACAGCAAGCTGGTTGAACGGGAAAACATTCAGCTTTGGGAAACTGTCCGTAAACTTCCACGACTCGCTCATCGCGGCGGCAATCAAATACCTCACGACGCCGTTGGCATCGACAGTGAAAACCAACCTGGGGACAATATTCGATTGTTTCAGTAAGGAAGTTTTGCCGGCGAATATCGTAAGCGTCGCCGCCTGCGGATCCGGAACGTCGCTGGGCTTGATATCGGTGACCGTCAGGTATTGGTCCTTGCCCAGCAGGAACGCGGTACTGAGCTTGTCGAGTTCAGCCTGCGGCAACACATCACTATTGAGGACAATAGAATTGTTATTCGTCGCCTGAGTTCGAAGCGTTTGGACAAGTGTGTCTAGAGTCATGGAATGTTCACCGTTCCAACACCGTCAAGACCATGCAATGCTGAATGCGTTTTCGCACACTGCGCTTGAGCTCGAGACCGATAGAGTCATCCGGATAGCCGCTCGACTTTCGTGCCGACAAATCCGTTATACGGATTAAAGATCTTCACCGGCGCCCATTTGTTGGATACAGCCACAGCCAGCACTTGCTCGATCGCCATGCTTTGCGTTACGTGAACTGCGCCGGTAGTCTTCTCGGGCGAAGGCGGGTCTTGCGAGTTAGGCAATATCGTGGTTTCCACGAAATCGCCGAGGTTAACCGCCGGAGCCGTAGGCTTTATGATTTGGGTGGTCTTCTCGAGGTTAAAAAGGAATTGCAATAACGCCGATTTGATTCTGCCAAGCTCCGCCGCGCCGGTGTTCTCGGTATCAGAGGTTGGCAGCATCTTTATTACCGACAGGGCCTTAATAATCCGTTCGTCATTTCCGTTCGTCTGCAAGTAATTCGTAAGACTCACATCTTCGTTCGACGCCACAAAATACTGGCTCATGTTTAGATTGTTATCCCTCAAGAGATCCAGATTCCACAGCACCACTTGTTGCAGCAGACCTGGCTTCTGCTTCGTAAAATCAAAAGCGTTTGGAGTGAAGATTGCTGTGCCGTCATACAACGCGCCAAGTATTACATTGGTGGTGGCAGCGGAGAATCCGATTCCCCAAATCGTACCGGTCATTAAGGCTTCTATCGTCGCCGGACGATTAGGAAAGCCGTTGATGTTTACGACGTTATCATCTACGGTCCACGCCTTGTGATAGCCGAGACCTTTGACCAGCTCGAGCGCCGCAAACCTGCTGGCGCCAAAACCCGCCGGTCCAAACTGCCCCTTGCGAAACGGAACTCGCCAGCCTACGACGTAGACATTCTTGTAATAACCGTCCAGTAGTTTCTTGTAGTAGGCATACTCAGCGTGGTGGACGACGATGAAAAGCGGCCGTTGCGATCGCAGGGGGGCGTACCAGGCAACCGGCCCGTTATCGAATGTCTTCGTATCGTTATAGCCTGTAAATGCGGCGACCTTGTTTTTCGCAACGGCATTATCGAGCAGAGTCTCAATCCATTTGGCGCGGTTATTGGAAATCACCACCATGGGCGCCGTGTCTACGTCAGGCTCGGGCCAGGCAGAAGTAAATAGACTGAGTTTTTTCGGAAACACGTTCGATAGCGCCGTTATCCTCTGGTTAAAAAGTTTGACATAAAAGTCCTTATCGCCGGCAGGGATAACGATGTTATCTAAGGGCGAATACTTTTGATTGATTAGAGTCCCGCCAAAGAGGGTGTTATTACTAGCGCCCAGCGGCATATGAATCTCCCTGACTCCTCATTGACGCATCAGGAAACCAGAGACCTGCCTGCGCCGATATTCTCAGTCCTTCCGCGACCGAGAACCTTGGGATAAAGAAATCTCATCGGGCGCTGCCCTAAGAGATGAACATCCTTCTATTGTTTGCAATGACTAACTGGCTTGGCTGCGCAGGGAGTAAGAAGGACTACTAACTGGCACGAAACTGATCCACTTGGCTCTAACCAAGGACGAGAAACCTTCATCCCAACAAACAGCATTACACCTAGATGCTGGAGCCAGTGTAACCTGTTTCTGGCGAGTCCGAACCGGGATTGATGCCTAACTATAGCTGGCCTCCGGCTGGGAGGCGCCTTGCCAAGCTTGCACTTGATACTACTTACGTGAAAAGCACGCGAATCATATAAAACGACAATGCTCGCTGTCAATGAAGTTACACTACCTAATGCGACGTTTTCACGCTTAGCGTAGTCCCATCAATGACAATATCGCCATCCCAACAAGTACAATAGATTGCCTTGTCGATTACCTTTCCCGGGTGAGGTTTCTTGACGCCGTCCATCGTTGTAACCGTTTTCGACGGACGGGTACCGCTGGTAAATTGCTCCAAGATCTCGACTGTGGACTCTCTTGGATGTCCGAATTGAAAAGCATGGAAACTACCAGGCACCTGATGCGCGGCGTCAATTTTCCCGGCTGAAATCACTGCGATTTGGGGCGATAAGGCTTTTATCCAATTAGCATCGGTACCGTTTGCAGAGCCGTGATGATCGACTTTGTATACATCGACTCGTAATCCATTGTTTGCAGCATAGCGGCTGATCAAGTCTTCAATTTCTCCTGATGGACAACCGGAATCGCCTTGGTCTTCGGCGTC
>WNFJ01163874.1_pt1 | contig 12466 bp, 12 predicted proteins | sample 5400461 | NCBI WGS metagenome assembly WNFJ01 (sample SAMN13153349, study PRJNA577476) | soil metagenome | isolation source: 115 cm saprolite on Douglas fir-dominated hillslope | place: USA:California | collected 2013-09-17 | reverse complement strand
CGGCTTGCTGGACAGGATGCGGGGTACCCACTGCAGGACCTGGTCCAGGCGCGATGCCGGGGTGTCCGCCGCGAGATCGTTGGTCGAGCCCATCAGCCGGGATTTGCCGGTGGCGTTCTGTATCGCCGGGCTGCTGTTTGCTGCCACTTCGTGACCTCCTCAGAAAGCGCAGGACAGATCTGCCGGGCCGCGGATCCGGCCTCGCCGGGAACTTCAGTATGCTCAGGCAAAGTCATGTCTTCCTCCCCGTCGAACCACTGGTGGGCGTTTCCGACCCGGCCGTCCCACAGCCAACGTTCCACCGCGCGAAACGACCGTCATCCTTTGCACTCGCCGCTAACCTCGATTCCCGGCGAGCCGAGCAAGCCCGTGCCGTCCGCTTTCGGTGCCGTTGATCAGGACAGATGTCCCGGCCTCAACGAGTCTGGTTAAACGAGCGCCCGCGAAGATCTTGACCGGAGTCCGGGCAGCTCCGACGGCGCGGCGGCCGTGACTGGGGGATTCCTCGCGGCGCTCGGCGGCCCGGGACGCTGAGCCGGTTGAGGCCCGCTGGCGGCCTGGAGCGGAAACGCTGGCGTCTGCCCAGGTCACGGGCCGCCAGCGCTGTCCGTCAGGCCCCGGATCTCAACTGGATTACCGCCCCGGGAATCCAGGCTAATGGCGCTGTCATGAGCTAGACGCTTGCTGGACGACTCAGGTTAACGGTGCCGTCCCGGGTAACCATCCGGCCATTTACCGGGCTGGCGTGCACGGTTGCGCTCAACGGGAAGCCGCGTTACCTGTGGTGGCAGTCGTCCGGGCCGGGGGGCTATCCAGGCCGCAGTGAAACAGCTGTGCCGGGGCCGCCTCGGGTCCGGCCCGGCGGGGGTTGCGGATGGCCACGGCGCTACGGCGCCGCCGGCGATGCACATCCCGGCCGAGATGAGCGAGGCGGTGCGGAAGCCTGCCGAGTACTCGGGGTGAAGGTAGGCCGCGCCGGTCAAGCCGGCCGCGGCGGGCAGCACCGCCACGGTGATGAGGGACGCGGCGCGGGCGACGTCGTTGTTGACCGCTGATGCCATCCCGGCGTGCTCGGCGGGGACGGCAGCCAGCACGGTCGAGGTGTCAGGCACCGGCGCGCCCCCGGCCAGCAGCGCCTCCACCTGGTGCAGATGGTCGAACAGCAGGCTGCTAGACGAGCCCGCCGGTAGCGGTCTTGATGGCCGGCTCCCTCTGGACAGCGCATTCCTGGGACCCACTTCGTCGCCGCACGTCCCGGACGGCGACCCGCTGTCGGGCGGCCGGGATCTCACTCTGGTGATCAGTGCGGCGGCCCGGCGTCCCAGTAAGGGCGGCGCCGCGCAGTATCGGCGGCCGAGGTCCAGGTACCGGCCGGCGATCTGGCCGTCGCGCGAGCCGCGCCCGGCCGGGAAGCTGACCTTCTTGACGGTAATTCTTGGCCCGTTGATGGAGAGCTACCTTTCGGGGAATGATGTGTGTCGTGCCGCGCATAGGGCTGATATACCCTGCGGGGCTGAGGCAAGGAATGCTCGGTTCTTGGCCGGCTGATGTGTCTGCCGAACCAGAAGCGCGTTGTGCTCCGTATTGCGCAGTGCCGCTGGCATCTTGCGGCGCTGAACCTACGGGCACCGCTGCCCGGCCACGGCCACCAAAGGGCTGCATGCCGACTTCGAGCAACGCCGCATCGGAGAGCCATGGCAAACGCTGTCCGCGATGTGGACCATTACCGCGTTCACCGCCGAGAACGGGCCGCTACGGGTCATCCCGGGCTCACACCGGGTCAGCGAACCGCCCATCGACATGCAGGCCTTCGGCTCAGGAATGGGCCCGCACCCGAAAGAAGTCAGAGTCACCACGCCCGCCGGATCGGTGATCTTGTTCAACAGCGCCGACCTGTGGCACTCCGGCACCTTCAACTACGGCCCCGAGCCGCGCCTGGCGGTGACGAGACCCGCAGCCAGTATTTCGCGCCCTCGCCGCCGCCGTGGTCCCCGGCCCACAGGCCCAGCACGTCGCGCTCCCGTCCGCGGTGACGCCCAGCGCGAGGTAGATGGGCCGGTTGGCGACCTGGCCCTCGCGGATCTTCACGTTGATCGCGTCGATGAAAACCACCGCGTACACCGCATCCAGCGGACGGTTCTGCCATTCTGCCATCCCCTCCATCACCCGGTCGGTAATCGTGGTGATGGTCTGCTTGGAGACCTCCGCGCCGTAGACCTCCGCCAGATGCGCGGCGATCTCGCCGTGCGTCAGCCTTTTCGCCGACAGGGAAAGTGCCGGCCGCCAGACCGCAGGCGCCTGGGGCGCAGTGCTGCACGATCATGAACACCACGGCGTCTTACCTTGCTCCAGGCGAGTGCCCAGCGGGCTGCATGACTGCCGCCGTCCCTGACCTCGTCCCGCAGCCGCTCGAACCGCTCACCCGCCGCCCGACCCGGTGAGCCGGTACGCGGGCGGGACCGCAACGAGGACAGGTCAGATGGGTGGCCGGACCGGGAAGGGGCACCCCAGCCCGGGGTGCCCCTTCGTTGCGGCGGGCCTTGTCAGCACGCCCCGCGGACATTGGGGAGGAGGCATCCCGAGGAGAAGTCGCCCAGCGAGACGGTGACGTTGTTGGTGGTATCGGTGAGCGTCACGCCGGTGTACGACGCCGACGCCAGCTGTAGGGTCTGCCCCTTCGGGCAGGTGATGTTCGAAGGTGGTGGCTGGACCGTCAGCGACGCGGTGACGTTCCCGTTCTTGCCGGAGCTGAATGTGCCGCTCGCGCTCACGGGGCCGTTGACGGTGGTCTTGTTCTGGGCGCTGGGGTTGGCGCCGCCCTTGTTGACGCACACCCAGGTGGCGGTGCCCTGCGCGCTGAGCGTGTAGTTGATGTTCTGGTTGGTGCCGAGCCCTGCCTCCTTGAATTTGACGGTCAGTGACCCGTCTGTGTTTATTGTCCCGGTCGCGCTGATGAAGTGCGGGCTTACCGCGAGGGCCGCGGGGGCGGCCATGACGAATCCCGCGAGCAGCATCGGCAGCGCGAAGATGAACAGTATGCCTCGTCGCATGCTAAGTCTCTCCCTGAGGACGTTGGAGTTTGGTATCTGTTTCCCCGCATGCGGGTAGGCTTTGCTGGCCTCCCGTGCGGGCGGATATGGGCGTTATGAAGTGGCGCTTCGTGAGATCACAGAACGCGCGCGCGGGAGGGCCCCGCGATCGCGGGCGGCACCCCGTTCTCCGCTGGATGCGGGCGCTTACCCGCCGAGCCGGTGACCGGCCCATGGTTCGCCCACCCCGGCCACTGGCCTCGTGATCGATACGGCGCATGGTTCTCCCCCCTTGTGAGTTCTTTCGATGCCTCCCGCGTTCCGCGGGGCCTGATCAACGCTGACGCCGCCGCCGCTGACCAGCAAGGGGGCAGGTGAGGACTGGGCGCTCAGGTTCCTGAGCGCCGGCGGAACAGCTCAGCGGCCGCGGCGCGGTCGGCCACGTGCAGCTTGCGCACGACGGACGCGATGTGCACCCGCACCGCGCTGGCCGACAGCACAAGCCTGCGGGCGATCTCGGCAGTTGACCGTCCCTGCGCGAGCAGCTCAAGCACCTCCCACTCGCGGCTCGTCAGCCGCCGTTCGGGAAATCCGCCGACGATCGGATCCCGCCAGCGCGGCTCCCCCCCGTGGAAGCGCTCCAGCACGCGCGCGACCAGTGTTCGCTGCATCGCCGCCTCGCCGGAGCAGACTCCGGCGAGCGCATCCGGCAGCCGCCGCAGGTTCATGGTCTTTAACAGGTACCCGTCCGCGCCGGCCCGCAGCCCGGCGAAAAGGTCGGCATCCTCATCCGAAACGGTCAGCATCACGATCTTCGCCTGGGGCAGTCTCGCTGCAATTTCCCAGGCCGCGGCGAGGCCGCTGCCAGGCATCCGGATGTCGAGCAGGCAGACATCGGGCCGCTCGCGAACGGCGGCCTGCACGGCTTCGGCGGCATCTGCCGCCGAAACGCAGACATCGAACCGCTCGTCGCCCTCGAGCGCGCGGCGCACGTCGTCACGGGTCGGCGCGTGGTCGTCAGCGATCAGCACCCGCACCCGCTTGTCTTTCCCGCTCACAGAGCTGCCTCCACCTCGCTGCCCCGGCCGGGCGCGGACGAGATCCGCAGCTCACCGCCGACCAAGCGGGCGCGCTCGCGCATCGAGATGAGCCCGAATCCGCCGCACGGGACCGTCGTGTCGAACCCGCGTCCGGAGTCGCTGACCCGCAGCCGCACACGCGAGCCGTCACGCTCCAGATTGAGGCTCACCCGGCTAGCGCCGCTGTGGCGCGCGGCGTTGGTCACCGCCTCGCAGGCGATCCGCACGAGCGCCTCGGCGCGGCCCGCCGACAGCCGGACACCAGGGACCAGATCGAGCTCCAGCCCCACGTGGAATCGTTCCGCAACCTCGCCTGCCGCGTGCGCCAGGGCGACCTCGATGGCCTGCCCGGCGGGGGCGGCGAGCGTCTTGACTGCCCGCCGCGACTCGAGCTGCGCCCGCTCAACCGCCCGCCGCAAGCGCGTGAGCGTGCCGTCGCCGGTTCCCCCGTCGAGCGCATCAAGGTTGCGCGCGAGGTAGGCGAGCTCCTGCGCCAGCCCATCGTGCAGGTCGCGGGCGATCCGCTGCCGCTCCTCGAGCGCCGCCGCCTCCGACACCGCATGCCAGTATGACCAGATCTCCCGCATCGAGCCAGCGAGAAGGACTGAGTAGAAGCAAAGGCGGAAGGCATCGCCCGTGTGAACCCACTGGGAGTACAGTTGTGGATACAGAAAGTAGTTAATGTGGGAGAATGCGGCGAGGACCGCGGCGATCGCCAGCCAGCCGAGGAACTCGTCACCAAGCCGCCGGGAACGGCTGAGGAAGCCGACCGCGGCCAGGCCGTACAGCACAGTCATGAACAGCTGCAGCGCGAGCACCGCCGACTGGGCATGAAGATCAGGCTCCGCCGGCAAGTCCGGCGGCAGCGTGGCGGCAGTTGCCTGCGGCAAGCGCTCGGCGAACTCGCTGACGACGACGGCCACCAGCACGGCCGTGGCCACACCAGCCGCCCCTCCGGCGAGCAATAAGCCCGGCCGCCGCAGCCGGCGACGCGGAACGAACGCTGCGAGGGCAAACAGCAAGGCGCCGAGCAGATAACCGGCGAACGTCACCCAGACCATCAGATCGTCCGGCACCAGCGCCGCCAGGGCTGGCACCGTCAAGAAGAAAAGGTTCAACAGCGCGAGCACTGCAAGCGCACACGCCAGCACCAGATCGTTCAGGCGGCCTTCGCGCCGAAGCCGGCCGAAGACCAGGAAGCCCGCGAGAAGCGCAATGAGCGACGCCGCCGTCTCGAGCGCCACATGCAGCGGCGGCTGCCGGTAAGCGAAGTGCAGCTGCGGAAGCAGCGCAACACCGAGGGTGGCAACCCCCGAAATCGCCGCCGTCACGAGCACCGCGGCACCCCCACCCCGCATCCCGCCAGCGTAGAAGTCAAGACACATCCGAACAACCCCTAGTCGAAGGCCACCTCCTGGACACGGTCCGCCGCGTCGTCCGCGCACGACCACCTCAGCTGCGGACCGGCCGGGATGCGAACCGTCCGTGCGCTCAGGCACCTGAGCGCACGGCTGCTTGCTGCCGGCGATCAGCCACCGGGACACTGCACGCATGGAGACCCCGGCAAGGCCGCTGCGGATCCTGATTGCAGACGATCACCCGCTGATCCGCCTCGCGCTCCGGCGCGACCTCGAAAGGGGCGGGCTTGAGGTCTGCGCCGAGGCCCGCACCGGCGCCGAGGCCGTCAAGACGGCTCTGCGTGTGCGGCCCGACCTGTGCCTCCTCGACATCCAGATGCCCGAGGGCGGGGGCCTCGCCGCCACCGAGGCGATCCGCCGGTCGCTGCCCATGACCAAGGTCGTGCTGATCACCGCGGCCCCCGACGAAAACGGTGTTCTGGCCGCTGCTCGTGCAGGAGCCGACGGCCACCTGGCCAAAGACGTGAACCCCCGCAGGCTGCCGCAGATCGTCCACGCGGTCGCAGGCGGCGAGACCGCCTACCCCCGGCGGCTGCTCTGGCCGCTGCTGCGCGCGCTCCGGCAGTCCACCTGAGCGCTCAGACACCTGAACACCCAATAGTCACCTATCCCCTTGTCGGCCGGCAGCGCCCGCGTCAGCCTCGACCTACCAGGAGCCCGCAACGGAAACGGAGGATCAGGCATGGTACCCGGATTAATGCAGCTGCTGCTGCCGGCGGCTTCGCCGAGTGCGCCGCGACAGCGCCTGCGCTGGCTGGCCAGCCCGGACCGGGCAGCGAGCAGTGCATCCCTGGACAACCGGGCAACCCACGTACGGAATTCAAGGTCGGTGTCTGCCTTAACCCGTGAACGAGCACGAGAATCGCGGCCGCCAGCCGAGCGGGCGACCCCCAGTCTCAACCGCGGCGTCCAGGCTTTTGGCTGGGTGCCCGTCCCGGCGCCTGGCCACCGGGACGGATTCGCCAGACGGTGCGCTGTATGTGGGGGAACTGCTCGGCGGCTTCTACTCTCCCGGGCATGCGCGCGTCTGGCGGGTCGTCCCCGGGCATGCGCCGACGGTCTGGGCCGCGGGAATGACCACGGTGCAAGGCTGCGGCTTCGGCCAGGATGGGGCCTTCTACGCCACCGAATTCCAGACCGTGGGCTGGATGAGGGCCCGACCGCCAACCCGGCGGGCGACGTGGTGCGTATCGACCGGCACGGCAACCGCACGCACCTCGGCGTCGGCAGACTGTTCTTCCCGTCCGGCTTCGCCGCGGGATCCGACGGCGCAATCTACGTCTCCAACTGCAGCATCGCACCCGCGGCCGGCATGGGCCCGCAGCTGTGCCCCACTGGTGGCCAGGTGGTGCGCGTCATGTGACGGCCTAGGAACTCACCTGCGCGGAATTTCAACACAAGATCTGAACAGCTACAAGGAGGGGGCATGCACATCACGGAATCTGCTCTGTCCGCGGAGTATCAGCGGGCTAAGTTGCAGTGGCCGTTCATCCATCAGACCGAGCTTGCCCATGGACTGCCGAAGATGCTGCTGTTCGCGGTCGGCTCCCGGGAGACGGACCTCACCAATGAGGTCGGTGACAACGGGCACGGGCACGGCGTCTGGCAGCTCGACGACCGGTTCCACTCGCCGCCGCCGGGCGGGTCATTTGCGAACTTCGATAGTAACGTGCCGCTGCAGTGCGCCACCGCTGCGGCCATGCTGCACACCGACTTGGCGATCACCGGCGGGAATGTCGAGGAGGCGGCTGCCATCTACAACTCCGGCCAGTCGGGCCGCCCGTCGACCACCGGAGGCGATTATGGGATCGACGTGCTGGAGCGGATGCAGACCCTGCAGCAGCTCCACGGCAACGGCGGCCCTGACGGGCCCGTGCCGCCTTGGTTTCACCGGGATCTGGGCTTGGCGTCACCCGTCATGCACGGTGACGACGTACGCGTGGTACAGAAGAAAACCGGCGCGGACCCTGACGGCTTGTTCGGCCCGGTCACCCATGTGCATGTGGTCAACTTCCAGTCCCATCACGGCCTCACCATTGACGGGATCGTCGGTCGGCACACCGCGAGTGCCCTGGGTCCCTGACCTGGATGACGGGCCCTGAGCTGCGGACCCTTTCTGAGGAGCGGCAGGTCCTGGAGGGGTGAGCGCGGCGGCGCAAGACCGTGCTGGCGCTGGCGTTGCGGTCGCGGATCGCGCTGGCGCGCGCCGATGGCGGGTCGGTCACGGCGCCATCGCCCGTGCCCGCGGATGCGACCGCCGAAGATGAGAGCGGACGTGGCCTGTGCCTGGTCGAGGCCATGGCGCAGCCTGGGACTGGTACCCCGACCGGGCCTCGGGCGAGAAAGTGGTCTAGGCGCTGGTGCCCGCTGCCTGCTGACGGCCCGCCAGAGGCCCGCCCATGCCCATGGCCGCTGCCGGACTGCAAGGTGATCGACTGGCTTTGGGGAGGAACAGCCGGGTGTCCCGCCTCCACCGGGACAACACCGACTGGTCTAACCGGTTAACTGGCCCGACACGCCGAGCGACCGGGCTGGTCGGCTCGGCTTGCTCGATGGCTGGTCTGTCTTCTGGCGCCTTGGCTGGTACCTGGCCTTGACCCTCTTGCCGTCATGCCGGGCCTCGCTCCAGGGTGATCGTGGGCGCGGGCTACGACAATCGCGGACGATGTGGAGCCGGCCGCGTTCGGTGGCCTGCCACATCACTTCCTCGTCGTGCGCGAAGACGTCCGGGGCCGGGCGAACAAGCGCGCGTATCAAGCTTGGGCTGCGTTGAAGTCGCTCACCGCAACACCGGCGAAGAGAACATCGACATCCATCAGGAGCAGGTCCCCTTACTGCGCCCAATCGGCGGCAGTGATGCCGTCGGAGTGACCGGCCGGCCACTGGACCAGCTCGATCCGGTTGCCGTCGGGATCAATCAAGCATGTCGTTCGGAAGTCCTCTGAACCATCGGGTGATACGGGCGCCTCGGCACCGATGCCCCGCGCCGCAAGCTCACTGATGGTTGCATCCAGCGACTCGACGTTGATGACGATATGTCTGAGGCCCGCGCCGAAGCTGACCTCACCTTGGGCCGGATCGTGGCCGAGTTCGATGGTGACGAACTCGTCCCCGGGCAGCTTGAGCATGGTCAGGCGGCCCAGGGGGTCTCGGGGACGCTGTCGGCGGACGTGGGCGGCCGGGGAATCCTCGAGGAAGTCTTCCTCGACCGCGTACTTGCAGAACCCGGCGATAGTGCACAGCCGCCGGGTGACGGTCGCGCGGGCCCGGCCCTTGAGTTCGAGTTCCCTTGCGAAGCTTTCGATGTCGGCGCGGCGGACGGCGAACAGGGGCAGCGAGCTGGCGCGGGACCACGTGGTGAACTGATGCAGGTCCAGGGCGTAGGCCTCGCGTGTCAGACCGCGATACCCGGCCAGGAACCCGGCAAGGGCGAGCCGTTCAGGATCAGTGAAGGCAGGCTGGATCGTGACGAGCGCAGTGGATGGGACGGCAGTGGTCATCGGGCTGCCGGGGTTCACCATTCCGACCGGAACGCGGGGGCGGCCTCCCGCCAGGCTGGCCGCGGTGGCGTTGAGCTGCAGTTCGCCCGCCGAACCGCCTGCCGGGTCACCATGTTTTCTCCAGCAGGTGGCCGAGACCGCTGTGCGTGGGTATGGGGATCTGGACCTGCTCGTGCATGCCCGCGACCGCCGCTGCGGACCTGCTCGATCTGGTCACCGCCAACGTCGCCCGGCGGATCCGCAATAGTTCTAAAAGGAGTGCGACTTGTCCGGTCCCGCCGCTTCCCCGCTAGGCAGCTGGGTGGCAAACAACTATGAGGTCGTAGCCCAATTCGAGGACCCTATGCCCACGGGCGTGACCGTAACCGACGACGGCAGGGTGTTCGTCTCGTTTCCCCGATGGGGCGACGAGGTGCCCTACACGGTCGCAGAAGTTGTCGACGGCAAGGCTGTCCCCTATCCCAGCCCTCAGATCAACGCATGGAGCGACAACCACGCCGACCACCTGGTGTCGGTGCAAAGCGTGATTACCGACCCGGCGGGGCACGTATGGCTTCTCGACACCGGCAGCCTTGCTTTCAGGCCATGGCTGGAGGGCGGGCCGAAGGTGGTGGAGACCGACCCGGAGACCAGCGAGGTGGTCCGGGTGGTCCGGCTCGACGCTGAAGCGGTCACGCCCACGACCTATCTCAACGACGTCCGGTTCGACCTCTCCCGTGGCCCCGGGGGGTACGCGTACATCACCGATTCGCAGCCTGAAGGCGCGCTCATCGTGATAGATCTCGCCTCCGGGGGGAGCTGGTCGAGGCTGCGAGGGCACCAGACCACCCGCGCGACCACCGGCTTCCGGGCCGTTGTCCAGGGCATCGTACGGGAGAACTACGTGGTCGGCGCGGACGGCATCGCCATCAGCGCCGACGGCTCCCGGTTGTTCTACTGCCCGCTATCCGGCCGCCGCCTGTACAGCGTGGATGCTGCCGCTCTCGTGGATCGTTCGCTGTCCGATGAACAGGTCGCCGAGACCACCACCGATCACGGCGACAAGGGCGCCTCGGACGGACTGGAGTCCGACAATGCCGGGAACCTGTACGCCACCGCTTACGAGCACAGCGCAGTGCTGAAACTGGGCGCCGACGGCGCCTGGTCGACGGTGCTGCATGGCCCGGCGGTGCTGTGGCCCGACACACTGGCAGTGGCCGCGGACGGCTATCTCTACATCAGCGTGAACCAGCTGCCCCGCACGCCGCTATTCAACGACGGGGTCGACGACCGTGTGCCGCCCTACCAGATCGTCCGGGTGAGGGTCGACGCCCGGCCGATCCGGCTGGCCCGATAGCCGATTCGACCCACTCCGAGGAGGCGCATGAACGACAGCCCGGCGCTGCTGAGGGCTGTTGGCTACAACGCCAATCTTCCGGCGGATGATCCGGCCAGCCTGCTGGACGTCGAGGTCCCGGTCCCAGCCCTGCAGCCGCATGATCTCCTGGTTGAGGTGCATGCGGTCTCCGTCAACCCAGTGGACGTGAAGGAGGGGGCTCATTCGGATCCACACGGGCGCCGTGCGGATCCTCGGCTTCGGCGCGGCAGGCATCGTCCGCGACGTCGGCGAGGCCGTGACCCTGTTCGAACCCGGCGACGAGGTCTTCTACGCCGGCGCCATCAACCGGCCCGGTGGCGCTGCGTGAACGCCCCCCACCTGGTCGCCCTGGTCCGCGCCGGCGCCCGCTTTGAGTGCGGCAAGCTCGTGGAACGCGCCCAGGAGGAGGCGGCGTGATCTTCGAGCTTCAACCGCCCGAGGGCGCCGGGCCGCTGTTCATCGGCGCGACCGGAAACCACATCGTGGAGGTCCTCAAGCAGTTCGGCGTCCCGCAGCTCTTCTGCAGGACCCAGGGAGCCGGCCTGCGTGGGCCGTCCAGCGGCCATCAGGCCTCTTCATCGGCACCTACTTCGATGCTGACGACCGCCTGGAGGCCATCGAGTTCGGACGACCGCACGGCAAGAACGACGCCGTCACCTACGACGGACATTACGTATTCACCACGCCCATGGCCGACCTTGTCACGCACCTGCGCCGCCGCACTGCGGTTTACCAGGAGGAGAACGGACACGCCTTCACCGCACCCGGCCTGCTCTTGTCTCTCTGGCGGCCGACCGTGCCGGACTCGCCAGACGACGAGGAGGGCCGCTTCCCCGAAAGCGTCCTCGTTGCGCGGCCTGGCTACTACCCGCAGTCAGCTGGGCCGGATAGGCCGAGCCAAGAATGATCAATCCACAGGTCTTGACAATTGCTCGTCCAAGGGGGGGCGACCGAGAGCGGCGACCACCAGCGTACGGGCCAGGTTCGTAGTCTCATTTCTAGTCTCATACATGTTCGTGTACCTCGGTCCATCACCGGCCACAGCCGGGCTCCGAGCAGGGCGGGAGACCAGCATGGCCAGCCCTGTACTGTCATCCTTAATCCTGAAAAGCGGAGGGTCAAGCCGCTCGGTCGAGCCGAGGTACACTCCGGGCAGCAGCCCATGCGGCTCGCAGATCGTCGGCGGCTGGAGGGTTCGTGGTGTCTAGTGCCGGAGCAGCCGGGACAGCGCCGGGCAGGTCCCGCGCGTGCGCCGGTGACGCGCACCAGGTGTGCGGCCACGTAAGTTTCGCGAGCCCGCCGGTGCCTGGGCATCGCGCCGAATCCACCATCATGCTGTGCCGCTGCTCCTGCCACAGGGCGTGCCCTCTGGCCCGCAGGAAGGAGACCGTTGCGGTAACGGTCTGGCAGCGGCGCTGTGCCTGCCCGGGTGCCGAGCATGCACGCACATCCCAACGGGGCCCAGCCGAGTCGCTGCCAGGATTTGAAGAATATTGGGGAACATACAAGTCCGAGTCGCGGCAACGCTCGGAAGCTCGGAACCAGGCGTTCAATGCCGCCCGCGGTGCCGCATCCGGGAAGACCCGCGACGAGATACGAGACCTGTACATCGCCGAACTGCGAGCGCGAGGCCTGGAGATACCGTCAGAGCCGCTGCTCGCAGCCGCCGTTCACTTGCTCAGCGGCGATCCACGGGCTGGGCTCGGGAAAATCTGGAAAGCGGCACTGCGCACTTTCTCCAGTGTGTGAGCCACGGGCAGTCACCATCGCCCAGCCCGTCAGCAGCGCGATGCCGTACCCGATACGTGCCCAATCGACGGAGGCCAGCGGGGCGGCTCACGGTCGCTTGCGGGCGGTGGCCAGGTGACACCCACAACCGACACCAACGGGCTTGGACACTGCGATACCAGTGAGGCTCCGCCTCTGACCGCCAAGCTACATGGCTGACCTGCGCAAATAGCGGCGCCGACCGAATTTCGCGTAGGCTCACGCAGGGACCCGCGGTCAAGATCGGCCGACCACCGCCACCCGCTGCGCCAAGGTCCGGCCGACGTAAGCGACCGGTCGTGCCACCCCAAAGTGG
>WNFJ01691301.1_pt1 | contig 12467 bp, 9 predicted proteins | sample 5400461 | NCBI WGS metagenome assembly WNFJ01 (sample SAMN13153349, study PRJNA577476) | soil metagenome | isolation source: 115 cm saprolite on Douglas fir-dominated hillslope | place: USA:California | collected 2013-09-17 | reverse complement strand
TGGACATCTGATCACGAGTCTCTTAACGCTTGCCCGTGCAGATGAAGGTAATATCCCCTTTGAGCGCGAAGCTGTGCGTCTTGATGTGCTTGCTGAGGCCGTTGCAACAACGATAGAGCCATTGGCAGCTGAGCGAAGTATTGTATTTGATAGGCACGTAGAGGCTAATGTCACAGTGATGGGCGATGAAGCACGTTTGATGCAAGTGGCGATGAACTTGCTTGACAATGCTCTCATGTATACCAGCAAGGACGGCCATGTGACGCTCTATCTTGAGAAGACTAGCACTCATGCACTTTTACGAGTTCAGGATAGCGGGATTGGTATTCCTGCAGAGCATCTCCCGCATATCTTTGAGCGTTTCTACCGGGTGGACAGTGCACGCTCTCGATCAGCTGGTGGGGCAGGCCTTGGGCTTGCTATTACCAAATGGATTGTGACCATGCATGATGGCACGATTACTGCCGAGAGTCAATCTGGCAAGGGATCACAGTTTTCAGTGACACTTCCCTTAGCAAAGGAAATAGCTCTTTCATCTCATTCTCATCAATCGATGGTATCCTCTGCGAATGAACACGTTCTCTCTGGTAGAGGTGTTCATCACTTGAAGCAGAGAAAGGAAACCAATCCAGCATGAGATCTCCTTATGAGGCACCATATCTCAGCTCACAAACCCCATCTTCATCACAAACGATTCCTGACTATATACCAGATACACGAAGAGACCAACATTTCTTTGCGGGATGGATTCTGCTTCCAATGCGCCTTTTCTTAGGGATCACATTTGTCTATGCCGGTGTCCAAAAATTGACCGATCCGCAATTTTTTCATCGTTCGACGCCGGGTTATATTGGCAACCAGATCATTGCTTTTGCTCATGGTTCACCGCTGCAATACTTCCTGACTCATATAGCGCTACCGCATGCGATTCTCTTCGGATTAGCAGTCGCTTTGGGTGAAATCGTTATCGGTCTGGGAGCACTTTTTGGAGTGTTTTTTCGTCTGGCAGCATTCTTTGGTATGTGCCTGAGTACATTGTTCTTTCTTTCGGCGAGCTGGCATGTGTATCCCTACTTTTATGGCTCCGACATTGTGTTTTTGTTCTGCTGGCTCACGCTGCTGTTCAACGGTCCGCGCAATACTGGACTTCCAACCATTGACGTCTGGTTCATTGATCACGTTTTCTCGATAGGGCCGACACGGCAGCCTGGATTGCTTGCAGCTCTCTGTCGTGCACTCATAGCAGGATGGCCAGGACCTGTCCAACAGAAGATTGTGGTTATTCCAACTAGCTCACCTGCCTGGACAAGTGGGAGAAGCGAGAGGAAGCAGAGAACGAGTGCAGTTCAGAAGGCACGCGAAGCACGACGCTATTTTGTCCAGGGTATGCTAACTGGAGGTGTCTTGGGTATAGTAGTTGCAGGCTTTCTTGTCTATAGAGAGAATGACAGCTTTGCTCCACTCTCCAGTAGTACTCCCAGTGATGTGAGTACATCAGGGACGTCATCTGGTACCTCTCAACCTGTACCTAGTTCTACGAATACTACCGGGGGAACAGGTACAATCATTGCCCAGGTCAGTGCTGTTCCCAAGAACAATTTCACCACGTTCACCATTCCATCAACAGGCGATCCCGGGGTGTTAATCCATCTTCCTACTGACCAGTTTGTAGCCTATGATGCAACCTGTACCCATGCAGGTTGTACGGTTGATTACGATCCTGCAAGCCACTTTCTGTCCTGTCCTTGCCACGGAGCTCAATACGACCCAGCGCATGGAGCTGCTGTCCTGCAGGGACCAGCTGATACTCCTCTGACTTCGCTCTCTATCCACATTGATAGTATGACTGGTTCTATTCTGCTCCAACAATGAGACGTATGCTTGATCTCCAATGAGAGACTGAGAGCTATCCCTTCTGGAATGGCTCTCAGTATTGCTCAGCTCATATACCTGGTGCTTGGCAAGCAGCTTATCGCATGTTTGCCCCTGAAGGCAGGGCTTTAGCCATGGGGAGTAGTCATCCCTTGTTAGACGAAGGATATTGAGACATCATAGTTTGTTACGCTCTCCGCACTTGCAAAAAGCTGTTGGACGACTATATTCGTCTCGACATCCACCCCTGCAAGCTCCGTCAAACTACCGGGGGTCGAGATTAGTGCTCCTTTTTGTACTTGAGAAACATCACTGTGGGATGCCACGGTTTCGCTCGTTAACCCTCTCTGTACTGAAGTCCCTTGGGTAATCCTGATCGTTCCCCCAAAAACGGGTTTGGTTATCACGACATGGTGTGCTATACAAAAATCTGAAACTGCTAGAACCACGGGCGTTCGATGGTCGACTTGTGAGATGGTAGTAATAGAGCGGGTGTTATGACATTCTACTGTGCCTGTAAAAATAGTAAACGGTCCTGTTATAGGAGCGGCTATTGCCAGTTTCCCTTTCGCAACTAGTGTCGTGAGGCCAAGCAGCATTACGAGGGAGCAACCAAAAACCGACCAGAATACCGGACGACTTATGGTTTTTCTCTCTGGCTTCCAGGCTACGGCACAGCTACTGCCAATCACACCCAGGAACATCCCAATTCCAAAACCGCCCAGTGCTGTGATGAGTGAGAGTAGCGACAGGACCACACCTGCTGCCCCAGCTACCAAGGCATACGAAGGAGCCAGCAGCGCAACGAGTCCCATTGCGAAGAGTAGTCCCCCGACCGTTAGTCCTGCCCACAGGGTACTTGCAGGAACGATGGCGTTCTGGATCAGACAGAGAGGGCTCCAGAGAATGAGCAAACTAGCGAGGAGTACGCAGAAAGCCCCCCAGTATGGACGTTGGTGACACCAGCATCGAATGTGATACCCTAGCCTCTTTCTCGAATCTTGATAATCTTCATCAACTGATCTAGCGTGATCCCGTTCTGCACAAGATGTCATATTCTCTCTTTTTTTGAAACGTGTGAGGATGTCCATTTGTTCTCATCTCCAAATATATATTGAAGAGCGGTACTTCTTTCTTCTCTAATCGGAACCATTAACCTGATCTTAATAGAAGAATGTAAGGCCGATGATAGACTGGAGAATCGAATTGTCGAAGAGATATATCATCTCCGGTGTGGGATTGCGACACAGCCTTATTGACTATGTCGTAAAAATTGGTGAGGGGAATCAACAGGCAGAAAGCAGCCCTCTCAGATGGCTCTCTCTATTCATGGAAGAGCAGCAAGCCAGACTTGCTGGTTGTTGTCAATCTTGGTAGAGCAAGCCCAGTGTCAGGCCGAAGGCGAGATGGCGAATGATGTTTTGTAGGAATGAGGTCCAATTGGCTAGCTTGGGCATTTCGCCATTCTTGATTAAGGGGTGATGTTTGTCTGCTAGAGGCGTGAGCCACCAGAGACTCACGATAAATGTTTCGCCGAAAATGGCTCCCTTAAGCCAGTTTGGACCAGGCAGGAAGCGTTTCATCATCGCAGCGTATATCTCTGCCAGGGCTATCCCAGTGAGAAAATGGATCATCCATGCAAGGATGATAAAACGTTTTTCACGTTTCTCTCCTGCCAGCAAGCCTTCGATAAAGCGAACATCACTGAAGCGATTGCCAGTGATAAATTTATCCCCTTCCATAGCAACACTATAAATGAGTGTTGCTACCGTTCCTGCGACTGCTGCTCTGCCAGGATACCAATTTCGTGTAATGATGCTACGCGCTATGTTCATAGATATCTCCTTTTGCTTGAAAGAAGTAATAAGTGCCTTCATCTAAGAATACACTTGTTGTTTTCCAAAGTGGTTGTGGAAAAGGGCATGCAATGCCATTGCCACGAGTCCTCCTACCAAGGTAGCCAGAAGATTGACGACGTCATTATTCATCCAGGAGAGGCCACGCAATAGACGTGTCCGGGTGCCACAGCTATGGACATGTTGCTCTGTCTCCTTGTCACAGGTAGGGCAGTAGTAGGTAGCCTGTATGGTTGCGCCTAGTAGACTATCATATAGGCTCCCAACCGACCCGCTGATCAGTGCTATAGAAGTAGCTACAGGGGATATGCGGCCCTGCAGAAGTTGGAAAACCAATCCCAGTGAAAGAGCTCCTCCAGATGCCGCTGCTGTTCCCAGGCCTGTGATACCTCCGGATGTGCCAGGACTTACTCGCTGCCCTGTTGTGATCAGGCGTGGTTCAGTTGTGCTTAATATTCCTAATTCGGTGGCCCAGGTATCCGCATTTGCTGTTGCGAGTGCTCCCACGTAACCTGCTTGCAATAGCTCACGCTGTGTCAATGATGAGTTCAAGCCGTAGCCTAATGCGGTGATAGTTGCTATGCCACCATTGGCGATTACCTGACCTAGATCGCGTCGTGAGCCTTTACTGAACTTATCGGCTGCGGTGCGTACTTTATCTTTTTCTCGAAAATGAGAGAAGAAGCTAGAAGAGACAAAGAAAAAAATCAGCGAAAGGCCCCATGAGAGACCGCCTAAGCCAAAGGTCGTCGTCCCTGTGGTTATTGCTCCAGCTAAGCCGCTCCGGCTGAGCGACTGGCGACGATATGCCAGCAGTTCGATGCCGCTACTCAAAAGCAGTCCGCATACTATCCTGATGATGATCCATCTTGTTCTATCTGCTCGCAGCCGGGAGAGTTCCTCTAGGATTTCTTGATGTGGTGCTAGCCCCGGTGGTTTAGACATAGTACCTCTCTAGAATTAAGGTGAATTCTGTTACAGAATCCCCTCGTTGTCAGTCCTAATATTAAGGGAAGACACGGTAGAAAGACAAGCCTGACTGATTATTGCTTCAAAGAAGAACGTACTCCTTGTCAAAATGCCAATCAGTAATTGCTTCCAGTTCAACGTAAAGGTGGGGATGTAATGGATCGATATGTTTCATTAAATGGATATCTACTACTCGATTGTCGTTGACTCCCAGCCCTTCACAGAGTGCGTCTTGCGTAATCTTGAGGCCACCATCGAGGTCTCGCTTGTGTGGTGTAGTAAAGTAAAAGTCTAGGAGGAGTGCCAGATAGCCTTGGCGGAAATGATTGCGTAGTTCGTCCTGTAAGATGCCCTGCCGCTCAAGTGCTTTGAGGGCAGTATGTACTTGCTGCTTAAATCGGCGTGCGATGATGGTGCTGACGCGACGACCATCGACCGTTGAGTACTGTTCGTTAATGCTGGGAGGAAGTGGCAGGTTAAGGCGTAAAAGAGGAGGCGAAAGCTGTGGTCTTTCCCTCGGGCTTGAAGGCTGTTCTTTCATGGACGACTCCTGCATTCTCAGTGGAATGTACTACCTATTCATTGCTGCTGAGTCGATACCCATTTGAATGAATGCTAGTACTTTTTGAATGTTTGCAGATACGTGTTGTATCATATCAGTGTGTTTTATTTAGTGTAAAGTTATCATTGTTGTCAAGCAGAGAAAAGAGTGGTACACTGCCAAGAATGATGTCTGGCGAAAGTGAGGAGTAAAAGTGATTAAGTGTAACCGCTGTGGGAATATGAACATTGCCGGGGCTGCGCGTTGCCAGTCATGTGGTAGTGCACTCTCTGGCATCGATACCAGCGGAAGTAGTTCAAATATGGCGTCTCAGGAACAGTCGGCATTGCCAGCTTGGTTAGAGTCATTGCGTGTAGGAGAGCGAGCACCTCGTCCTACTACTAATTCACCGAAATTCTCTTCTACCAATCTAATAGAGGAGGGCTCACTGCCGAGCTGGATGCAGGCGCAACGCAATGAGACGCAAAATGTGACAGGCGCCAATCGGCCTGTTTCATTGCGTTCTTCTTCTCTTCCTGCACCCAGCACTGATGGGGCACCATTCTCTGCAACCAGTTTTGCTGCACAATCCTTGATTGACGAGCAGTCATTGCCTTCTTGGATGCAAGAGGGGGGAGCGTCTACATCGTTACCCCCAGAAGGTGGAATTCCTGCAGCGAATCTGGTTGACAAGGATAGTGTGCCTGATTGGATGAAATCATTACAACAGCAATCTATAGGTACTGGTATAGGACAACCTGAGCGAGCCCCAAGTACGGAGAATACGGTAAAGAAGGTTGAGTCTGTATCGCCATCATCTGCACTTGCTTCGGGATTTGTGGCACGCGATCTGGTAGATCAGCAGTCCCTGCCTTCCTGGATGGCTCAATTGGGTAATCAGAATCCTGCAACCTCTGCCAGCCGTGACCAACTGGTGCAGTCAGAGTCATTCTCTCAATCAGCAGTAAATGAGCCGCCGCCGCCAATTCAGCCGGGACAACACGGATTTGCGGCGCGAGATCTGATAGATCAGCAGTTGCTGCCTTCCTGGATGCTTCCACAAAGTGGTCAGAATGTTGCTGCCCCTACCAATAGGGAGCAAGAAAAGCCATCCGACCAACCACTAACTGGTTTGCCAGCCTCTTCGCTGCTCGATATGAATGCCTTACCTTCCTGGATGGCTGAGAATAAGCAGGCACAGGCTGTATCTCCTGCGCATTCTCAGCTTCCACCCTCTATGGTTTCCTCGGGTCAACCATGGCCTGCACAGGAACCAATTGCGCCAGGATCAGCAGCAGATTCTTCATCGGGGCAGGATGGTCGCCTAGCGGCCTCTTCTGTCATCGATATGAATGCACTGCCTGATTGGTTACGTTCATCAGGTGGTCAGCAATTAGTCTCGGAAACGTCATCGCAATCGTATTCTGCTCCATATGCTGGGCCGCCGCGCGTGGAGAGTGTGCGGGTGCCCAGCCGTCCTCGTGGCGAGATAAGTTCATCTGAGACAAGTGAGATGGCGGCGAGCGTCTTTGCTTCCATGTTAGGTGTGGCTTCAACTACACCAAACTTTCCCCCATCAACCGATGTTCCATATCAACAACAACCTGGACAGCTAAGTTACATGGAGCAGATGAGCCTGTCAGGAGTATCAGGTATGGCAGGAATGTCTACTGCTGGTATCGGCAATCCTGCTGGGGCTAGTATGGCAGGGATAGCTGGAGGGCCAAGAGCTCAAAGTATGGCAGGAATGTCAGGAGGACCAGGAGCTCAAAGTATGGCAGGAATGTCAGGAGGACCAGGAAGGAGGACCAGGGGCTCAAAGTATGGCAGGAATGGCAGGAGGACCAGGGGCTCAAAGTATGGCAGGAATGTCAGGAGGACCAGGGGCTCAAAGTATGGCAGGAATGTCAGGAGGACCAGGGGCTCAAAGTATGGCAGGCAATGCCTATAGAAATCCCACTGGTGGATTAACTGGACCAAGCACGCTGGGAATGGCTGATGAGGAGAAGAATGCGAAGAAACGTGGACTGTTCGGAGCTTTGCTTGACTGGCTTTCCCGTTAGTCGCAGAGATAGAGGATACCAGAAATGCAGACACAACCCTATCCAGAGGGGGGGCAGGGCCCAACGAAGGAAAAAAGTGTAACGGTCCCCAACTCTCTTCTGGCCGTTGATTGTGGAGCTGTCTTTACAAAGGTCTCTCTGTTTGGCCTAGTCGAAGGCCAATATCGCCTGATGGCATGTGGAGAAGCTCCGACGACAGTGCAGCTACCGCACCAGGACATTGTAGAAGGTATTATTCAGGCTGTTCAGAAGATCGAGTTTATCACGGGGCGGCATTTTATTGAGAATAAGCAGATTATCTCGCCTGAGCGAACAAATGGAGATGGTGTTGATCTCTTGATCTCCACTGTCAGTGCAGGTGATCCATTGCACCTCATGGTGATGGGTGGGGTCACTCCTGCGTTGGAGAATCTGGCTGAGCAAACTATCTCTGGTTTATATGCTCAGATGTACGTGGTGCCTTCTCCTTCGTATGTTGCAGCAACATCTCCTGCAGCCGTGCCGGCTGGCTCTAGTTCTGTCGGTGGAGTTGCTGGGTCATGGACGCCGGAACGTACTGCTCAGGAGTGGACGCGCCAGTTAGGGCGTATTCGTGAATTGCAGCCGCAAGCAGTTCTTATTGTTGGTCTGGCTGATGGTCCTGGTGGTCCTGCCGCTTTGCAAGAGGCTTGCCAATTGCTGGTAAGGTCCGCCCGAGAGCGCAGTGCTCAGGGGGCTATGCCAGCAACCTATCCGGTTATCTATGCGGGCGCTCCCCAGTATGTAGAAGCTGTGCGTCGTATGCTTCAGGGTATTGCCGATGTGAACTATTTTGATCCGCTGGTTTCACAGGCGCAGTTGGGACAGATTAGCATGGCTCTGGGTACATTCCACGAGCGCGAAGTTATCCAGAAGCTGCCTGGGTACCAACGGTTGCATACTTGGTCCAAGTCTATCCCTGTGGCCTCTGCAACATCACTAAGTAGCTTGGTGCGTTTCCTGGCACAGCATTACTCTATGAATGTGGCTACTGTAGACGTTGGTGGGGCGACTACAACAGTGATGCTAGCTAGTGAGCAAGGTGAGTTCATCCCCAATGTGAACTGTGGCGTAGGAGTAGGTCCTGGCATGGGAGTTCTCTTCCAGCAGGTGGGACTGCGACGCATTGCACGCTGGCTGCCGTTTGGTGTTTCCGAAGAGCAGATACGGCAGTTTGTGCTCAATCGCATGACCCATCCCCATGTGATACCTACCAATACCTGGGAGTTGCAGGTCATCCAGGCATTTGCGCGTGAGGCTATGACTTTGACTTTCGAGGCTGCAAGAAGCAACAATGCAGAGTGGCCCAATATCGACCTGATCCTGGCTACCGGTGGGGTACTGGCACATGCTCCCAAATATGGGCAGATTGCCATGATGTTACTTGATGCACTTCAACCGCGTGGTGTTACCTCGCTTCTACTGGACCGTACTATGCTCGTCTCACAGCTTGGAGCTGTCGCGACGGTTGCGCCAATTGCTGCAGTACAAGTTAATGAAAACGATGCTGTATCATATCGTCTTGGTACCTGTGTTATTCCCTTTGGAGAGCTTCAGCCAGGGCAGCCAGCGGTAACCGTTGGCCTTGAGTATAGCAACGGCAAACAGGTGAGCATTGATGTGATAGCAGGCTCAATTGAGGTTATTCCATTAGGCGTTAATGAACAGGCTATGCTCACATTGTTCCCTGCTCCAACGGTTGATGTCGGATTAGGACCAGGAGAGCGTGCACGTGCTGCTGAAGAGATTGATGGAGGTTTGATCGGTCTCATTATTGATGCTCGTGGCCGACCTCTGAACTTGCCTTCCAATGAGGCAGAACGTCAAGCGCGTCTCTTGCAATGGGCACAAGCTCTCGGTGCCTGAAGAGTTGCCCACGGTCTGCGGACCCGATTTCATTGCGCCCTCCGCACCCGATGGAAAGAATTGACTACTGGGGTAGCATGTTTATCCACAAACAAGGAAAGTTATCCACATAATTTGGCAGGATATGTGGATAACTTTCCTTAGCTATAATGGCAAAACGAGCGATTTCCCTTGCATTTCCTTGGGTTGTAGGATATTCATGATCTGTAAGATGGTCGGGGAAACGTCTGCCAGGATGCCATCTTGACGTAGCCGTGCCTGTGCGAATTGCGGTGCTACCAGATAGAGCGGAACAGGATGGGTTGTATGGGCGGTAAGTGGCTTGCCCGTGTCGTACTCAATCAATTGTTCTGCATTGCCATGGTCGGCAGTAATTAGAAGGTTGCCACCTACAGCGAGTGTAGCCTCCACGATGCGTCCGACGCTGGTGTCAACTGTCTCAACTGCCTTGATGGCAGCCTCAAGGACACCAGTATGTCCTACCATATCAGCATTGGCATAGTTCATAATGATAAGATCGTATTGCCCACTGCAAATACGCTCTATAGCGGTATCGGTGATGCCTGCTGCACTCATCTCTGGTTGTAGATCGTATGTCGGAACCTTTGGTGATGGTACCAGGATACGATCTTCACCAGGGAAGGGAACCTCACGGCGGCCATTGATAAAGAAGGTAACATGAGCATACTTCTCAGTCTCAGCCGTATGGAACTGTGCCATGCCTTGATTGGAGATAAGACGAGCTAGCGGCATCTCTACTTCATCAGCTCGATAGGCCACCTCCGCATCGAGTCCCTCCTCGTACTGTGTCATCATCACAAAAACCTGGTCATTGAAACGCGACCCTCTCAGCCTGTGGAGGCAGTTTCGGCATGATAAAGGCTTTCGTGAGTTGGCGTGCGCGATCTGGACGGAAATTGTAATGAATTATGGCATCCCCCTCCTTGACTGTGGTGACAGGATGTCCATCTTCGACGATGACCGTGGGAACAATAAATTCGTCGGTGACATGGGTGTCATAAGACTGCTGAATGGCTGCCAGGGGGGAACTAGCTTGTACACCTTCTCCACGTGTCATTGCAAAATAGGTTGTCCCGGTACGATCCCAGCGATTGTCACGGTCCATAGCGTAGTAGCGTCCACTAACGGTGGCTATTTTTGCCGGATGATCGCCACCAATCTCTTTTGCACGAGCCTCCAAGACGCCGCATAAATTCGACGCCGCCAGTCGGAGAGGCATCACGCCCATCGGTAAACGAGTGAATATAAACATGCTCAAGGTCGTGCACCCGGGTCAGACGTAGCAAGGCCTCTAAGTGCGACTCATGAGCATGGACCCCGCCGTTACCGAGTAATCCACAAACGTGCAACTGGGACTGATTTTTCTTAACGTGTGCAATTGCCTTGAGAAATGCTGGATTCTGGAAGAAAGAGCCATCCTGAATTGACTCACTGATACGTGTATAGTCCTGTAGGACTCGCTTGCCTGCGCCGATATTCTGATGCCCGACCTCAGAGTTTCCCATCTGGCCCTCGGGTAAGCCAACTGCCAGACCAGAGGTTTTAACTGCGGTATGGGGCCATTCGCGTGCGATTTTATCGATGTTGGGTGTTCGTGCAAGCGCAATAGCGTTTCCCTCTTTGCGCGGATTGATTCCCCAACCATCCATGATAATCAAAACAAAAGGGCGATGCCGCCCGAGAGATGTTGTATTCATGCGGTATTCTTATACTCCATGCAATTATTGGCAAAATATGCCGTTCTGCTTCCTATTGTAGCATGCGGGGGACCTGAAGGGTAGCAGGGATTATTATTGGTCCATTGTTGTCTCACGTGGTAGCTTCTAGCCGAATGCATATTAGAAAAAGCGACATAAAGAGCGTTTATTGTGATAAAATTGGGAAAGAAGACTACTTACAGAAGAAGTTGCTGCATCCCAATCAGATAGAGTGGAGCGGACTGTGAAGCAGCGGGTAAGTTTCGTGTGCTATGAAGGTTGATTATGAGTGATCGTACAGGCCAACTTGATCGCTATCGGCTCATCCGCAAGCTGGGATCAGGAGGGTTTGGGCAAGTGTACTTGGCAAAGGATCGATACCATCACAACGATGTTGCGATCAAAATCTTACCCTCTCTGGTCAACGAAGCCAACGAAGATCTGCCGAGATTTCTGACTGAGGCACGCATCATGATGCGGCTCAAGCACTCCCACATTGTCCAGATCCTTGATTTCGGCATTGACGTTGAGAACCAAACCCCATTTCTGGTGATGGAGTATGCCCTAAATGGCACTTTACGCCAGCGTCATCCCAGAGGAAGTCGCGTACCTCTTCCAATGATTCTCTCCTACGTAACTCAACTAACCAGTGCTTTACAGATGGCACATGATGATCAGGTTATCCACTGTGATATCAAGCCCGAAAATATGCTGCTCAACCAGCAGAATCAGGTCCTCCTCTCAGATTTCGGAATCGCGACGATGGTTCCCGAGAGTACAGTACTTAGTGCCCAGTCCCTGGTAGGAACCATTCCTTACATGGCACCAGAACAGGCTGAAGGTCATCCCTGTTCTGCAAGTGATCAATACTCCCTTGCTGTGGTGGTTTACGAATGGCTCTGTGGGCAACGTCCCTTTAATGGGTCGTTTGTTCAAATTGCTATACAGCTCAAATTGAGTCCACCACCATCATTGTGCGAACAGAACCCGATGATCTCACTCGAAGTGGAACAGGTTGTCTTCAAAGCACTGGCTAAGGAGCCGATGGAACGGTTTCAGAGTGTAGAGGCCTTCGCGCAGGCTTTGCAAGCTGCCTGTCCTGAGCATGCTCTCCCTACCACGCCATCTCCTGAAGTCGCGCCGGAAGAGGTATCACCTGGGAACTCGAAAAAGCTGATGTCGGGTGAGAAGGATGATCATCCACTATCCATCTCCAGAGATGATGCTGCAATATCAGGAGCAGTTGTTGAAATCGCTGATCTGGTCAAGAAAGGCGCTCAACAGCCTCCCGTACCAATGACGCCACTTTTCCAAACGAACCCGCCTATCCTCGACGCTATAGCGGATATCACTCCGCCTCATACTCCCGCACACACGCCAGTCATACCTGATCCTGCAATTGGGACAGGACCGAGTATTATTGAATTGCCATCATCACCACAGGCAACGCGTAGTCGGCCTACTGTCAAACGACCTGCTACCGATTCGAAAGCGGCTGCTGCAAGCACAGGACCTATAACTCGCCCAGTTCAACAGCGTCCGGGACCAGGAGTAACACGCACTG
>WNFJ01263753.1_pt1 | contig 12467 bp, 12 predicted proteins | sample 5400461 | NCBI WGS metagenome assembly WNFJ01 (sample SAMN13153349, study PRJNA577476) | soil metagenome | isolation source: 115 cm saprolite on Douglas fir-dominated hillslope | place: USA:California | collected 2013-09-17 | reverse complement strand
GGCCATTAGTCCGGACCTTACGCGGCACGACCCGAAGACTCTCGGTCCGTCAGGCGGACCGCTCACGCTGGATCAAACCGGTGTCGAAACCTACGGCACAATTTTCACGATCGCGCCTTCGCGTCATGACGTGAACACGATCTGGACCGGATCGGACGACGGCTTGGTGCAAGTCACGCGAAATGGGGGTAAGTCGTGGACGAACATTACGCCGCGTGAGCTGCCGGAGTTCAGCCGCATCAGCATCATCGAAGCTTCACCTCACGAGCCCGGAACCGCGTACCTGGCGGCCAACCGCTACCAGCTATCGGACCGCTCGCCTTACGTTTTCAGGACGTCCGACTTCGGCGCAACCTGGACGAAGATCGTGAGCGGAATCCCGGAAGACGACTTTCCCCGCGCGATTCGCGAGGATACGGTTCGTAAAGGACTGCTCTACCTGGGCACCGAGCGCGGCGTCTATGTCTCTTTCGATAACGGCGGAAATTGGGAGTCGCTGCGCTTCAATCTGCCGGTGACGCCCGTTCACGATATCGTTTCCGAACGGAACGATCTCGTGATTGCGACGCATGGCCGGGGCTTCTATGTCCTGGACAATATCGGCGTGCTGCGTCAGATGAATTCCGAAGTGACTCAATCGGCCGTATATCTCTTTGCGCCCGGGGACGCCATTCGAGGCATTTCGCGCGGCGTCACCATCGACTACTTTCTGAAAGATGCGCCCCGGGATTTCAAAATGGAAATCTCGGATTCGGCGGGCCATGTGGTCCAAACCCTCACAGGTGGCGATCCGACGCGGGAACAGGCTACCGACTCGGCTGGCGACGAAGAAGAAGGCGGCGCGCCGCCCGCACAATCGAAGGTGCCCGCGCAGAAGGGAATGAACCGCTTCACCTGGGACATGCGCTCGGTGCCCTCCCACGTCTTTCCGGGGTTGGTCATGTATCAGGCCAGCGTCCGGGGGCCCGTGCTTCCGCCCGGCCGGTACGAAGTGAAAGTGGTCGCGGGAGGCGCCACGGTGACCCGGACGTTCGCCATCGCTCGCGACTCGCGCGTCACCAACGTCACGGATGCCGACCTGCAGAAGCAATATCGCTTCGCGCGCGACATCCAGGACAAATTCACGCTGACCAACGACACAGTGGTTCGGATTCGCCGGATCAAAGCCGAAATCGCGGATCGGGCGGCCAAGGCCGGCAAGGCCGCCGTGACCTCCGCGGCGGACCGGCTGACCGTGGCCCTCACGGACATCGAAGGGCACCTCTATCAGTACCGCAATCGCTCCACGAAAGATCCACTGAACTTTCCGCCGCAGCTCAACAACAAGTTCGGTTCGCTCTTGCAAACAGTGGATAGCGGCGACGCTCCACCCACCGACGCGGCCTACGCCGTGTTCAAAGAACTTTCGGCGAAGTTGAGCGAGCAGCTCGCCGCACTCGACAAACTGCTGGGCCGCGACCTGGCGGAATTCAACCGGATCATCACCGCGGCCTCGCTTCCAGGTATTCAGGTAAACTAGCATCCTCCGCTTATGAAAATCGCTAATTTCAGTCTCGGTACCCTCCTGACTGCTGCTTCTCTATTGGCCCAGACGCCCGCGATCGTGCTTCGCGCCGGAACCGTTCTGGATGGAAAGGGCGGTGTCTCGCACAACCGCACCATCGTGGTGCAGGGCTCCACCATCAAGACTATCGAAGGCTCAGGCCCGGCGCCTGACTACGATCTTCGCAATATCACCCTTCTGCCCGGAATGATCGATACGCACGTGCACATCGCCTGGCATTTTGGCACGGACGGACGCTACCAGCCGAGAGACGATTCGCCGCAGACCTCGCTCGGGTACGCGATGGAGAACGCTTATGCCACTCTGATGGGCGGGTTCACCACGGTGCAGAGCGTGGGCAGCCCCATCGATAAGGATCTGCGCGATGCGATCAACCGGGGCGTGCTGCCCGGCCCTCGCGTGCTCACCTCGCTGCGTGCCGTTACCGATCCGCGCCTCTCGGTAGACCAGATTCGGGAAGCGGTCCGGAAGATGGCGGCAGACGGTGCGGATGTGATCAAGATCTTCGCCTCCAAGAGCATGCGCGACGGCGGGGGACAGACGCTCAGCAAGGAGCAGATCGAAGCGGCCTGCGGCGAAGCGAAGGCCCTGAAGCTGCGCGCCGTCGTCCACGTCTATCAGCCCGAAACCATCAGGCAGGTAGCTGATGCCGGCTGCGCGTCCGCGGAACACGGAACCCTGGCGGATGCGGGTGCGCTGAAAGAACTGGCTGCGCGCGGCGCCTATTTCGACCCCAACATCGGTGTGGTCGCGCAGAACTATCTCGCCAACAAGGCGCGCTTCATCGGCTTCGGGAACTATACCGAAGAAGGCATGGCGGCAATGCAGAAGTCCATTCCCTTGGCGCTGGCGGTGTTCAAGCAAGCGCTCGCCACGCCGAACCTGAAAATTGTGATGGGCACGGACGCAGTCGCGGGCGCCCACGGTCATAACGCCGAAGAGCTCGTGGTGCGGGTGCGGGAGGGCGGTCAGGACCCGATGGCCGCGGTGATCTCGGGCACCTCCCTTGCCGCGCAGTCGCTCAATCTCGGCGATAAAATTGGTACGCTTGCGCCCGGGATGGAGGCCGACATCGTCGGAGTCCAGGGCGATCCGCTCAAGGACATTACGGCTCTGCGGCGGGTTGTTTTCGTTATGAAGGGCGGCAAGGTCTTTAAGAACCAGCCGGGAAACGAGAACGGTAAATGAACCTTCGTATTGCAGTCGCTGCGGCCGCACTTGCAGCTTGTGCAGCAGCCATTCACGCGGAAGCAATCGACCCCTCGGTTTACCGCCAGCTGAAGTTCCGCTACATCGGTCCGGTGGGCAATCGCATCTCCACTGTAGCGGGCGTGGCCGGGAATCCATTGATCATCTACGCGGGTTCGGCTTCGGGCGGAATCTTCAAATCCGAGGATGCGGGAACCACCTGGAAACCGATCTTTGACGATCAGCCTGTGTCCTCCATCGGTTCGCTGGCGGTCGCGCCGTCCAACCCCAACATCGTGTGGGCGGGAACCGGAGAGACCTGGATCCGCAGCCACATCTCGGTCGGCATGGGAGCCTATAAATCCACCGATGCCGGCAAGACCTGGAAGCTCATGGGGCTTGAGAAGACCGGCCGCATTGGCCGTATCGCGATCGATCCGCAAAATCCGAATATTGTTTTCGCCGCCGCCCTGGGCCATAGCTACGGCCCGCAGGAGGACCGCGGCGTCTTCCGGACCACCGACGGAGGCGCCACCTGGCAGCGGGTCCTGTTTGTCGACGAGAACACCGGCTGCTCGGACATCGCGATGGACCCGGCCAATCCACAGGTGCTGTTCGCCGGCATGTGGCAGTTCCAGATTCACACCTGGGCGCAGATGAGCGGCGGACCGGGCAGTGGCATTTTCGTTTCGCGCGATGGCGGCTCCAACTGGACCCGCCTCTCCGGACACGGGCTACCCGAACAGGAGGTTGGCAAAATCGGCCTGGCGATTGCGCGTAGCGATCCCAAGCGGATCTACGCGATCATCGAGACCGGAACCGGAGAACCCTGGAAGGATCGTCCGACCGCGCCCGGCTATCTGTGGCGCTCCGACGATGGTGGTATGAACTGGCACGCCATGACCGCCAGCCACGACGTTGCCGGCCGGCCGCATTATTATTCGCGCATGGGCATCGCGCCCGACAACCCGGATGAGTTGTATTTCCTGACGGCTTCGTATTCCAAATCGACCGACGGCGGCCAGACGCTGCGGGTGATGCGCGGCTATCCGCAGACGGCGGGAGGGCATGTGGTCGGCGCCCCGCCCCTCGGCGATTTCCACGATATCTGGATCGACCCATCGAACGGCGATCGGATTCTGGTGTCCAATGACGGAGGCATCGGGATCTCCGTGAACCGGGGCGCCACCTGGAATCGCGTCCAGTTTCCGAATGCCCAGATGTATCACGTCACCACCGACAATCAGATCCCCTATCTGGTGTACGGCAACCGGCAGGACGGGCCCTCATTCCGCGGGCCGAGCAACAGTCTGGTTTTCGGCTACGGCCAGTTCGTCCCCGATATCACACGCGATCAGTGGATCACCGTCGGCGGCGGCGAGAGCGGCTGGACCATCGCGGATCCCACGGACCCCGGCATCGTGTGGTCGAGCGGCACCGGCGCGGGCAGCCTCGGCGGGAGTATCGATCGCTATGACGAGCGTACCCGGCAGTACCGCCCGGTCGAGGTGTGGCCCGATCAGACCGAGGGATGGGCGCCCGGAGACTTGAAGTACCGGTTCAACTGGACCTATCCCGTAGCCATGTCGCCTCACGATCACCGCAAGGTCTACACCGGCAGCCAGTACGTTCACATGACGAACGACGGCGGGCAGAGTTGGCACGTCATCAGTCCCGATCTTACGTTGAACGATGCCAGTAAGCTCACCTCGTCGGGAGGACTGACGGGTGACAACATCGGTCCGGAGTACGGCGGCACACTCATGTCCATCGCCGAGTCGCCCAAGCAGGCGGGCGTCATCTGGACGGGCAGCAACGACGGACAGGTGAACGTCACGCGCGACGGAGGCAAGACCTGGGCCAACGTCTCGGGCGCCATCCCAAACCTGCCTGAATGGGGCACTGTCTATAGCGTGGAGGCGTCACGTCATCAGGCGGGCACGGCCTACATCACGGTGGACCTCCACCAGGAAAACAATCGCGATCCCTTCGTCTACAGAACTGCAGATTTCGGGAAGACCTGGAAGAGCATCTCGGGCACGCTCCCGAAAAGCATGCTGAGCTACGCGCACTGCATCAAAGAAGACCCTGTGCGGCAGGGCATGCTTTATCTCGGCATGGAGAACGGCCTTTATGTTTCTTTCGACGACGGCGAGAACTGGCAGCCCTTGCAGAACAATCTGCCCCACGTCCCCGTGTACGGCATCGCGGTGCAGGAACACTTCAACGATCTGGTGATTGCCACCTACGGCCGGGGCTTCTGGATTCTCGACGATATTACCTCGCTGCGCCACCTGCAGCCCACGGTACTCACTTCGGACGTGTACCTGTTTCCACCTCGTCCGGCTTATCGATTTCGCGGCAGGACCCCGACTCTGGCACAGGCCTACGATCCCACTACCGGCCAGAACCCGGTTTACGGAGCGAATATCGATTACTTCCTGAAGTCTCCGCCGGCGGAGGACGTTCGAATCGCGATTCTCGACGCCAAAGGTCAGACCGTGCGAACCTTTCGCGGCACCAAGGGTGCCGGCTTGAACCGCGTTTACTGGGACTTCCGTTATCCCCCCTCATCTGAGATCCGGCTTCGAACCAGCCCGATCTACGCTCCGTGGTTGCAGCCCGGTCCTGACGGTCGGCCCGCGGGGGGAAATCTTGCGCTGCTTGCGCCTCCGGGTACGTACACCGTGAAACTTATGGCGGGAGGCGCGCAGCTGACTCAGCCAATGAAGGTCATGAAAGACCCGCATTCCGCCGGCACGGAGGAGGATATCCGGGCGCAATTCGCCTTCGCGCAATCGATTCGCGACAACTTCCAAAGCGTCGGACAAATGGTGAACCGGCTCGAGATGGCCCGCAGGCAGCTACTCGATCTCGCCGGCAGCCAGCCTTTGCTTCGCGACCAGGCCAACATGCTGGAGCAGAACCTGATTCATTTCGAAGAGAACCTGGTGCAGTTGAAAGTGTCGGGCGGGCAGGATGGCATGCGATGGCCGGCCCGCTTGACTTCAAAGCTTTCACACCTCGCCACCGAGGTTCAGGAGTCGGACTACGCTCCCACCGCGCAGCAGATGGCTGTGAACCAACAGTTCACAGCACAAATACGCGGACTTCGGACCGAGTTCGACGAACTGATGAACAATGGGGAACAATGGGGTCGCCCAATTCAACAGTATCTTGAAGGAGCACGGCTTGCCGGAGATCCCCATCACCGCCAAGCCCACGGGACCGGCGCAGGAGTAGTGTTCACCGTGGATGCGAGGCGCGCCCCAAAATCGGTTTGTCGCCAGCATCGATGTCAGTCTGTGTATGTTTCATCACTAACTGAAACATGGCCGTCAAGGGCTCGTGAAAGTTTGCAGTGGAGACTATTATTGAATCCGTCCGGACTATTCGATACTCATAATGTCAGGGTGAATAGATGAGAATTGAAAACGCCGATGAGGTCCACCGGCTGGCTTGTCTGGAAGTGCGCGGTGGGAATCATCTGGCGGCGTATTCGGCGGAGTTGCCGGGATTGGCGGGCTGGGTTTCCTGCCATCCGCTGCAACCTTCTCCACGCGGTGGAGACGTCTATTTCATGTCAGCTTGCAGTAAGGGGGTGATCGCGCGGGTGGTCCTCGCGGATGTAGCGGGCCACGGCGAAGCAGTCAGCATTGCCGCCGGTCGATTGCGCGATGCGCTACGGCAGCATGTGGACCAATGGGACCAATCCACCTTGATCCGAGAGCTGAACGACAACTTTCTGAAGGGCGCAGAGAGCGCCCGGTTTGCCACGGCTTTCGTTGGCAGCTTCTATTCCGATTCGGGAGAACTGCTATTTACGAACGCCGGCCATGTGCCTCCTCTGTGGTATCGTGCTGCTTCGCGGGAGTGGGGCCTTTTATTCGACTCAACCCCGCTCAGCAAAGAGATTGTCGACCTTCCCCTGGGACTCATTGCGGGAACCTCTTATAGCCAGACGGCGGTACAGCTGGAACCAGGAGATCTCCTGCTGCTGTATACGGACGGCGTCAGCGAAGCCTACGATGAATCCGGCACGCAATTGGGGCTTGAACATCTGCTCTCCCTCGCCCGGAGTCTGCCTACGGAATCCGCGGTGGCAGCCGGCAAAGGGCTGCTGGCGGCTATAGCCCGGTTTCGCGGCGCGGCACCCACCGCGGATGACGAAACCGTATTGGCCCTGCAACGCTGTGCGGCCTTGGTGTGACCATGTGTGATACTCCGCGCCGCCTGCAAATCAAGTTCTCCGTGCCCAGCGACCCGCGATATCTGTGCGTGGTTCGTGGCGCCATCGGTCCTCTCGCCGCGCTGATCGGCTGGGATGAATCCGAATGTCGGGCGATCGTCCTGGCGGTCGACGAGGCTCTCACCAATGTCATCCGACACGCCTATCACAACCGTACTGATGGTTTGATGGAGTTGGAATGCCGGGAGAGCGCGGACGGCCTGGAGATTGCGTTGTTGGACAACGGCGATGCGCCGGACAGGTCAAAAATATGTGCACACGAAATTGGCTGCGATCAACCGGGCGGCCTGGGAACTCACATCATCAAGACGGTGATGGACAGGGTTGCCTACGAGGAATCGCCGGAGGGAAATCGCCTTGTGGCGAGCAAACAGTTCAGGAAAACGACGTGAAGATCTCCGTTCGTGACGTGGGAACAACGAAGGTTGTGGAGGTGGAAGGAGAGGTGGATCTCGGCACGTCTCCGGACCTGCGCCGCACTCTTTTCGCAATCCTGCCTACGGTAGGCAGGCTGGCGCTCAACCTGGCAGCGATCCGGTACATCGATAGTTCCGGAATCGCAATCCTCATCGAAGTGCTGAAGCGCGCGCAGCATCTAAAGAAAGAGTTCGTTCTCTTCGGGCTGAGCCCCGCGGTGCAAGAGGTGTTTCGGCTCACCCATGTGATTCGGATCTTCGAAGTCTTTCAAACTGAGCAGGAGGCATTGGGGACATCGTAATGCAGTGGGTGGCAGCCGTAGGCGCCGCAACCGGGCAAAGCCTCGCGTACGTTGGCGGACTGGCCGAAATCTGCGCCAAAGCGCTCCGATCGTTGTTCTTGTCACCCCTCAAACGCAGCCGTATGCTGCAGCGGGCAATCCATGAGGCGATGGCCGCCGGGGTGGGCGCCATCCCCATCGTTTCGTTGATCACCTTCTTTGTCGGGATCATCATCGCGCTGCAGGGCGCCTATCAGCTGCAAAGGTTGGGAGCCATGCAGTTGGTGTCGAGCCTGGTGGCAATCGCCATCACCAGGGAACTGGGGCCCTTGATCACCGCGATCGTCGTGATTGGAAGGTCCGGCTCGGCTTTCGCTGCCGAGATCGGGACCATGCGAGTGACCGAGGAGCTGGATGCGCTGGAGACCATGGCGCTCGATCCGGTAGCCTTTCTGGTTATGCCCAAATTCCTGGCAATGGCCGTGATGTTGCCCTGCCTCGCAGTCTGGTCAGACCTGATGGGGGTTTTGGGCGGCAGTTTGTTTGGAGTGGTCGGCGGCGGTTACACCTTCGGCGGCTACATGCTTGCGACGCGCGACGCCCTGCTGATGCGCGACATCACTAGCGGCGTCGTAAAAAGCCTGGTTTTCGCCATGGTGATCACCGCGGTGGGCTGCCACGAAGGCTTCACAACCGGATCCGGAGCCGAAGAGGTCGGCCGTTCCACCACCTCGGCCGTGGTAATCTCCATTCTGCTGGTCATTCTGATCGACCTGATCTTTACTGCCATGTTCTATCTGGCGCGGGGGGGAAACTAAAAATTATGGCGGATTCCGGCTCCCAGGGTCCGATTATCTCGGCGCGTGATCTGCGGGTACGCTATGAGGACCGGGAGGTGCTGCACGGCCTCACGTTCGATGTGCGGCGCGGCGAGACGCTGGTGGTGATCGGCGGTTCCGGCTCCGGCAAGAGCACGATGCTCCGTACCCTGGTGGGCCTCGAGAAGCCTTCGTCCGGTCAGGTGCGGATCCATGGAATCGACATTTCCACGGCGGGCCCTCGGGAGATGGACGCCATCCGCAAACGCATCGGCCTGGCTTTCCAGGGCGGCGCTTTGATCGGTTCACTATCCGTAGGCGGGAACATTGCGCTTCCGTTGCTCGAACACACTGCTCTCGAACGAAGCACTATTGAAGTAATGGTGCGGATCAAGCTGGAGCAGGTAGGCCTGAGTGGATTCGAAAACTACAGCCCCTCTCAACTCAGCGGAGGCATGAGGAAGCGCGCAGCCTTCGCTCGGGCCATGGCGCTCGATCCCGAGATCCTGTTCTTCGACGAACCTTCTGCGGGTCTGGACCCCATAACCGCGGCCGGGATCGACGATCTGATCCTGAGCCTGAAAAAGGCCTATGGCCTCACAATGGTCGTAGTGACGCACGAACTGGCCAGCGCGTTTTTGATTGCCGACCGAATCGTTCTGATCGATCGTGGCAATATTGCGGCCATGGGGCCAGTCGATGAAGTGAGGAACAGCCAGCACCCCAAGGTCCGCCAGTTTCTAGACCGTATTGCGGATTCCACGCAGGACGACGATGTAGACCACCTGAGAATCTACACGGAAGGAATCAAGTAAAACGATGGACGCAGTGCGGGAGCGAACTCTGGTGGGGCTGTTTGTCCTGATTGCGGGAGGTCTGTTGCTGGGGACGATGGTCGTGATCTCTGGCGGGCTGGGGGGCGCCACCGTTTCGCACCAAGCCTACTTCAAATTCGCGGGAGGAGTGCAGCCAGGTGCGCCCGTGCGATACGGCGGCATGATGGTAGGCAAGGTGCAGAGAGTCCGCGTGGACCCCGGGAACTCGACTCGAATCGAAATCGACCTTTCGGTAAATCGGGACACGCCCCTGAAAACCGATAGTGTGGCAAAAATATCAACCCTGGGCCCATTGACGGACAACTACATCGAGATCTCTACGGGCAGCGAACACGCCGCTCGTGCAGAGCCCGGCTCCGCGTTGCTATCGACAGAGGCCTTCGGCCTGCCTCAGTTGGGAGACGCCGCCCAAGCTATGGTACCTGACGTGCAGCTGGCGCTGCACAAACTAAACCAGAACCTGGACGGCTTGCAGGTCACGGTGTCGCGGGCTAACGACCTGCTCAACGATCGCAACCGCGCCAACATCGCCGGGTCGTTGAATAGTCTCGAACGCATGGTTGCAGAAGTCCGGCCCAAGGCGAACGAGTCGTTGGACAATCTAAACGGCATGCTGACGGACACGCGCCCCAAAGTTGCCGCCAGCCTCAGCAACCTGCAGGAGGTGACGACCCGGCTAGGGCCGTTGTTGGATTCTCTCAATAGCACCACTGCTCGCGCCAACGATACTCTGGGGCATGTGGATGCCACGCTAATGGAGAATCGGTCGGACATTCGCGCCGCGGTGGCCGGCTTGCGGGATACGCTGGTGAAGTCCACCGGATTGCTCAACGAACTGAACCAGACATTGGATCGGAATTCCGGCAACATCGACGAACTGCTGGATAACCTTCGTATGACCACCGAAAATCTGCGGACCCTTACGGAGACCTTAATGCATTCTCCAGCAAGCCTGATCCGTGGCATCAACGTGCCGGACCGCAAGCCAGGGGATGTTCGGAAATGAGAGATGGCACAACCGGGGAGCAGACGATGCGTTCCATGATCTCAATTTTCCTGGTGATGGCCGGATGTCTGGCGAACGCCGGGTGCGTCTCTACAAGGCCAGTTCACTACTACACACTGGGCGCGGCTTCGCCGCCGGCAAATCCGGGCCAACCGAAACCGGGTGGTCTCATTCTACTGGTGGGCAACATCGCGACACCGGAAGCCCTGCAGGACGGCCGGATTCGGTACCGGGCCGGGTCCAACGAAGCAGGTGCGTACGAATATCATCGCTGGACGGAGCGGCCCGGATCGATGGTCCGCAACGCGCTGATCCGTGCTCTGCGGGCCTCGGGGAAATATCAGCGTGTGCTGGAGTCGGGAAGTTCGACCAATGGTGATTACCTTCTGCGCGGCAAGCTCGACGAGTTCGACGAAGTGGATCACGCCTCCATTCAGACAAAGATTTCGCTGCATATCGAGCTAATAGACCGGAAGACCAACCAAAATGTCTGGGATCACACGGTGGAGCGGGAGGAACCGGTCAGCGGCAAGGGCGTCGTTAACGTGGTGCAATCGCTCGACAGGAATCTGCAACACGTGGTCAGGGAGACCACTGGGGAGATCGACAAGTATCTGGCTGCGCGGCACTGACGCAACGGGAATACATGGCCTTAGATCTGAGCCAAACCGCCATCAACAAACAACTCGATTCCGTTTACGTAACTGCTATCGTCAGATGGCAGAAACGAAACGGCCTTAGCAATCTCGTCCGTGGTGCCGGCGCGACCGAGCGGTATGTTGACGATCTTCGTTGATCACGTGCGGACTCCGGAAGCCTATGAACTTCGGATCATGATAATCGGCGAACGAAAACGCGTACGTGTCGAGCCAGCCATGGTTAGCGTGGCCCTCTCTTCACTTCTGCCAACCTGTATCATTTCGAAATCTCCTTCCGCCGGCCGGTTTCCGCTCGGTCTCCGTCGCAAATAGCCCCAACTTTTTGAGAAGAGCGTGAAGCTGGCGCTTTTCGCTCGGGTTTAAAACCGCCATGGCCGGTTCGAGTTCCGCAGCGTGGCGGTTGAACGCAGTTTCCACGACCCGCTTTCCTTTCGGAGTCAGGTGCAAAACCTTAGCTCGTCTGTCGCTTGGTGCTGGGCCACGTTTTATGAGACCTTTTTGCTCCAGGCGATCGACGGCAGCGGTCATCGAGCCGCTCGCCAGCAGCACCTTGCCCTGGATTTCCGTAATCGTCAGCGGACCCTTATGCAAAAGAGCTTCGAGGGCCGCGAAATCGGTGAGACCGAGTCCGGCTTCCTCGATGCTGCGCTGCGCGATTTGGCTTAGCGCGCGATGGCACCTCGCCAGAACCAGCCACAGGCGAGGTGCGGCCACCTGACCGTTGCTGCTCATGAGCGGGCCTGAACCGGTGACGTTGTGCGCGAAGGCGCCGCTGTCGCGATCGCGCGATCGATGGAAAACGCTCCTCCCCCGCGTATCATCAGGAATGCTGTTATCGCGAGCACCAGCAGGTGATATTCGAAGCCCTCGCCTTTCTGAGTGCCAGTCCAGTTCATGAAAAATCCGAAGGCGCCATGCACCGTCGCAATGGCAACCACCATGTTGACCGCGATGCCGAAGGCGGCGATTCGCGTGAGGAATCCCAGAATCAATCCCAAACCACCGAAGAACTCCGCCACGATTGCCAAGAAGGCGAAAGGCGCGGGAATATGCATCGCGCCCGTAAGGAAACCCATCGTTCCCGAGAAACCGAACCCTCCGAACCACCCCAGCATTTTCTGCGCGCCATGCGCGAAAAAGATAACTCCGAGCACCAGCCTTAGGATGACCGTCGCAGTGTTGTCGTCCGTGGCAAACAGTTTGCGCACCATCTTGCAGTCTCCTTTCGAGGATCGCCGTCCTCGGCCGGCAGGCGATGTTTCTTTGCCACCCGCCCGGCTGTTTCATGAGATGCAATATCCTCTTCTAATGATTCTTTATATCGAGGTGTCTACCCCAAGCAACCGAAGGCACGTCCCGCAGCCCGGCCGTTGCACAGCTGACATCACGCGAGCGTCGATGGCAAATTCCTGGCTCGTCTCGCGCTTGCCTACGCTCATATGCCCGAAGA
>WNFJ01144058.1_pt2 | contig 12467 bp, 10 predicted proteins | sample 5400461 | NCBI WGS metagenome assembly WNFJ01 (sample SAMN13153349, study PRJNA577476) | soil metagenome | isolation source: 115 cm saprolite on Douglas fir-dominated hillslope | place: USA:California | collected 2013-09-17 | reverse complement strand
CCAGCAAAGGCCGGTGCGCAAAACGCGATAGACATCGCGATAATCACGAACCGACCCGACCAACCACGCAACCCGCTGGGTCGCAATGTAGTTGTCATACTAGGAGCGTCCGCCCTTTCGCTGTAAAGGCCAAGGACAAAAATCGTGAATTTGGAGACTCACTCTTCCCAAAGAAAGTGTTCCAAGCGGATGCGGTCGAGGCGTTGCTTCGCTTCTTCGCTTCGGGCTCCACCCATGGCCGCAAGTTTCTGGTAAACCGCTGCAGCTGATTGCCACTTTGCTTGGTCCTCCAAAAGGCGGCCAGCGCTGAAACCCAGCGCTGAAACCAGCTTTGTAAAACCAAAACAGTTCGTGCGGAGGATTCGTTCGCTGTTCCTCGTCGAGGACATCGTAAAACGTGGCGAGCGCCGCCGTCTGCTCTGCCTCCTTTTCGAGGCAAACACCCTTCTTGAATAGAGCCTGGTTGCGCCAGTGAATGGCTCCGTCGCGGTCAGCGGCGAGTTGATCGTAGAGTTCGGTCGCGCGTTGATAATTCTTGGGATCGTTTGCGCCGATCTCGAAAAAGATGTCGGCCTTGCCGCATAGCGCCTCTCGCTTTTCCACCGGACGCGCGTCACTTTTCAACACTTCATCATATAAGGAAAGCGCGTCTTGCACTTTGCCCAGCTTGCGTTCGATGGCGGCCTGCTCGTTGCGCGCCGCCCATTTTAGTTCACCATTCAAACGCACAACCCGATCGAAAAGCGTGATCGCTTGCTCGAGCGAACGCGCGCCCATGCTTGACATGGCGGATTCAGCGGCAAAAAAAAGGGCTTTCTCCACCCACGGTCCGGTTGGATTTTGCTCCGCCAGAATTTCGAATTCGGTTTGGGCGTTCGGAAAGTCTTGCTCGCGGTAATAAACCTCGGCCAACTTCATGCGAACATCGGGCGCTGAACTGGATGTTGCGTGCCGCTTCAGGAATCGCTTCGCCAAGTCGATCACTTTAACGTCATTGCCGCCCGCCGCATCTTCGATCCAAATGGCGAGGTAATCACCTCGCTCCTCGGCGGCCGCTGTTGGCTTGGATTCGGCCGCGCGCGCCAGATCTTTGCGCGCTTCGTCCATGCGTGGGTGCGAAGCGTGAAAGGCCAGCTCTGCCAAAGCAACCCACGCTTCCGACGCCCGCTCGTTCTGTGGAAAATCGTGCAAAAAATTTTGCAATGAGTCCGTCGCTCTTTTATCGCCGTTCGCGGCCTGTACTAGTCCTTCCTCGAATCGCAGCTCGGCTTGCGATTTTTCATCGCCGCCCGCCTTCGCGAACCCCTGGAAATCGGCGAGGAAGCGATCGTGATCGCCAAGTTGCAACCAACCGAGCGCCGCATCGAACATCGATATATTGGCAAACGGCGAGCGAGAGCGCGCCACTTGTTCGAAGGCAATCGTCGCCGTGTCGAATCGCCTGGCGCGGTATTGCGTCTGTGCCGCGAGCAAATTAATCCGCTCCAGAATGGCCGCGTCCGGATGCAACCCTCGCGCCTGATTCAAGATGGTCAGTGCGTCATCGAAACGTCGATCTTCCATTTCCAGCTCTGCGAATTCGAGAAATGCCGGCGCCAGGTCAGCGGATTTCTGCTTGTTCTGCAATACCGCAAATAATTGCAAGGCTCGCTCGCGGTGCCCGGCGCGCAATTCGAGCCGCGCCAGATACCGTTGCGCAAAAGCGCGCCGCGGTTGCGCGGGATCGCGTATCCAGCTTTCCAGCTGCGCGCGGGAGGGTTTTCGCTCGGAACCGTAAAGTTCGTCCAACTTCGCGAAGAGCCGCGCAAGATCGGTATCTTGCGGGTGGTGATCGATAAAGTCTTCCAGCACATCGTCGCCGACTCCCGGCGTCTTGAGTTGCAAATGCGTATCGGCGATCGCAAAAAGCGACGCCAACACCATTGAATGAGTCGCACCGCTCGGCTTTTTCAAAATTGTCTCGAATGTCGGAACCGCTCGTTCTGGCCGATGTAAAACCATTTCAAGGCGACCGCGCAGGAAACGTTTCTCTTTTTTATCTGTCGCCGATTTGGGCTGAATTTTGTGGAGCAATCCCCGCGCATTCGCCGGATCGGACTGGTCGAGATACAACTCGGTCGCCCGCAGTTGCGCGCGTGTGCCGTAATCCGGATCGCGAAAGAGCGATGAAAATTTTTGCAGCGCATCCTCCGGCCGGTTCAGCGCGCGCAACATTTCTGCTTCGCCAAAAAGCGCAGCGGCACGAAACGGTGAATTTTCCTGAGCAACTGCTTCCTTATAAAGTGACAACGCTTCCGCCGGTCGTCCAAGACTGGCCAAAGCTTGTGCGCGCCAGAACCTCGCCGCTGAAACATTGATAAGGCGGGGATCTTCCACCAATCTGAGCGCATCCGCAGGTTGATTTGCCGCGATCAACGCTTCAGCAAGCTTTTCGGCAATCGCCCGCCACTCTGCGTCTGGAGGATTTCTGCTAAGCAAGACGTGCAAGCGTGCGACCGCCACTTCCGGCACGCCATCCGCCAGCGGCGCCGTTGCTGCTGCGATTTCAGATGAAATTTCAGCGCACGAAGGTTGAAGAAGGAAGATCGACAATCCCCCTAAAATAATCCCGATCGCGTTTGGCGGTTTCATTTCTTTCCCAATAGCAGCCGCAAAAATCTTCCCGTGTAACTTTTCGCAAGATCGGCGATCTCTTCCGGCGTTCCTGCACCAACAATTTCTCCGCCGCGCTCGCCGCCTTCGGGGCCAAGATCGACAATCCAGTCGGCGCACTTAATCATCTCGAGGTTATGCTCGATCACGATGAGCGTGTTGCCCGCGTCTCGCAATTTCATGAGCACTTGCAGCAATTTCTCGATGTCGGCGAAATGCAGTCCCGTGGTCGGTTCGTCCAAGATGTAAATCGTGCGGCCAGTCGCGCGCTTCGCCAGCTCAGTCGCCAGTTTCACTCGTTGCGCTTCACCGCCGGAGAGCGTCGTGCCGGCTTGTCCGAGCTGCAAATAACCAAGCCCGACATCGAGCAGCGCGTTCAATTTTTCCGAGACGCTTGGCACATTACGGAAAAAGCGCGCCGCTTCATCGACGGTCAAACTGAGCACGTCGGCGATGTTTTTTCCTTTGTAAGTGATCTCGAGGGTGTCGCGGTTGTAACGCTGGCCGCGGCAAACTTCGCACTGCACGTAAACGTCCGGAAGAAAGTGCATCTCGATCCTGATCAAGCCGCCGCCTTCGCAGTTTTCGCAGCGGCCGCCTTTCACGTTGAAACTGAACCGGCCCGCATCGTAGCCGCGCACCCGCGCCGCCGGTAGTTGCGCGAACAGTTCGCGGATGGGCGCAAACGCACCGGTGTAAGTGACCGGATTTGAGCGCGGCGTGCGGCCAATTGCGCCTTGATCAATCACAATCGCCTTGTCGATTTGTTCGACCCCGCGGAGCCCGCGATGGGCGCCCGGTTTCTCTTTGGAATTGTAAAAACGCCGAAACAGCGCACGGCGGAGGATGTCGTCCACCAATGTCGATTTCCCGCTGCCGGAAACGCCGGTCACACAGGTGAAACAGCCGAGCGGAAATGCAACATCAACATTCTTCAGATTGTTCTCCCTGGCGCCGAGCGCGGTCAGCCAACTGTCGGCCCGTGGTTTAGTTCGCCGCTTTGGAATCGGAATGCGCGCGCGGCCGGAAAGATAATCAGCAGTCAAAGAATTTTTTGCGCGCAGAATGTCTTCGAGTGTTCCCTGCGCGACGATCTCGCCGCCGCGTGGCCCTGCACCTGGGCCAAGATCGACAACGTGATCGGCGGCGCGGATCGTTTCTTCGTCGTGCTCGACCACGATGACGGAATTGCCGAGATCGCGCAGACGATGGAGCGTGCCGAGTAGACGCGCGTTATCACGTTGATGCAGCCCGATGCTCGGTTCGTCGAGAACGTAAAGGACGCCGGCCAATCCGGACCCGATCTGCGTGGCCAAGCGAATGCGTTGCGCTTCGCCGCCGCTTAGCGTGCCGCTCTCCCGGTTGAGCGTGAGATAACCAAGCCCCACTTCGACCAGAAATTGCAGGCGCGATTCAATTTCGTGAACGACCTCCGCGGCGATGGTTTTTTGCTGAGGCGTCAATTCCAGATTCTCGATGTAACCCGCGGCAACTTCAGTCGTTTGTTCGCTGAATTGGTGAATGTTCAACTCCTGGCCCTGCCGATCTTTGATGGTGACGGCGAGAATTTCCGGTTTGAGCCGGGCGCCGCCACAAGCTTTGCACGGCACCCGCGTCATGAATGCGCGAATTCGGTGGCGCGTGAATTCGCTTTGCGTTTTCTCATAGATGCGCTGCATTTGGGGGACGAGTCCTTCGAACGGCCGCGCCGTTTTGGCTTCGGGATCGTTGCTTATTTCAATCAGCTCGCCATTCGTGCCGAAATAAAGCGCGTTTTTGAAGTCGTAAGGCAGATCGGCAAACGGCACGTCTTCATCGACCTGAAAATATTTCACCAGCGCGCGTTGCAAATGGCGGTAATAAGCTTGCATCCGCTTCGGGCCGCGACGCCAGGGCGCGATCGCTCCTTCGGCCAGCGTTTTCGACTGATCTGGAATCATCAGCTCGGGATCGCAAACCAATTGCGTGCCGAGTCCATGACAAGCCGGGCAAGCGCCGAGATGGCTGTTGAACGAAAAATGTTTCGGCGTCAACTGGCCAAGCGTGAAACCGGTTTCGGCATTTCCATAATCCGTTGAATAGGGCAGCTCTTCCCAAGCGCCCGCTGAGGCGATGGAGTGTTGGAGTAGTGGAGTTTTGGATTTTTCATTACTCCATTTCTCCTTTACTCCATTACTCTGCTGCTCCCGCAGTACCACCACGCGGTTTCCGCCCCATTTCAGCGCGGTCTCAACTGAATCGGTCAAACGCGCACGGATTCGCTCGTGCAGGACCAGCCGATCCACGACCGCTTCGATCGTGTGCCGTTCATTCTTTTTCAGTCGAATCGGTTCCGCACGATCGAGTTCGATGATTTCGCGATCGAGGCGTGCACGCACAAATCCTTCGCGCTTGAGTTTTTCAATCACGTCGCGGAATTCGCCGATCTGGTTTCGCACCAGCGGCGCAAGCACAACGATTTTTGTTCCCGGCGAGTAGGCCAGAATTTGATCGACAATTTGTTGGGGCGTTTGACGATGAATCGGTTTGCCCGTTGTCGGGTCGTGCGGCTGGCCGATGGCCGAAAAGAGAACCCGCAGATAATCGTAAATTTCGGTGGTGGTCGCGATTGTCGATCTTGGATTTGCGCCGGCGCTGCGTTGCTCGATGGCGATAGCGGGCGAGAGGCCCTCAATGAAATCGACGTCCGGCTTTTCCATCTGGTCGAGAAACTGTCGGGCGTAAGCGGACAGGCTTTCGACATAGCGCCGTTGCCCTTCGGCGTAGAGCGTGTCGAAGGCGAGCGACGATTTGCCCGAGCCGCTCAGCCCAGTGATCACGACCAGCCTTTCCCGCGGAATTTCCACGTGGAGATTTTTTAAATTGTGCTGGCGCGCACCACTGATCCGGATAACTTCGGCAGGCATCTTGACCAAAAATGTCGAACCTTTAAGTCAAGCACAGCCGCCCGTTTTCTCCAGCGAAAATGCCCAATTATGAGTGAGACCGACCAAACCATCTCGCATGAGGAGCTCGTTCAGCTGCTGAAGAAATTCAGCGAGATCAAGCATTCGATTAACAACGCGCTCGCGGTGATGATGGCGCTGTCCGAAATGTCCCAGCGCCGTCCCGACTACACAGAAAAGCTGGCCACAACGGTGTTGAGCAAAGCACCGCAGATCGTCTCCAGTTTACAGGAGTTCACGCAGGCGTTGAACGAAAAAGCGGGTGTGAGCCCCGGCACAGCGAGCTAACGCAGGCAAACGGGCTGCGGCGAATGGATGCAGCAGGCAAGACAATCCTAATTATCGAGGATGAGCGCGACGTCGTCGATTTGCTCGCCCTTCATCTGCGCAAGTCGGGAAAGTTCGCCGTTTCCACCGCCAACGACGGCGCAAGCGGTCTCGACAAAGCGCGCAATGAAAGGCCCGCCTTCATTATTCTGGATCTGATGTTGCCGAAGATGCCGGGCTTAGAGGTTTGCAAAGTTCTCAAAACTGACCCCGCAACGCGACACATTCCAATCATGATGTTGACGGCGAAAGCGGAAGAAATCGATCGCATCGTCGGGTTGGAATTTGGAGCGGATGATTACGTGACGAAGCCGTTCAGTCCGCGCGAAGTAATCCTGCGGATTAAAGCCATCCTGCGCCGCGGCGAAGCCCGGCAGGACGACGAGCGGCTCACAGCCGGCGCGATTACGATTGATCCCGTACGCCACAACGTTTCGGTCGAAGGCAAGCGTGTCAATCTCACCAGCATCGAATTCAAACTTTTGTGCACGCTCATTCAGCGGCGCGGGCGTGTGCAGGCACGCGATCGTCTGCTCAATGACGTCTGGGGCTACGAAAGCGTGATCGACACGCGCACAGTTGATACCCATGTGCGGCGACTTCGCGAAAAACTGGGCAAAGCCGGCACCGCAGTCGAGACCGTGCGCGGGTTCGGTTATCGGTTGCGGGAAAATTAATTGATGTGGTGGCTGTTTTTGCTTGTCCTCGCCGGGCTGCTGGCGGCGGCCACGTTGTTCTTCTGGCGGAGCTGGGTCGCGCCCTGGCGCGAGATCGAGCAACTTGTTAGGCAAATCGCGCGCGGGGAAAGCCCCCGCACTTTTCTTGTCGATGGAGCGGTGCAGACCCAGCGGGTCGCGCTTGTCCTAGAGAACATCGCTAAACGCCAACAAACGCTCGATCAGAAAATTTCCGAGGGTGCTTTTGGCACCGAGACCATTTTCCGGGCGATGCAGGATGGACTGCTCGTAGTTGACGCTCAGCGGCAGATCACGCTGGTCAATGAAACCCTCGGGCAACTTTTTGGCCTGCGCAAAATCTCCGTCGGGGCAAATCTGCTTGAAACTATCCGCGATGCGACGCTCGACCGGTTGATCGCGGAAACGTTGCGCGGAGGCGAAGCACGCCAATGCGAACTGGTCCTGGCCGATTCAGCAGATAATTCGGCGCGGCACATGGAACTCAATGCCGTGCCGATGAAGAACGACCGGAGCGAAATCACCGGGGCCGTTGTTTTGTTTCACGACATCACGCAACTCAGACGGCTCGATCAGGTCCGGCGTGATTTTGTCGCCAATGTATCGCATGAGTTGCGGACGCCGTTGTCGATCTTGCACGGTTACATCGAGACGTTACGCGACAATCCAAAGACCGCTCGGGAAGAGCTGGCGCGCATCCTTGAGATCATGGAAAGGCATTCCAAACGCCTGGCCCTGCTCGTGGACGACTTGCTCGTTCTCGCGCAGTTGGAATCGGCCGCTCCGGATGTGCACTTCGGCAAGGTGCGGGCGGCGGAATTGTTCCGCAATGTTGTGCGCGATTGGGAAAAGAAATTCGCGGAAAAACAATTGAAAGTGATTGTCGATCTTTCGGCAAAGTTGCCCGCGATTCGGGGTGACGAAACGCGCTTGCAGGAAGTCCTCTACAATTTGCTGGATAACGCGGTGAAATATTCGCATCAGCACGGTGAGATTCGCTTGCAAGCTGAGCGGCGCGGCCACGAAATCGCGCTGAGCGTGAGCGATAATGGCGTCGGCATCGGCAAGGACGATCTGCCGCGCATTTTCGAGCGCTTCTACCGAGTGGACAAAGCGCGCAGTCGCGCGCTCGGCGGCACCGGTCTAGGACTTTCCATCGTCAAACACATCGCGCAATTGCACGGCGGCCGGGTAGAAGCCGAAAGCGAACTTGACCGCGGCACCACCGTCCGCGTGCTCATTCCTGCAGACGGCCCGAGCGAGCGCGCGATGACTGTCACAGAATCGTAACATTAATATTTTTGACCCACGAGGCCGGGTTGCGACAGGGTGAAAGACGCTTATGAACCCACAAAAATTTGCCTCGAGACTATTCTTTGGATTGTGGTTTGCGGCCTTCGCGATTGGGGCGCAGGCGCAAATGACGATTAATGGCGCAGGCGCCACGTTTCCGTATCCGATCTACTCAAAATGGTTCGACGAGTATGCTAAGGTCGATCCCTCGGTCCGGTTCAATTACCAATCGATCGGATCGGGCGGCGGGCAGAAGCAGATTCTGGCCCAGACAGTGGACTTCGGCGCGTCCGACGGTCCGATGAGCGACGATAATCTGGCGAAGGCGCCGGGGAAATTGTTGCACATCCCGACGGTGGCGGGCGCTGTGGTGCTTACTTACAATTTGGCCGCAAATCCGGCGTTGAAGCTCGATGGGGAAACCATTGCCGGAATTTTCCTCGGCCAAATCAAAAAGTGGAACGATCCGAAGATAGCGGCTTTGAACGCTGGAGTCAGCTTGCCCGACCAGGAGATCGTAGTAGTACATCGTTCTGATGGAAGCGGCACCACTTACATTTTCACCGATTACCTGAGCAAGGTGAGCGGCGAATGGAAATCGAAAGTTGGCACTAATACTTCGGTCAATTGGCCAACCGGTCTCGGCGGTAAAGGCAACGAGGGGGTCTCCGGGCAGATCAAACAGACGCCGGGCGCGCTCGGTTACGTGGAGCTAATCTATGCGATCCAGAACAGGATGCCGTACGCTGAGGTGAAAAATTCGGCGGGCCAATTCGTAAAGCCCACCCTCGAAGCGGTGACCGCGGCGATGGCGACGGCGAATATTCCAGACGATTTCCGTTTCTCGATGACCAACGCACCGGGCAATGATTCGTACCCAATTGCAGGCACGACGTGGCTGCTGGTTTACGAGCGGCAGAAGGACGCAGCAAAAGGCAAGAAACTCGTTGAGTTTTTGAAATGGGCGCTGACTAAGGGCGAAGATATGGCGAAAGAGCTGGATTATGCTCCGCTGGCTCCGCAGTTGCGCGATCGCGTGCTGAAGCGCGTCGACGAGATCAAAATATAGGGTGGTTGAACGGAGAAGTCGGTCATGCCTAGCGCTTCCAGTCTCGACGCACCAGCGATAGCGGGCAGATCGCTGGCGGCTAAGATGAAGCCGCCGTCGCGTTTTGGGGATAAGGCATTCGAGTGGCTAACGCTGGCGATGGCGCTGGCGGTCGTGGTGCTCGTCTTTCTGGTCGGCTGGCAACTGGCACGGGGCTCATCGTTAGCGATCCGGCGGTTCGGCTTTCATTTTCTTACAACATCGACATGGGACCCAGTGGCTGAGCAGTTTGGCGCCCTGCCATTCATTTACGGCACGATTGTTTCGTCGCTCATTGCGCTAATTATTGCAGTGCCGTTGAGCATCGCGACAGCGCTTTATCTCACCGAGCTGGCGCCGCTTTGGATTCGACAACCGATTATTTCGCTCATCGAAATGCTGGCCGCGATTCCCAGCGTCATTCTCGGGCTGTGGGGAATTTTTGTGATGATCCCGTGGCTACGTGATTACCCATTCCCGTGGCTGAAGAAATTGTTCGGCTGGACGCCGTTCTTTCGCGGTCCCATCTATGGTGTGAGCATGCTGGCCGGTGGAATCATCATTGCGATCATGATCTTGCCGATTGTCACTTCGGTTTCGCGCGAGATTTTGCGCAGCGTGCCGAACCTACAGCGTGAAGCGGCGTATGCCTTGGGAGCCACCCGCTGGGAGGTCACGCGCATCGCCGTTTTAAGTTACGCCAGAAAAGGATTGTTCGGCGCAGTCATTCTCGGGCTCGGCCGCGCGCTAGGCGAGACCATGGCGGTGACAATGGTGATCGGCAATACGCCGCAAATGGTCGCATCCCTTTTCGCGCCGGGCTACACCCTGGCGAGCGTGATCGCGAATGAATTTACTGAAGCCACCACCGATCTTTATCTGCAGGCGCTTTTCGAAATCGGGCTCGTTCTTTTCGGAATAACGATTTTGGCGAATCTCATCGCGCAACTTCTTTTGAAAACCATGGCCGTCAGCATGACCACGCGCGCCGTGCAATAAGTGAAATGCGACCGACTGGTACAAATCACACTTGGCGCAAAATGAAAAGCGCGTTGGCTGCCGCTTTGGCGTTCGTCTCGGCACTGCTTGTCATATCCCCGCTTGGTCTGGTCTTTTTTCATCTCTTAAAGAGCGGCGCGACCTCGGTGACCTGGGATTTTTTTACACAACTGCCGAAACCTGTAGGAGTGGTTGGCGGCGGCATGGCGAACGCAATCGTCGGCTCATTTGAGCTGCTCGGATTGGCCGCAATCATCGGCGTGCCAATCGGCGTGCTGGGCGGGGTTTACTTGGCTGAGTACGGCTCGGCCCGCGCTAACTCGATGCTGCGGTTCGTAGCCGATGTGCTCAACGGAGTGCCATCCATTATTTGGGGCGTGGTCGTTTACGGCCTCGTCGTTTTGCGGTTCAAAGGTTTTTCCGCCTACGCGGGCGGGCTCGCACTTGGCCTGATGATGGTGCCGCTGATTATGCGCACGACTGAAGAAGTGCTCCTGCTCGTCCCGAACGGTTATCGTGAAGCAGCGCTCGCTCTCGGTGTTAGTCGCTGGAAAACTATCGTGTACATCGTGATGAAAACCGCGTCGAAGGGAATCGTCACCGGAATTTTGCTCGCCCTGGCACGCGTCGCGGGCGAAACCGCGCCGTTGCTTTTCACCGCATTCGGCAATCGTTTTTGGAATCACAGCTTGAGCCAGCCTATCGCCGCTTTACCGTTGCAAATTTTCAGCTATTCAATTTCGCCGTACGATGACTGGCATCGTCAGGCATGGGCGGGCGCGCTTGTGCTGGTCGTCACGATTTTTTTTATTAATGTACTGGTGCGTCTTCTTACCCGCGGCCGCGTCACAAGTCCTGTTTAGTTTGTTATGATTAAAACACAGGTATCGCTTCGAAATCCCGTCGCCCAGGAGCGCACCGAACCCACTATGTCGATCGTCGAGCCAAAAACATCTAGCGACGCCGAGGAAGCCGCGGCGCCGGCGTTTGCGGTATCACATCTTTCCGTTTGGTACGGCGAAAAACCGGCCATTCAGGACGTAACTATGGACATTTCGCCCAAAGCAGTCACAGCGATCATTGGCCCAAGCGGCTGCGGAAAGTCCACATTTCTGCGCAGCCTCAACCGGATGCATGAGTTGGTGCCGCGTACACGCGTCGAAGGAAAAGTTCTCTTTGAAGGCGAAGATGTCTATGCGCCCGGCTCGGACCCGACGGCGGTGCGAAGGCGCATCGGCATGGTTTTCCAGAAGTCGAATCCTTTCCCCACGATGTCGATCGCCGAGAACGTGGTCGTGGGTCTGAAACTCAATGGCGTGCGCAATCGCCGGTTACTCGATGAAAGTCTGGAAAAATCGCTGCGCATGGCGGCGCTTTGGGATGAAGTGAAAGACGACTTGCACAAACCAGGAATGAGTCTTTCGGGCGGACAGCAGCAGCGGCTCTGTATTGCGCGCGCCATCGCCGTAGAACCGGAAGTGCTGCTCATGGATGAGCCGGCCGCCGCGCTCGATCCGATTGCCACCGCCAAAATCGAGGAGCTGATCGCTGAATTAAAAAGGCGCTACACCATTGTGATCGTCACCCACAACATGCAACAAGCCGGCCGGTGCTCCGATTTTACCGCCTTTTTTTATATGGGACGCCTGATTGAATTCGGGCCAACCACAAAAATCTTTACAAACCCAGCCGAGCGGAAGACAGAAGACTACATCACCGGACGGTTCGGTTAACGATCTAATTTGTGAATGATTGCGCCACGACATATCCTCGGTACGTTCGACGAAGCGCTCGCTTCGTTGCGCAATAACGTTCTGATGATGGCGGGATTGGCCGAGCGCAGCCTCGACCGCGCCGTGAAAGGCTTGTTTCAGCGCGATGACGATCTTTGCGCCAATGCGATTGCTGACGACGAAGAGATCGATCAACTGGAGAAGCAGATCGATAAGGACGGGGTGGATGTGCTGCTGCGCTTCCAACCGGTCGCTTCCGATCTGCGGCGAGTTGTTTCGGCAATGAAACTTTCTTCCAACCTCGAGCGCATTGCAGACCAGGCCGTCAACATCGCCCGGGGGGCCCGAAAGCTAAACCGCCATCCGCTGCTGCCGGAGGTGAAATTGATTGAGCCGATGTATGCGCAAGCCATGTCGATGTTCAAAGATAGCGTGGACGCTTACGTTCGGGAGGACGTCCAACTTGGGCGCGATGTGGTTCCGCGTGATGAAAAACTGGATGAACTAAATCGGCAGACCAGCCGGCAATTGGTCCAACGAATGGCCGAAAATCCCGACCAATTGCGCGGTTATTTGAACCTGATGTTTATCGCACGGCACCTCGAGCGGGTGGGCGATCACGCCACGAATATTGCGGAGGACGCTGTTTACGCCGCTGCTGCCGAAGATATTCGCCACCAGCCTTTCGTTGGAACCGCCTAACGCGCCAGTTGCCGCCTTCTCCGAAGTCGGCGAA
>WNFJ01264887.1_pt2 | contig 12468 bp, 10 predicted proteins | sample 5400461 | NCBI WGS metagenome assembly WNFJ01 (sample SAMN13153349, study PRJNA577476) | soil metagenome | isolation source: 115 cm saprolite on Douglas fir-dominated hillslope | place: USA:California | collected 2013-09-17 | reverse complement strand
CAAATGTATGAGCAGCGGCGCAAAGATGGACTTAAGGAGTGACGTCTGCGGAGTTCGTATCGTCCCGGACGGCGCAGGATTTCTTTCGCTGCGAAGCAGTCGTCTAATGCGCGATGCGCTTGTGAATAAACGTAACGATATCCTGAGTGGACGTGCCAGGGAGAAATATTTCCGCGATGCCGACTTTCTTCAGCGCCGGAATATCCGCTTCTGGAATGATGCCGCCGAGCACCACGGTAACGTCATTCATGCCTTTATCGTGCAGCAGGCTCATAAGCTGGGGGCAGAGCGTATTATGCGCGCCGGAAAGAATCGATAGGCAAATTACTTCGACATCTTCCTGTACCGCTGCGGAGGCAATCATCTCGGGCGTCTGACGCAAGCCGGTATAGATCACCTCCATGCCGGCATCGCGCAGCGCCCGGGCGATAACCTTGGCGCCCCGATCATGGCCGTCGAGGCCTGGCTTAGCGACGAGAACGCGGATTTTGCGCTCGGTGGACATCAACGTCTTCGTAGGTGCCGAAGACTTCGCGCATGGCGTCGCAGATTTCGCCGAGGGTTGCGTAAGATTTTACCGCGTCGAAGATGTGCGGCACCAGGTTTTCGCTGCCCTGGGCCGCTTTGCGCAGCGCGTTCAATCTGCGCGCGACTTCATCGCTCGAGCGTTCGGCGCGCAATTTCCGCAGGCGTTCGCCCTGTCGCACCGCCACGGTCTCATCGATTTGCAAAATATCCAGCGGCTTCTCTTTAGTCACGAAGTCGTTCACGCCGACGATGATCTTTTCCTTCTTGTCCACCGCCACCTGATAGCGGTATGACGCCTCGGAGATTTCTCGCTGCGGATAGCCACGCTCAATCGCCGCCACCATCCCGCCGAGCGCGTCGATTTTCTCGATGTAATCCCACGCTCCGCGCTCGATTTCGTTGGTTAGAGTTTCGACGAAATAGGAGCCGCCGAGCGGATCGACGGTGTTGGTGACGCCGGTTTCGTGGGCGATGATCTGCTGCGTGCGCAGGGCAATCGTCGCGGCGAACTCCGTCGGCAGTGCCCAGGCTTCGTCGAGCGAATTCGTGTGGAGCGATTGTGTTCCGCCGAGCACCGCGGCAAGCGCCTGAATCGCGGTGCGTACGACGTTGTTGTAGGGTTGTTGTGCGGTCAGCGAACAGCCGGCGGTCTGCGTATGAAAGCGCAGCGCCCAGGAGCGCGGATTCTTCGACTTGTAGCGCTCGACCATGGCTTTATGCCAGATGCGGCGGGCAGCGCGATACTTGGCTATCTCCTCGAAGAAATCATTGTGCGCGTTAAAGAAAAACGAAAGCTGCGGCACAAATTGTTCCACATCGAGGCCGCGTCGCATTCCCCATTCGACGTATTCCATACCATCGCGCAGCGTAAAGGCCAATTCTTGAATGGCGGTCGAGCCGGCCTCGCGGATGTGATAGCCGCTAATCGAAATGGTGTTGAATTTCGGCGTGTTCTTGACGCCGAATTCGAACGTGTCGATCACCAGCCGCATCGATGGTTCGGGCGGATAGATGTATTCCTTCTGCGCGATGTATTCCTTCAAGATATCGTTCTGGAGCGTGCCTGAAATTGTTTTCCAGTCCGCGCCCTGCTTTTCCGCGACGGCCAGATACATCGCCCAGATGACCGCGGCGGGTGAATTGATGGTCATCGAGGTGGTGACGTTCGCGAGCGGAATCTTGTCGAAGAGCACTTCCATGTCCGCAAGCGAACTGATGGCCACGCCGCACTTGCCAACTTCTCCTTCGGAGAGCGCGTGGTCGGAGTCGTAGCCCATCAAAGTGGGCAAATCGAAGGCAGTGGACAGGCCGGTCTGGCCCTGCGCGAGCAGATAGCGGAAGCGTTGGTTTGTGTCTTCGGCGGTTCCGAAGCCCGCGAACTGCCGCATGGTCCAAAGCCGGCTCCGGTGCATCGTCGAATGAATGCCCCGAGTATACGGGGGCTCGCCAGGGAAGCCGAGGTCGCGGTCAGCGTCCCAGTTCGGCAGATCCGCTTTGGTGTACAGCCTGCGAATCGGATAGCCGGAAATGGTGGTGAACTCGGTCTGCCTCTCGGGGCTTTTCTCCAGCGCCGGCTGGAGCGTGTTTTTCTCCCAGGCGTGTTCCTTGGCGGAGGGCTTTCGATCCGTTGACGAGGTTTCGAGTGGAGGGGCAGCTTGCGTGGTGCCTTTGGATTTTTCGCTCATGGTCATCGCCCCCGGCAAGGATTCGAAAAAACGAATCGCAACATAACCAGGATTAATGCTATGCGAAAGGTCCGGAAGGGGCAAGCGTGCCGTGGATTCGGCGCAGAGAAGAGGGAACTAGACAGCATATGGGCATCCTAAAAAAAACGGCCCGGGCATAAGTGCCCGGGCCAGTCTAAACAGTGACTTGCGGGAACTATTTTTGCCCCGCGTTGAAGGAGAGTTTCTCCGTACCAACCACTTGTCCGTGCAACGTGCCGGGAATGAGGGTATCGCGCTCGACTTCGCCGGTCTTGGCATCGGCGATGGTGACGCGGTTGACCTCCAGCGTTCGCCCGACGGCACGCTCGTAATTGGCTTTGGCTTCGACGAGATTGGCCAAAGCGCGCAGTTCCGTGCCTTGGGCATTGATCAGGTCGCGTTGCGTCAGAATCACTTGGTAGACCGTGGATGCGCCGAGCTGATACTTCTTCTGTTCCGCATCGAACGTTTGCTGCTGCAGTTCGCGCGCCTTGCTCGCGGCATCGACCTGGGCGCGATCCTGCGTAAGCGCGATGTAGGAATTGCGAACGTCCAGCAGCGCGGCGTTCTTCAACTGCTGTAACTGCGCTTCGAGCTGACGTTGAGTGAGAATAGCGCGCTGATTGTCCGCCTGCGCAGAACGGTTGCGGAGGGGGATCTGCAAGTTTAATGAAACGGAGTAATCGGGAAAATTGTTGTGGAAGACCGAGCTCATCGCGTCCGGAAAGCCAGTATGTACTGTGCCAGTAATCGATGAAGAACTAGACGGAGCAAAGATCGGGGTGCCGTTGACGGACACGGGGTTACCGTTCGCATCGACGATAGGAATTCCACTGCTCACAAGGGTAGTTGCGCCTCTCATCGGCGCGTCGCCGGCCAATCCTACGCTCCCATACTGTGCCGTTAGCGTGGCCGTGGGCAGGAGCGCGTTGCGTGTCGCTTTGACGTCGATCTCTCCGTTCAACAGGTTGAGCGCCTCTTCCTGTAATTCCGGCCTCTTCACAAAGGCCTCCTTCGCGGCTTCTTCAAACGAGGGGGCTTCGATGGCTTCCGGCCGAGACGGCAGTTCCGTGGGAATAATCTCCACGTACACCAAATTGGGCGCGAGCGGATTCTTGCTGATCGCGTTTTTCAAAATCTGCTGATTCTGAAGGTACACGGTCTGTGCCACGATCAGGTTCTGGCGGTCGGTGGCGAGTTCGGATTCCGCACGCGTCACGTCGAGCGGTGCCATCGTTCCGATTTCCAACTGCTTTTTGTTGTCGTTGTAGAGCTTTTCAGCCACAGTCACCGCTTGCTGCTGAACTTTGACGTTTTCCCGCGCGAAAACCAATTCCCAGTAAGCGACGATGGTGTTCGTAACGGTGGTGATAGCCTGCTGGCTGAAGGCCCAGTCCGCGATTTTGCGGTTGTTCTTGGCGATGCGGATATTTCGAGTGTTCACGGAGCGTCCGAAACCGTTCAGCAATTGTTGCTGGAATCCCACGAAAATCGAAGATTGCACGGAAGGGTTGAACAAGTTGGCGGCCGACGTGGAGGAAGTCCGGGTGTTGTCGAACGTGGTGAAGAAGGTCGTACCGGTCTGGAAACCCTGGGAATATTGCGTGTTGAAGGTCGAAGTATGCAACACCAGTCTGGCGAGCGCGGAAAGCCCCGTGCCGGTACCGGAAGTGAGAGGGTTGTTGACCGGGATGTTGCGGTCGTCGATGCTGAAGGTCGAGGTGAGGAGGGGATCGTAGTTCAAGAACGGGATAATCGCCGTCGAACTGCCAAACACCGCGCCGGGAGTGGCGAAGCCAAAGCCGCCGGCTTTCGTTCTGAGGATACTCGTGTCCGCGAACCAGGGGTTATAGCGTTGCACCACGATGTCCATGCTGTTTTCCATCGCCAGTTCCACGGCTTCCTGCAAGCTCAACTCCAGCTTTCCCTCACGGATGAGCTGGTCGATGCGTGGTGAATTGGTGAGGCTGGGCTCTTCGATTTTGATGGGTTTGTACGGAGCGAGGAGGCTCGGAAAAGCCTTGGGCGCACGGCTGTAATTGTACTTCGACGAGCCAAGAGAAACCGGCACGACTGGCGTGGCCCCCTTGGCGGGTGCTACTTGTGGATTTTGCGGCGCATCCTGCCCGAAGGCCGGAGAAATGGGCCCTCCCACGAGTGTTACGGCCAGAATGGCGGCCAACAGCGGTCGAGCACACAGCATCTTCATAGAGCTCCTCACCCTCAAGATTCATCCCCTAAGGGGCTTAATTTATATTGCTCAACTCTGTAAAACGTGCGCGGAATGGATTTTGTTTCAGGAAGTTGACCGTTTTGGGGTCACCACCGGAATCTGACAGTTTCGCGGTCACCCTGCCTGGGAGGGTCCACAAGCCGTCGCCAGGGCTGCGCCGCGCCGCCCGAACGAAGAAAGCAGTCTAGCAGGGGCTCTCATCCTTGACAACGCTTAGGGCGGCGTCTTAGTCTGCTGACATTTCGACGGATAGGAGCTGGCAGCGGTTAGCTGGGCCGAATGCTGAAACGCGAAGAATTGTTGAAACTATTCGAGACGGCGGGCGCCATCCGCCATGGGCACTTTGAGCTGTCCAGCGGGCTGCACAGCGGCACCTACGTCCAGTGCGCGCTGGTCTTGCAATATCCGCGCTTCGCCGAGAAGCTGGGGCAGGCGCTGGCGGCTCTCTTTTCGGACGTCAAGATTGAGGCGGTCGTCTCACCGGCCATCGGGGGGCTCATCATCGGACAGGAAGTAGCTCGAGCGCTGCCTGAGCCGAAGAATCCGCCCGGTGGGGGAACGCCTGCATTCTTTGTGGAACGCGATGCCAGCGGCATGATGACGCTGCGCCGCGGCTTCTCGCTGACTCCAGACCAGCATGTGCTCGTCGTTGAAGATGTGTGGACTACCGGGGGCTCGACGCAGGAGGCCATTCGCGTTGTCGAAGAAGCCGGTGCGCGCGTCGTTGCTGCCGGCGCGCTGATCGATCGGAGCGGCGGGAAGATCGACTTCGAAGTTGATGCGCAGTCGTTAATCCAACTGCCCATTGCCAGCTTCGAGGAAGAAGATTGCCCGCTCTGCCGCAACGGCAGCGCAGCCGTGAAGCCGGGCAGCCGCTTCCTTCGCACCGCTCCATAGGGCTGCTTAAAAACTTGCCGAATTTCATCCCTCTTCTGAAGATTGATGACTGAAAACTGATAACTTGTTTCCATGCGTTATTTCAAGCTTACCATCGCGTACGACGGCACCGATTTCCACGGCTGGCAGATTCAAGCGAACAAGCCGACGATTCAGGGGGAAATCGTTGGCGTGCTCCGGCGCCTGACGCAGGAGAATGTCACTCTACACGCCGCGGGGCGCACCGACGCCGGGGTTCACGCGCTTGGCCAGGTAGGCAGTTTTCGAACGCAATCGCAATTGTCGGCTCAGGAGTTTCAACGCGCTTTGAACGCGCTGCTCCCTCCGGCGATTCGAATCGCTCGCGCCGAAGAGGTCGGCCCGGATTTCAATGCGCGCTGGTCGGCGCGCGGCAAAATCTATCGTTATCGGCTGTATCGCGGGAAAGTCGTGCCCCCGATGATCTGGCGCTACGTCCTCCATTATCCGTTTCCGCTCGACGAAGACGCCATGCGCGACGCCGCGGCCCGCTTTGTTGGCACGCACGACTTTGCTTCGTTTGCGGCTTCGACGGGCTCGGAAGAGGACGACAAAGAGCGCTCCACCGAGCGCGAAATATACTCGACCGAGTTGCTGCGCACCGCGGATAACGAAGAGCTGGTCTTCACCGTTTGCGGCCGCTCGTTCCTGCGTTACATGGTGCGCAAAATGGTGGGCACGTTGCTCGACGTCGGGCGCGGAAAACTCACGCCCGCGGACATCGATCGGCTTTACGAACTGCGGGACCGCTCCAAGTCCGGGCCCACCGTGCCATCGCACGGCCTCGTCATGGTCGAAGTCCAGCACGAAGAAGCATGGCACCTATGACCGAGCCGTGCTGTTCGACCGGCTGGCTGCCCGGCTGCACTTGCGTCAAGTTTTCACTCGGCCGGTGCAAAGGATCTTGCCGACGGCGAGATTAGCTAATATACTTAGCTAACCATGTTTACCGTCCATCAGGCAAAGACTAACCTCTCGAAACTTCTTCGCAAGGCCGCCCGGGGCGAGGAGGTCATTATTGCTCGCGGTAAGACGCCGGTCGCCCGGCTTGTGGCTTTGCCTCACCAGAAGAAGAAGCGCGTCCCGGGACGATGGAAAGGAAAAATCTCCTACACTCCTGATGCCTTTGCGCCGCTTACCAAAGAAGAGCTCGCCGAGTGGGGCATCGAATGACGCAAGTGTTGCTGGACACTCACGCTTTGGTGTGGTGGCTCGAAGCAAGGGAGAATCTTTCTCACAAAGCTAAGAAGATTATCGAAGATTCAAAAACGGTTGTGTTCGTTTCTGCTGTCACGGGCTGGGAATTGGCGATCAAAACTCAAATTGGCAAATTCAAGTCAGCGGGACTTGTGCATGCCCTCGAGAGGGAGATTGAGAAGGAAGGCTTCGTCGAGTTGCCGATTTCCATGGAGCACGCTCTGCTGGCGGGTAGCCTTGGTTCGCCACACAAAGATCCGTTCGACCGACTGTTGATCGCTCAAGCCCAAGTCGAAGAAGTGCCGATCGTCAGCAATGATAAGGTGTTTGACGGGTTCTCCGTTCGCCGCGTCTGGTGAAGCGTTACGGCCTCGATCCATGCGGGAAGGAGTGTCGGCTTGGCCTGCAGGAAGAGGCGCGGGGACCGGGGAGTCCACGTCCACATCCCAGCCTCAAAATCAGTTAGAATCGCGCTTATGGCTGCCACGGCCATTCCCGTCGACACGCTTCCTTCGATCAACCCGGCCACGGGCGAAGTGCTCGCGTATTTTGAGAGAACCTCTCCGGCGCTGTTGCCGGAGATCGTTTCCCGCGCGCGAGTCGCGCAGGGCGTTTGGGCGAAGCTTCCGATCCGCGATCGGTGCGCGAAGTTGCATATACTTCGCGAACGCATCATGTCCTCGCGCAACGAACTGGCGGAAGCCGTTGTGCGCGAATCCGGCAAGCCGCGTGTGGAAGCCCTCTTTGCGGATATTTTCGTTGCTCTCGATTCGGCGGAATACTGGTCCAGGAACGCCGCGAGCGCTCTTCGCACGCAGCGGGTTCCTCATCACAGTATTGCCGCGAAAGCCAAGACCGGGTACCTGGTATACCATCCTCTCGGAGTGATCGCGATTATTTCCTCCTGGAACTATCCGCTGGCAATTCCACTGAGTCAGATCATCCCCGCGGTCGTGGCGGGGAACGCCGTCGTTTGCAAGACCAGCGACTTCACGCCGCAATGCGGCTCGCTCATCGAAAAGCTTTTCTTTGATGCAGGATTTCCGAAAGACCTGGTTCTGGTCGTGCAAGGCGGCGGGGAAGTCGGCCAAGCTTTGATTGATGCCTCGCCGGACAAAGTGCTCTTCACGGGAAGCGTAGCCACCGGCCGCCGGGTCGCCGAGGCCTGCGCAAAAAAACTGATCCCCTCCGTGCTCGAACTTGGCGGCAAAGATGCCATGATCGTGCTCGCGGATGCGAACCTGGAGGTGGCCTCCAGCGCCGCCGTTTGGGGCAGCTACACGAATTGCGGTCAGGTATGCCTTTCCGTGGAGCGGTTGTTCGTCGAGCAAGCCGCCGCGGAAAAGTTCATGGCACTTTGCGTGGAAAAAACAAAAAAGCTCCGCATCGGGCCGGGAAGTGATCCCGCCACTGATGTCGGCCCGCTCATCCGCCCGCAGCACGTACAACGCATGAGCGATTTAGTCCACAATGCCGTTTCCAGAGGCGCGAAGGTATTGTGCGGCGGCAACTCGCGCCCTGACCTTGGCCCCAACTTTTTTGAGCCCACGGTCATCACGCGTGTCGATTCCTCCATGAAGTTATTTCAAGAAGAGACGTTTGGGCCGATCCTCGCGATGCAAATCGTGCGCGACGCCCAAGAAGCGGTAGCCCGTGCCAATGACTCACCTTTCGCGCTGGCAGCAAGCGTTTGGACCGGCGACAAAGCACGCGGTGACGCAATCGCGCACAGTCTCCGCGCCGGGGCGGTCATGGTGAACGATGCCATCAGCTATTTCGGCATTGCCGAAGCCCCGCATGGCGGGTGTGGCACCCATGGCAAGGCAGGCCTGCTCGAAATGGTGCAAATGAAATACATTGATGTCGACCGCCTGCCGCGGCGCGAAAAGCCGTGGTGGTACCGCTACGGCGCGGATCTGGAGCACGCCGCGGATGCTTTTCTCCAATTTGAATTTTCCGGCGATATCGGCGCGAAGCTGCGAAACGCCCGCAGTGCCTTGAAAACATTTTTCCGAGACCACGGACTGTAGAGAGGATCTCCATGCCCGAAGAGACTGCAGCGTCACCGAAAGTCAAGACGCGCAAGCCCAAACAGCGCGCGTGCGATGAAAAGGACGAGAAAGGCAAGCTCTGCAACGGCCACTTGAAGCGCTACTACGATTACCCGAAGGAAGTCGCGGCGCTCATTGGCACGAAAGCGGAGATTTACCGTTGCGAATTCTGCAAGACGCTGTATCGCCCGGATCCAGCGCAACAGCCCCAGAGTTACACTTTGCGGAATTAGAGCTACCGCTTTTTAAGCAAACGAGGCCCGCCGTGCAGAAGGACGAATTAATTTACGACTGGAACGTCGCCACGCCGCCGGCGATTCCTGCGGGCACGCGCGTGTTGATGAATGACGAAACCCTTCGCGACGGCTTGCAGAATCCCTCCGTTTTCGACCCCAGCATTGAAGAAAAGATCGAAATCCTGCATCTGATGGATTCCCTGGGAATCGACGCGGTCAACATCGGTCTTCCCGGCGCCGGGCCGCGCGCCTATGCGCACACCGAAGCGCTGGCTCGCGAAATCGCCACGCACCGGATGAAGATCAAGCCCAACTGCGCCGCGCGAACGCATGAAAACGACATTCGCCCCATCGTGGAAATATCGCAGAAGGTGGGCGTCCCCATTGAGGCGGCAACGTTCCTCGGCTCCAGCCCGATCCGCCGCCTCGTGGAAGACTGGACGGTGGATCATCTCGAGCGCACCACCGAAAAGGCAGTAAAGTTCGCGGTCGAGAATGGGCTTCCGTCCATGTACGTCACGGAAGACACCATTCGCACCGATCCCGATACCGTCAAGCGGCTGTACTCGACCGCCATTCGAAACGGCGCAAGCGCCATCGTTCTTTGCGACACCGTCGGGCACGCCACGCCCAACGGCTCTTTCAACCTCGTTAAGTTCGTCATTAACGAGGTGGTGAAACCGTCCGGCGAAAAAATCCGCGTCGACTGGCATGGCCACAACGATCGCGGCCTCTCCATTGCCAATTCACTTGCGGCTGTCGCTGCCGGGGCGCACCAGGTCCACGCCGCTGCCAACGCGCTCGGTGAACGCGTTGGCAACACACCCATGGAATTGATGCTCGTCAATCTTCGCCTCATGGGCCTCATCCAGCAGGATCTCTCCCGGCTCAAGGAGTATTGCGAGAAAGTCGCCAAGGCCACGCACACGATGATTCCGCCGAACTATCCGGTCGTCGGCCATGACGCGTTCCGCACCGCCACGGGCGTTCACGCCGCCGCGCTCATCAAAGCCTTTCGAAAAAATGATCTTGAGCTCGCCAACGCGGTTTACAGCGGAGTGCCCGCGCATCTCTTCGGCCTTGACCAGGTGATCGAGATCGGCCCGATGAGCGGCAAATCCAACGTGTTGTTCTGGCTCGAGAAGCACCGGATTCCTGCGGACGACGCCACTGTCACGCGCATCTTTGACGCCGCCAAGCAGTCCCCGCGTGTCCTCTCCGATTCGGAGATTCTCGCCCTGTGCACCGAGGCCGCACGCAATTGAGCGGAAAACCGCCTTGCAAGCCGACGGTGAAACGCGCCCTCGTTTGCGTTATTCTTCTGGCTATGCCGGTTCGCTCCGTTGGTTCCCCCCACGCGCCACGCCAAGCCCAGGTTTCACGGCTCCCCGACAACGCGCGCGTCCGCGCAGCGCTCGATTGGTTCACGCCCCATATTTCCTGGGTCAACGACCAGCAGGTTCGCATCACGGAAATCCCGGCGCCGCCTTTTCAGGAAGCGCAGCGCGCAGCAGCTGTCAAAGAGCTGCTCGCCGAAGCCGGATTGACGGCGCAGATCGACAAGACTGGCAACGTCATCGGGGAACTACGTGGCGTGAACGAAAGAGAAATTGTCGTCATTACGGCGCACTTGGACACCGTTTTCCCTCCCGGTACAGACGTGAAAGTTCACCGCGACGGCAGCCGCATGGCCGCGCCGGGAATCTCCGACAATGGCACCGGCCTGGCGGCGCTCCTGGCGCTGGCGCGTGCCGCGCACTTCGCGCACCTCAAGCCGCAGCGCACCATTCTTTTCGTCGGCGACGTTGGCGAAGAAGGCGAAGGCAATCTGCGCGGCATGCGCGCGATTGTGGATACTTACCGCGCGAAACTCAAAGCGGTTGTGGTGCTCGACGGCTCCGGCACCGATTATGTGACGACGAAAGCGCTGGCTTCGCGCCGGCTCGAAGCCCTGATCACCGGCCCAGGCGGCCACAGCTGGTCTGACTTCGGCATGCCTAATCCCATCAATGCTCTGGTCCGCGGCTCCGTGCGCTTCATCAACACCAAAGTTCCGGCCAGCCCTCGCACAACATTTAACATCGGCCAGATCGAAGGCGGCACCTCCGTGAATTCCGTTCCCCATGAAGCGCGCCTGAAAGTCGACATTCGCTCGGAGAGCGAAGACGAGCTGACCCGTCTGGAATCCGCGCTTCGCGAATGCATCGCCGCGGGCGTCCGCGACGAGATGGATTCCGCGCGCGACCGCTCCAAAGGAAAGCTGGAATGGAAGGTCGAACTTCTGGGCAGCCGTCCGGGTGGGGAATTGGCTCCGGATTCGCCGTTGCTGGCTGCGCTTCGCGCCGCTGATGAGGCTGTGGGCAATCAGTCGCGCATCGAACGCTCTTCGACGGACGCGAATATTCCACTGTCCCTGGGGATCGACGCCATCTCCATCGGCGCCGGCGGCAATGGCGGCGGCGCGCATTCGCTGCAGGAATGGTACGATTCCGCCGGCCGGGAGACCGGTTTGAAGCGCGCGCTTCTCACCATCCTCGGAATTTCCGGAGTTGCCGAGGAGAAGTCCCGGTGAAAATCTGGGCGAATCTCGTCCGATTCCTTGCCGGCGTTCTTCCTTTTGCTCTCGTAGCGCTCACTGCAGCATTCCACACAAAAACGGACGCAGCACAAAGACCTCCCTCCACGGTCTATTACGTCCACGGCCGCATTTACACGAATGATCCCGCGCATCCGTGGGCCGAGGCCATGGCCGTCAGCGACGGAAGGATAAGTTGCATCGGCAAGATGGCCCACGTCCTCCTCGATTGCGGGGGCGGCCAGGAAGGCGTGGAGACGGTCCAGCTCAAAGACCAATTTGTGATGCCCGGCTTCAACGATGCGCACGTGCATCTCGGTGGCGCCGCCGCGGACGAACTTGCCGTCCCCCTGACGGGCGTGACTTCCGCCGAAGAAATGCAGAAGCGCGTCGCCGCCTCCGTTGCTCAGCACAAAGCGGGCGAATGGATCACTGGCAGAGGCTGGGATCAAAACCTTTGGCCCGATAAAAGATTTCCGAACCGCAGGCAGCTCGACGCCGTCGCCCCAAAAAACCCGGTGATCCTGACGCAGGTCACCGGCCATGTCGCAATCGCGAATTCTCTCGCGCTCAAGAGCGCGGAGATCGATAAAACCACTCCCAATCCGCCGGGCGGTGAGATCGAACACGATGCGCTTGGCGAGCCGTCGGGAATGTTGAAAGAATATGCCGCGATGTCCCTGGTCAAGGTGCGGATCCCCGATCCCACTGCTGAGCGGCGCCGACGGGGAATCGAGCTGGTCCTCGAGAATGTCGCGAAGAATGGGATCACTTCCGTCCAGGACTTTTCGGAGTGGGCGGATTTCCAGGCCTACCAGCAACTTAAAGAAGAAGGAAAACTCACCGTCCGCATCACGGAGTGGCTGCCGTTCAATGCGCCGCTCAACGATTTGCAGAATATGCGCGCCCAGGGCGGCACCAAGGATCCGTGGCTGAAGACGGGTGCGCTGAAAGCTTTCACGGATGGAGCCATGGGTTCGCGCACCGCTGCGATGCTCGAGCCCTATTCCGACGATCCCTCCACGAG
>WNFJ01158983.1_pt1 | contig 12470 bp, 12 predicted proteins | sample 5400461 | NCBI WGS metagenome assembly WNFJ01 (sample SAMN13153349, study PRJNA577476) | soil metagenome | isolation source: 115 cm saprolite on Douglas fir-dominated hillslope | place: USA:California | collected 2013-09-17 | reverse complement strand
CCAGCGACATAGGCAGCTCTGGCGTTTGACCCAATGGTGAAGACATAACGACCAAAAGATGTTCGGTGCAAAATGAAGGCTCCAATCGCGGCGCAAAACAAGAAAAGAATAAACGGGACCGGTAGGTTCCCGATCAATCCGTTCCCCCACCAGACGAAATCTTTACCATTGAAGCGCGCGGTCTGTCCGTTAGTTAAAATAAAGGTCATTCCGCTGATGAGGAACATCGTGCCAAGTGTCGCGATAAAGGCTGGGATCCGCACTAGAACTACTAAAGAACCGTTGAGCAATCCAATCGTCCCTCCAACCGCGACGGCCGCGATGAAAGCCGGGAGGACACCAAAGTGGGGCGCGATCGCGACCGCGGTCCAAGCGCTGAGAGCCTGAGTAGAGCCGACCGATAAATCAAACGTTCCGGCAATGATGGCGATCGTCATTCCGACCGCAGCAACTCCAACAAATGCGCTTTGCCGAAGAACGCTGGCCAAATTATCCAGATTTGCAAAGCGAGGCGTGGCCAGGGCGGCAAGAATCCAGACGAAAGCCAAGACAGTAGCGATCCCGAATTTTTCCCAGAGAAGGTCCCAGTCCAGATTACGAATCGCCCTAGAGGCCAGCCCCATTTCGGGATTCACGGTTTCATCCGTTTTGGCGGGGCGCACGGTTCGCAAAGGAATGGCTGATTTAACCGATAGAGCAGGTTCGATCATTTGTTAAGTCGATTTCGACAGCAGCCCGTCTGCACGATCACTCTGTTTGTCACTTAAACCCATTGATTATGCGGTCGCTCGATTCAAAGTTCGATGGGCTGCTAGCGCCTCAAGCGTTAGAGCTCCGAGCAGCAGTAATCCAAGGGTAACGTTTTGATAGAACACGGAAACGTTCAGAAGATTTAGGCCGTTGTTAATAATTGCGACCAAGAGGCTTCCCAATAATGTGCCTGGAATTGAGGCTTTGCCGCCAGTCAACGGAGTGCCTCCGAGAACCACCACCGCGATTGCCGACAGTTCCAAACCCGTTGCCAATCGTCCATTCCCGGTCAGAACTTGAGCGCTAAGAATGAGACCAGACAATGCTGCGGTTGCGCCTACGATGGCGAAAACTCCCCACAAGACATAACTCGTGCGGACGCCGACGCGCCGTGCAGATAGGATGTTGCTACCGGTAGCGAGAATGTGCCGGCCAAAACGGGTCTGTCCGAGGATCAAACTGAACAAAACTGCCAGTGCCAAGGCGAGTAGCACCGGTGTCATCCCGCTCGATAGCATTTTATACTCGGTTTTACCGAACAAATAGATATCCCGACCTCGCGTATAAATGAGTGCTGCTCCCCGCACAATGGTGAGCATGCCCAGAGTAGCAATGAATGCTGGAACCCGTAACTCGGTCACGATGAGACCATTCATCCAACCGATTAGCCCGCCGCTTAGGACTCCTAAACCAATTGCGGGCGTCACCCCAATCTGCGGGACGAGACTCATTGTGATACAACCCGCAAACGCCGCGGTCGAACCAACCGAGAGATCGAAGTTTCCGCTCGCGATCGCTAGAGTCATGCCCAGGCCCACGATCGCGACAACGCTGGCACTCGTGCAAACGTTGAGCAGATTGCTCAGGGTCAAAAACGTCGGCGTTAGGAGTGTGAATGCCGCCCCAACCACCAGGAGCGTCAGCCCTACCGGCGAAAGACGAAAAACCGCGAAAACCGCGCGCTTAGAGAGCATCGGTGATCTCCATGGGTTTCGGTTCCACGGCAACCTGGTGGGACAAGCCGGTTGCAACTTCCATAACGGCTTTCTGCGTCACCTGATCGCCGGAGAGTTCTCTGCGAGGTTCCCCAGCAACAAAGACGATACATCGATCGGCGAGTCGGATCAGTTCGGGAAGTTCTGAAGTCTGGAGGATGATCGCGATGCCTCTTGCAACCAGCTGGTCGATCAATGTGTAGATCTCTGCTTTGGCTCCGACATCGACACCCCGAGTTGGTTCGGCCAGCAGGAGGACTCGGCATCTCTCCGCCAACGCTCGAGCAAGAATCACTTTCTGTTGATTACCACCGCTCAGACCGCTGATCCTTTGCTCTGGTCGGCTAAATCGAATATTAAGTTGGCGCTGATAATCGAGCGTCGCGCGTCGCTCACTAGCAAGATCGAGAATCCCTGGAACAGAAGGAAGCAAACGGGGCAGCGCTCCAATCGTAAGATTTTGGATTACTGATAGATCAGGGAGCAGTCCGGCCGTCTTGCGATCCTCCGGCACCAGACCGATCCCGGTTCGAATTGCCGCTCGGGGATTCTGCACCCGCAGAGGTTTACCCGCCAAGCTTACCGTCCCGCTGGTAACCTTCCGGAGACCAAACAATCCTTCCATTAATTCGGAACAGCCGCTACCCATCAGCCCGGCCAAAGCTAGGACTTCGCCGCGCCGAAGAGAAAACGAAACGTTGCGGACCAGCCCTCCGTCCACAACCAGGTCTTTGGTTTCTAGCATGATGTCCGACGGGGTTCGGCTGGGACGCTTCAGATGGACAAGTTCGCGCCCCACCATCGCAGCAACGACCTGCTGTTCAGTGGTATCAGTCCGTCGGGTGGTTTGAATATGCCGGCCGTCACGGAAAACTGTGATACGATCGGCCACGGAAAAGACCTCGGCTAATCGATGAGAAACGTAAATGACGGAAACCCCACTAGCAGCGAGTGATCGCACGATTTCCAACAGGCGAACCACTTCGCGCTCGTTCAGGGCAGCCGTTGGTTCATCCATGATAATGACGCGCGCCTTCACGGAAAGCGCCCGGGCGATCTCAACGAGCTGTTGCTGGCTGACCGCAAGATCGCTGACCGGAATGGTGGGATCGATGTCCAGATTCAGCGTTCGCAGAATCTGCCCGGTATTTCGGTTCATCGTTTCCCAGTCAATGATCGGCCCGCGTCGGGGCTCTCGCGTGACGAAAACGTTTTCTGCTACGCTCAAATGCGGCAAAAGGTTGAACTCCTGAAAAATCACGCTGATACCGGCGCGTTGCGAACTAAGTGGATCGGCGAATGTGACGGGTCGTCCATCGACGAAAACCTGACCCGCGCTCGGCTGTAGAACGCCAGCGAGAATGCTAATCAGGGTGGATTTACCGGCTCCGTTTTCGCCGACCAGCGCGTGCACTTCTCCCGGCAGAATTTCAAAATTGACGGCGTCCAATGCGAGGACGCCGGGAAATCGGCGACTCAACTGTTCGGCCGCGAGAACGGAAGGGCTTTCGGGCATCAAGGGTTCAGGGGTTAGGAGGTATCTCCCGATGGTGGTCGTCGTTAGATTGCAGTCTTTCAGCTGGCCGCCGGGTCAGTGAATCATACACGGTCTGTCGGTGTTGTGATGAGCTCACTGGTAATGCAATTCGAGTTTTGGTGCGTCCAAACTACCTTGGTGCGTAGGGGGAATCGTCGGCCAGCCTAAGCGAGACGCTGTCGAAGTGGAATAGACAAAATGACGAAATTCATATAAAAAATGACACGCCTTGTCCCGCTGCAGCTTGGAAACATTATTCGCCGGGTACGTCCACTGGCAAAGGCGGGTCGGAGCTCCCCGTGATCAATTATTTTATCTATCTTCCGCACCAGCGAGAACAGAGTCCCTGGGAGTGTATCGCGACCGCGGTTGGCCACGAGCGCGTCTTACCTGGAAGCCAGTATCCACCGCGGCGCCATCCGGTAGATCATCACTTTACCTGGGAAGACGGCCGCGTACTTCACGCTTATCAGGTATTGTATATTACTGAGGGAAAGGGCTATTTCGAATCGGGTATCTCCCACAAAAGACAGCAGATTGACGGTGGTTGCATCGTCATCCTCTTCCCTGGTATTTGGCACCGTTACTCACCTGATCCGAAAACCGGATGGGTCGAAAACTGGATCGAGTGTCGCGGAAAGTCTTTTGATCGAGCAAGGACGACAGGATTACTTCGACCTGAACGATCGGTTTTGCGGGTCGGTCTGCTGCCTGATTTACTTCAGTGCTTTGAGCGCTGCCATGCTCTTGCGCAAAGACATTCGGCAGGAATTCAAGCCATGCTTTCCACCATGGGTTTGCACATTCTTTCCATCCTTCAAGCTGCACCGGGATCACATCGGAGTTTGCGTCGACATATTGACGAGAGAATTGAGCAGGCCCAATTGCTCATCGCGCGTCGATACCATGAGACGATCATCGTAGAACAGTTGGCTCGCGAATTGCACATCGGCTACTCGTCTTTTCGTCAGGCCTTCAAAACCCAGACTGGCCTAAGCCCTAAGCAGTATCAGCTCCAAATTCGTCTCCAGAAAGCTCAACAGTTTCTTGCGAACACCTCTAAGTCGGTTGGAGAAATCGCTGAGATACTGGGATTCAACACGGCCTACCATCTGTCTAATCAATTTAAAAAACATGTGGGTTTGGCGCCTCAAATATGGAGGCAGAAACTGGAACGCCGGCAACGCCGATAGCGCCGGTAACGCCGCGACGCAGGCTTTGCGGAGTCGGGAGCGCATCCCTACCGAAAACGACGCGCCGAACGCCAAGCGCTCAGCGATCTTAAAAACCAAACGCGGCGAGAGCAAAAACAAGGATCGCGAACAAAATACAATAGACGCCGAACAGCTTCCAGCGTCCGGTCTCGAGCCAACGTGATAGGAGCCGCAACGCAAGCAGTCCGGCAACAAAGCTGGCCACCATCCCAATAATGCCGGGTAAAGCCAGCGGCACCAAATGATCCGCCTTGGTGACCTCTGGATGTGCCTTGATCAGACGCCAGAACTCTCGAACGATTACGGGTGGTGTGATCACTACCGCCAAGGCAAAGCTGAACTCTTCCATGCGTCGTTTCCCAACGCCGAGTAACAACCCGGTTGAAATCGTCGCACCGGAACGCGAAAAACCACGAAAGGGCAGGCACAATCCTTGCACCGCTCCGATCCAGGACGCCGCTATTGTACTGACATCCTTAGCCGCGAGCCTACTGGGCTCACGTAGGCCGGATATGATTATCAACAAGCCGGCGGCAAGAAGCGCCCCGCCGATGAGCGGAAGCTGAGAAAACAAGGTTTCTACGTCTGTGTTTGGGCTCCCTTTCAGGAAGACCTTTTCAATCACTTGCTGAAGCGCGAGCCCAATAATCGCCGTAAGCACCGTTGCGACGATGACCTGCTTCACCGTTTTCCAGAACACTGCTGCACTAGAGAAATAACTGAGCCGCCACGCGTTCCAGAAATAGACGATCACGGCGAACATGGTCCCAGTGTGCAACATCACCAGAAGAAACGTCATCTCTGGACTGGAGGCGTCTAAACCCATTAATTTTTCGACTACGATGACATGGGCCGAACTGGAGACCGGCAAGAGTTCCGCAGCTCCTTGAACAAGACCAAGGATCAGAATCTGGAGAATGTTTGCAGCCATGGCGGAGAATTGGAGTGATGGACTATCGGAGTAATGTGGAGTGATGGTGCTGAAGCGTTGGATGAACGCTCAGTCTTTCGCTGTTCTCCGCGACGGATGCAACGAGGTTTCGCAAAGAAATCTGGTGGGCGTCTCCAAAGAGGCCGATGGGACCGGCGGTCTGGCAACCGCGCGGGTAGGGCGCGTCTCTCCGAGACCGCCGGATCACCGGCAAACCATCGCCCCGTTAGGCCCAATGCTTTGCCTCTAGCAACGGTTCTCGGCCTAACAGAGGAGCCGGTCCCTACGGTTCCCCCTCACCGCCGCCTTCGGCGCAATCCGTCAAAGTAGACGATAACGATGATTAGGACACCGGTGATCACCCGCTGCCAGAATGAATTCACGTTTAGGAGGTTGGCGCCGTTGTTGATCGTGGTCAGGATGAAGGAACCGAGCAGCGGTCCGTGTACCGAGCCGATGGCGCCGAAAAGACTGGTACCACCGATCACAGACGACGCGATCGCTTGCAGTTCCCATCCTTCGGCTTGAGTCGCGTTGCCGATGCCTATACGCGCGGCCAGCAGGATACCAACGAAGGCCGCGCAAAGTGCCGACAGAATATAAGCGATGTAGATCATCCGAACCGTATTGACGCCAGAAAGTCGGGCCGCCTCCGTATTGGAGCCAATCGCGAAGAGGTAGCGACCAACCCGGCTGTGATGCAAAAATATGTACCCGGGGATCGCAACCACCAGAACCATCCAGAAGAGATTCGGCACTCCGAGAAAGTCGCCGCGGGAGAAGCCGGTGAAATCCGTGTTGGTAATGGAAATCGTTGCACCATTGGTAATGAGCAAACCAATGCCGCGTAGCGCCGTTAATGTTGCCAGCGTCATAATAAAGGGCGGCAGCCCAAGCTTAGTAATTCCGAAACCGTGGAAAACGCCAATAACCAGGCCGAATGCAAGCGTGATTACGAACGCTCCCCAGATCGGGTAACCGTGCGTTAAGAGCCAGGCGATGATCACGCTGGTGAACCCGACGACCGCCCCAACCGACAAATCGATGCCCCCAGTAATGATAACGAAGGTTTCGCCGATCGCCAGGATCGCGGTCATGGCGCCCTGACGCAGCAGGTTGGTAATGTTGCCGTATGTCCAAAAGCTGGACGTGCTGAACGCCAGTAACACCCAGAGGAGCGCGAGAAGGACCAGAAGGGTCAAGCTGAGCAGCGCGCCAACACGCGCGCGGTGTTTTGTCGCGGCTAACTGCCGCGCCGCATCTGTGGCTTCAACGCTCATCTTAATTCTCCTCAAAAACGCTGTTCATAGTGTACTAGTGGTGTCGTCCGGCCTTAGACGCCCATCGCCTCGGTTAGAATCGTTTCATGCAGCGCTTTCTCGCTAACGTGAGCGCTATCATGAGTCGCGACGAGCCGCCCGCGACGAAAGACATGCAACGTGTCGGAGAGATCGTACACCTCGGGCAAATAGGAGGAGATCAGGACAATCCCCGCTCCGGCCTTCAGCAGTTTGGCAAAAAGTTTGTAAATTTCGGCCTTGGTGCCGACATCAACACCCGTTGTTGGTTCGTCAAAGATGAACAACTGGGCCCCATGGTTCAGCCATTTGCCAACGACGATCTTCTGCTGGTTGCCGCCGGAGAGGCTCGACGCAAGAGCATCACGCGAGGCCGTCTTTATCTGCACTTCGCGAATTTGCCGGTCGGCCGCCGCAGCCTCGGCGATGGGATTGATGACGCTTGCGGTGGTCAAGCGCTTGTAGATTGGCAAATTAATGTTGAGTCCAACCGCGAGATTGAGGCAAAGGCCCTGATCGCGCCGGCTTTCTGGCACGAGCGCGATGCCCCGCGAAATTGCATCTTTCTCCTTTCGGAGATCGACCGGCTTACCCTTCCAGAAAATTTGCCCTGCCGTTTTTGGGAAGCGGCCGAACAGGCTCTGCACAAACTCACTGCGCCCCGCGCCGATCAGTCCGTAAAGCCCAATGACCTCGCCCGCTCTGACCCGTATGGAAATTTCCTGGAAGCCCTTGCCGCTGAGGTTTTCCGTCCGAAGGATCTCGTCGCCGAAGGGAACCGCCTCCTTGTAATGGACTTGGCCGATCGCTCGATTGATCATGCCGGTGATCAGCGCCTGCTCGTTGGTTTCGGCAACGCGTTGGGTCGACACCAACTGGCCGTCGCGCAAGATCGAGACGCGATCCGCGAGCTGGAATACTTCTTCCAACCGATGTGAAATATAGACAATGGTAACGCCCTTGGCTTTGAGTCGACGGATTAGCGCGAAAAGCTGTGCCGCCTCCTGGCGGGTTAGGTAGGCGGTCGGTTCGTCGAAGATGAGGAAGCGGGTACCGCGCGTCGAGGCACGGGCGGTCGCGACCAATTGTTGCTGACCGATCGTGAGGGAGGAGAGCAGCGCTCCGGCCGGCAGATTGAAGCCGATATCGTTGAGAATCTTTTGGGCCTCCCTCACCATTGTGCTGTGCTGAAGTAGCCCATAGCGTACTCTTTCGTCGCCAAGAAAGAGGTTGGCAGCGACGGAGAGATGCGGACAGAGTACGACCTCCTGATGTACCGCGTTGATCCCGAGGTCGATCGCCTCATGCGGTGCGGCAAGCGCAACTGGCTGGCCCTTCCAATACACTTCGCCGCTTGAGCGCAGGTAGACGCCGGTCAGCAGCTTGATAAGGGTCGATTTTCCCGCGCCGTTTTCGCCGACAATCGCGTGGATTTCTCCCGCCTCGAAGATGAGATCGACCGCTTTCAGCGCATGCGTAGCGCCGAACCGCTTGTCGAGGCCCTTGAGGGCGAGAAGAGGCGCGGCCGTATCTGCCGCGCCTTTCGTGTTGTCGCCGCCACCCTGGATCGCGTCCTGGTTCGTTGACGGCTTATTGGCCATGTTTCTACAGGGGGTTGGCAATCATCTAGCCTACTTCACCTTGGGGAACAAGAGCTCATGTTGACGAGTTTGGTCCATGTTCTCTTTGGTGATGAGATTCGCTCCCGTATCTACATTCGCTGGAACCGTTTCTCCCTTCGATGCGGCCAGGGCCGTTTTGACGCCGTCATAACCCATTCGATAAGGGTCCTGTACGACTAGCGCGGCGATCGTGCCATCCTTGAGGAATCCGATGAGCTTGTCGTCTGAGTCGAAGCCGATGAGCTTAATTTTGTCGGCGGCCTTGTTCTCGGCGATCGCCTGACCCGCACCCTGGGCCATAATCAGGTTGGAGGCGAAGACACCCCGCAGATTGGGATTGGCAGTGATCAGGTCGGTCATGATGTTCAATCCGGTTGTCGCCATACCGTCGGCAACCTTGTCGGCGACGAGCTTCAGTCCCGGATATTTGGCTGCAATTTCCTCCTTAAACCCTTTAGCGCGCTGGTCCAGCGAACCAACGCCAGGAATCGAAGTGATCAGCGCGACGTCGCCCTCGGCCTTCCCATATTTCGCTTTGATAGCTTCGCCAAGGCCATCGGCGGCAACGCGCCCGCCTTGCACGTTATCGGTAGTCAGGAAGGAGGTGAAGGCCTTTGAATCAGCAGCGGAGTCGATTCCAATGACTTTCACTTTTTTGGCAGCTTCATCGATCGGTTTGCCCAACGCGGCGAATTGAGTTGGCGCTATGACGATCGCTGCAGGGTTACCGGAGACAGCGTTCTCGAGGATCGAGATCTGTCCATTGATGTCGGATTCCGACTGAGCACCGAGCTCCGGCACGTTAACACTAAGGTCCTGTCCGGCCTTGCGCGCTCCAGCGAGCACGATCTGCCAGAAGGCGGACGTTGTATCTTTGACGATGATCGGAACGGTAGGTTTTTCCGCGGCCGGGACTGTCTGGACCGTACCGGCAATAAAGGCTGCTCCAAGCAAACCGAGAGTGATGCGGTTCGGGAACGAACTAAAGAGTTTCATGGGGGGGTGATTTCGCTATTAACACGCCGCAAATGTGTGCTTCATCCGGCCAGGGCGGCGCTTACCGTACCGGATTTATTTATATATAAAATAACGGTCCTGAGTCCGTAATGAATTCCGTCTTATGTTGCAAGCCTTCTTTGCTGATCGCTTTAAGGAAATCCTAATCGGTTTTACTCCCATTCCTAATAGGTATATGTAACCTCGATATAAGCCACGTTACTCACGATCGAGACTAGCCCTTCTGCCGAGCAAATGGCCCTTAATCTCAGGCGCTGGAACGAGATCGTCGCTGATCCCGAACTGGCCAGGCTTTCCGCATCGAATCGAAACGGATCGCCACGGGCATATTCTTATGAACCCTATCTTTGCCCGATTTTCCAAGCCGGGTCAGATAAAGCTTACAACAAATCGGAAAAACTAAGCAGCCGATCCAATGCTGTTTCATAATCGCGCCGCCAACGCACGTATCGGATCGTGTCGGCCGCGATTACCACAACCCAAATACCGAGACAGGCAGCAGCGCATAAAATCCCGACCATCGGTACCAGCATCGCCATCGTGGTACATGCAACCATGAGCACGTAACTGAGAGCACCGTAACCGAGAATCAATCTTGGACGCCGATGCCAGAGCCAAGCGGCACGCTTCAACTCGGATTCAGTGGCTAATTCAAGTTTAAATTGGCGACACGCCAGTACCTGCTGCGGAGCTAAATCGGGATACCGCCAGCGAGACGGATATTGAAAATCACGCCACCAACCAACAATCCGTGGATCAGCGCCTTGCATGAAGTCTCCCGATTTCGGGGGAGTGTTCTGAGTGTCGCATTTTGCTATCTAGAACTCAAGGAACGGAAAGGCGCGGCCACTATTCTGACGACGCCGGCTGCGCCACATTTTCCAGATATTTTCGCCAGCCGCCGAAATTTGAAATATCCACTGCGTGCTGTGCAGCGACAGATTCACACAAGAACCCTTTCACTAGCCGACCGTCCTGTAATCGCAGCGTTCCGATAGCAAGAGGGGGTGGTACGCCAGCGACGAAGCTGCCGAAGGCCTCGTGAGTCAACTCCCATATTTCGACCGTGATCGAAGCTCCTTCGGCGCGCTCGGTCCGAATCAATCCCGGTTTGCGCGGATTTGTCTCCGGCAAAGCGTATAAGCGATACTCGGGAGCGGTCGCGGTAGTTTCAATCAGTTTCGCACCGCGTCCAGTCAATTGATGATTCAGGGGCAGGCCGGAGAGATGAGCACCGACTACGGCGATGCGGGCTCTTTTCTGGTCTCTTTCGAACGTTGAGGCCCCGGAATCCGGGTAAGGCTCTTTAGTATTGCCGAGAGAAGGTTTGAGTGACTGAAGGTAACTCTCGGCGAGTTCCAAGAGCTCGTGATCGGAAAACGCGGGTCCGACCAGGGTCACGCCAAAAGGAAGTCCGCTAGCGCTGAACCCAGCGGGTACGGCAACGCCGGCGAGATCAAGCAGATTCATAAAATTGGTAAACGTTCCAAGCCGGCTGTTCCGGGCAATCGGATCAGCCCGAATTTCATCAATCTTATCGATGGTCGGTGCGGTCGGAAGCAACAGCACGTCCGAGTTTGCCCAGATCGGTCCTGCCAATTGGCGGAAACGTTCCAGCGCGTATTGAGCCTCGAATGCGTCGACTGCCGAATACTCTCTTCCGCCCAGGATGATATCACGAACAACCGGATGAACTGCATCTGGATGATCCTTAACAAAGGCTCCCACTGCCGCGAACCTCTCGGCCACCCACGGACCTCCATAGAGCAGTTTTGCGACGTCGAGGAGAGGGGTGACGTCGATTTCAATGCTCGGATGCCCAAGTTTCTCCAGGCGCTCGACTGCTTGTCGATAGAGCAACCGAAAAGGTTCGTCAACGAGGTCGAGGCTGTTCAGTACGCCAATCCGCGTCTTACCTGGAAGGCGGCTCCGGGATTCTGGCTGGCGAGAGTAGGGATCACGCGGGTCATACGCAGCCGCCACCGAAAGGACGGTCTCGGCATCGCCAGCCGTCAGCGTGAGCGAGCTCACGCAATCAAGTGATCGACAAGCCGGCACAACACCGAAAGTGCTGAGCGGACCGCGTGTCGGTTTGAGCCCAACAACTTTATTGAATGCCGCCGGTACCCGGCCGGAACCGGCAGTATCAGTTCCCAGTGCAAACGAGACAAGTCCAGCAGCAACCGCAACCGCCGAACCCGAACTCGACCCTCCGGAAATATAGTCCGAATGGAAAACCGAGTGGCAGGCGCCATAGGGCGAGCGAGCCCCGACCAACCCGGTCGCAAACTGATCAAGATTCGTTTTTCCGATGAGAATCGCTCCAGCGTCCAGCAACCGCTGGACGACCGTGGCCGTTTCCTTTGGGAGATAGGAAAATGCGGGACAGCCCGCCGTGGTCGGAACATTGGCAACGTCGATATTGTCTTTCACCGCGAATGGGATGCCGTAGAGCGGCTTATCGGTGTCGTTGGCCAGCATCCCGGCCAACTGGAGTGCGTCTGGCTGTGGAATCAGATGGATCCAGATCGGATTATCGTTGGATCGTTCGATTCGCTGATATACCTCTCGGACGACATCTACCGGCAAGAATTCCTTTTCCCGGTAGCCTTTCTGTAGCGCAAGAATGGTAAATGTAATTCCGGAAAGGTCTTTCATAATACCACCTCAAGAATGAACAAGTGTTGCCCGGGAGAAACTGGTGTGAACTGCTGGTAAAGCACCGAACGAATCTTTCCCGGTCGAACCGCGCAGACCTGCATTTCCATTTTCATAGATTCCACAACGGCAACCGGTTGATTGGCATTCACGATTTCGCCAACTTCCACTAACACCTTCCAGAGATTGCCGGCGATCGGAGCATCCACAAATGAGCAATTCTCCGGCAAAACCACTTCTTCTTGCGCCCCTGGCTCGTCTACCTCCGTCATCAGCACAAATTCCGTTGCTGCCCAACGCTCTCGCTCGGGTTGCTATCTAGAACTCAAGGAACGGAAAGGCGCGGCCCGCGATTGCACGCAGCTTTGTCCTCAATGATCTCTGAGTTTCGAAAAATCGTGAACAGCAGCATCGATCCAAGGACCGTAGTAAGAAAAAGAAAAGCAGC
>WNFJ01118135.1_pt1 | contig 12471 bp, 9 predicted proteins | sample 5400461 | NCBI WGS metagenome assembly WNFJ01 (sample SAMN13153349, study PRJNA577476) | soil metagenome | isolation source: 115 cm saprolite on Douglas fir-dominated hillslope | place: USA:California | collected 2013-09-17 | reverse complement strand
CCAACCTTGCAGAGCTTCGGCGAGTATCTCTCGGTGCCCCTGTGAACATCAGGCCACGACGACTCTTTCCTTCCCGCCGTTTCGCGGTAGAATTCTGTATCGTCTTCCGCAGGGGAGAATCGCTCGCACCATTGGAGGAACGCGTGAATCGTCGGCGTATTCTGGCAGGGATTATCAGCGTGGGCTTGCTTGCAGTAGGTGCCCTGTTCCTACCCTCTTTGCACAAGACTCCCGAGCCCGCTTCGCCATTGGCGCAACCGTCAGCGCAGTCAGGGGGTGTTAACTCCCATGCAGCGTCTGAGCCTCCTATCATTCCTCCGTCTGTGGTCGTAGCGAAAGCTGCCTCGCGTCCGCCTGCGTCGCAGTCAGCGGCTGACCTCCCCGACGTCGATCCGCATAAGGCCTTCGGCTCGAAGAACGCTCCCGTGGCGATGGAGGTTTTCAGCGACTTTCAATGCCCGGCTTGCAAGACGCTTTTCACCACCACGAATCGCCGGCTGATGGAGGATTACGTCAGCAGCGGCAAGGTCTACCTGATCCATCGCGATTTCCCGCTCCCCATGCACGCGCACTCTCGCGTAGCCGCGCGCTACGCTCGCGCCGCCGCGCAAATCGGCAAGGTTGAGCCCGTGGAACAAGCGCTCTTCCAGAATCAAGAAAAGTGGGAACAGAACGGCGACGTGGACGGCACCGTCGCCGCTGTTCTCTCCGCTGCGGAAATGACCAAGGTTCGCGCGCTCGTGAAGGGCGGCACGCTCGAAGCCGCCATCGACAAAGACTACGCGCTGGGCCAGAGCTACCGCGTCAACCAGACGCCCACCACCGTTTTTCATTGCAAGGGCCAGACCTATCCCTTCTCCGGCAGCATGACCTACGACATTCTCAAGACGTTTCTCGAGCAGCTCCTCTCACAGAAATGAACGAAACATTTTTATCAGCGGGAATTCTATCGAGGCAACAGGATGCCCATTGAGAATCGGGAAGATCGGCAACGGATAAAATCACCAAGCGGGGCAGAAGAATCAAGGCTCATCGCTTCTGAACTTACAATAAGACTGGGAACTGAAAACTGAAAACTCAAGAATGATGCAATCCAGCCCACTCAATCTCCGCCGCGCGATCATCTGGATCGGCCGCCTCGTCCTTGGCGGAATCTTTGTTTACGCTGGCTACGCAAAAGTTTTCCTTCCCAACTTTATCCCCTGGCCGCTCTTTGCACTGCGTTTTTCGCTTTCCACCAACCTCTCGAATTTTGCCGTCCAGGTGGAGTCATATAAACTGCTCTCCCAAGGCGGCGTTTCCTTTGTCGCGCACACGCTGCCCTTCGCCGAAATCATACTCGGGCTGCTTCTGTTAATTGGCTGGCAACTGCGTATCTGGGCTTCACTCATCACGCTGATCATGCTCGGATTCCTGGGCGTTGTTTCGCGTGCCTACCTTTTGCACATGAACATTAATTGCGGCTGCTTTGCGACTCCCGAACCGCTCACCGGCATGACCGTTGCCCGCGACGGCGCGCTCGTCGCTCTGGCGGTCCTCATGACCATCTTCGCCTTCATCGAAGCGCGCAAGCCGCACCCCTGGTCCGCCCCGGAGAAAGCCTCCACCTAGAGTTCTTATGCGTAAATTAAATATCCGCGAAAACGAGAGCGCCAGCAGAAGCAAAAGCGCAACCGAAAGCGTAACCTTTGTCATCCAGAGCGAAGCGAAGGATCTCAACTTCAAAGCGTACGCAATTTCTTTTTCATTGAGCGCTCAACAGTATTGCGGGTCTTATTGACTCTTACTGAAAACTGATCACTGATCACCCTCAAAATGAAGACCCTCTCTGAATATCTAGATCTTGCCGCCGTCGCCCACGGCCACCTCTGCGCCGGCCAAGTCCTCGGCGTGCGCCTGGCCATACTCGGCCTGCGCGAACTCGGTATCGACGATCCGATCGCTGAGCGCAAGCGCATCGTTACCTACGTTGAAATCGATCGCTGCGTCACCGATGCTGTCGCGCTCGTCGCCAACTGCCGTCTCGGAAAGCGCGCGCTGAAATTCCGCGACTGGGGCAAAGTCGCTGCCACTTTCGTCGACCTCCAGACGGGCCGGGCGGTGCGCATCGCCGCGAAGGAATCCTCCAAGCAAGCCGCCCGCGAAATGTTTCCCGAACTCGGCAAGGACGGCGGCCAGCAGAAAGCTTACGCACAACTCTCCGACGAAATCCTGTTCGACAAGCAGCGGGTTAAAGTGGAAGTTCAGCCGGAAGACTTGCCCGGCTTCAAAGGTCCCCGCGTTGTCTGCGCTCAATGTGGCGAAGGCATCAATTTCAAACGCGAAGTGGTAGTGGAAGGCCGCACTCTCTGCCGCTCCTGCTCCGGAGAAAAATATTACGAAACACTGTCCTGACACTTCTAAGTTTCGATGCTGAGTCTGCCACCAATTACATTGCGCTTGCGCGGCTGGAAACTGATTGACCGCGTCGCGCTGACTTTTCTGATTCTTTGCGCGGTTGCGCTGGGCGCAGGCTGCGGATTGCTCTTTGTTTACGCCAGCGATCTGCCGGAAATACGCGCGCTGGAAACCTACCGTCCCGATGTGGTCACCGAAGTTTACGCCGATGACGGCCAACTCGCCGGCAGCTTCGCGCTGCAGCGCCGCATCCTGATGACCTACGAACAGTGTCCCAGGTTGCTCTACAGCGCAGTCACTGCGATCGAGGACCAGCATTTCGAAGAGCACTGGGGCATCGACTTCCCGCGCATGGCCAGCGCCGCCTTCCGCAATCTCGTCAAGCGCCGCATCACCGGCGGGGCCAGTACCATCACCATGCAGCTTGCCGGGAATCTTTTCCTGGACCGCAGCGACCGCAGCTTTCGACGCAAAATGCAGGAAATTTTGCTCGCCCTGCAGATCGAGCGGCGTTACACCAAGCCGCAAATCTTTACGATGTACGCGAACCAGGTTTACCTCGCGCACGGCAACTACGGTTTCGCCGCCGCGGCGCAATTTTATTTTGGCAAGCCGGTCACCGACCTGAAGCTTCAGGAAGCCGCGCTTCTCGCCGGCATGGTCAACGGCCCGAAGTTTTCACCGCTTACGAATCCGGAACTCGCGCTCAACCGCCGCAATCTGGTGATCCATCGCATGGAAGAAGAAGGGAAGATCACACCCACGGAAGAAGCCACTGCCAGAAAATCGCCCCTCGGCCTGCGCATTCAGTATCCGCGCAACGACCTCGCGCCTTACTTCTTCGAAGAAATTCGCAAATATCTTGAATCCACGTATGGCACCGAAGCCGTCCACGAACGCGGGCTGCGCGTCTACACCACGCTGAACATCAACATGCAGCGCATCGCCAACCAATCCCTTCGCGACGGTCTGCACGGCTACGAACGCCGCCACGGCTGGAAGGGCAACCTTCCCAACGTCCTGCGCGACAATCTCGGCAAGCTCGAAACCTACGAAGACGAGGATTGGCGCCACGCGATCGAGAAGGGAAGCTACGTCACCGGACTCGTCGTTGCGGTGAGCGACAAAGACGCCGTCATCAAAATCGGGCCTTACCGCGGAATCCTCTCTTCCAACGAATTCGCCTGGACCGGCCGCAAGAAACCTGGCGATCTGCTGAAAGTCGGCGACCTCGCCCAATTCTCCATTCAGGAATTGCGGGACAATACCGTGCGCGTCCAACTCGAACAGCAGCCCGGCCCCCAGGGCGCGCTTCTCGCCATCGACAATCCCACCGGCGAAATCAAGGCCATGATTGGCGGTTATAGTTTTGAGGATTCCAAATTCAATCGCGCGACGCAGGCGGTACGCCAGGTCGGCAGCTCTTTCAAAGTATATGTCTACGCCGATGCGCTGGAAAGAGGCGCGACGCCCTTCGACACCATCGTTGATTTGCCGTTTACCACCATCAGCGGTGGCCAGACCTACTCTCCGCGCAACTACGATGAAAAATTTGAAGGGACCATCACCCTCCGCCGCGCTCTGGCGGGCTCACGCAATGTTCCCGCCGTAAAACTCGCGGAAAAGATCGGCATCAACACCGTCGTGGATATGGCGAAGCGGTTCGGCATCACCACGCCGCTGCCGCCGTATCTGCCGCTGGCCCTCGGCGCCGCGGACATGAAGCTCCTCGAACACGTCTCCGCCTTCACCGTTTTTCCCAACGACGTCACCAGTTACGACGGCGCGCTGCTCGAAGAAGCGCATCCCGAGGTGCACGACGTCGTTTCCCCCGACGTCGCGCGCACCATGACCGCCATGCTCGAGGAAGTCATTCGATTTGGCACCGGCATCCAGGCCAAAGCATTGGGGCGCCCGGCGGCCGGGAAGACGGGAACGACACAGGATTACACCGATGCCTGGTTTGTGGGCTACACACCGCAGCTCACCGCCGGCGTGTGGGTGGGCTTCGACGACAAGCAGATTTCGCTCGGTAAGAAAGAAACAGGCGCACGCGCCGCACTTCCCGTTTGGCTCGAATTCATGCAGGGCGCCGTCGCCGGAACCCCCCTAATGGATTTCACGAACGTCGTTCCGCTCGAGCAGCAGGCCGGCGAGCACCACATCAGCGTGGACACGCCGGATACCGCCCCCACAGAAGACGAGCCCCCCGCCCCCAGAGAAAAACCGCCGGCCGCTTCGCCGCCGGCAAAAACTGCGGCGACGAATACGGCCGGCGTTTCTCCGCTCCTTTGATGATGAGGGCCCCGCGCCGGAGGGACTCCGCTCGGAATCATTGTTCCGCGTGCGTTTTAGGAGCAAACCATACAGGAACCCGTAAATCCTCCGACGGTATGTACAGTTATCAGAAGTTCAGATCAAAGGCTGAGGTGCGCGGGCCCTGCACTCACGCAAATTGCTTTGTTCTATATATTTTCGAGGCTGATATTTTCTTGACCTCCTTAGGAAAGATGATTGCTACATCCCCGGACATCAAGTTTGGTGGACATGGGCGACAGTAACGTGACATGCGCTCGCGGACGGCGGCTGGGGATGATGCAAAGCGAAGCAGGTTTCGCCGTCGCTATTTCTCCAGAAAAAAAGTAGACGAGGTTGGTTCAAGCGTTCGCCGCACGCGGGCGGATTTGTGTGTCTCCACGAGAGACGACTCCTAGCCTGACGGCCTGACGGTGACGCCATTTTTATGGATTTGAATATTTCAGGAGGATTTAAATGCGCAGGAATGTTCCATGTTTCTTGGCAGCAATCTTCTTTACTTGGCTCTTGGCAATTCCTGTTTTTGCCGATTTGACCGGCGATGTGCAGGGAACGGTGACGGATGCCAGCGGGGCGCGCGTGGCAGATGCGAAGGTAAAGATTAGGAACCTCGGTACCGGAGCAACGCGCACGGTCACGACCGGTTTGGGGGGCGAATTCTCGGTTCCGCAGCTCGAGATTGGCGAGCACGTAATAACCCTGGAAAAGGATGGATTCAAGGCGTTCGCGCAGCACGTGATGGTCAGGAGCGGCGAAAAGACGCGAGTCGATGCGGTCATGCAGCTCGGCAACGTCACGGAGTCGGTGGTGGTCGAGTCGAGTGCGACGCCTACGCTGGACGTTGCCACCGCGCAGTTGAGCGAATCGATCAGCGAAAGGGAAGCCCTGGCGCTACCGAATCAGGCCCGCGACCCCGTGATTTACGCCACGCTCTCTCCAGGAACCGTGCCAGTCACAAAAGATAATCCCTTCCTTGGCGTTGGCAGCTTCAACTCCAACGGTTCGCGCGGACGCGCCAACAACATCACCCTCGATGGCGTCACTGGAACGGATATTTCCACAACCGGCGAAGGCGGCGGATTGGTCTTGAGCCAGGATGCGGTTGCGGAAGTGAAGGTCATCACCAACAACTTCGACGCCGAATTCGGCCGCAATTCCGGCTCGCAGGTCCAGATCCTCACAAAAGGCGGAACGAACGATTATCACGGTTCGGCGTTCTGGTATTTCCAGAACAACGATTTGGGCAATGCACGGGATTTCTTCGACCAGACAGGCAAGCCAACGCCCATCATTCAGAACCGGGGCGGTGGAACATTCGGCGCTCCGATCTACAAGAACCACACCTTCTTTTTTGGGAGTGGGGAAGTGGATCGGACCCGGGGCGCCGGTTCCACGGCCACCGCGACGGTGCTGACGACGGCGCAGGCTGCGGGAATCAAGGACCCGACGACTCTTGCGCTCTTCAAAGCCGATGGCTCTCCCAGTTCGGCGAGCGGGCAGTTGTCCAACAGCTCTCCCAACGAATTGAACGGCGAAATCTGGACACTGCGGATCGACCAATTGTTTCGGGGTGGCAAAGACACGATGAGCGTTAAGTACGGCCAAAACCCACTTCAAGCAATCAGTCCTGGAGATACGTTCGTGGGTACGAATCTCGCCGGATTTGGCGCTTCCACGACTTCCACCTCGCGAACGCTCACGTTCGGGTACAGCTCGGTGTTCGGAAGCAACCTGACCAACCAGTTCCGTTTTGCGTTCGGCAGGAGTAACCCTGATTTTCCGATCAGCAGCCCCTTCGCGCCGGGACCACAGATTCATATTTCGGGGTTCGACAACTTTGGCACTTCCGACATACTCCCTCAGGGCCGGACCCCTGGACACCGTTTCCTGGGCGAAGGGGCGCCACACTCTTAAAGTTGGGGCAGACATCAATCGTTACCAGTCGCCGAGCACGTCGGATTTCTTCACGCGCGGCCAAATCAGTTTCGCAAGCGCGGCGGACTTCCAAAACGGCAATCCATCCGGGTATTTCGAGCAGGTCGGCAACTTCACGCGGCACAATTTCGCTCTCGACGCGTTCATGTTCGTGCAGGATGATTTCCGGCTGACCGATACCCTGACACTGAACCTGGGCTTCCGCCTCGAATCGTCGGGAGGGGTTGCGGAAGGGGCGAACCTCATTTCCAACTTGGATCCGAACAACCACACGCCCATCGGCGCTCTGGGCACCGGGCCGCTCGGGGGAATCGACATCGGAGGAGATGCGTTCCACCGCAATTGGAATCCCGCGCCGAGGCTTGGGTTCGCGTGGAACCCGGGGCATGGCAAATTCGTCTATCGCGGCGGCTATGGCATCGCGTACGACTTCATCTATCAGAATCCGATTTCCAACGTGCAGTTTTCCGCGCCCTTCATCAACAGCGTGTCCATCCCCGGCGGGCACTTCACGGGAGGCAACACGCTGGCAGCCCTGGTGGCGAGGACGGCGCCGGCGCAGGCCTTTGCGGCCCTCGGGACATTCGATCCCAAGCAGGTCGACTTTGGGGCGCTCTCCCCGGTAGACCAGAACCTGAAGAATCCGCGGAATCAGCAGTGGGACGCCAGCGTGGAATATCAGGTCACGCCGGACACGGTCCTCAAGGCCACCTACGTTGGCACGCATAGCGATCACCTGCAAGTGAGTGTGCCTATTAACCTGGTGGCGCCGCAGAACAGGCCGGCTCCGGCAACCAGCCTGGCGGACCAAAACGCACGACAAGTGGAATTTGCCGCCGCGTTCAGCAATGAAGTCGGCGGAGCGTTAGGGCCAGCAAACAACCTGATCGATCCCCGCTTTGACAACATCATTCAAGTCCAAAGCACCGGCACCTCAAGTTACAACGCTTTGCAACTGGAGGCCATCCGCCGATTCAAGAATGGGTTGACCTTCAATGCGAATTACACGTGGGCGCATAGCCTGGACGATGTGTCCGACGCGCTCAATGTCCTGGTGAATGACAGCGCCAACCTGCTGGACGCGGCCAAGCCGCTGTCCTTCCAACGCTCCAATTCGCAGTTCGACATCCGCAACCGCTTCGTGCTGTCTTACAACTACGAAATTCCGCTCGCCAAGGGCTTCCACGGCTGGAAGAAGTACGTGCTGGATGGCTGGAGCCAGAGCGGAATTTTCAGCGCGCAATCGGGCCTCCCGGCCACCGTCTACGCCACGCCGGTCCTGGTCTGCGCAGTGACGCCGGACCCAACTACGGGCTGCCCCCAGGGCAACAGCGTGGGGATTACGGACACTTTGCTGAATGGCACGGCGAATCCGGCCAACGGCGTGGTGAGCACTCCCCTCAATGGCAATGCTAGCCAGTTGCATCCGGTCCCGCAGGGCGCCGCGCAGACGGGCACCTTGCCGGTCAGCGAGCCATTGCTGGGACAGGACGGCACGAGTGGCCGCAACAACTTGCGCCTGGCAGGGCTGACAGACCTGGATCTGGCGTTTGGCAAGCGGTTCAAGATTACGGAGAACAAGGCGTTCCAGCTTCGCTGGGAGATGTTCAACGCTTTGAACCACCCGAATTTCGCGGGCTACGTCAACCAGTTCGCGTCACCGAATTTCAATACGTATAGCACCACCGCGACCAACATGCGGCAAATGCAGCTCAGCGCCAGATTCAACTTCTGAGCGATCCCGCTTTCAAACAACACAAACAATCACGAGGGGAGCGAGAGGCTCCCCTTTTTTTCCCTTGCGGATCTCTTGACTTAGCGGAATGGATCCCAGCCGCCGGGTATGAGTTGCCTTGCGCGGCCGTTCTCTTCCAGCACCAGCAACTCTCGCTTTCGGGTGATTTTTCCAATGGGGGTGAGACGCACACTTCGAAAGGACTTCGGCAGGAGGTTTGCTTTGCGCGGAGGCACGGTGAACACCAGCTCATAGTCATCCCCACCGTGCAACGCGAGTTGCAGGGGATCGCGGCCGTGCTTGAGAGCGAGATCAGGGGTTTGCACCCGCGGAATCTTTACCTTTTCCAGTCGCGCACCGACGGCACTCGCAGCGCACAGCCGAGGCAGATCGCTCGATAGTCCATCAGAGAGGTCCATCATCGCGGTCGCCAAGTTCGTCTTGACCAACCATTGGCCTAGCGCGAGGCGCGGCTCCGGATAAAGGTGCTTTCTTGTCAGCGTGTTCTTCTTGCTGGCCGCTCCTTCGCTTTGTCGCATGATCCACAGACCCAATTCCGCTTCCCCCAGCCGCCCACTTACATAAAGGATGTCGTCCGCTCGCGCTCCCGCTCGCAGCATGGCGCTCCCGGCTCGCACTTCGCCCACGACCGTCACATTTATGAGAATCTCGTTTCGCCGTGTCGTGTCTCCGCCTGCCAGCGGGCACTGAAACTTGCGAGAAGCGCGACGCAGCCCCCCAAGGAACAGATCCAGCCACCGGCCGGTGTGCGTTTCCGGCAGGCCCAGACTCAGGAGGAAACAGCGAGGCGCGCCTCCCATCGCTGCTACATCGCTGACCGCTCTGGCGAGGCTCTTCCAACCCACGGCATCCGGCGGATGCTTCTCGCGCAAGAAGTGCGTGCCCTCCAGGAACCAGTCGCAGGTTAGAATGATCTCGTGCCCCGGCTTCGGCCGGAAGAGCGCGGCGTCATCGCCCATTCCCAGAGTGATGGAACGCCCAGCTCTTTGGCCCCGCGAAGATCGGGAACTGCCGGCAATCTTCTTCAGGATAGAATTTTCATTCTGGCGTTTCCGTGGCATGTGGTTCTCTAGAGGACTCCCGTCTAATTGCGGGCGATAGTATAGCTCCTGAGCCTACCCCGGGCTTGCAACTCATCAATTTCGAAATTGGGATTTGCGCACTTGCCAAGCGTCCCCCTGTACCTTCGGACAGGGGACAGGTTTGCACAGCCTGACCCTGAAAGCACGAAATACAGGGTTGACGTTCCACTCTACAGAATTTAGTATGTCGGAGGTCGCGGACCAAGGCTCACGGTTCAGATTTTGGTTCAAATTCAGGTTCCAGCGGACACCGGGGTAATTTGCCCGCAAGAGTCAATGTTAAAGGCCTGTGGAGGCCGTAAATTCATGAGGGGTAAGAGCTACACATTTTTTATCGCGTCGTCTCCGGGTAAGCTCCGGAAGGTAATCGTACCCGCCTATGTGCTGCACGGTATCGCCGTGCTGGCGCTCATCGGCGCGATCAGCGTAACGGCGGCGGTGGGCTCCTATTCGCGAATGCTCTGGAAAGTCGGCAACTACAACGCTCTTCGCCACGATCAGGAAACCCTCAAGAAGCAATATAAGCAGCTCCAGAGCACCGTCAACGACACCAACCAGCGCCTCGATTCACTCCAGTCCTTAGCGACGGAAGTGGCCATGACCTACGGGGTGCTCCGTTACCATCCGGCGGCTTTCGATCAGAGCGACAACCCCGTGGATGCTCAGGATGCTTTCGACCGTTCCATCGAGCAGTACACTTTCTTGAAGCGCAATGCCGCGGTGATCGCCATCTCCAGCAGCGGGCTCCATTTGCTCTCTCCCATGAGTTTTGCCGACTCCTCGTACACGCCGTCGATCTGGCCGGTGATGGGTCACATTACCGATAGCTTCGGTGAGCGCTTGGACCCCTTCAGCGGCGAAGGCGCATTCCACACCGGAGTGGATGTGGCTTCTGATTATGGCGCTCCTGTTCACGCCACTGCGGATGGAATCATCACCATCGCAGGGAACCATGCCGGCTACGGTCGCCTGGTGGTTGTCGATCATGGATTCGGAATCACCACCTGGTACGCGCACCTTTCCGCGTTCTCGGCGGTCTCGGGCGCACGCGTCAAGCGCGGCGAAGTGGTTGGCTACACGGGCATAAGCGGCCGCTCGACCGGTCCGCACGTCCACTACGAAGTCCGGATGAACAACTTTCCCATCAATCCGTGGCGCTACATGAAGTCCACTCCTGCCGCGGGGGACTGATTCCCAATCGAGAAACCGTGCATTTCCTGGTGGCGGGCCTTGGCCTCTCTGTTTTTTTTATTGGCGACGGTTCCTCAGGGAGAGTCAGGGCCCGATTTTCCCCAGCTGCTATTTTTAGATGCGGCCTTTCCTGGGCGCCCGCGCCTTTCCTGGGAGTGGTGGTTTGCTTGGTGCCGAGTCCGGCATGACTGGCGGCGCCCTGCGAGCCGCCTCCAGAAATTCTGGCGTGATCTCGAATACCAGCCGGACTGACTTGGTATCCCCGCGCTTAATTTTGGAGACATCCGCGCTCTTCAAGATTTCCAGGTACGCCTCACGTGCCGCCGGATCCAATTGCTGCCTGGTCTTGGCATCATTCAGTCCCAACTGCGCCAGTATAACGACGCCATTCATCAAGTCCACGAATTGCCGCGCCGTGGCCTCCGCCGTGCATTCTCCCTCGGCGACCACGCGCAGCCGATCGTTCTCCGGTTTTCCTGCCAGGGTGATCCACTGCAATTGATCGATCAAAGTGGAAAGTTGCGGAGAGCGCAGACCGCTGGGGGCCTGAGCGGTCAACGCGGCGCCGACCGCGGCGTCTTGCCGGATCACGGCAAATACCGGCGAGCCCGCTAGACGTTCGAATCGCGCGCGCCAGTCCGCAGTGTCCTCAGCCCGTTTTTTCGCGTCGAGAAAAAAGGCGAAATTTGAATCGCCGGTCACCGCGATTCGATCGTTCCTCAAAAACGTAAGAGAAATCTTCTTTGCGGTTCCGTTAACCGGAACGGAAAAAATCTCGCGTCCACCGGTTTTTGCGGCCGAGCCGTCTTTCAATGCATAGGCGGAAATTTTTTGCCGATCGAATTTTCCATCCAGAATGGCAAACAGGGTAGAGTCTTGTCCGCGCTTCTCCACCGCAATCGTTATGCGCTCGAGGTCCCGCTCGAAATCGAATCCGGTTTCTTTGAGGAACTGCGCGTAATCCGCGTCCGCCTGCGGTTTCGGCGCCCACGCATAAAGTTTCGCGATGAAACGTGCTTGCCGGAGTTCACCGAAATCCGCGAAAAGAATTGCGATCGCATCCGTGGGCATCAGCGCCAGCGCCTCTTCGCGCGCAGAACCAGCCCGTGCGCTCCATTTCCGATATCCGAAAACTACGGCCGCGCCCAAGACGACGACGATGGCCGCCAGCCCGATCCAGGTCCGTTTCTTCATGGCCTCCGCACCATTGGCACCAGTAGTCCAGTATTTGTGATTGTCCCATCGGAAGGGGGCTTCTCGACATCAAAATCCGCTACCGAGATACGCTTCGAACGGTGCTATTTCCGGGTGTTAAGTTGGGCTGCTCCGGCCAGGTGGATTCCATGCTAAAGTATAGATGACAGACAGGATAACGGATGTCCAGGTAATCAAAGGGCAAGCGATTTTCCACAGAGCTGGCCATCCACGTGCTTGATATTTGGTTCTTACCCGGTTTGAGCGGCGCTGGCGTAGCTCAGCTGGTAGAGCATCTGATTTGTAATCAGAGGGTCGGGGGTTCAATTCCCTCCGCCAGCTCCACCGGGAATTTTGCAGGGGAGCGAGGGCGGAGCGAATCCTGTATGGAAAAACGAACGGGCTGGTGTCTCTTGACACGAGTCCTTTTTGTGTTTTTGCGCAGGCTGCCCGCAAGTTGTTGAGCGACAAGTTCGGGACTCGTAGTTCGCGTCCCAAATGGTTTTCACGGGACGGGTGGGTGAGTGGCTAAAACCAGCAGACTGTAAATCTGCCGCTCCTTGCGGGCTACGAAGGTTCGAATCCTTCCCCGTCCACCAG
>WNFJ01213699.1_pt4 | contig 12472 bp, 13 predicted proteins | sample 5400461 | NCBI WGS metagenome assembly WNFJ01 (sample SAMN13153349, study PRJNA577476) | soil metagenome | isolation source: 115 cm saprolite on Douglas fir-dominated hillslope | place: USA:California | collected 2013-09-17 | reverse complement strand
CTCAGGTCCCTCGCGGTCCGTTGTAGCGGCTCATGGCCACCACCGTCCCTTCCCGGACCAGGCACTCCACGGCTTCCGCCGCGTAACCGACCATCTCCTGGACCACCAGCACGTCCTCCGCCGGGAAGTCGGAGAGCACGAACGCGGCGAGATCCTCGGGCGGCTCGCCCTTCAGGATGCCCAACCGCACGCGGGGGAAGTCCTCCGTGTCCAGGGCCTCGATGATCGATCGCAGGCCGTTGTGGCCCCCGTGGCTTCCGCGCTGCCGGATCCGGAGCACGCCCAGCTCGAGGGCGACGTCGTCCAGGACGACCACGAGCTCGCTCGGCTCCGCGCCCCGGGCGGCGAGCAGGCTGGCCACCGGCCCCCCGCTGCGGTTCATGAAGGAAAGCGGCTTGACGAGGAGGGCTTCCGCGCCGCCCACCGAGGCCTCGACCACCCAGGCCCCGTGCTCCTCCCGGCCGCGGTCGGCACCGCCCCGGGACGCCAGCGCGTCCACCACCATGAAGCCGAGGTTGTGGCGCGTGCGCCGGTAGCGGTCGCCGGGGTTGCCCAGGCCGACCACGAGCCGCATCGGGCCGAAGGATCCTCGCTCCGCGCCCGGCGCCCCTATTTCCTGTCCTTCTCCTTCCGCTCGGGCCGTTCGGGCCGTTCGGGTCTCTCGGGCTTCTCCGCCTTCTCGGCCTTCTCCTCGACGGCCTCGCCTTCGGCGGTCTTGCCCTTCTTGATGACCTCGGGCTCCGCGGCAACACCCTCCGCGACCGCGGCCTCGGCCACCGGAGCCGCGACCTCCTCCGCCCGCGGCACCACCACGTGGACCACCACCACCTCGGGATCGGTCAGGACCTTGACCTTGGGGGGGACGGCAAGATCCGAGACCCTTAGGTGCTTTCCCAGCTCGAGGTTGGACACGTCGACCACGATCTTCTCGGGAATCTCCGTGGGAAGGCACTCCACCTCGAGCTCGCGGGTCACGAAGTCGAGCACGCCCCCCTGGACCTTAACCCCGACGGGCACCCCGGTGACCTCGACGTGGATCTTCACCTCGATGGTCCTGTCGAGGGCCACTTCGTAGAAGTCCGCGTGCAGGAGCTGGCCCTGGACGGGCTCCCGCTGGCACTCCTTCAGGATGACCTTGCGCTTGCTGCCGCCGAGGTCGAGGTCGAAGAGGGTGTTCTCGCCGGAGGCGCTCCTCAGGATGGAGACAATCTCCTTAGGGGACACCGCCACCGGGATGGTCTCCTTCTTCGCCCCGTAGAGGACGCCGGGGATGAGGCCCTGGCCACGCAGGCGCCGGTTGGCGTTCTTTCCGCTTTCGGTCCGGCTCTGGGCCGCGACCACGAAGTCAGGCATTTTTCGCTCCGTAGGCAAATGATTGCATCAGACGAACAGGCTCGTGACCGAGGTCTCCTCGTGGATGTTGCGGATGGCCTTGGCCATGAGGTCCGCGATGGAGAGCACCACGATCTTGTCGATCCGCTTCTCGGGCGCGAGGGGGATGGAGTCGGTCACGATGAGCTTGGAGACCGGGCTCTTGGCGATCCGCTCGATCGCGTTCCCCGAGAGCACGGCGTGGGAGCTGGAGGCCAGGACCTCCCGCGCCCCCGCTCCCTTGATGGCCTCGGCGACCTTGGTGAGGGTCCCCGCGGTGTCCACGATGTCGTCCACGATGAGGGCGGTGCGTCCCTCCACTTCGCCGATCACGTGGTGGACCTCGGCCACGTTCGGCTGGTCGCGGCGCTTGTCGACGATGGCGAGGGTGGCCTCCAGGCGTTTGGCGTAGGCGCGCGCGCGCTCCACCCCCCCCGCGTCGGGGGAGACCACCGTGAGGTCGGGGAGCTCGAGGCTCCACACGTAGTCCATGATGACGGGGGCCGCGAACAGGTGGTCCACCGGGACGTCGAAGAAGCCCTGGATCTGCGAGGCGTGGAGGTCCATGGTGAGGATGCGGTCGCTCCCCGCGGCGGAGAGCAGGTCCGCCACCAGCTTGGCCGAGATGGGGACGCGCGGCTTGTCCTTGCGGTCCTGGCGCGCGTACCCGTAGTACGGGAGCACCGCGGTGAGCCGCGAGGCGCTCGATCGCTTGAACGCGTCGAGCATGAGGAGCATCTCCATCACGGCTTCGTTCACCGGGGGAGCGGTGGGCTGCACCACGAAGACGTCGGCCCCCCGCACGTTGTCCTGGATCTGGAACCAGACCTCGCCGTCGCTGAAGCGGTCCAGGTGGGCGCGCCCCAGGGGCACCCCCAGGCAGCGCGCGATCGCCTCCCCCAGTGCGCGGTGTGCGCTCCCGGTGAAGATCTTCAGCTCGCGCTCTCGGCTCATGTCCTCTCGGCTGATCCGGGTCCGGGCCGTCTCCTTCGTCACGCGCGCCTCGGGAGGCCCAGGCCCTTCCGGGCTGGGTTGGCTGGGGCGGAAGGATTCGAACCTTCGAATACGGGGTCCAAAGCCCCGCGCCTTACCACTTGGCCACGCCCCAACGGGATCTCGGCGCCTCCCTAGCCTTGAGAGGCGTCCTTCGCGTCGGGGGGGGCGCCTTCCGCCGGCGAGCCGGAGGAGGCGGGCGCCGTGGGAGCCGCTCCCGACGACCCGACCTGCTGCTTATACACCCCCAGCACCTTCTCTTCGAGGTACTGCCGCATCTGGTTGTTGAGCGGATGGGCGATGTCCTTGAACGTGCCGTCCTTCCGCTTCTTGCTCGGCATGGACACGAACAAGCCCTTGGGACCGTGAATGATCTTGATGTCGGTCACGACGAAGCACTGATCGAACACGATCGATACGAACGCCTTGAGCTTCTCGTCGTCCACCGGGATGACCTTGACGTCGGTGATCTCCATGATGTGCGCTCCTCTCGCCCCACGCTGCGACCCGTCTAGCGCCCCAACGAATGGGACCATGCCCTGCGGTATTGATCCAGGGAGAGCGTCCGCGCCCCGATGGCCATGAAGCCCGCGGCCACGAGGGCACTCCGGCCCCGTCGCGCCCCCCCCGCCTCGGAGAACAGGCCGAAATACGTCGATCCGCTCCCGCTCAGCGCAACCAGCCCCGCACCCGCCTGAACCAGCACACCCCGGATGCGCTCCGCCCGTTCCTTGAGGGCCGGAGCCTCGTCCAGGGCCGCCTGCTCGAGATCGTTGGTCAGGAGACGCAGGTCCTGCTTCCCCTCCAAGTCTCTCGATACAAAGTAGAAGATGCTATTACTGTTTCCCCGGGGTGTCAAACTTTGGTCCAGACGGCGGAAGACCGCCTCCGTCGAGACGGGCAGCCCCGCGTCCACCAGCACCACGTGCGCCTGGAGCTGCCGCCTCAGCGGATAGACCTCGTCTCCCCGGGCCAGGCCCAGGACGGTCCCGCCGACCAGGAAGTACGGGACGTCGGCTCCCAGCTTGCGGGCCAGTCCGTGCAGGCCCTCCGGGCCCAAGCCCAGGCGCCAGAGCGCGTCGAGCCCTCGCAGGACGGCCGCGGCATTGCTGCTACCGCCCCCGAGGCCGCCGCCCACCGGGATGCGCTTCCGGATCTCGATGTGTACACCCGCCTCCACGCGTCCGAATCTCCGGAGGGCCTCGGCTGCGCGTACCGCCAGGTTGGACTCGTCCCGGGGTACGAGCGGGTGGGGGCAGGAGACGGTGACGCCGGCCCCGTTCGGTCGCGGTCGGAGAACGATCTCGTCCGCGAGGTCGATGGTCTGGAAGAGCGTCCGCAGCTCGTGGTAGCCGTCATCACGGGTTCCCAGCACCTCGAGCCCCAGGTTGATCTTGGCGAAGCTCTGGAGGCGCAGGGACCGGCGCGAGGCCGCGCGCCTCATGAGCCGCCCCACAGACGTCGGGCCTCTGCCGCGTCCACCTCGCGGAACGCCTCGTGAGGCGGGGGGGCGAAGGCCTCGTCCGGCAGGGGCAGGTCGGCCTCCGCCTCGTCCACCGTGGCGCGCAGGCGGCTGCCGTCCGGGAGCACGGCCCGGATTTCCCGCGGCAGGGTCGCACCCCACCGCGCCTGGTAGGAGCGGAGGCGCGGCGAGGGAACGCCGACCAGGAGGTCGATCAACTCCCCGGGAGCGAGGGCGACGCCGAGCAGCGCCTCCAGGTCTGCCGCGTCGGCCCGGCCCCGGAAGATCGCGCGGTCCGCCGGGAAGACGGCCGCGAGGACGCCGTCCTTCGTCACCGCGACCAGCCGCGGGCCGGCCGGCCCCGGGATCTCGATCCGCAGGGCGTCGGGTCGCCGGAAACCGAGGAGCACACGCGTCCGGCCGCGGAACTCCGGGCCCTTGAGGGCGACGCGCAGGGAGGCGCTGTAGGTGGCCGCGGCCCTCGCCCGCTCGGCCACCCTCGCGGGCGGGGGCAAGGGGGTGCTCGCACAGCCGGCGACCAGGGATGCGCCCAGCCACGGCGCCCATCGCGGGCTTCGGCCCGCGCTACGGGGTCTGCTGTGCGCGCAGGCCCGACTGGGCGTCACGGATCTTGCGCTCCACACGGGCCCGGTCGAGCTCACCCTCGTCGTCCTCGCCCCGGAGCGCCTTCTGCCAAGACTCGAGCGCTTCCGCCGTCCGCCCGCGGCCTTGCAGAATGTCGCCCAGGTGGTCAAGGATCACTGCGTTCTTGTCTTGCCGGCCGAGGGCCTTGCGCACCGACTCTTCTGCCGCGTCCAGCCGGCCCAGCCGGAAAAGGGCCCAGCCCAGGCTGTCGAGGTAGGCCGAGTTGTTGGGCTCGAGGGCCAGGGCGCGCTGGATCATCTCGAGCGCCTCCTCAACCTTCACGTTGCGGTCGGCGTTCATGTAGCCGACGTAGTTGAGGACGGGAGCCGAGTTGGGCTCGACCTTGAGCGCCTCCCGGAACACCTGGTCGGCCTCGTCGTGCCGCTGCTGGCGCTCGAGCACCGCCCCGAGCTGGAAGAGCGTCCCCAGGTTTTTCGGCTCCAGCTCTCTCGCCTCGCGCAGCGCCGTTTCCGCCTCCGGGAACCGCCGGGCGCGCCGGTAGAAGTCGGCCACCTGACCTAGGACCTTGATGTCCTTGGGCGAGCCCTGGCGGAGCTTCTCGACGAGAGCGGTGGCCGCCTTGATGTCGCCCTTCTCGCGCAGGACCGTGGCTTCGAGGCCGGTGAGGTCGGGGTCGTCGGGGAAGCGGGAGCGGGCACTGCGCACCTCGCTCAGGGCCTGGTCCAGCTGCTTCGCCAGGAAGAGTGCCTCCGCGTGGTAGCCGAGAAGGGCCGCATCGGGATCGCCCCCCACGCGCTTGGCCCGCCCGAACGCGCTCGCCGCTTCCGTGAACTTGCCCTGCTGCTGGTAGGCGAAGCCGAGGTGGATCAGGAACACCCGGTCGCGGCTCGCCGCGTCGGCCACGTCCTCGCCCGAGCGGCTGCGGGCCAGGATGATCTCGAGCTGGGAGGCCGCGGCCGCGAAGTCGCGCCGGCCCTCCGCGATCTGGACCTTGAGGTAGGCGCCCTGCAAATATGCGGCCTGCCGCTCGCCGGGATCCTGGCCGTAGCCGCTCGCCGCTTCCTCGAGGATCGCGTTGGCCGCTTCCTCCGCCGCGTCGAACTCGCGAAGGTCGCGCAATGCCTGGCCCTTCAGGTTGAGGGCGAAGCGGTTGCGCGCATCGGAGGCGAGGACCTTCTGTGCCTCGGCGAGCGCCTCCTTGTACTTCCGGGCCCGGTAGAAGGTCTCCGTGAGCCCCAGGCGCACCCTCAGGTTGGCCGGCTCGATCTCGAGCGCCTTTCGGTAGTGGAGCACGGCCTGGTCGGTCTGCTCGGCCTGGGCGTAGATGTCGCCCAGGGTCTGGTAGACGCGGGCCGAGCCCGGCTGCAGCTCGAGCGCATCCTTGAGCGCGGCCGCCGCCTTCTCGGGCTGCCCCGCGGCCAGCAGGTGGGTGCCCTCCTGTATGTGGGCTTCGAAGCTGCCGGGGTCCAGGCCGACGTAGAGCTGCCAGATCCGGGCGGCCTCCTTGTGGTCCTGGAGCTGCTGTCCGTAGAGGCTGGCCAGGGAGACCAGACTGTCGCGGTCCGTCGGCTGGAGCCGGACGACCTCTTCGAGCTCGGCCGCCGCCTTGCGCAGCGCTCCCTCTCCGCCCGCACCCGCGGCCTGGAGCTGGTAGAGCTGGGCCAGGGCGAGGTGCGCGTCGGAGTTGTCCTGGTCGAGCCGGACGGCCTCCCGGGCCTCGCCGAGCGCTTCGTCGATCTTCCCGGCCTCGCGCAGCAGGCGCGCGGTTTCGACACGGATCGCCGCCGAGCCCGGGTCGAGCTTCTGCGCCTTTCTGTATTCCTCGAGCGCGGTCTGCGTCTCTCCCGAGAACCGCGCCTGCAACCCGAGGCTGAAGTGATAGTAGGCCTCCGAGCGATCGCGCAGCTCGGGGACGGGACGGAGCGGTGGGGCGGGCACCGACTGCGCCGCCGCCAGCAGGATGAAGACGAGGCTCGTCATGAAGCTCCCGGAAGACCCCCTCCAGTCGATTCTCACACGCCGCTCAAGAGGGAGTCAAAGAACGGCGCCCGGCGAGCCAGGAGATCGCGACCGCGAGCAGGGTCAAGGCGGAGCCGCCGAGTCCGAGCAAGACCGCGGGCGGCCGGTACGCGAGCTCGATCACGTGCCGCCCGGCCGGCACCGCGACCGCCCGGAAGACCGCGTTGGCGAGGAGGACCGGGCTCTCCCGGCCGTCGACGGTGGCTCGCCAGCCCGGGTCGTAGCTTTCCACCAGGACCAGGAAGCCCGCTTCGTTCAGCTCCGCCTGCAGTCGAACTCGGTCGGGCCGCGCCTCCTCGATCCGGCTCGTGCCCGCGAAGGACGGGGAGGCAGGGACCGGGGGGCCCTGGGCGATCACGATCTCCCGGGCGGGATCGAAGGTCGGATCGATGAGGGCGGAGAGCGCGTCCACGCCCGTGGCCACCCGGGCTCCCCCGACGGCGTAGGTGAGGGGCCGCGTCCCCGGCACGCGGTACACGCGCAGCGGGTCCGCAAAGAGGCCGGGGATCACGCGAACCGGCTCCAGGTCCGCGAGACCGAAGGTGTGCATGGCCAGAACGTGGGTGACCGCGCCGATCTGCAGCAGGCGCAGGTGGGCCGGCGTCTCTTCCATCTCGCGGAGCAGGATCGTGAGCTGGCCCAACGCCGCCGGGTAGAGCCCACGATAGTCCACCTCGAAGCTCTGCCGGATACGCCAGCGGCCCGCGGTCTGCGGGGCCAGGCTCGACTGAAGCCCGAGCGCGCCAGCCGCCCAGGCGTTCCAGCCCTGGGGGAGGCGTTCGAGGGCGTGGGCATACTCGCGGCCGAGGTAACGCATGCTCCGGCCGGCGACCGCGTAGTCGTAGGAGTAGACGCGGGCCTGGCCGGGGTCGCCGAGCGCGTCGAGCACCTCCGGCCGATACGTATACAGGGCGCGGGGCGCCACCGGGTTCGGGCGGGGATGGGCGAACGCGAGGTCGGCCAGGACGAGGGCCCCGAGCCCGAGGGCGAGCCCCGGCCCGCCCACGCGCCCACGGAGCAGGGCCAGCCCCGCCACCAGGGCGGCGAGCAGGGCCGCGGTCGCCAGCTTGCGGGTCACGGGCGCGACCACCAGCGGGGCCACCGGCGCTCCCGGCGGCAGAGCGAGGAAGCGATCGACCCAGACCTCGGGCTCGAGGCGGGTCCACAGGGCAAGCCCTCCCCCGACGAGGACCACGACCAGGGCGGAGCCGACCACGAGCCGCCTCCAGGACCGCGGGTCCCCGAGGCCGCGACCGCGCCAGGCCTCGAAACCGAGGCCGGCGAGGAGCGCCCAGGCGAAGGCCACCAGCACCATGGCCTTGACCGGATAGCGCAGTATGCGAAGGGGACGCAGAATGAAGACGGCGGCATCGAAGAACGGAGCGTGACGCCCCAGGGCCAGGAGGAGCCCGACGCCGCCCAGCAGCAGGAGGAAGCGCCGGGCCGGGTGCGCCGGCCCGGCGGCCGCCCCCGTCACGAGGCCCAGGGCCGGCAGGCCGAGGTAGAGCGAGGCCAGGAACGGATCGCGCGAATCGAAGAGGAGCGCCCGCCACTCAGGCTTCAGGGGCAACGCGCCCCACAGGCCGGGGACGAGCGTCTCCAGCATCATCAGGGGGTGGACCGACCAGAACGTGCGCATCTCGTCCGGAAAGCTGGCCCGGCCCGAGCGCGCGAGGGTGTCCAGGGCGGGCCACCACAGCGCGGCCGAGAGGCCGGCCGCCACCAGAAGGGCGAGGCTGCCCGTGGATAGCAGCTCGCGCACGAGAGGCCCGTCCGCCCGCCCGCCGAACCGCGTCATCAGCACGTAGCCACCCAGGGCCAGGATCGTGAGCGCGCACATGTCCGCGGAGCCCGCCAGGATCTGCCCCGCCAGGGTCAGCCCCAAGATGAGCGCCTCCCGGGGACGCCGTCGCTCGAAGGCGCGGTCCGCGGCCAGGAACACGGCGGGGATCCAGCAGCCGGAGGCGAAGTGGTGCCACAGGTCCACGAGGGACAGGAATGGTCCGCAGAGGACCCACACCAAGGCGGCGAGAGCGGCGCCCTCCGGCGCGAGCTTCCACGCGCGGGCCAGGGCGTAGAGGGCGAGGCCGGAGAGCAGCACGTGGGTGAAGGCGAAGAGCGTGTAGTACGTCCAGGGGCGGAGGATCAGGTTGAGCCAGGTCGGGGGGTAGAGCACCTGCGCGCCGGAATCGGCGAGGAGTGGTTGACCGAAGGCGGGGCTTGGGTCCCAGAGCGGCCAGGAACCCGCGGCGATCGCGCGCACGAAGCCCTCGATCTGGGGGTGCCACACCAGGTGGATGTCGCGCTTGAAGAAGACACCGCCGCCGAAGAGGGCCTCCCGGAAGAGCCAGACCACGAGGGCCGCGAGTGCGAGGACGGCCCAACCGTCGGCGCGGGCGACGGCCGAGAGACGCGCGATCAGCGGCTTCGGGGCTTCGGTCACTCTCGGGGCGGGGATTCTCACACGCGTGCGCGGGCGCGTCAAAAGAAGGGCCCGCGCGCGCATCGGGTCGCGTACGGGCGCGTCTTGTCGTCCTCGAGGATCCAGGTCTTCACGCGCTTGACCTCGCTCGGGCTGCCTTCGGCCGATCGCAGACCGTCGAAGGGGCGGCGCTCGTTCCCCGCCCCGAAGGCCCGGGAGGGGAGCGTCTCGTAGACCTCGCCCTGTGGGGAGCGCCACTGCGAGAAGCCCACCGCCACATGCCTTTCCGGGGCGCCACGTCGTCGTCGAAGATGAGCTCGGCCTCGCGCACGAGGCGGTCGGGGGGGGTTCCCCTTCGTCACGAACCGCACGCGCATCTCTTGTTCCCGTCGGGCTCGCCGGCGGGAGAGTGGACCCACAGGTTGGGGGCGGTAACGTTCTGCCCGTGGGTCATCGCGTGTGCGGCGCAGGGACGAAGCCGGAAGGGGGCGGAGGCAGGCGGGGTCCGCCGGCGCTACCGGCCCGGCCGGCCCTTGCGCTAGACTCGCGGTCATGGCGATCCATCCGGACCTGCTCGAGCTCCTGGCCTGCCCGGTCTGCAAGGTCCCGATCGAGGTGGTGAAGGAGGGGGCGGGGCTGCGCTGCCCGCAGTGCAAGCGCGTCTACCCCGTGAGGGACGACATCCCAATCATGCTTCCCGAAGAGGCCACCGTCGAGGAGTAGGCCCGCTCCCTTGACCCTGGAGCGCAAGCAGCTCGCCATCCTGGCCGCCCTGGGGGCGGTGGTGTGCATCTCCATCTTCGCCACCCAGATCCTGCTGGACCTGGGGCTCCTGGTCTTCCTGGTCCGGCTCGTTTCGCGGCGCGTCCACTTCCCGCGCACGCCCCTGGACGGCCCCATCCTCGCGTTCTGTCTCTGGACCCTCCTCTCGGCATCCTTCTCGGCGAACCCCGCCCTATCCCACGAGTACGCGCGGAAGCTCTACCTCTTCCTCCTCTTCTATCTGGCCATCGACACCCTGGCCTCCGAGGCCGCGCGGGAGCGCGTGCTCACCGCGGCCCTCCTCGGCGGGCTCGCCCTGGTGAGCCTCACGATCCTCCAGTACTTCCTCTTGGGTTTCGACACCCTGAGCCTGCGCCCGCGGGGCCTCATGGGCCACTACATGTCCGCCTCGGGGCTCACCATGGGGGTGGTCGTCCTGGCCGCGGCGCGCCTGGCCCTCGCGCGGGAGTGGCCCCGGCTCCATCCGAAGGACGGCCGTTTGCTGGCCGGTCTGGTGGTGGCGGTGGCCCTGCTCTCCGCCACCAAGGCGGCCGGGATCCCGTCGCTCTTCGTCTCGCCGCTCATGCGCCATGGCATCGGCCCGGAGACCTTCTTCGTCCTGGGCCTGGCCCTGACCGGAGGCGCCCTGGCGGTCTCCCGGGGGCGGTGGCCCGAGCCCTCGACCGCGACCCTGCTCGCGATCCTGGCCTTGCCCCTGGGCTGCCTGGCTCTCATCTTGTCGCAGACCCGCAACGCCTGGCTGGGGGCGGTGGCCGGCCTCGCGACGGTGGCGGTGGTGCGCGCCCCGCGGACCTTGTGGCTGCTGGCCGCGGCGGTGGCGGGGGTGCTCGCGGTCCGGCCGGCGACGGTCATGAACCGCCTGACCATCGAGGACGACAGCAGCCGCGACCGCTACTACATGTGGCAAGCCGGGATCGACATGATCGAGGACAAGCCCGTTTTCGGGCAGGGGCCGGGCATGATCCTCACCGTCTACCCGAGCTACCGCTGGCCCGAGGCCCCGAACCCGCGGGCGCCCCACCTGCACGACAACGCGTTGCAGATCGCGGCCGAGCGCGGCCTGCCCTGCCTCGTCTTCTGGCTCTGGTGGATGGCGGCGGCGATGGGCGACGCCTGGCGCGAGGCCCGCCGGGGCGCGGCGGCGGGGGCGCCCCTCTCGGCCTCCGCGGTGTGCGAGCACGCCTGGCCGGCCCTGGCAGCGCTGGGGGTCCTGGTCGCGGTCCTCTTCGCGGGGCTGTTCGAATACAATTCCGGCGACTCCGAAGTACTCATGTTCGTCCTCCTGACCGCGTCCTTCCCCTACGCCCTGCGCCGGCAGCGCGCGCTCCTCGCGGGCGCCCTCGCATGAGGCCGGCCCGCGCGCGGGCCCTCCTGAAGGCAATGAGGGCACGACGGGTGCTCGTCCTCGGGGACGTGATGCTCGACGAGTTCGTCTGGGGCAAGGTCGCCCGCATCTCTCCGGAAGCGCCGGTCCCGGTGGTGGAGGTCGAGAACCAGAGCTTCCACCTGGGGGGGGCGGGCAACGTGGCCGCGAACGTGCGCTCGCTGGGGGGCGCGGCTGTCCTGGCGGGCGTGATCGGCGAGGACGCGGCCGGTGAGCGCGTCCGCTCGGCGCTGGCCGCGGCGGGGGTGGAGCCCATGCTCCTTGCCTCCCCCGACGGGCGCCCCACCACGGTGAAGACCCGCATCGTCGCCCATCACCAGCAGGTGGTGCGGGCAGACCGCGAACGCTCCGACGAGATCGCGCGCGACCTCGCGACCGCCCTGTGCGAGGGCGTCCGGCGCATCCTGCGCTCGTGCCACGCGGTGGTCGTCTCCGATTACCAGAAGGGGGTGGTGACGGCCGACCTGATGAGCCCTGGCCCGACGGCACCGCCTCCCCGTCCTCGTGGATCCGAAGGTGCGGCACTTTGCGCGCTACCGCCGCGTCAGCCTGGTGACTCCGAACCAGCTCGAGGCGGAGCAGGCCACTGACCAGACCATCCGCACGGCCGACGACCTCCTCGCCGCGGGCCGACGCCTCCTGTCCATGCTCGGCTGCCGGGCCGTGCTCATCACGCGCGGCGAGCATGGAATGAGCCTGTTCGAGCGTGGGCGGCGGGCGGTCCACATTCCCACCGCGGCCCGGGAGGTCTACGACGTGACGGGGGCCGGGGACACGGTGATCGCCACCCTGGCCCTCGCCTTGTCGGCGGGGGCGGGCTTCGCGGAGGCGGCGGTGCTGGCGAACCACGCGGCCGGGGTGGTGGTGGGCAAGCTCGGCACCGCCCAGGCCACGCCCGAGGAGCTGCTGGCCGCGGTCGAGGGGGCTTCGTGAGAGTCGCGGTGGTCGGCGCGGGGCCCGCGGGGGCACTCCTCTCCTACCACCTCGCGCGGGACGGGGCCGCGGTCACGGTCTTCGACGCTTCCCATCCGCGGGAGAAGCCCTGCGGGGGCGGCATCACCGGCAAAGCACTCGGCCTGCTGCCTCCCGCACCCCCGTCCGATCCCCTTCCCGCGCGGTGGGTGTCCTCCTGCCGGTTCGACTCGGGCGAGGGGGATCGCGTGGAGGTCGCCCTCCGCCGGCCGGTCGCGGTCTGCGCGCGGCGCGAGCTGGACGCGTGGCTGCTCCGCCAGGCCACGTCGGCCGGGGCGACTCACGTGGCCGAGCGCGTGACCTCGGTGGACGGCGCGGGCAGCCTGGTCACGACGTCCGGGCGAGCCGAGACCTTCGCGCTGATCGTCGGCGCCGACGGCGCGGGCAGCCTCGTCCGGCGGACCCTCCTGGGACCCACGCCTCCGGCCCGCCTCGTGATGGCGACCGGCTGGTTCGCCCG
>WNFJ01601016.1_pt1 | contig 12474 bp, 11 predicted proteins | sample 5400461 | NCBI WGS metagenome assembly WNFJ01 (sample SAMN13153349, study PRJNA577476) | soil metagenome | isolation source: 115 cm saprolite on Douglas fir-dominated hillslope | place: USA:California | collected 2013-09-17 | reverse complement strand
GCCCGCCTGCGCATTAACGATGGCCTCAGGATTAACAATGGCCTCATGGGCCGCTGGAACCAAAGCCGCATTCCGGGCATATTGATGCGGGGGACGGAGAGAGCGGCACTGCAGTCAAGGCCTGGAGGCCAGAGGTAAACATGCGTTCCTTCGTCGTTGCTTTTGCCGGTCTGATGCTGTTCGCCACCGGCGCCGCACAGGCCAACGTCTCCATCACCATTGACAAGAATGCGCAGCAGATGACCGTCGCGGTCGACGGCGTCGAGCGCTACCACTGGCCGGTCTCCACCGGCATTCCGTCTTACGAGACGCCAAACGGCAGCTTCCGCACCTTCCGGATGGAGGAAGACCACTACTCCAAGGAATTCGACGACGCGCCGATGCCGCACTCGATCTTCTTTACCAAGATCGGCCATGCCATTCACGGCACCGATTCCGAAAGCCGTCTCGGCACCCCGGCTTCGCACGGCTGCGTGCGGCTGTCGCGCGCCAACGCCACGACGCTGTATGCGCTGGTGGAAAAGGAAGGCGTGCTCAACACCACCGTGACGCTCACCGGCTCCTCCCAAATCGCGCTCGCGCGTAATCCGCGACCCCGGGCCAATACCGCCGTCGCACGCCGCGATCCGGCCCAGCAATACGTTCCGCAATATAACGCCGCCGGCGATCCCATCGTGTTGACCCCGCAGCAGGTGGCGCCCGGCCAGATCCCGTCGCAAGCGCAGGCTGACCCCGATTACATCTATCCGGCCGACGGCAGCTCCGACGTGGCGCGCTATCCGGCGCCGCGCGGCCGGCGGCTCTATGACACGCAGGGCTCCGACCAGCAACAATATTACGACCGCGGCTATGCACCCCAATACGCGCCGCGACCGTATTATCAGTCACGCGGGCTGTTCACCTATCAGGATTAGCGCGCGGACTTGCCGATCGAGCCTGCCGAGCGCGACTTGCGCGGGCTCGGCATTGCCCGCGTTAGCGACCGGACGCCCTTCAAGATTGTCCACGGCCGCGGTGCTTGGCTATTGATTCTTGGGCGGTGTGCCTGGAAGCACGGCTGCCACACCTTCCGGATTGATGTTGAAGGCCAGGAATGTCAGCGGCTCACTGCCCGGGTTGCCCCATTGATGCACGAGGGCGTACGGTTCATAGATCAGGGAACCCGGGGCTTTTTCCGCCGTGGTGCCGTCGACCGTGTTGGCGCCGGTGCCGGAGATTATATAGTACAGGGCCGCTCCAGACCGATGGTGTGGCGGGTTGTGTCAGATTGAGATCATAACCGCCTGGCTTCAGGTCGGGGATCGGTGCAGCTGTGCGATATAGCTCTTTCACCGCGGCAGGAGCCTGTTCGGCGGGCCGATCCAAGTCCACAGCGGGGGCAAGGAAGAAGTGGAGCAAGTTCGATGGTCCTCCACTGCCCGCCTTCAGCACAGACGTCTTCCCGCCAGCGATGAAGAGTCCATCTCCTGCGTTGAGCATTTTGGTCTCGCCATCGAGCGAGACCTCGGTCGATCCTGAAATCTGGTAGACGATGCCGTTGGCCGCAGAGACGCTGCTCTTCTCGCCCGACGGGAGCGTGACGCTCACGGCTTTGAAATAGAGTGGCACGTCCGTCACGGTCGACAGTTTGGTTGCAGCGATCACTGTTCGGGTAATTGCCGGCGGAGCTGGCGTGGTTTGTGCAACCGCGGAGGCGCCAAGTGCCATCGCGCCGAGTGAAAGTGACAGTGATAGTGTTCCAGTCGTCCTGAACCGCATGATGGCCTCCCGTTCAACAGATGGCCAAAACACCATACGCGCTTCTTCCGCCGCTTGTAATGGCAGGTGCTTCGAACTGCTGTCGGCCGGACGCCGGACGCACGTTTGGCCTACCAGTCGACCTGGAGGATTCGCCCACCTGAATGGTGGACATTTCGTCTACTCAACCACGCGGTACATCCGCGGCCGCGCGCGCACCGGATCGAGCAGCGACCAGTCGCCCTGTTCGACGACATGCCCCTTGGGAAAAGGCGCGCGCGGTTCCTGGCCGAGCGATCGCATCACCCGGTCGTCACGGTAGTAGCAAAGCAACACCACGCGAACCAATGCGGCAAGCGCTGCGCCGCCGGCTTCCCGAAAAGTGGCGGCCACCTCGGTGCGGGCCTCCGGTCCGAGGTCGGCAAAGGCGCCACCCGCAAGCGCGGCGAGATGCGCCAGCGCGCGGCATATATCGTCATGGTCGCGCTCGAGGCTCCCCAGGATGTCGTTGAATATCTTGTCGTCGTCAGCCCCCGGCACGCCATAGGCCGGACTTGGAGGAATGATCGTGCCGGCCAGCGCGCGCAGGTCGCGGACTTGTTCGGCGGTGAGGTGATTGTTTGGCATGTCGATCGCTCTCAGTCGAACAGGTTGGCGAGGCGCTGCTTGATGCTGTCGGCGATGTAGAGCGCCAACGCCTGGATGGTCGAGGTCGGGTTCACCCCGCCCGAGGTCACCCAGATGCTTCCATCGACGATGAAGAGGTTCTTCACGTCATGGCAGCGGCCCCATTCATTCACCACCGAACGCTCGGGGTCGGTGCCCATGCGCGCGGTGCCGAGAAGGTGCCAGCCGCCGTTCAGGATCGGACTCTCGACCGCAATATTGCCGGCGCCGGCGGCGGTCAGGATCTCCTTCGCGCGCGCTATGCCGTGGTCCATCATCTTCAGGCTGTTGGCGCTGATGGTATAGTCGAGCTTCGGCGCAGGAATGCCGCTACTGTCCTTCAACACGGGGTCGAGCGTCACCCGATTGTGCTCTTCGGGGAGGTCCTCGCAGATCGCCGAAAGACCGATGCGATGGTTCAGCAGTTTCCGATAGACGCGGTGATGGTCTTCGCCCCAGGGCAGCCGCCCCGCGTTGGTGCTGACGATGGCTTCCATGATCGCGCCGACGCCGCGGCCGAACTGAAAGGTATAGCCGCGCACGAAATCGCGCTGCGGGTCGGTCTCGTAGAATTCCTGACTCCAGAGACAAAGCGGCGGGCCGTGATTGCCGTCGAGCGGTTCATCGACGTACCCGTACGTCAGGGCGTAGGGATGAAACATCAGGTTCTTGCCGACCAGCCCGCTGGAATTGGCGATGCCATCAGGGAAGCGCGCCGATACCGAGTTCAGCATCAGCCGCGGCGTGCCGACACCGTTGCAGGCGAGAATGACGACTTCGGCAGGCTGAAACTGCTCTTGCCCCTTGGCGTCATAATAGACCACGCCGGAGGCCGTGCCGTGCTCGTCGGTAGTGATTTCGCGCACCCGGCACAGCGTGCGGAGTTCGACGCCGGCGCGGATGGCATGCGGCCAATAGGTAATGTCGGTACTGGCCTTGGCGCCTTGCGCGCAGCCCGGCGTGCAATGACCGAGGTTGATGCAGCGCGCCCGTCCCTCGTAATCGGTGGTGGCGATCGTTGAGTCGGACGGCCACCAATGCCAACCCAGTCGGTTCATCGCCTTGCCGAAGCGCGCGCCCGACTTGCCAAGAGGCAGCGGCGGCATCGGCGGCTGCTTCGGCGGATAGGCGGGATCGCCGACGAGACCCGAGACGCCCATCATGCGGTCGTTCTCGGCGAAGAATGGCTCCAGCGTCGCGTAGTCGATCGGCCAGTCGTCGGCGACGCCGTCGAGCGTGCGCACCTTGAAGTCCGAGGGATGCATGCGCGGAAAATGCGCCGTGTACATGATGGTGCTGCCGCCGACGCCGTTGAAGTTCACGACCTTGATCGGCGAATTGGCGTCGTTGATCGGATAGTCGGTAGGCCGCGCGCGGCGGTTGGGATTGATGGCGAAATCGCTGAACAGGCGCGCCTCCCAATCCCGTCCATTGCTCGGATAGTCCGTCGGCTTCACCCAATCGCCCTGCTCCAGGCAGAGGATCCGCATCCTGGTATCGGCAAGACTCCACGCCACCGCCGCGCCCGAGGCGCCAGAGCCGATGATCAGGACATCGACCTTATTGTGCATCGAAATTTCTCCCGCAGTGCCGAATTTCTATTGCTCGCCTTCGCGCAACCGCCGCCACACCGCGCCGAGCACGTTGGAGTAGTCGTCGGTCCAGACCCGCTGCTTCTCGTCGGCTTCCTCCAGCTCCCATTGTTCCGATGATGCCAGCCCGCCGACGTCGGCCTCCTCGCGCGCCGAGACCACGACCGACGTCGAGAAGATGTATTCGTTGTCGCGCCCCGAATCCTCGCTGTAGACCCAGCTCTTGAGATCGTTGGCCTCGGCGATGCCGACCACGACGCTGGATCACCGCGCCCTGCGGGGCGAGCTTGCTCTTGTAGATCGCCATCGCCTCTTGGGTGGCGAGGTGGATCGGGATCGCGTCCGACGAATAGGCATCGACGATGATCAGATCGTAGATACCGTCAGGCTCCTTGGCGAAGGTCAGCCGGGCGTCGCCGATCACCGGCTTCAGGTCGGGCTCGCAGTTCTGGATATAAGTAAAATATTTGGGGTCGCGCGCGGTATCGACCATCGATTGATCGATCTCGAAGAATTTCCAGCTCTCGCCAGGCTCCGAGGCGCACGTCAGCGTGCCGGCGCCGAGACCGATCACCGCGACGCGCAGCGGTGCACCCTTGCGCTCGCGAACCGCCGCGATCGCCTGACCGATGCCGCCGTCCTTGTGGTAATAGGTGATCGGCTCGGGCCGACCGGTAATCGGGGTGCCGTTGTCGTTCTGGAACTTCTCCGCGCCGTGAATCGTGGTGCCGTGCATCAGCACGTGGTAGTCGCCGTGCGGCGTCACCACGATCTTGTGGACGCCGAAAAAGCTGCGCACGGTTTCCACGCGCCCGTCGTCCGACGGATAGGCCCGGATCAGCACCAGCGCCACCACGACGGTTGCAAAAATCTTCCAGCGGTTGGCGTTCAATCCGAGCGCTACCAATGCCGAGAGCACGCCGACGGCCCGGATCACCCATATCCGGTATTCACCAAGCCACGTCATCATTTTGCCGCCGGAATAGGACGGCACGATCAGCGCCACCGCGAGCGCGGCAAGAAATGGCCAATACCAGCTGCTCCAGCGGGCAAGACGCTCCTCGCCGCCGGACGGGCGGCACAGCACCGCCAATGCCAGCAGGATCGGATATTCCGCGACCCAGGAGAACGTGAACGGCGCGATGAGCCCTGCGAACAAGCCACCGACCATGCCGCCGAACGACAGCGCAACATAGAAGCTGGTGAGATATTTCGCGGCCGGGCGGGTGCGCGCCAGTTCGCCATGGCAGGCCATTGCGATGACGAAGAAAAAAAGCTGGTGGCCGCCGAGGGTCAGCAGCAGGTTCTGTTCGGTGCTGACCGCGAGCAGAGCGATCACACCCGCGATCGCCAGCGGTTGCAGCATCAGCATCCATTTGTGCGGCAGCAGCGGGCGCGACTGGAACACCAGCACCCAGGTCAGCAGATAGAGCGACAGCGGCAGCACCCACAGCAGGGGGGCGGCGGCAACGTCGGTGGAAATATGCGCGGTCACCGCGATCAGGAGGCCCGACGGCACCGCGGCGAGAAAGATCCAGCGCGCGCGCAATGTCCACGGCGGCGCCGGCGCGCCGGTTTCATGGGCAGGCCTGTCGACATCAGCATTCGCCGGCGAGCGCAGCAACAGCGCGCCGCAGGCCCCAATCAGCACGATCAGCACTCCGTAGCCGCTGGTCCAGAGCAGGTTTTGCGTGCGCAATGTGAACATCGGCTCCAGCAGCACCGGATAGGACAACAGCGCCAGGAAACTGCCGATATTCGAGGAGGCATAGAGGAAGTAAGGGTCCGGGCCGTTGGGATGCCCGGTACGAACGAACCAGGCCTGCAGCAGCGGGTTGTTGGCCGCCAGCGCGAAGAACGGCAGCCCGATCGAGACCGCGAACAGGCCCAATAGCCAAAATGCGTAGCCTGACGTCGGCGGCTCGCCCCAGCCGCCGGCGATCGACAGCGGCAGCGTCAGCAGTGCGATTACCAGGAGCACAAGATGAATCGCCACCGGGATCATGCGGTTGCGGATTTGCATCAGATAATGCGCATAGGCATAGCCGCCGAGCAGCAGCGACTGGAAGAACACCATCGCCACCGACCACACCGCCGGCGAACCGCCGAGCCGCGGCAGCACCATCTTGGTGAACAAAGGTTGCACCGAGAACAGCAGCAGCGCGCTGACAAAGATGGCGGCCGTGTAGACGATCAGCACCAGCCGGTTTCGGCTAACAGCAGGCTGGTCCGTGACAGCGGACGGATCAGACGAATTCATGAAAGCTCCGGCTTGAATCCGGCTGATACCGGCGGCGGGATTTCCGGCAAGGCGCGCGCCGGAACGGGCAATGGAGCATAGCGCGCCGCGGCGGGCAATGCCGGGCGCGGAACCGAAACGCAGTTGACACTGTGCTCGCATCCGGGTCTTCCATTACAATTGAAATGTCATTCCGGGGGCATGCGTCTTCGCGTGAACCCGGAATCTCGAGATTCCGGGTCTGGTCCTTCTGACCATCCCGGAATGACGAGGACCAATCAAACCTTCCTGAAGCAGCCATGACAGAGACCGACGTTGTCATTATCGGCGCGGGGCATAACGGCCTCACCTGCGCGGCCTATCTGGCGATGGCCGGCCTGCGCGTGAAGGTGGTCGAGCGCCGCAAGGTGGTGGGCGGCGCCGCGGTGACGGAGGAATTCCACCCGGGCTTTCGCAATTCGGTTGCGGCCTATACCGTCAGCCTGCTCAACCCGCAGATCATTTCAGACCTGAAGCTAAGCGATCACGGCCTGCGAATCGTCGAGCGCCGCGCGCAGAATTTCTTGCCCTCCCCCGATGGCAGCTATTTGCTGACCGGCGAAGGCCGCACCCATCAGTCTATTGCCAGGCTTAGCGAGCACGATGCCATGGGGATCGACGCGTTCACGCGCGAACTTGAGGCCATCGCCGACGTGCTGCGCCAGTTCGTGCTGCGCGCGCCGCCGAACATCGTCGAGGGCTTTGGCATCGGCGCGATCCGCGAAGCCTTGAACGCGTTAGGCACCGCGAACATCCTGCGAAGGCTGACGCTGGGCCGGCGAGATGCTGGACGAGCGCTTCGAGAGCGATCTGGTCAAGGCGCTCTACGGGTTCGACGCCATCGTCGGCAATTACGCCAGCCCCTACGCGGCCGGCTCGGCCTACGTCATGCTGCATCATGCGTTCGGCGAGGTGAACGGCAAAAAGGGCGTCTGGGGCCACGCCATCGGCGGCATGGGCGCGATCACGCAAGCGATGGCGCGCGCCGCGCGCGGGCATGGCGCCGAGATCGAGATCGACGCCGGCGTCCGCGAGGTGATCGTGGAGCGCGACCGCGCCGTCGGCGTGATTCTCGAAAATGACAAAACCATCCGCGCCAAATATGTCGCCTCCAGCGTCAACCCGAAACTGCTGTACACGCGGCTGCTGCCGGCGGATGCGCTACCATCAGACTTTCTCGATCGCATCAGGAACTGGCGCAACGGCTCCGGCACTTTTCGGATGAACGTCGCGCTCAATGCCCTGCCATCGTTCACGGCGCTGCCCGGCACCGGCGATCATCTCACGGCCGGCATCATCATCGGGCCGAGCCTGCACTATATGGATCGCGCCTGGCAGGACGCGCGGGCGCATGGCTGGAGCCGCGAGCCGGTGGTGGAAGTCCTGATCCCCTCAACCCTCGATGACTCGCTCTGCCCGCGGGGCCAGCATGTCGCCAGCCTGTTTTGCCAGCACGTCGCGCCGCAACTGCCGGACGGCCGATCGTGGGACGATCATCGCGAGGAGGTCGCCGATCTCATGATCGCGACCGTGGATCAATATGCGCCGGGTTTTGCCGCGAGCGTAATGGGGCGGCAGGTCCTGTCGCCGCTCGATCTCGAGCGCCAGTTCGGCCTGCTCGGTGGCGATATTTTTCATGGCGCACTAACGCTGAACCAATTGTTCTCGGCGCGGCCGATGCTCGGCCACGCCGATTATCGCGGACCGCTGAGGGGGCTCTATCACTGCGGAAGCGGCGCGCATCCCGGCGGCGGCGTCACCGGCGCGCCCGGCCACAACGCCGCGCGCGTCATCCTCGGGGATCACCGGGCGCTGTTTGGCAAGGCGTCGTCGGCCTGACAAAGCCGGAACCGGCGCCACACCCCGCCAAAAGTCAGTTAGTGTCGTAGGCTTCTGTTGGAAGCCATCGCGATGTCTGCATCATTGCGGACGGCGACAGCGTCTCCGTCGCGGCCTGACGGGGTACGTCAACCGACGGCTGGACAGCCAAAGCGGCCAAGGCGCACATGAAGGCAACAAACACGATGATTTTTTTCATCTTGATTCCCCTCTCTTCCACGCCGCATCCTTAAGCGAGGCAGCTTAATGCGCGGTTCAGGGAACTCCGTTCGCAAGATTGATCTGGCAACGGAGTGAATAGCGGGTGAATCAGAGCGGCGATCGCGTCCCCCAGCGAGATCATCGGCCGTTCGATTGTGGTTTATAATTCATGAGTACGCGCCGCGATGGATAAGCTGTGCAAGGCCGGTTGATGACTGCATGGAAAAGCCGCTGCATTTTTCCTGCAAATCCGGCGAACAAGCCTGTGGACAACCAGGGTATGTTTCGGTGGATAGGACTGTGACTTGGCGGTAGTGCGTCAGATTGAAATTCCTCGGTCTCGTCAGTGGCAATCCTGCCGACCACGACGGCGGCACCGATCACGCCGACGGGGCGCTTCTCGCCTTTAGGACCCCTAGGCATGGTCGCCGTTCTTGTGATGCAGGTTCGGGAACAAGAATACGAGCGGAAGCGCCAGCGGCCCGATAATCGCAGCAATCCATGCCCAAACTTTGAAGCTGCGTCCTCGACGCTCAGCAATTCGACCGGCAAGATAGATCGAAATGATCGAACCGATTATCAGCAATGCAAGGGTTACGTTGGTGCTCATTGTGCAAGCTCCAATGCTGCTTTGCGCTAAGCATAGCATGGAGTTGGTCGCGCGGCGAATACCCGGGGGTCGTCTCTCCAATCAGCCTGGAGCTATGACATGAGTCGTGAAATCGCGCGCGCGATCATCGAAGATAGGCTCAAAACGCTTCGGAAGCTCTCATACGGAGAATTGGCCGAATTGGTAGGCCGGGTTAGCTGTGATTGCATCAATGGGCCGGATGGTGAGGAGTATCAGGTGGAAACCGAGACTCGCTGGGACGGCAAGACCGGCGACAATATTCGAGTGATCGTTGCTGTCGACGGCCCCGGGATAAGCGCTTTCAAGTCCCTTATCGGCGCTTTTATCATGCTGGCGGACGGTTCATTGGTCGAAGAAAATTCAAATTGAGGCGCTACCAGAATGCCGGGATTTCAAACTGAGACACTACCGTGTCTCAGCTTGCGGACTGGAATTTCTTGCGCGGGACAAAATGCCAGGTGCCGTCCGCATCTGACGCGCGGGTCTCGCCGGCGTTTTGCGCGAGCGGCGCTTGCGCGGCGATCGGATCCGGGCCGGACTGGACCATGCCGTCATCTCTGACGAACAGTTCGGAGCGCGGATCCACCGAAAGCCGCTCGAATAGCGCTTGCAGTTCGGGCCGCAGCCCGTCGCCGCACAAGGCTGCGATCGAGTGGAATTTGCGGAAGGTTGGCATGTCCTGAATCTCCTGACGGTGTGTTGAGACACCATAGGGAGGCAGGGATGTCGCGCCACCCGATTACCGGGTAATGGATGTGGCCAGGGACAACGTATTATCCGTCTGCGTCAATTCCCCGGACCCTTGATGACTTCCACCACCACCCCCGCTACGCCCCGCGCGAGCTTTGCCATCGGCAACGAACAGACCGCAAAGCGCGTGGTCGATCTGCTGACCGAGAGCTTTTTCGAGGGCCAGGCCGCGATCGCCGCGTACGAACGATCCGACGGGCGCTGGCACATCACCGTGCATTTTGCCGAAGCACCCGATCAAGCCTCGATCCGCGAACTCGTGGCTATCGCCGCCGGCGGCGAGGTCGCGCGCGACATCACCTTCGACACCGTCGAAGCCAGGGACTGGGTCAAGGCAACGCTTGAGGAACTCGTCCCGGTCCGCGCCGGGCGCTTCATGGTGCACGGCCATCATGACCGCTCAAAGGTAGCGCCCAACAAGCTCGGCATCGAGATCGAGGCGGCGCTGGCGTTCGGCACCGGCCATCATGGCACCACGCGCGGCTGCCTGTTGCTGCTCGATTCCGTGCTGAAGGCTTATCGTCCGCGGCGCGTGCTCGACCTCGGCACCGGCACCGGCGTGCTGGCGATTGCGGCGGCGAAGGCGTTGCACGGGACAATACTCGCGAGCGACATCGATCCATTATCGGTTCGGGTGGCCCGCGATAACGCCCGGCTCAACGGTGCGGGAAACCGGGTGCAGGCGATCCACGCCACCGGATTTTCAGCGCCGCAATTCGCCAAGCACGGGCCATTCGATCTGGTGCTGGCCAATATTCTCGCCAATCCCTTAAGGCAAATGTCAACGCCGATGGCGCAGCATCTCGCACCATCGGCGCTAGTTATTCTTTCGGGGCTATTGCCGTCTCAGGCCCAGGGCGTCATCGCCGCCTATCGCGCTCGCGGGCTTGTTCTCTTGCGGCGGCTTCAGATCGAAGGCTGGAGTAGCCTGCTGATGCGCAAGGTGGGATGAAGTTCTTAAAAGCGCTACGCGCTTGCGCGGGGAATGACGGTGATTGTTGATGACGCCACCTAATCCGGTGGTTTCTTGTCGCTACGGGCGACGACGCCCTTTTCCTCGCGCCTCGACCGCTTCACGCGCGCCTCGACGAATCGATCGAGCATCTTGACGATGACGCCGCGCTGTTTTTTGGCGATCGGAGGAATCGGGCCGCGACGGATCGGCGGCGAAATCTTCTCAAACGTGAAAGCAGGCATCGTGTATCCCCTCGGCACTGAGTTGAAACACCCCTGGACCTTCCCCGATCTCGCTGGAACAACGGCCGGCACCGGCAATCCGTTCCACACCGTCTAGCGCGGATGAAGAATTTCAAGCATACATTATGCCAATTGTGAACAATTTACGTCGCGTTGCGCCGTTGTCCACGTAATCCTAAAGTCGCGAGACGATGTTCGAAGCCCTTTTCCAGACATTCGAGGAGCCCGAAGGCGGCGTTGCGCTGACGGCGCGGCTGGCTGCATTTCGCGAGGAATTGGCCCGCCGCAAGCTGACCGGATTCGTGATTCCCCGCGCCGATCAGCAACAAAACGAATATGTCGCGCCGTCGGAGGAGCGGCTGGCGTGGCTGACCGGCTTTACCGGATCCGCCGGACTGGCGATCGTCCTGACGCAGGAAGCCGCGGTGTTCGTCGATGGCCGCTATACTTTGCAGGCCGCAAAACAGGTCGACCGCAAGGCCTGGAGCGTCGAGCCGCTGGTCGACCCCTCCCCCGAAAAGTGGCTGGCGAAGCATCTGGTCGCCGGTGACCGCCTAGGATTTGATCCATGGCTGCACACTTCGGCGGCAGCCGAACGACTGGCGGCGGCCTGCGCCAAGGCCGGCGCGGAACTGGTCGCGGTCGACGCCAACCCGCTTGATTCGGTGTGGACCGAGCGCCCGCCGCCGCCGCTTGGCCCCGTCAGCGTTCACGACACGCAATTTTCGGGCGAAGCCGAGACCGAAAAGCTCAGGCGTATCCGGCTGGAGATTGTCAGGCTCGGGGTCGACGCGCTGGTGCTGTCGGATTCGCACGCGGTGGCCTGGACCTTCAACATCCGCGGCGCCGACGTCTCGCATACGCCGCTGCCGCTGTCCTACGCGCTGGTGCCGAAGGACGGCCGCCCCACGGTGTTCATCGACCACCGCAAACTATCGAACAGCGCCCGCGACCATCTCGAACAATCCGCCGATGTCGCGGAGCCGGACGCACTGGCGCCAAAACTCATCGAGCTGGCGCGCAGCGGCGCCGCGATTGCGCTCGACAGCGCCACCGCCGCCGACGCGCTGAGCCGCCTGATCAATGCGGCCGGCGGCAAGCCGGTGCGCGGCAACGATCCCGTAAGTCTGCTCAAGGCCGTCAAGAACATTACCGAGATCGAAGGCACCAAGACTGCGCATCGGCGCGACGCGGTGGCGCTGACGCGATTCCTCGCCTGGATCGACCGCGAAGCCCCGTCGGGCGCGCTGACGGAGATCGACACCGTCGAGGCGCTGGAGACCTTCCGGCGCGAGACCGGCGCGTTGAAAGACGTCTCGTTCCCGACCATCGCCGGCACCGGGCCGAAAGGCGCCATCGTGCACTACCGCGTCACCCGCAAGAGCAATCGGCGGATTTCGCCCGGCGATCTCTTACTGATCGATTCCGGCGCGCAATATGAAGACGGCACCACCGACGTCACCCGCACCATCGCGATCGGCGAGCCGACCGCCGAAATGCGCGACCGCTTTACCCGCGTGTTGCGCGGCCATATCGCGATCGCGCGCGCGGTATTTCCCGACGGCGCCACCGGCGCGCAGATC
>WNFJ01283179.1_pt1 | contig 12477 bp, 20 predicted proteins | sample 5400461 | NCBI WGS metagenome assembly WNFJ01 (sample SAMN13153349, study PRJNA577476) | soil metagenome | isolation source: 115 cm saprolite on Douglas fir-dominated hillslope | place: USA:California | collected 2013-09-17 | reverse complement strand
TCAACCGCCCGCGCGCCACCCACCGAGCCATAGGCGACGAACCCGGCCGCCTTGTTGTTCCACTCACGAAACAGATAGTCGATGGCGTTCTTCAGCACTCCGGAGGTGGAATGGTTGTACTCAGGCGTAACGAAGATGTAGCCGTCAAATGAAGCAATCGTCTTCGACCACGCCAGGGTATGGGGCTGACTGTACTGACCCATCGACGGGGGCATCGGTTCGTCGAGCAAAGGCAGGTTGATCTCCTTCAGATCCACCAACTCGAACTGCGCGTCGGAACGTCCCTGCGCGTGCTCCAGGACCCATTTCCCCACCGCCTCGCTCTTGCGACCGGGCCGGGTGCTTCCAAGAATGATGGCGATCTTGATCATGATGCACTTCGTTTCCCAATCGTTCCCCGACTGCGGAGCTCCTGGCCGATGCGGCGAATCTCCTTCTCGCCCTGGCGCAGGGCCTCAGCACTGGTGTGCACCGAGTAATTGCCGAGGACGAGCGGGTGTGGATGCTTAGCCGCGGAGCCGAGCACGAACCCCGTCTTACCCTCGGCAACGAAGTCGATCGGTTCCTCGGATGGCTCGAAGACCGCGATTTCTCTGCTGGGAATCGGCGAAGAGGTCCGGAGCACGCCCTCGTGCACGGCGACCCAGGCCACGGTGTGCCCCTTCGGAGGCTGATACGTCCACCCCTCCCCGGGGTTCAAGCTCACCGCGAGGTAGGTCATGGGAGGCCCCTCAATCGGGCTCTTCGCGGCGCCGGGCTCTCCGAGAATAACTCGCACCGGACCTTCGACCGGGACGTCCTTGGGCATCACGTAGTGACTGGCGTTGGGTGCGTTCTCCAACCCTGGCGGTAGGGCGACCCACAACTGGAACACCCTCACCCGCCCCTCCTCCGGAGCGCCGGTATGCCAGACGCCCCCGCTTGCCCGCATCCACTCGACGGCACCGGGCGGCAGGACACCTTCCCTGCCGGTCGTCTCCGCGTAGCGGACGGCCCCTTCGAGCATCACCGTCACCGTCGCGATGCCTGAATGGGGGTGCCAACCGAAGCCCATCGGCATCGGCGCGAATCGACCGTCGAAGGCGGCGAGGTCCAGGAATACGAACGGCTTGATCAGCTCGCCCAAATCGGAGGGACTCACCAATCGAGTGATCGGCCCCTGGGTGTGTCCGCGCGTGCGATAGACGACTTCACGGACGGGATTCTGAATCTGACGCGCCAACATGACTTATTCCTCCAATGTTTGTGGCTCTGCGTTCTTTTCCGCAGAAGTGCCGAGCTTCTTGAGCAGCTGAATGAGAATCGCCCGCTCGCTCTTCGAGAGCCCACTCGCCGCCAAATCCATCGCCGCTTTGTGGCCCGCGAAGACCTTGGCCGCCTGCGCCCCTCCCGCGGCGGTCAACTGGACCACCCGAGCCCTGCGGTCAGTCGGGTGAGCCCCCCGGGTGACCAAGGCACACGACTCGAGTCGATCCACCGCGGCGGTGATGGCTCCACTGGTGAGGCCGATCCGCCGGCCAATTTCGTTCACCGGTTGTGGCCCCTTGTGGAGAAGCATCTCCATCACTCCAAAGTCCGAGAGACCCACGTCGAACGCCTTGATGCTGTGGATCGCCAAACGCTCGAGCGCCCGCTGCGCCTTCATCATCACCAGCCACAGATGAACGCCGGAGACGTCGGGAGCCTTCTCCCTTGTCATCGCTCTTCTCATTTCGGATATACCTTAACATCAAGATACTTCATGTCAAGTAAAGTCCCGACGGCGGCCCACCGCTGCGGGTCTCCACACTTCGTTCCTCGGGATGATTGGGTTTGGGGATGTAAACAAAGCAAGGCGTTCGCGAGGAGGGACTGATAAGAAGCGCGCGTAAGGAGCGTGCAATGTCGCCGCTGCGCGTCGTTATCGGGTTAGCGATTGCCTCGGCGATCCTCTTTTGCCTCCACTACTATCTGTGGGCGCGGCTCATCCGGGACACCGGGCTACCCATGCCTTGGCGGCTGGTCGCGACGATTGCCATCGTGACTCTGGGAAGCGCAATGCTCGGCGGCTTCGTCCTGATGCGGAACGCACCTCGCGGCCTCTCGTCGCCAGTGCTCTGGGTTGGCTACTCGTGGATGGGACTCGCCGCCTACCTTCTGGTGCTGTTCGCTGCGGCGGATCTCTTCAAGCTCGCCTACGAACGAGTCGTCTCCGTCGGAACAGACCCCTCACGGCGGCAGTACCTCGCGCGCCTGATCAGCGCAGTAGCCGGGTTTAGCGGCGTAGGTCTGTCGCTCTGGGCCGCTCAGGGAGCGAGGGCGGGCGCGGTGATCGTCAAACGCGTGAAGGTCCACCTGACGCGGTTGTCTCCCTCATTCGCCGGCTACCGCATCGTGCAGATCACCGATCTGCACGTCGGCCCGACCATTGGACGCGCGTTCGTGCAGGAGGTGGTGGCGCGGGCGAACGCTCTCGGACCGCAGCTGATCGCCATCACGGGCGATCTGATCGACGGCTCGCTCGAGCAACTGGGCGAGCTGGTAGCCCCTCTGAAGGAGTTGCGCGCCAGGGATGGGGTGTACTTCGTGACCGGCAACCATGAGTACTACTCGCCAGGGCTGGAGAGCTGGCTCGCCTACCTGCGCCAGCTGGGCGTCCGCGTTCTGCGCAACGAGCGCGTGCGCATCGGCGGACCGGACGGATTCGACCTTGCGGGCATCGACGATCGCACTGCGAAGTCCTACGGAAGGGGCCACGGGGCGGATCTGCCGCGGGCGCTCGCAGGCAGAGGGCCGGAGCGCGCGGTCATCCTTTTGGCTCATCAGCCGCGTCAGGTGAAAGCCTGCTGGTGCGATTGTTCGAGCCATACCTGGCGGGCCTGTTCCAGGTGGGCCCGACGCAACTCTACGTAAGCCGCGGCACAGGCTACTGGGGCCCTCCGATGCGCTTGGGCTCTCCCGCCGAGATCACAGAGTTCGAGTTGTCCTGACCACCAACCGCAGAGCATCTTTCTTCCGAGCACCTTTCGCTTGAGAGAGGCCGAGCTGTACTTTGGCGCTGACATCGCGGAGCTGGTGACACCGCGCAAACCGACGGTGCGCTACAGAGGATAACCTCGATGTTGAGCTCAAATGAAAGCCGGATGGCGCTCCATCACCGTTCATATGCGAGCTGCTGGACCCGCTGATGCGAGATCCCGAGAAGCTCCCCAGCATCCCGAACGCTGAGCCCGACCTTCTTCACCAGCTGCTTGATCGCCGCCTCCGTGGACTCCTGGGCTCTCGCCCCATCAACTTCGAGACGTTGGCGAGCGATCTTAGCGCGAGCCAATGCGCGCCGAGCATTCGCCGGCAGTTTTACATCGTCCACAAGCTTGGCCTTCGCGGCTTTGACGTCATCATCCAGAACGAGCGCAAGGGCTTCTCGGATCCGTCGCCGAGCCTCAGAAATCGTGCGCCCTTGAGTGATGGCAGCAGGCGCTTCCTTGACTTGAGCTACCCACCATCCAGATTCGTCCCGCGAATATCGAACTGTGTAATGGCTCATCGTTTCAACCATCCCTTCCACCTCGCGGCCATTGGCTGCCGGATTGAGTTGGGCTTCTCGACGGTCTCGGCCACGAACCAATCGATCAGCTATCAACTGGATCACCGGTCGGCACGATTCCGATCGATTCCACCATCAGAACAACGGACCGACCGGGTGATCGTGGACGGTGAACCACGCCCTTGGGCACTGTTACCCCCTCGTGCTTTTCGAGGACGAAAGTACCCTTGCCTTCAACATCGAGGAGCAGCTTGCCCTCCAACACCAGGAAGAATTCGTCTTCGTTGTCGTGCTTGTGCCAGTGGAACTCGCCCTCGAAGATTCCCAGGCGCACGACCGAGTCGTTGACTGTGGTCAGTGTCTGGTTGAACCACGGTACGTGTTCGGAGGCCTCTTTGGGAATGTCGACCTTGGTGAGGTGGCCGTATTTATCGTTCTTGCGAATGTCGAAGCGCGCGGCGTCAGATTGGGCGGGAATGGGCGTCTCCTTGTGGTTGAGAGGTCAGGTTAGTGCAGCGGTGCTTTCCGAGCTTGTACGCTGAGAACCATCTGCTTCTCCACTGGCCAAGACGACAATGTACCCGTCGGGATCGCGAATCCAAACCTCGCGGTGATTGGCTGCCGGATTGAGGTGGGGCTTCTCGACGATCTCTGCCTTGGCGGCTCGGATGCGCTTCACTGCTGCCGCTGGTACCAACGACTGCTGGCTTCGACATCTCGAACCGCGATTAACGGCTGTGGTCGCATGGGTAACCCGTAACGGAACCCCACCTCGATTGTCCATCACTCAAAAGAAAGATCCGCAGTTCGAGACCATCGTTAGCCGGTCGTATCGAAACGGCAGAACGTTCAGATCAGCTCGGAGGAAATCGTGAAATATCGTCAGCTAGGAAGAACCGGCGTCTATGTCTCTGAGCTTTGCCTCGGGACGATGACCTTCGGTGGAAAAGGCTTCTGGGAAGTGATCGGTAAGCTGGGCGCTTCCGAGGTCGAGGGGCTGGTCGGGCGCGCGCTCGACGCCGGCATCAACTTCATCGATACGGCCGACGTCTACTCCGAGGGCGAGTCCGAGAAGCTGCTCGGAGCTGCGTTGGCGTCGCTCCAGCGGCCTCGCGACAGCGTGATCGTGGCGACCAAGTGCCGCTCGCGCATGGGGCCGGGTGTCAACCAGGTCGGCCTGTCGCGCTTGCACATCCTTTCCGCGATCGACGCAAGCCTGAAGCGGCTCAAGCTGGACTACGTCGACCTCTATCAAATCCACGGGGTCGATCGCGACACACCGATCGAGGAGAGGGTGGAGGCGCTCAACGGCGTGGTCCGCTCCGGTAAGTCGCGTTACGTGGGCTACTGCAATCTTGCGGGCTGGCAAGCCATGAAGGCCTTAGCCGCGGCGGACAAGCGGGGATATGCCAGGTTCGTGAGCGCGCAGATGTACTACTCCATCGCCGGCCGGGACCTGGAGCGTGAAGTGGCGCCGCTGTGCCAAGATCAGGGACTGGGCATTCTTCCCTGGAGCCCTCTCGCGGGCGGCCTCTTGTCAGGAAAGTTCGATTTGGAAAAGCCGGGGCCCGAAGACGCGCGCCGAGCGAAGTTCGACTTCCCGCCGGTGGACAAGACGCGCGCCTCCGCGGTGCTCAAGGTGCTGCGCGAGGTCTCTCGAGCCGCCGATGTGTCCATCCCCCGCGTCGCGCTGGCGTGGCTTCTCACGCGTCCGTTCGTCACCAGCGTCATCATCGGCGCCAAGAACCGCGCGCAGCTCGACGACAACCTGGGAGCGGTGGATGTGAAGCTGTCGCCCGAGCACATCGCGAAGCTGGACGCTGCGAGCGCGTTGCCCCCTGAGTACCCCGGGTGGATGATCGACTGGCAAAATCGCGATCCGCGCGTGCCGAACGCGACCTAACGTTCAGCGCGCCTTGATGGTTGGATTTGGGTTGCTGACGGCGAGATATTTGCGCAAAAAATGGCCCAAGCTACCGAAAGCACTAGATAATTTTTGCCGTTACAGCGCTGTAACGGCAAGCTTCGGTGCCCGGGTTTGGTTGGTCTCAGGAGCGCACCTGCGGCGCCCCGGGGGCATCCAAGATGCATGGTTCCGTTGTCCGTCCTCGACCTGGCGCCCATCATCGAAACCGGAGACGCTGGCCTGGCACTCCGGTGCTCGCTCGATCTGGCGCGCCATACCGAGCGGCTGGGGTACCGGCGGTACTGGCTTGCCGAGCACCACGGCCTGCCGGGCATCGCGAGCGCCGCCACGGCCGTCGTGATCGGGCACATCGCGTCGGGCACGACCACCATTCGGGTTGGCGCGGGCGGGATCATGCTGCCCAACCACGCGCCGCTGGTGATTGCAGAACAGTTCGGCACGCTCGAGGCGCTCTTTCCCGGCCGCATCGACCTCGGAGTTGGGCGCGCGCCGGGCTCGGATCCCCTGACCGCGCAAGCACTGCGCCGGAACCTCGAGAGCGACGTCGACGCGTTCCCGCAGGATGTGCTCGAACTGATGAGCTGGTTCCGCGCGCCGCAGCCCGGGCAAGGTCCCAGTCTGGATCCTGGGTTCCAGTCTCTACGGCGCGCAACTCGCAGCCGCGCTGGGGTTGCCGTACGCGTTCGCTTCGCACTTCGCGCCCGCCCAGATGACTGAGGCGCTGGAGATCTACCGCGCCGAATTCCGGCCGTCCGAGCAGCTCGCACACCCCTACGCCATGCTCGGCGTCAACGTCATCGCCGGCGAGACCGACGAGGAGGCGCGGTTCCTCGCCACGTCGCTGGAGCAAGCGGTGGTGAACATTCGCACCGGGCGGCCCGGACGCCTTCCGCCGCCCTCGCGCGACCTGCACTGGGGCCCGCCTGAGCGGTCGCTCTTGCACCAGGTTCTCGCTTGCACCGCGGTCGGCTCTCCCGACACCGTCCGGCGCTGGCTGCTGGATTTCGCTGCGCGGACGCGCGCCGACGAGCTGATCATCGCCTCGCAAATCTTCGATCATCAATTGCGGCTGCGCTCGTACACGATCGCCGCGCAAGCGCTCCCGGTGGCCAAATCCTAGCAACGCTGTTCAGCTCAGCCGGTACGGAATCCGTACCGACCGGTCGTCGGCTTTGCGGTATCGTTGGCGGATGAAGAGCTATGGCCAATTCTGCTCGATCGCTCGTGCGCTCGATCTGCTTGGCGAGCGATGGACCTTGCTCATCGTCCGCGAGCTTCTCTGCGAGAGTCGACGGTTTGGCGACGTGCGGCGTGGCATCCCACGGATCTCCCGCACCATGCTCTCCGCGCGGCTGCGCGAGTTGATCGATGCAGGAGTGATCGTGCGCGATGACGGCGCCGATGGTCCTTCGTACAAGCTCACCGCGGCGGGATCGGAGCTTGCGGGTGCAGTGCGCGAACTCGGGACCTGGGGCCAGCGATGGCTTCCTCGCGAGCTCCCTAGCGAGGAACTCGACACCGACACCCTCGTCTGGGACATGCGGCGTCGGGTGAATCTCGACCTCCTTCCTTCCACACCCATTGTCGCGCGGATCGAGATCTCCGACGCCCGCGGCCGCGCGGGCGTGCGCTATCTGCTCCTACGCCGGAGCGAAGTGTCGCTATGCTCCTTCAATCCCGGTTATCCCGAGGAATTACGTGTGCGCGGCCCTCTACGCGTCCTGACCGGTTGGTGGCGCGGCGACTTCTCGCTTGCCGACGCACGTTCGGCCGGAATGGTTGTCGAAGGCCGACGGGAGTGGGTGCGCGCATTTCCGAAATGGTTCGAGAGATACGTGTTCGCAGCGGTCGCGCCCGCGCGCGCGGATTAGCTGGTACGGATTTCGTACCCCGCCGCGACCTTGTCTGTGGTTACCAATCTCTGGCCGCCCATCCCGGGCGCTAAGGAGAGTCCATGAGCTCGCATTCTCATTTGCTGGTGATGTACCCGATCCCGAAGGACCCGAAGGCATTCGACCGTGCCTACCGCGAGGAACACCTCCCGTACGCGGGACCCAGGTTGGAGGGAGCCACGGGTGTCGTGAGCAAACGCGTCGCCAAGACAAAGGGAGGCCCCTCTTACTACGCCATCTCAGACGTCACATTCCCTTCACTCAGCGCGCTGCAGGAGTGCGCCGCGTCGGCGCGTGGAAAGGAAGCGCTCGCGCATGCGGCGTCAATCTCAACGGGAGGGCCACCGGCCATCCCTCGCAGCTGATCGAGGTTCAGGTTACCTCCCGACAAGACCGCCACAACGCGCGATCCCGCAGGCAATTTCACCAGCCCGGCGAGCAGCGCCGCGACCGGGGCGGCGGCAGCGCCTTCGACCACGAGCTTGCACCGCTCCATGATCCAGATCAACGCGTCGAAGATCTCGCGATCGGGTAGAGCAACAATCTCGTCGACGAACCGCTGGACGACCGAGAAATTGATCTCGCCCACGCGGCGCACGCGCAGCCCGTCGATGATCGTCTTACAGTCGATCGTCTCTAGATGCCCGGCCTCGATGCTCCTCTTCATCGCGGGCCCGTCGGATGACTCGACGCCAATGACGCGAATGGTCGGACGGAACGCTTTGACCGCCATTGATACTCCGGAGATCAGCCCGCCGCCCCCGATCGGGACGATCGTACACTTCCAGGCCGAGGGTCCCCTGCCCCGCCACCAGCTGCGGATCGTCGAACGGATGGATATAGGTCAGCCCGCGCTCGGCCACCAGCTGCTTCGCCTTCTCGTCCGCTTCGTCCCAGATCGTGCCGTGCAGCACGACTTCGGCGCCGTACCCTCGGGTGGCGGCAATCTTCGCCGGCGTCGCATTCTCCGCCATACACACCACCGCGCGAATGCCGTGAATCTTTGCTGCGAGTGCCACACCCTGGGCGTGATTGCCCGCTGAAGAGCAAACAACCCCGCGCCGTTTTTGCTCTTCTGGCATCAGCGCGAATTTGTTCAACGGACCGCGGATTTTGTACGACCCCACGCGCTGGAAGAGCTCGGCCTTCAGCCGAACATCCAATCCGGTCCGGTCGCTCAACTGCCGCGAAGTCAAGAGCGGGGCGCGCTGGATGTGCTGGGCAATGCGCGCCCGCACTTGTTCGAAGTCGTCTAATGACAGGGTGAACATTTCTGAGTCTCCTGTGCCGAAGCATGGCTGCCGCTGAGAATCGAGCAAGCACAAAGGCCAATGACTTTGTGCAGAAAATGGCTCAAGTTATTGAAATTACTAAATAATTTAGAAAAGTGCAGCGCTGCACCGGCAAGGTGCGAGGTCAAAGGGCTACGCCTTGGCAGCGATTAGGACTCGCGTTTTTCGCCAGTCGTGGCATTGCCCAGCGGAATGTTTCCACCGCCGCCACCCAGGTCTTGAATCGTATTCAGTCCATGGCGCCTTTCGGCCGCGTCCCATGGATCGCGAACAATGGCGTCATTGGTGGCCACATGGCCGCTATTTCCACCAGCGTTGCGGTAGAAGATCACCGGCGGTTTGTTTCGATCGATCATCTGATGGATCTTCGAATGTTGCCCCGATAGACGGACGGTGCTAGCTCGCCGGAGCGATTCTTCCCCCGGGAGGCAATAGGTGATTCGTGGAATTCATGGACTGTTCTACTCCTCAGATCCCGATGCAACGCGCGCATTTTTCAAGGATCAGGTGAAGCTACCCGGAAGCGATATCGGTGAGGGATGGTGGATCTTCGACCTTCCAGAGGGCGACCTCGGCGTGCATCCAGTGGACGAGCCGAGGGACCCCGGTGGAAAGGATGCCGGAGGGCACGATGTCTCTTTTTACTGCGATGACATCCATGCAACGGTGGCAGATTTGAAGTCGCGCGGCGTGGCCTTCACGAAGGACGTGGCGGACCACGGGTACGGGCTGGTGACGTACTTCACCGCACCTGGCGGAATCACGATCCAGCTCTATGAGCCGCGCTACGTGAAGCGCTCAACGCGCCAGGTGAAAAAAGCGGGCAAGACTCGACGGGCAGCCAAACCGAAGGCCAAATCTCCGCGCCGCCGCGCCCGTCGGTAGAATCTCTCGGACCACGGCTCCTGGCTCGCCTGCCCATGAATCCTTGAGCGTGGAGAGGACGCCGTATAGCGTCGAGAAATGCACTCTTTCCCTCCCACCCGGTGGCTGTTGACCCTGCTTGTCCTCCTCGCCGGCGCCGCTAGTGCGCAAAGCACACCGGTTGCGCCGATGGATCGCGATTTCGTCAAGATCGATGCCCCTCTGATCGCGCTAGAGCACGTTCGAATCATCGACGGCACCGGCTCACCGGCGAAATTGGACCAGAGCATTCTGATCGGCGGCGGACGCCTTCAAACTGTCGGCGACGCGGCCAACTTGGCCATTCCGGCGGGAGCGGCGCGCCTCGACCTACGGGGTTACACGGTGATTCCCGGGCTGGTGGGAATGCACAACCACCTCTTTTGCATTACCACCCACTCCGGGATGCCGGTGGTGCGTGAAGTCGCGATCAGCTTTTCGCGGCTCTATTTGGCGCACGGCGTGACTACCATCCGCACCACGGGCTCGATCGAGCCCTACACCGATCTGAATCTGAAAAAACTCATCGACGAAAGGAAAATCCCCGGGCCCAAGATGTTCGTCACCGCGCCCTATCTCGAGGGCGCCTACCAGGGTCGCGGATACTTTCAGAACCACCAGCTATCCGGCCCGAACGAAGCCAAGAAGATGGTGGAGTTCTGGGCCGATCAGGGAGCCACCTCATTCAAGGTGTACGTGCACATCACTCGTGCCGAGCTGCGCGCGACGGTGGAAGCAGCGCATCGACGCGGCCTCAAGGTCACCGGTCACCTGTGCTCGATTGGCTACCGCGAGGCAGTGGCGCTGGGCATTGATAACATCGAGCACGGTTTCATGGAGGACAGCGAATTCGTTCCCACCAAGCAGCCCGATGTCTGCCCCGATCGCGCCGAAGAGCTCGCCCGCATCACCGCGGTTGAGGTCGACAGCGCGCCCGTGAAGGAACTGTTCCGGGGGCTGATCCAGCACCATGTCGCGATCACTTCGACGCTGCCGATTTTTGAGGCCAACCTGGTGCAGCGATCGCTGCCCCGGCGCGCGCTCGAGGTGATGCTTCCCGAGTGGCGCGCCAGCATGCTCACCGCGGTGGCGACGGCAGCCGCGCGGACACCCCCGCCTTCCGATGCACTGCTCAAGAAGAACATGCAGCTCGAGCGCGCTTTCGTCCGAGCCGGTGGGCTGCTGCTGGCTGGCAGCGACGCCGTCGGGTTAGGGGGAGTACTGGCAGGCTTTGCCGATCTGCGTGAGATCGAAATGCTCGTCGAAGCGGGTTTCACCGTTGAGGAAGCAATTCAGATCGCCAGCGCTAACGGCGCCAAGTTCCTCGGCGTGTTGGAGCGCATCGGCACCATCAGCGCCGGGAAGCAGGCGGACCTGGCAGTTATTCACGGCGACCCGACCGCGAATATCACCGCTGTGGAGAAGGTGGAGCTCGTGTTCAAGGATGGAGTTGGCTACGACTCGGCCAAGCTCATCGATTCGGTGCGCGGAATCGTCGGCTTCCAATAGCTCAACGGAAAGCCAATGACCTAGTGGCCACTTTCTCCGTTCACCCAGGCGAGCACGGCCGCGCGTAGAGCAGCGTGGAGCGGGATCCCTTCCGCCTTTGCGCGCCGCTCGAGATGTTCCCACACACTCGCTGGGAAACGCACCGATCGCGGAATCGTGGGCCCCGTTTCAGAACCTTTCTTCGGCCTCCCACGGTCGATGTGCACCGAGATTCCTTCCGCTGCGATGCGGCGCGCGTACGGGTTGCGCCGAATCCGCGCCTTCCTGAAATCCACCTCAGGCATCTCGCGAAGAGACCTGCGCGAGGGCTCTTTGCTCTTCCTATGGATCGCCTTCTTCATACCTTTTCCTCTCGTGCGTTGTCGCGCGGCGGGCGCTAATAATCCGGATCGAGTTCTCAGCGACCTCTGCAAAAACGGTGAACAGCACGCGCTGTCTCCCCGACTGGCCTATCAAGATGGCACGGTCTTCGTACCAGGCGTCTTCTGTGAAAAGAGCAAGCGGATCGGCAAATACCGTTACCGCCTCCGAGAACGAGACGCCATGGTTCCTCAGGTTGGACGCGGCCTTCCGGGGATCCCATGTGAACTGCACCGAAGTAATAGTATTACTCTTTCTACAAGACTCAGCAACTCGAGGCCCGTCATTTGGGTCGTCGCCATAGCCTCATCACCCGCGCGACGAACCAGAATGGCAACACTACCGCGGGGTTGTTGCCGCCGCAGCCGTGCTTCTGCGAGCTCGAAAGTGGGGTCTCGCCGCCGCCGCCCTCGGGCGGGCCGCCCCTCCCCGGCCCGGAGAGGTCGAGCAGTACAATCCCGTTCTTCTGGTCGCCCTCGCGCGGGAACTGCGTGAGAATCGCCAGTCGATGATTGGCGATGGCGGCGGGGCGGTAATAGGTGTTCTGCATGCTGATCGTCCGCGTGCGGCCGTCGTCGAAAGTGACGTCCGCCCAGCCGGTGTAGAGAGCCTTGAGCCCCGTCCCGTCTGAGCGGTAGAGGGTGAGGTCGGAGTAGCCCTCGGGCTGGGCGAGGAAGAGAATCGCGCCTTCGTCGAGCACCACACCTCCGAGCCCATGAAACTTCTGGTGGGTCAACGGGTCGGTCATGCTGGTATCGGCGACCACGACCAGCCGCCCCGCGTCGTAGCGGTAGACGCCCCCGCGCGTCGGGCCCTGACCAGAGAAGGCGAAGTCGCCCGCCGCCCCACGCACTGGTGACCGAGTTCAAAGCGGCCAACTGGTTTTGGAAAAGCCACCTAGCGTGCGAGCGCACGAAATCCACGTCGACCCCTCCGCGGACGCGCAATGCCCCCACTACCGCCGCGCCAAGTCGTGACAAGGATGCTGAGGAACCCCTATATCCGGAGGTCGCTATGTACTGGAAACAGTCGTTACTGACTCTTGTGGGCGCGGCCACGATGTTCTCC
>WNFJ01689710.1_pt3 | contig 12478 bp, 11 predicted proteins | sample 5400461 | NCBI WGS metagenome assembly WNFJ01 (sample SAMN13153349, study PRJNA577476) | soil metagenome | isolation source: 115 cm saprolite on Douglas fir-dominated hillslope | place: USA:California | collected 2013-09-17 | reverse complement strand
GCGCCCGGCGTGAGCAATGATCAACTGGCCGATGCGGCGCAGCTCTCCTCTCTGCCCGATGAAACACCTGAAGGTCGCTCCATCGTGGTGCTGGCCAAGGAGAAATACGGCTTGCGCGGGCGCGATCTGGCCAGCGCCGGCGCCCAGTTTGTGCCGTTCAGCGCACAGACTCGCATGTCGGGCGTGAACCTGGACGGACGCGTGATTCGCAAGGGGGCGGTTGACGCCATCCGGAAATATCTCGGCGAGAACGGCGGCGCCCTTCCAAAAGAAGTTCAAGCGGCGGTGGAGACGATCGCCCGGGCCGGCGGTACGCCTCTGGTGGTTGCCGAGAACAGCCGCGCGCTGGGCGTGATTGAGTTGAAGGACATTGTCAAAGGCGGCATCCGCGAACGGTTCGCGCAACTGCGCGCCATGGGTATCCGCACGGTCATGATCACGGGCGACAACCCGCTCACCGCGGCGGCCATCGCACGCGAAGCCGGCGTTGACGATTTTCTGGCCCAGGCCACTCCTAAAGATAAGATGGACCTGATCAAGAAGGAACAGGCGGAAGGCAAGCTGGTGGCTATGACCGGCGACGGCACCAACGATGCTCCGGCTCTGGCGCAGTCTGACGTGGGCGTGGCCATGAACACTGGCACCCAGGCGGCCAAAGAGGCTGGGAACATGGTGGACCTGGATTCCAACCCCACCAAGCTGCTGGAAATTGTTGAGATCGGCAAGCAGCTTCTGATGACGCGGGGATCACTGACCACGTTCTCCATCGCCAATGACGTGGCTAAGTACTTCGCCATCATTCCGGCTATGTTCGCGGGAACGTTCCCGGTGTTGAACAAGTTGAACATTATGCAACTGGCTACACCGCAGTCCGCCATTTTGTCGGCGGTGATCTTTAATGCGCTGATTATCATCGCGCTCATTCCTCTGGCCTTGCGCGGAGTGAAGTACCGGCCGATGAGCGCCGAGGCTTTATTGCGGCGCAATCTGTGGATCTATGGCGTAGGCGGCGTGATCGTACCTTTCATCGGTATCAAGGCCATTGACTTGATTGTCCGGGCTGTGGGCCTGGCATAAGTGGAGCTCAATATGACGAAAAATCTCATCACCGCTGCGCTCATGACGATTGTCACCACGATCCTGTTCGGTCTGGGTTATCCCCTGCTGGTGACAGCCTTGGCCCGCATCTGGCCGGACCAGGCGAACGGCCAGTTGATCCCAAGCAATGGAACCGTCGTTGGTTCGCGGATCATCGCTCAGCCGTTCACGGGCGCCGCTTATTTCCACCCGAGGCCCTCCGCTGCGGGCAACAGCGGGTATGATCCCACCAACTCCGGCGGAAGCAATCTGGGGCCAACCAACCAGAAACTGGTGGACCGGGTGAAGGGCGATGTTGCAACTTTGCAGGCCGAGAATCCGGGTAAGCCGGTCCCGGTGGACTTGGTCACAACCTCTGGTTCCGGAATCGATCCCCACATTACCCAGGCCGGAGCCGAGTTTCAGATTCCGCGCGTCGCCAAGGCCCGGAGGATGACCGAAGACGACCTTGAAAAACTTGTCGCGGAGCATACCAAAGGCCGCCAATTTGGATTCCTCGGTGAGCCGCGCGTGAACGTGCTGGAGCTGAACCTGGCGCTGGATGAGAAGTTCCCAACGAAAAAATAACTTGACCGTCCTTATGCAGGGAATGGGATCATCTTTCTTGCGGAACGGTTCTCTACCCCCAGCTGTCATCCTGAGCGAACCGCCGGCAAATCCTTTTCCCAAACCACGCGCAAGGGCGCGGAGTCGAAGTTGAGCCGTTGTGCGCGCGTCTGAGCGCGCAGGCGAAATCCTGAGCGGAGCGAAGGAGCCACCGAAGGATCCCGAGAATGCTTGCAGCACAAATGCAGCATCCAGGCGTTCTCACCCGGCAGCATCGAGAGAAGTCCCTGGGGCTGCATGGCGGATGACACAGCGTCGGGATCCTTCGACTCGCCCTCACCCGGGGGGCTCGGGCTCGCTCAGGATGACAGCTTAAGTGAGCGACGACAGCAGCCCAGACAGTCCACACTTACTCCGAAAATGGGATAGGCGTCCCGCTGAGGATGTTTCCGGACTGAATGCTGAAATGCTGAATGCTGACTGCTATTTCTTGACTGCTTCTTCTTTCAGCAAGATCGGTATGCCGTCACGCACCGGATAAATCCGCCCACAGCCCGTACACTGAAGGGATCTCTCATCACGCGCGAGGGTGAGCGGTTTGCGGCACTCCGGCACCGGGCAGACCAGCAGGTCGAGAATCTGTTTCAACATCATGGGCTCAATTCTACAGAAATCTTTCACCACAGAGTTCCACAGAGGCTCGCAGAGAACTCAACCGCCGGCCTGCTGAGCGGTCCTCTGTGTCCTCTGTAGTGAGAAACGGCAAGAAACGCATTGGCGGCAATTCCTGCGGGCAGTTTAATATACGGTCATCGCCATGACCACTGCCACCGCCACCATTCTTGACGGCAACAAGATCGCCGCGCAGATTAAAAGCGAAGTTGCGGAAGAAACCAGGAGCTTGGCCTCAGCCGGCGTGAGGCCGGGGCTGGCCGTGATTCTCGCAGGCCACAATGCGGCATCAGAGATTTACGTCCGCAACAAGGTGAAGGCCTGCGAACAGCTCGGCATCCACAGTGAAAAGCTGACGCCTCCGGAATCGGTGACCACCGAAGAGCTGCTGCGCCTGATCGAGGAGTTGAATCGTCGCGATGAAATTGACGGCATCCTGGTGCAGCTTCCGCTTCCCAGGCAAGTGGAAGCCGGGAGAGTCCTGATGGCGGTGGCTCCGGAGAAGGACGTTGACGGTCTTCATCCGGTGAATGTAGGCAACCTATCGACGCAGCGCCCCGGGCTGGTTCCGTGCACCCCTGCCGGCGTGATGGAGATCCTCAAGCGCAGCGACATACCCATCGCGGGCAGGCATGCGGTGGTGATCGGGCGCAGCGACCTGGTGGGTAAGCCCGTAGCCATGCTGCTGCTGAATCAAAATGCCACAGTGACAGTCTGCCATTCCAAGACGCGCGATCTGCCTGCGACGGCGCGCCAGGCCGACATCCTGGTGGCTGCCATGGGCAGGCCGGGGTTCGTGACGCGGGAGTTCGTGAAGCCCGGAGCCACCGTTATCGACGTCGGCATCAATAAGATCACCGATAGCGCAGAGTTCGCGACGTTCTTCGCCGGCGACGCCGCCCGGGAAAAGTCGTTCGCAGAGAAAGGTTCAACCCTGGTGGGCGACGTTGATCCGCGGGTCGCTGAAGTCGCGGGCGCGCTCACGCCGGTTCCCGGGGGCGTAGGGCCGTTAACTATCGCCATGCTCATGGCCAACACCGTCAAGGCGTGCCAGATGCGCCGGGGCACGCCGCGGCGGACGCGGAGTTAAGGCCGTGCTGCGCGTGGGGCTGACCGGAGGAGTGGCGTGCGGGAAATCCACGGTCGCCAAGATGTTTTCCGAAATGGGCGCGCAGGTGATCGATGCCGACAAGATTGTCCACGAGTTGTATCGCAAGGGCGAACCCGTGTACTGGGAACTCTTGAATCACTTTGGGGCACAGATTCTGCGGGCTGACGACGAGATCGACCGGCGCCGCCTCGCGGCCGCGGCCTTCGACGGCGGGCGCGTGCAAGAATTGAACCGGATCGTGCATCCGGCTGTGTTCCGGCGCCAGCGCGAGTGGATGCGCGAGATCGGCTCCCGGCAGCCGGATGCGGTTGCCATCGTGGAAGCCGCGCTGATTTTGGAAGCCGGCGGCAAAGCGCATTATGACCAGATCATCGTGGTGACTTGCCGGCCGGAGCAGAAAGTCGCTCGGTATGCCCGGCGCGCCGGGGTGCCGGATCCCGCGGCCCGCGCTGAAGTGGAGCGCCGGAGCAAGGCGCAGATGTCCGACGAGGAAAAAGCCCGGCTGGCGGATTTCGTCATCGACGATTCCGGTTCCTTGGAGACGACCCGCCGGCAGGCGGAAGAAATCTATGCCGGGCTGAAGTCTTTGGCGCAGCACCCCGGCGAATGAACAATGCACAACGACAGGTGAGACATGAAGTCTTTGCGTCTGTTCTTTCTTGCGATTCTTTTCGTGGCGGCATTCTACCTTGTAATGAACCGCGCGCGAGGACCTGCCGGACCTTCGCTGGTGACGCGGCCCTCGCACGTCGAACTGGCTGAAGCCGCCGGGTCGCAATCGCTGGATCCCGATGAACAGTTGAATGTCACCGTCTACAAAAAGGCGCTGCCTTCGGTGGTAAACATTACCTCGACCGCAGTGGCCTTTGACTTCTGGTATGGCGCGGTGCCGCAGCAAGGCGCGGGCTCCGGATTCGTGATTGACGGTGAAGGCCACATCCTCACCAACTACCACGTGGTCGAAAACGCCCGCCAGGTTGAGGTCACCACCAGCGACAAGAAGAAGTACAAAGCGCAGATCGTGGGCACCGATCCGGCGCACGATCTGGCCGTGATCCAGATTCCTGCCCGGGACGTGCCCAGAGCGGAGATCGGCGACTCCAAGAACCTGGTGGTAGGGCAGAAGGTGTTCGCCATCGGCAATCCCTTTGGCCTGAGCGGCACCATGACGCGCGGCATCATCAGCTCCATCCGCTCGGTGCGCGGGCCGCGCGGGTTCATCGATGAGGCCATCCAGACCGACGCGGCCATCAACCCCGGCAACTCCGGCGGCCCCTTGTTGAATTCGCGCGGCCAGGTGATCGGCATTAACTCCATGATTTTCACCGGCGGCGTGGAGCAAAGTGCGGGTATCGGTTTCGCTATTCCCATCAATACCGCTAAGTCGGTGCTCGACGATCTTGTGCACCTGGGTCACGCCCGCTACCCGACTCTGGGCGTGCGTACGATTCCTATTGGCCCGGACCTGGCCGGCCAGATGGGGCTCTCAGCGGATTCCGGTCTGCTGATCGTGCAAGTGGTGCCGGGAAGCGCGGCCGAGCGAGCCGGGCTCCACGGCGGCACCGAGCGGGCCTACCTGGGCAACATGCCTATCATGCTCGGCGGCGATCTGGTGGTGGCCATTGATGGGCAGCCGCTAGAGGACCAGCTGGAACTCTCGCATGCGATGCAGAGCCGCCGCGCCGGTGACTCGGTTACCCTCACCATCTTCCGCGGCAAGAAAAAAATGGATCTGAAGGTGGTGCTGGGCGAATCGCCAGGGACAGCGTGAGCGTTCACTTCTGTCGCCCCGCTCCAAACCGCCACAGAGAATCGTGCCATAAAAATTGTGGAGCACTTGTGGCAGGCAGCTCGGCGGCGCGCGAGCGGGNNCCCCCGCCTGTGAGCGATACGAAAGGGCACAACCGAGGGCGGCTGTGCTCCACTAAGAAAACTAAGGGCTAGGGTTTTCTTTTCTTTTCTTTTAGGCAAAGTGGGGCTAAGCTGTACCGCAACAAATTTCTCCTCAGAAGACACAATTCGAGGAAGGAGACAAAAATCATGGCATCTGCGCCAACACCTACGCCCGCTGCGAGCACAGGTATGACTAACAATTTGGCGGCTGCGCTGTCTTACATCACGATTGTGGGGATCGTTTTTTTGTTCATCGAGCCGTACAACAAGATCCGCTTCGTTCGCTTCCATGCATTTCAATCGATTTTCTTTTGCGTGGCCGCGATCGCGATCGAGATCGGCTGGTCCATTCTGACCATGATCCTGGCGGTTATTACAAAAGGGTTTTTGGGTTTGATCCTGTTCCCCATATCCATGCTGATCTATCTGGGCATTATCGTTGCCTGGGTGATCCTGGTGGTTAAGGCGTACAACAATCAGGAATTCAAGCTCCCCATTATCGGCGACTTGGCTGCAAAGCAGGTTGCGTCGATGTAGCTGAGCCTCTCTGGCGCGGTTATCAGTTCTGCCAAGCGAGACCATGGGGTTCCGTGACTCTAGGGTAAGCTGGGATTGCTGTGGATTTGGATCCGTTGCGGCCCTTACTCGGGGTGGCGAAACCCCTGGCTTTGGCGAACTTAAGCCCCTAAATCTTCCATTTGACTGTCCTACCACGGGTACGCTAGCCTCATTAGCTGGCTTTGTCGGCCCATATCTTGGCCGCTTCAACTACCTTTCTTAAAGGTCCAGACGGAGTTCCCGTACACACATGAGAGCCCTGCGTAAATCTTTAACTTTTAAGTTGGTTACCATACTTCTGGCGACCCTCCACGGGGCTGCCGCGGAAGGGTTGCGCCCGGTCCACTCGAAGAGCGCCATGGTGGTCAGCGTGCACCCGGAAGCCTCCAAGGTGGGCGTTGAAATCATGCGCCAGGGCGGCAACGCCGTGGACGCGGCCGTGGCCACCGGCTTCGCGCTGGCGGTGGTGCATCCCGCGGCGGGCAACATTGGCGGGGGCGGCTTCATGCTGGTGCGGCTGTCCAACGGCGAGACCCACTTCCTGGATTACCGTGAAAAAGCGCCCAAAGCGGCCTCACGCGACATGTACCTGGACGCGCAGGGTAACGTTATCCCCAAGGCCAGCCTGATCGGTTACAAAGCCATCGGCGTTCCCGGTTCGGTTGCCGGATTGGTGTACGCGGAAAAGCACTGGGGCAAACTGGGACTCAAAAAAGTGATGGAGCCTGCAATCCAGCTGGCGCAGCACGGAGTGAGCCTCACCTATGAAGAAGCCCAGTCCATGCACGACGAGGATCTGGCCAAGTTTCCGGATTCCAAACGCATCTTCCAGCGCGACGGGCAGTATTACGAGCCGGGCGAGCTGTTCCGCCAGCCTGAACTGGCGCACACGCTGGAGAGCATCACTGCCAGGCCCGATGACTTCTATAAGGGCGCCATGGCGCAGGAGCTGGCAGCGGAAGTCCAGCGTGGCGGCGGCCTGGTGACGGCCCAGGACCTGGCCGAATACGAGGTCAAGGAGCGCCAGCCCATGCGCGGCGTGTATCGCGGGTACGAGATCATCAGCGCGCCTCCGCCCAGCTCCGGCGGCATCACCATGCTGGAGACGCTGAATATCCTGGAGGGCTACGATCTTTCCAAGATTGGAAATCGCTCGGCTGACGCCATCCACCTCACGGTGGAGGCTTTCCGGCGCGCGTTTTACGATCGCGCCGAGTTCCTGGGCGATCCTGACTTCACCCAGCTTCCCGTACCCCAGTTGATTGACAAGAAGTACGCCGGCGCCTGGCGCGAATCGCTCGACCTCGCGCGAGCCAGTGACAGCAAGGAACTGCGCCGGCCCTCCGGTTTCGGCGAGCTGGACCGCCCGGCGGCGCTGCTGCGGCCTTTTGTTGGCCGCGAGCATGAGAATACTACCCACTACTCGGTGGTCGATCCCCAGGGCAACGCCGTGGCGGTCACCACCACGCTGAATGACAGTTTCGGATCCTGTGTAACCGCGGGCAAGCTGGGCTTCCTGCTCAACGATGAGATGGACGACTTTACCTCAAAACCCGGCGTGCCCAACGGCTACGGGTTGATTCAGGGCGAAGCTAACGCCATCGCGCCGGGGAAGCGTCCGTTGAGCGCCATGGCGCCGACCATCGTGCTCAAAGAGGGCAAGCTGTTCCTGGTGCTGGGCTCGCCTGGCGGACCGCGCATCATCTCCACTGTGGCCAACATCCTGATGGGCGTGGTGGATTTCGGCCTGGACATTCAGCAGGCCGTCAACGCTCCACGCTTCCATCATCAATGGGAGCCCGACCAGATCTTCATCGAGAACGTTGGCATTTCTCCGGACACCATCAAGCTGTTGGAGGCCCGCGGCCACAAAGTGAAGGCGCAAGGCTACTGGAGTGACGGTGAATGCATTGCCGTGGATCCCAAGAGCGGTGATCTGCTGGGCGCGGCCGACGGGCGCAACGGCGGCAGGGCGGTGGGGTACTGATGCTGCGCGCCATCTCCAGTTACGTCCACATCAAGAAGCGGCTGCATCCCGGCCTGCTGGACGCGTTCGCCCGCGGCGGCGCCCAGGCAGTGGAAATCTTCGCCGCGCGCGGCCACTTCAACTATCACGACAAAGAACACGTCAAGGAAATTGGCGCTTGGTTCAAGGCCGGGCAGGTGGAGTTCCACTCCATGCATTCGCCCATTTACACCAGCAATGATTTCCGCTCCGGGGCGCCCCCGCTCAACATTGTTGACCCGGAGAAGCGCAGCCGCATTGAAGCCATGGACGAGATTAAGCGCGTCATTGAGGTTGCTGAATATGCGCCTTTCCGCTTTCTGGTGCAGCACATCGGCCGTACCGATGAGAGTGACGATCCGCGTAAATTTGAGGACGCACTCAGCTCGATTGAGCATCTGCGCGCCTTCGCTCGCCCGCTGGGCGTGACCCTGCTCCTGGAGAACACGCCCAACGACCTGGCCACGCCGGAGCGCCTCAAGGAGTTGCTGCGAGCGCTCCACTATCCCGACCTTGGCGTCTGCTTTGATACCGGGCACGCGCACCTGATGAGCTCCGTGCACCAGGCATTCGGCGTGCTCGAAGACCGCATTCGCTCCACCCATATTCACGACAACCAACGCGATCGCGACTCGCACCTCTGGCCCGGAGGCGGTACCATCGACTGGAACCAGACCATGCAGTCGCTGCGCACCGCGCCTTCCGGGCCGGCGTTGTTGCTGGAGGTGGAGGGCGAAGAAGGCCTGGACGTCGCCGGAAAACTGTCTGAAGCCTACGCCAAGCTGGAGGCGGCCGCGGTAGCGGCGGAGTGAGCTGATAGGTGAGGCTCTTGTGCGGACCTTGAATATGTCGTCATCCCGAGCCCCGGGGATGAGGGCGCGCTGTCTTCAGCGCCCGAATAGGGGCGAGGGACCTCGCGTTCCTACAAAATTTCGAAGCGCAAAGAAAACACAAGGTCCCTCCGGCCTGCTCGCACGCTGATGAGAACGCGTGGCTCGCTTACGGCCGTCGGGATGACGAGCCTCAAGAGATCATAAACAATGGAAACGAACACCCAATCCCCCGTCACCACCATCGCCGACATCGGCCGGCATGATGGCCAGATCGTCACCATTCTCGGCTGGCTCTACAACAAACGTGAGAGCGGCAAGCTGATCTTCCCCATCTTCCGCGACGGCAGCGGAGTAATCCAGGGCGTGGTCCCGAAGAACCAGGTTTCGCCGGAGGTTTTTGAAACGCTGAAGAACCTCACCGACGAGTCCAGCGTCATCGTCAGCGGCAAGGTGCGGGCCGACAAGCGCGCTCCCGGCGGCTACGAACTGGACGTCAGCGAGGTCCGCGTGGTTCAGCGCGTGCCGGAGGACGATCCGTTCCCCATCGCCCGTAAGGAACACGGCATCGATTTCCTGATGGAGAACCGGCATTTGTGGGTGCGCACGCCGCGCCAGGGAGCCATCCTGCGGGTGCGGGCGGAGATCATCCGCGCGGCGCGCAATTTCTTCGACGAACGCGGCTTCACCCTCACAGATCCTCCGATCCTCACGCCCGCGGCGTGCGAAGGGACGAGCACGCTGTTTCCCGTCGATTACTTTGACGAGGAGGCGTTTCTGACCCAGTCCGGGCAGCTTTACATCGAAGCCACGGCCATGGCGCTGGGCAAGGTGTATTCCTTTGGGCCCACTTTTCGCGCGGAAAAGTCGAAGACCCGCCGCCACCTCACCGAGTTCTGGATGGTCGAGCCCGAGGTGGCTTACGCCGAACTCGATGACATCATGGAGTTGGCGGAAAATCTTATCAGCCACCTGGTGCAAAGCGCTCTGGCCCACCGCCGCGCCGATTTGGAGACAATCGGCCGCGACTTAAGCAAGCTCGAGAACATCAAGCCGCCCTTCCCGCGCATCACCTATGATGACGCCGTCAAGCTGCTCCAGGAGGGCCACGCCAAAGGCCAGGTCGAGGCCAAGTTTGAGTGGGGCGGCGACTTCGGTTCGCCCGACGAGACTTACATCTCGTCGCTGTTTGACAAGCCGGTGATGGTGCATCGTTATCCCGCGCAGGTAAAGGCCTTCTACATGGAGCCTGACCCGCAGCGGCCGGAACTGGCGCTGTGCATGGACGTGCTGGCCCCCGAGGGCTACGGCGAGATCATTGGCGGTTCGCAGCGCATTGGCGACTATAATCTGTTGCTGAAGCGCATCCGCGAGCACAACCTGCCGGAAGCGGCCTTCAAGTGGTATTTGGATCTGCGCAAGTACGGCGGAGTGCCCCATGCGGGCTTCGGCATGGGAATCGAGCGGGCGGTAGCGTGGATCTGCGGGCTGGAACACGTACGCGAGACGATTCCCTTTGCCCGGACCCTGACCCGTATCTATCCGTAAAGCAGGAACTCTATGACCCCGGAAACGACAGCCGCACCACCAGCTGCGAAGACAGAGAGCGCCGCGAAACCGCCGGCGGCCGCGAACAACATTACTCCCAAGAAGATTCGCATTCTGGGCGTGCCCCTGGACTTGGGGCAGACGCGGCGCGGTGTGGACATGGGCCCCTCCGCCGTCCGCGTGGCCGGGCTGGAAGCGCGCCTGGAAGCCCTGGGCCACGTGGTGGAAGACGGCGGCAACGTGGCTGTGGCCATCCCGGAGCAAAAGAAAGAGGGCGACCCGCGCGCCAAATATCTCAAAGAAATCGTCGCCACCTGCACCAAGCATGCCGACATGGTGTTGAAGACCCTGGAAGCGGGAAAATTCCCGCTTGTCCTGGGAGGCGACCACTCCGTGGCCGCGGGCACCATGGCCGGCGTGGCCGAGTTCCACCGGCGGCAAGAGAAGAGAGTCGGACTGATCTGGATTGACGCCCACGCCGACATCAATACCCCGGAAACCTCGCCGAGCGGCAACGTCCACGGGATGCCCCTGGCGGCGATTCTGGGACTCGGTCCGCAGGAGTTGGCCAACATTTACGGCTTCTCTCCGAAGGCGCAGCCGGAGAACTGCGTGCTGGTGGGCGTGCGCGACATCGATGCCCGCGAGAAAGAAAACATCAAGGAGACGGGCATCGAGGTCTATACCATGCGCGACATTGACGAGCGCGGCATGCGCACCGTCATCGAAGAAGCCCTGCGCGTAGCCGGACGCGGCACCGCGGGCTATCACGTGTCGCTGGATATGGACTGGATCGATCCGGAAGATGCTCCCGGCGTGGGCACACCCGTCCGCGGCGGCGCCAGCTACCGCGAAGGCCACCTGGCCATGGAGATTATCGCCGACCACGGGCGCATGACCAGCTTTGAGATCGTTGAAGTCAACCCCGTGATCGACGAGCACAACCGCACAGCGGACTTGGCCGTAGAGCTGACGCTCTCGGCATTCGGGAAGAAGATTCTCTAGAGTGGTCTTGGAATTGGCGCGCTGACGGCCAACTCTTCGAGATGGAGACAACAGGGCACGACTTTTTGAGAGGCTGTTACGAAACTGGAAAGTTGGTGCGCTGAACGAATAGTTTGTTGCACTTCGGACTTCCAACAGCTCAAACCTGATGGCGACGCGACGAATTGGATGGAGACATTGAGGTGTTTGTCCCCCGTTCTTCGTCGGATCGAGTTTCGTAACGGGCAGGGAGGGGTGGGTTGGCGTGCAAGCAAAATGACGAGCCCCGGAGCGGCGGCACAAGAAAGGCCGACAAGACGGAGATCGTTCTACAAACTAGGATCGATGCACCTCTTGAGAGGTGCTTCGATCTTGCCCGCAGCATCGATTTTCATGTGCAGTCGGCGTCTTCCACCAAGGAGCAAGCGGTTGGCGGCGTGACCTCCGGACTGATTGCGGAAGGCCAGGAAGTTGAATGGAAAGCCAAACACTTTGGGCTTTGGTGGAAGATGCGGGTGCGCATCACCGATTTCAGGCGGCCCGACTACTTTCAAGATCGCATGGTTAAAGGCCCGTTTTCTTCATTCACCCACGATCACAGTTTTCGTCGAGAGGCCGACCGCACACTCATGGTCGACAGGATTCGATTCCGGTCGCCACTACCCGTTGCCGGTCGGTTAATCGATGCGATGGTTGTGGCGAGCCACCTCCGCAAATTTGTCGAGTCCCGGAATGCCGCACTGAAAACCGCCGCCGAATCGGAACAATGGCGAAGCTACTTACAATCATGAAATGCGACTGCCCCGAGGTTTTCGCCCAGGCCGCCTGGATTTAAAATCATCAGGCAATGAAATCCCGTTTCCCCGGTTTCACCCCCGACGCTCTGACCTTCCTGCGCGCCCTCAAGCGCAACAACCGTCGCGACTGGTTCCAGCCACGCAAAGAGAAGTATGAATCGCTGATCAAGGCGCCCATGCTGGAGCTGGTGAACGCCCTGAATGGGGAGTTCGCGCGCTTCGCGCCGGACTACGTCACGCCGCCGGAGAAGGCCGTCTACCGCATCTATCGCGACACGCGTTTTTCCCCCGACAAGACGCCGTACAAAACTCACATTGCCGCCATCTTCCCCCGGCATACAGCCGTCAAGCGCGAGGGCGCGGTGTTTTACCTGCACTTCACGGAAAAAGACCTCCTGGCCTTCGCCGGAGTCTACTCCCCGGACCGCGACGAGCT
>WNFJ01580894.1_pt1 | contig 12480 bp, 14 predicted proteins | sample 5400461 | NCBI WGS metagenome assembly WNFJ01 (sample SAMN13153349, study PRJNA577476) | soil metagenome | isolation source: 115 cm saprolite on Douglas fir-dominated hillslope | place: USA:California | collected 2013-09-17 | reverse complement strand
GCCATAGCCATCACTGTATTCGCCTGGAAAGGAGACGTCCGAGGTCTCTCGCTTGTTCCGCATGGGTGCGATCTAAGCTTCGATCCGGCTGATTATGTGTCGAATCTTTTACCGGACTGGCATCCGAAAAAGACACTCTGTCCAAAGCCCTGTTTCGGTCTATGCCCTGAGTTTGAGCACGAATAACAGCAGTCTCACGGACTGAAAATAAGGAGGCACTTTTATGTTGATATGGCGTACTTTACGCATGGGCCTGTTCGCCCTGGTGCTGTTCAATCTGCTTCTCTACGTAGTTCATCACTACGGTTCTCACGATCAGGTTGGATACGCTGCGGCACAAGCCGGTGGGACAACCGGTTCACCCATCTATTTCTCACCCGATACAAACCTCGAAGAGATCGACGTGGCCATGATCGGCCGCGCGCAACGCACGATCGACGTTGCGATGTACGCCTTTACCGATCGCAGGATCGCAGCTGCATTGCGGCGAGCCGCAGGTCATGGGGTGAAGGTGCGTATCTACCGCGACCGTGATCAGTACGAAGAAGAGGAGCGCCGCGGGGGAGGTGTCCGCTCCATACTCGCAGGCGAACCGAATATCTCGATCAGAGTCAAGGCAAGCAATGAGCTCATGCATGAGAAGGCCGTACTTTATGACGGTCATCTCCTCCGTGACGGTTCCGGAAACTGGTCGATCTCCGCTGCACGGTATCAGGATAATGAGATTTCCGTCAGTGATAACGCGGCGATGGCGGATGCCTTTGCGTCCGACTTCGAGCGCATGTGGTCGCGTACGGACAACACCGTCATTCAATGAGGAGCGCCTCATGGCAGAAGCGAATCAACCTAATTGGAAACCGCTTGAGCGACTCTTCTCGCGGAAAGAGTGTTCAGCGTTTATGTACATCGGAAGCGCCGGGACGATCGAGCTGTACAAGCACCGCGATACACGGCGCTATCTCAACATCGACGCCAATACAGGGGAGTTTTACCTGTACGGCAACAACACCTACATGAAGGCCAGCAAGGCGGCCGCACTCGCTTATGTCTTCGGATGAAGCGAGTGACGTCGTCATCTGGCCAGTAACCTAAGGAGCCCAATATGTCGAAGCATGTCAACAAGGTTATTTTGCTTGGTAATGTCGGCAAGGATCCCGAAATCAAAGCTATGCAGTCCGGGGATCTTGTGGCCAACTTCTCACTCGCAACCACGGACCGGGTCAAGGACCAAAGCGGCAACTGGAATGACCGCACTGAATGGCACAACCTGGTCTCCTTCAAGCGTCTCGCCGAGGTCACACGCGATTACGTGAGCAAGGGATCGAAGATTTATATCGAAGGCAAACTCACCACTCGTTCCTGGGAAGACAAGGAAACGGGCAAAACGATGTACAGAACCCAGATTGTAGTGCTGGACTTGTCTTTGCTTGACAGTCGTTCTGACCAGAAGGGCAATGGCAATGGCAGACCTCAGCGCGAAGAGAGCCACACTAACGAATCGCGCTCCTTCGCACATGCTGGTGGCGGACAGCAGGACGACTACGGCGATCTCGGAATAGACTCGTCTGACATTCCGTTCTGATTTCTACCTTTAGAACTTCGTTGTATTGAAGCAAGCAGGGCGCTCTTCGGAGCGCCCGTTCCTTTTTTGAAACCACAAGCTCTATGTGAGGAGAGAGTCATGACAGCAGAAGAACGCGCAACAATCCTGGCCCAGTTATCTGAGCCATTCGATCCAAGGGAAATCAAATGGGGGGTAACACATACGAGCAAGGACGGCAGGCGTGGCGCTGTCATCGCGTATGCGGACCCTCGCGCTTATCAGGACCGGCTGAACAAGATTGTGACTGCGGCCGGCTGGTCGAGCAACTATCACGTCTGCACGCTCACCAACATCATGCGCGCCCGCGGCTTTAACAAAGAGGTCATGTCAGGCAAGGTTTTGTCGACCTGCAAGGTCATGATCGAGGGCATCGGCGATCACAGCGCAACCGGTGAAGCCTGGGCCGATGAAGACTGCGCCATGACCAGCGCGGATGCGCAGGCATTCAAGCGCGCATGCAGCGCATTCGGTCTTGGCCGTTACCTCTATAACCTGGAAGAGGTCTGGGTCGATCTCGACCAGCACAAACAACCGACGCGTTTGCCACAGCTGCCGAAGTGGGCGATGCCTGCGCACGCAACCGATGGGCAGAGTGAGACTCAGCGCTCTGTTGCATCGAAGCAGAACACGCGCACTGGCAATGAGGGAGGCACCACTGCTGTCGATCCTCGACTCATCGATGAAATCGAGGGTTTTCGCCGTGAACTTGGGAAAGACCTTTATGGCGAGGTCATTCAGAAGATCGGCAAAGCCCGCGACGCGCGGAGCCTCACTTCAAACGAGGCAGCAAACCTTGTTCTTCAATGGCTGCGGCGAGCGAAACGAGGCATCGAGAAGGCCCGGGAGCTGGGCGAGAATCTGAGCGTCGGTCAATACGATTACATCTTCAACCGCATGGGTGTCGAGAATCTCAGCACCGTGCCTTCAATGGCCGTACTTTCGCAGCTCGTCACCGAGCTGCTCGAGGCTGCGTCCAGGGCGGCATAAATAAACAACAACACAAGGGCGGCATTCTGCCGCCCTGATATCCCCGAAGAAAGGATTTACATGAAGCTCCTTTTCAATATAAGAATGCTTCGAGAAGAGCCTGATCTGGTCAAGATCTCATTGGCCCGCGCAGTGCTTTGTACGAAATGTCATCAGGTCTCAAACACCAGGCAAGACCGTTGCGGATTCTGCGAAGGCCGCACGCTTGTGAAGCTCTCCGACGTTATCGATCTTCCACAAGGGCCGCCTCCAAAACCCAGCTCGGCGATGGGCAAGATCCTGATGTTTGCAGCCTGAACAACCTGAGAATCAGCCACATCCACCCTGAAAGGAGGAGAAATGCTGGCAACCGAAGTAATATATGAAACTGAGAACGACGCGCTGGAGTTGCGTCACGAAAACGGCGGCGTTCTTCCCGAGGTGGATGTGGCAACGGCTTCCAATCCGGCCATCGCGGCGGCTGCGAAAGCATTACCCGCAGCATCGCCCACTCGTGAGCAATGGCTCCAAGCCCGCGTAGAGTTGGCGGCGAGCGTTGCTTCCGCCGATGCCGCCTATCAGAACCATCCAGGCTCGCAAGAGTGGGAGAACTACATTGCGAGCGACGCGTGCAAAGCAATGATGAAACGCCTCCGTACGATGGTGTGCTACGGAATCGAATGGAGTCTTGCTATTCACTGGAAGCAATTTTTCCCTGGCAAAAAGGCGACCGGGCTAGTGCGGGGCTTCAAGGCCAAGGCCCACATTGAGATCCTAATACCGGATCTTAAAAATCCTTCGGCCAACTCAAAATTACTTGCGATTGTCATCTCTTCGAAGTCAAATACAACTTCGTTTAGGAAGCAAATCTTTCAAGACTTCAAAGCTAACGATTCGCGATTCGTTTTCAGTAAACCTGTGATCTTTCTCTCGTGGGACACGATCAACCCATGGAGCATCATCGTTCCAGGTCAAGGATTCTGGCAGCTTGGCACATTCGTTTATACCGATGAGCATCGCAAAGTCTGGGACTCGGGCCAGGTCATCTCTCAGGTCTACTATGACAACCTCCAGAAACCGGAAATCCAGAATGACCTTAACTTTCTCAATAATGCCTACAGTAAATTTGTAGAACGCGGGACGCTCTACAACCAATTCACGCGGTTGCAGCGGCAACTCACGGCACTCGACAACAAGATCGAGGCGTGGAACAAGGTGTCGTTGCCGGAGCCTCAGTTTGTCGAGCTGATGCGCCGGGCGGATATGTTCTCGATGGGCGACCCTGCTGCTCCACGTGGTCTGCTTCTCACCGGACCTTCCGGCACCGGAAAGACGCTGATCGCACGGAGTGTGGCCGCGTCGGTCCATGCCGACTTCCAGAAACTCTCGCTCCCGGACGTGAAACAGGCGAACCTTGGGGCGAGCGGTCAACGCGTTCGCGAGATTTGGAACCGCGCCCGGCAGAACCAGCCGGCCGTGATCTTTGTCGACGAGTGCGAAGGCGTCTTTGGTCAACGCGGTGCGGCAACCACTGACGTGATCGCGAACGAGATCGTGCAGGCGTTTCTGGCCGAATGGGACGGAATGCGGGACTCCCGCATCTGGGTCATCGGTGCTACCAACCGCCGCGATCTGATCGACGATGCGATCATCTCCCGTTTCGGATGGGAGAGGGTGATCGGACTGCCCGGACCGGACGAGCGGCGTCAGATCCTCCACCGTGAGATGCAGGCTGTCGCTCCGGGCTGTGTTGTTCCCGAGGAGATGGGCTCCCTCACGCAGGGCATGAGCGGGCGCGACCTCCAGAATCTTGCCAGCCAGATCCGGGCGAACGCTTATCCTGCCATGCCGGAGTACGAGCACTTCCTCGAAGCTGTCAAGGCAACACGTAAATCGCACAACACGAAAGTAGACCAGCAGGCCAGCTGGGAGACTCTCGTGCTCGATTCCCGCGTGCTGCAGCAGCTCAAGCTGACCTGTGCGTTGCTGCGCGATGCGGAGACATGGCGGGCCCAGGGCGTGGACGTGCCCCGGAGCCTGTTGCTCACAGGCCCTCCCGGCACCGGAAAGACACAGATCGGGAGGACGCTTGCGAACGAGGGTGGACTTGGTTTCCTGGCTGCAACCACAGCCGATGTCAAGGCCAGCTTCCTCGGGCAAAGCGGCAATCAGGTTAAGCTGCTGTTTCAAAGGGCACGCACGCAGGCGCCCGTCATCTTTTTCCTCGATGAGCTGGATATCATCGCGCCGGTGCGGGCCGGAGCGAATGACCCACTGACCGACGAGATCGTAGGTCAACTCCTGCAGGAGATGGATGGCATTCAGGCACAGGACAGCCAGGTGTTTCTGCTGGCTGCCACCAACCATCCGGAGAACGTGGACAGGGCCATCCTGTCACGCTTCCGGGAGACTGTGGTGATTCCTTTGCCGGATGAGGATGGCCGCAATCGTCTGCTTACCATCATGCTCGGCAAGAAGCGACTCGGCTTCAACCTCGAGGAGAACGTGGCCACCCTGGCTGCGCGGACAGAAGGCATGAGTGGCCGGGACCTGCAGAACTATGTGGGACGTGCGGAGCAGAACGCGCTGATCCGCGCCATGGACAATGGCGGCCCGCAGCATTTCTTGCTGCAGCTTGACGATTTCAGCTAGCCGGAGACGACAACCGACGTCTCCGGTTCAGCCGGATTTGACCGAATCCCGAAGCGGTGTCTAAATACTCCACACAGCAATTGCTGGTGGAGCGTCTCTATGAGTAACAATCTTCCCTGCATCTCACTTCCGCCTGCCCTGCAGGGGCAGCTGGGAAGCCCTTGCCACATCGTTCGGTCTGGATGAAGAACATGCCATCAAACGCTGTTTCGAGCTGACGGCGCAGCTGATCGCCATCAAGCAGAAACGGGGCGGTGAGGTCTTCGCTGTCATCGACGGCACCACATACTCCTTCCGTGTCGGCGTGCCTGACGCCGTGCTGTGACTTTCTGCTTCCTTGCGCCTATTGCAATCGAACATCGGGGGGATATCGATGATCCTGTTCTACAGATGTGTCTTCGGGACGTCCTTGCCTCTTGGTCTCGATGAGCGCTTTGGGAGCGCAGTAGAACTGCAGGCACTCGAATTTGTGAACGGAAAACCGATGGAATGGAGGCTGACTGCGAATGAGAATGCCATCCTGGACGCCTGGTATCGCTGCGCGTCAGACATTCGCATTTCATGACCTTCAAGTCCCGCATGCAGGCGGTACGCGCGGCACATATGGCAGAGGCGTATCGCTGGAGACGCGGGGTATTGGCGATGCAACCGTCTTTGTCTGGCTTCGTGAAGGCACGTACGCTCTCCGGCCAGAGTTGACGCTACTCAATCCACGGTAGGCATGTAAGTCCTTTCAAATCTTCGGCAAAGCAGTTCCTCCTAAATTGCAGAGAGGGTACGAGCCATGAAAACCGTGTTATTTTGGGATACGAGAAAAATGGCGAAGCACGAGTTTTTCGATATCTTCCGGGAATAGACCCGAAAGAAGGCAAGCCATTAAACTTGCGGTTCGACCTGCGTCGGCACAGCCCAACCGGAATGGGGCTATGGAGGCAGTGGTCCGGCGCAGCTCAGTCTGGCCATTCTCGCCGACTATTTAGACAACGACGAAGAGGCGTTACGGTTTTATCAAGGTTTCAAGTTTGCTGTTGTTGGAAGGCTGCCACAGGACCAGAGCTGGGTCTTAACGGAAGCAGACATTGAAAGAGCGCTGGCGATGCTTCGGAAGGAAATCTTGGAATCTGTGCGCACTTACTTTGTAGGAGTGAAATCGTGCAAATCAGGATCAAAACAGGGGTAAAATCATCTTATGACTACGCTCCTCAGGATTGAGGCCGAGACGCTACCCCGCGTGCTGGTTTTAAATCCACCGATGTCCGACGCGGAGTTTGAGGCACTTTGCCGCGATAACGACAGTGTGCAGTTTGAGCGCACCAAGGAAGGAGCTGTTCGCATGAACCCACCTGCTGGTGGATGGACAAGCAGTGGAAACTTCGAGATAAATCGCCAACTTGGTGCTTGGTGGATCACTCACGAGCGCGGTCGCGCCTTCGATTCGAGTGGCGGCTTTCGCCTTCCTGATGGTTCAACCCTAAGCCCGGATGCCTCCTATCTATCTGAGGAGCGCCTCAAAGGCCTGCCCAAGGGTGCGCTTCGCAGCTTCCCGCGAGTTTGTCCCGATTTTGTGATCGAACTTCTGTCCGAGTCCGATTCACTCGCGCAACTTCAGACAAAGATGGAAGATTGGATCGCCAACGGCGCGCAGCTCGGCTGGCTGATTGATCCTTACAAACAGCAGGTCTTTGTGTACAACGAAGGCCGCTTACCGGAACAGTTCACAGGAAATCAAATTTCTGGTGAAGGCCCGGTTCAAGGCTTCACGCTCAAGCTTGACCGAGTGTGGAAGTGCTACGAAGACTGAGTAATTCTCTACCGCACTGACGAGAGCCTGTAAGGACCATGCTTCGACTCGGCAGTTCGTGGTGCAATACTTTCCGGACATCGACCTTATGACACCAACTCCTGAACAGGAACAGGCTAAACAGCTCTTCCTGAAAAGAGAGGGGTTGCGTATCGACGCCTATGCCGGTACCGGCAAGACAACAACGCTTCAGCTGCTTGCTGGCAGCAGTTCACTTCGCGGCTTATATCTGGCATTCAATCGAAGTATTGCTGAGGAAGCGAGATACAAGTTTCCTCAGCAAGTGGCTTGCGCCACAAGTCATTCGATCGCTTTTCGTGGTGTCCGCCGAACCTTTGGCTATCCGGAATGGAAGTTGACCGGATCGCTCACGCCCAACACCATTGCGGCGTCCTTTACTATGCCGGACCTGGTGACCTTCCGCTCCGGCGTGAGTCTTCCCAAACGAACCTACTGTTCCGTGTTGTTGGAGGCTGTGAAACGGTTCCTGCAAAGTGACGACCAGGAGCCGCAACCGAAGCACGTTCCGCGCTATGGATGTCTTGAAGCCCTGCCAGAGACTCAGTACGAAGACTTCACGGAGCAGGCGGCCGGTCATGTGCGGGCAATCTGGGATGCGATGCGTCACAAAAGTGCCGGTTTCCCACTAGGCCATGATGGCTATCTGAAGTTATGGGCCCTTGCTCAGCCGAAGGCACATGCGGACTACATCATGGTTGACGAGGCGCAGGATCTCAACCCTGTGATTCTCGGGGTACTTCGGTCCATGCAATGTCCTGTGATCTATGTAGGGGATCCGTATCAGCAAATCTACGAGTGGCGCGGTGCCGTGAATGCGATGGAACAGGTAGTTACCCGACATCGGGTTCTCCTTTCCCAGTCGTTTCGGTTCGGAAATGCAATCGCTGATGCCGCTTCGGTCATCATCCGGCAGTTAGGAGCGAAACACCCCGTCCGTGGGTTTGCGAGCATGGAATCGCACCTTGCCCGGGTTCGACCAAAGGTCATGCTGGCGCGAAGCAATGCGGGAGTCATCGGGAGCGTGCTTTATTGCCTTCGCAATGGAATTCGCTGAAAGAGTCCTTGAGGATGTAAGGCGAGTGAAGCAGGGGACTATCGCGCAATCGCCTGAGTTGCTGGGCTTCCATACCTGGAAGGACATCATGGTATTCAGTGCTCAGCCGGAGGGCGAATATCTTCGAGGACTCGTCAGCCTGGTCCAAGAGTACGGAGAAGAGACAATGCTTCGCGCGATAACGCAATGTGAGCCGCAAGAAAGAGCAGCTCAGGTCATCTGCTCGACGGCGCACAAGGCAAAGGGGCGCGAGTGGCAGTACGTGAGAATCGATCCGGATTTTGAAGCAGCGTTTGCACGAGCTTCGAGGCCCTCGCCCGCAGGCGATCATCAGACCGCTCTCGGCGCGGAGATGCGGTTGTTGTATGTGGCGATGACCAGGGCTCAGCTCGCTGTCGACCTACCGACCGCGGTGATGTCGAGGTTTGGTCTGAAAAATACGACGGCCGCAATACTCGGTGAAACAGTGGCCGTTGCACCTGTGAGCGCATCCAGGCAGAAGGAAGATTCGTCCCTCACTGGTGCCATCTCTCCCTATCACACTCCACGAAAAGACGACTCTCCCGAAATGGCAGCTCTAAGAAAGATCTTGCGCTAACAGATCAGATTCAATTCTGAATCGGACTGAATAAGTCAGCTGAGATTGGAACTCGCGCCGAGCGGACGCACCAGTAAATGCTGGCCGACTCAGTTACAACAACAACTGCCCCTTGACCCATAAAGAGGCAGCGAGTGTGTAGATTGACTCGGTTGTCGACATTCGTGACACAATTCGTCCGTCACGCTCACCGAGTGATACGGCGATTTTGCATCAACTGACTCGGCGAAGCGGAGCAGAGCATGCTTAGCGTAGCGTCTTTTCGAAGTAGCGTACGGTCTTCGTCCCGTTGTGAATGGTGGCCTGCCCAACTGCATCGAAGCCCATCGCTACATGGAAGACTTCGGACGCGAGGTTTGGCGGCTCGATATTCACCTCACAAACCACTCGATCATGCCCAGCTTGTTTCGCTGCGGCAAAAAGGTCCTCATATAGAAGCCTGGCAATCCCCAGGCCGCGCGCGGAACTCGAGACGATGATGCGATCAATGTAGATAAACGACTCGCGAGACGCCGTGAACCAGATAAAGTTTGGACTGCCATAGGAGGCGTTGTGATCGAACGCGACCAACAACGCCGTCGCGCCCCGGTCTATGCCACGGGCGTAAAAAGCCATGTCGAGCAGCTCGGTAAGACTTGCCTCATCGAGTGCTGATGTTTCTTTGGCATGTGCATTGTTCAGTGACAGCATGACGGTTGCGTCATGCGAGCTGAGATCGTGGATGGCATTCACTTTCCTGCTTTGTGCCACTACCGTGCTCCTGTCTCTGGCCTTCGCGCTGAAATGTATTTAATGCTCGGCCTGGCCCACTCTACACCTCAGTAGACTAGAGATTCACCGTCGCATCAACTGCCCGGGCCTAGGAGCCGACTTCGTTATTCCATCAGGGCATCTCGCTCGTTGAGGAGTTCGGGCTGCTTCTGTGAGCGAACCGGCAACTCTTTAGATTCGATGCCATTGCCGAACTCACTGAGAGAATGGAAGACCCTGACCGAAGCGGTGAAAGCAGCGCTACAGGATCAAGCCTCAGGCGAGCCGAGACTCGCGTCTCCTAGAAATCCTAACGATGGTATTGAAGGAACCATAAAGTGGCAGTTACTGCCATTTTATGGTTCAAGTCACACACAAATAACAATTTGTCACCCCTGGAGGAACTGTGAGAACCCTGGGCCGCACTAAGCTGGGCTACTATCCACTCCCGGAGGCGGAAGCCTATCGTCTCCGTACCTTATTCGCCTTTCCAGACACGCCTGCCAGCGTACTCGATCCTTGTGTCGGTACAGGTGCGGCGCTGCATTTGCTGACGTCGGGCGCACTCGTCGAGAGGCATGGCGTAGAGCTTGATGTGAACCGGGCCGAGGCAGCTGCGGACAGCGGTATCAAGACGACCCAGGGCAACGCGTTCGATACCACAGGCAAGGCGGGGTCGTTCTCGTTTCTTTATCTCAATCCGCCTTATGACTTCGAGATCGGACCCATGAGCAACAAGCGCATGGAGTACCTGTTTCTCGATCACACCTATCACTTGCTGGTCGACGGAGGCGTGTTGCTGATGGTTGTCCCGGAGGACAGGCTGGATTCGTCGATTCCGCTGCTGGCCGGCAACTTCGTCAACTTGCAGATCTTTCGCCTAACCGATCCAGAGTCGGAGCGCTTCAATCAGGTTGGGCTGATAGGTGTCCGAAAGCGCGTGCGCGGTGAGGACTATGAGCGGAACCGCTCGCTGTTGCATCGGTTGATCTATCGTCCGGACATGCCCGAGCTGCAGGGATCGGAGATGGCATATGCCATTCCACCCTCCTCTGCTATATCTCTGGTTTATCGTGGCCTTCCGCACGATGCGATCGAGGACCTGCTGCCGGGCTCGACGGCATGGAAGCAGGCAAAGTCCTTCCTGATGCCCCGAGATGAGATTGCAGGCGAGCGACCGATCACACCGTTGCATGCGGGCCACGTTGGCCTTCTCTGCACTGCAGGTCTCTTGAATGGAGTCTTCGGAGAAGGGAAGGACCGGCATATAGCGCGTTGGCGCTCAGTGAAATCGGTGACGGTATTCAAGGTCGAGGAAGAGAAGTTCACTGAGATACACAAGCGAGAGCAGTTCACCAACGAATTGGCTCTCGTGTACGAAGACGGCCGCACCCTCGTCCTTGGTGACAAGAAGAAAGAGGAGAACGATGAAGAATGCACACTTGAGACTAGGGCGGCTTGAGTACCGGCGCAACGCGGGCAAGACAGATACGAAGTTCGCAGTCTCCCTGGACCGCTACATCGGTGAAGATCGACAAGCCCATCTCATCAGTGTCTATGGAGGCGATGCTGAGATAGGCGCGGTCTCGGCTGCGATCTACGAACGCCACACCTTTTCTGTTTTCTTTCCTGAAGGAGGCAGTAAAGTCGTCGAACTCGGACCGGATGCTGTCTGCTATCGCGGACAGATCCAGCTGCCAGGGCGGAAACGCGGTTTGCGTCACCTTGTTGCAGTGTCCGCGGCCCTTCACGCCAATGGCAGCGCCGGGCGCACGATCCTTGTGCATCTTGGTCCGGATACGTGGGAGTTGGCGTGGGCAACTCTGGTCAGCTTGCTCGGACTCCCCGCCGATCCCCGTTGGGGCCGTCCGATGCTTGAGGCGCTGCGCGCAGACAAGAAGATACGCAAGCTTGAAGGAATTGGCTGTACTCCGGTCGCTATCCACGCAACCCGCGAAGACCTGCTACGACGCATCGGCAAAGCGCTCGCAGAGGGAAACCTTTGCTTCCCGGACAAGAATGGGCCTGTCCTCTGGCCCTCGTACACCATGCCGCAGCTGCTCGCTCCGGGCCTCGCTGAGGCCGTCGAAGCTGCCTGATTCCTAACTCACACCTCTCCTTCGTTACTGCCATACGGGGCCGGACCTTCCGGCCCTTGTTTATTTCCCCCTGCATTCGCAATCTGGAGGCCAGCGTGGAACATTACTTCGATTATTTAAGAACCTACTCCAACCAGTTGGGGTCGCGCATCGTGGAGATGTACCCGCCACTGCAGGGTCCGAACGATCCTCTTGCTCCTGAGATCGCAACGCTGCTGCGCGCCCCGCTGCCCGCACAGGCTCTGACCATCTCCGGCGTGGCGAAGTGTCTCGACACCGCACGGTCGGTCCGTGTCGTCGGCGAATGCGGGACTGGCAAAACCCTCATGTCGATGGGCGTCGCTCATGCGCACGCCAAAGGTAATCCGTACACAGCGATTTCGATGTGCCCGCCGCACCTTGTCTACAAATGGGCGCGTGAAGTCTTCGAAACCATTCCCAGGGCGCGCGTCTTCGTCATCTACGACCTGCGCAATGGTGGCGATCCTACTCGGCCGCATGGCGTGGTCGAGGTCGGGCTGAAGAACCGCGAGGTCGTTCACAGGGGACTGAAGACGAGCCTGTTCGAGTTGCGCAGCATGGGTCGCGCACGATGGCGCAAACAGTGCTCTGTGCCTGCCTACTTCATCGTGAGCCGTGAGACAGGCAAGCTCAGCTATCACTGGCGGCATGCTTACACAGTCGCCAAGTCAGGTTCGGAGAAAGGCGCGGTCATCAATCCCGATACCGGCGAAACGATTCCGAATCCTGACGGTGGCACGATCTGCCGAATGGACTTCGCCGATCGCAAGGTCTTCGAGCACTTCACTCGCAGCAAAGGCGGCAACGCCGGATTTTCCGCGATGTGGCAGGCCGACCGGACGAAGATCCAACGGATGGCGCCGCTCCAGTACATCAGCCGCTACATGAAGGGCTGGTGGGATTATGCGATCGCAG
>WNFJ01282259.1_pt1 | contig 12480 bp, 11 predicted proteins | sample 5400461 | NCBI WGS metagenome assembly WNFJ01 (sample SAMN13153349, study PRJNA577476) | soil metagenome | isolation source: 115 cm saprolite on Douglas fir-dominated hillslope | place: USA:California | collected 2013-09-17 | reverse complement strand
AAATTCTAAGCGCAGAGGAGCATTATGAAGAAAGTACTGTCTGTATTTGCGTTTTGTGCAATCAGTGCGATGGCTGCGGAGTGGACTGGGTACATCGCGGATTCGGCATGTGCGGGGAAGAAAGAAGACCACGGCGCGAGTGACGACCACGCAGCCTGTGCAGCGAAATGCATCAAGGGTGGATCCCCGGCCGTTTTAGTGAGCGACGGCAAAGTGTACAAAATCTCCAACCAGGACAAAGTCGTTGCCCACGCCGGCCATAAAGTCACCATCTCTGGCACGATGGACGGCGACACGATCAAAGTAGATAGCGTAAAGATGTAATCGGATTCGGGCCGGGCCGGGTTCCGCCCGGCCCCCCATTCCGTGTTTTTCCGTCAGGTTTCTTCTCTATTCCGCTCCCACCATGTCGCGCATCTCATGCACCAGGGTGCGGAGGGCGTTGGCGTGGCTATTCAGGTCGGTGCCGGCCGAGCGCTCTCCTCGGCACTGGCGGCAGTTCGCTGGGTGACCTGCTCCATCTGAATGATTGCCCGCGAGATCTGCTCCATACCTCGAGCCTGTTCCTGGCTACCCATATTGACTTCATCGACCAGCGATTTCACCTCCGTTGCGCTCTCGGTCATCCCGCGGACGTTGGTCGCCATCTGATCCAATCGGGCGTTACCGTCGCGCGACGTCACAATCGAATCTTCGATCAGTCCGGCAGTATCGCGCGCTGCCTGGGCGCAACGTTGCGCCAGGTTTCGAACCTCGTCGGCGACCACGGCAAAGCCGAGGCCCGCCTCACCCGCGCGCGCCGCTTCCACAGCGGCGTTGAGCGCCAGGATGTTGGTCTGAAAGGCAATCTCGTCGATTACTTTAATGATGCGGGCGATCTTGTTGCTGGAATTGCCGATTTCGCGCATCTGCTCCCCCATGCGGTCGAGCGACTGGTTAACGGCCACGGCGCCATCGGCGGATTGCTGCATCAAGCCGGCCACTTGCAACGCGTGATCGGCGTTCTTGCGGGTGATGGAGGTGATCTCTTCGGTGGAAGCTGAGGTCTCTTCCAGCGAGGCAGCTTGTTGGGACGCCCCGGAGGCGAGCGACTGGCTCGAACTCGACACCAGGGAGGCTGCACCGGACACTTTTTCCGCGCTGTCGCTCATGCGAGCTGCCAGGTTTTTTAGTGCAGTGCCCGCGTTGCGAACCAGCATTAACACAGCGACTCCGACACCTAAGCCGAGCAGGAGAAGCGCGATGGTCACCATGGTGCTATGTGCGGACTTGGCGGAGGAGACGGCCGAGGCCGACGCCAGGTCGCGGGTTTGCTGTTCCACCAGCGATACTGCCTGGCGCCTGATCTCCTCCAGACTCGGCTGCACTTTTTGGGCAAAAATTAGCATACCGGCATCCATCTGCTGGCTGGCCATCGCCTTGTGAAGTTCCTCGTGCGCCTGTGCCACCAGCGAAGCCTGCTGTTCCAGGCTTTGCAGGCGTGCCGCGGCTTCGCTTGTACCGGCCATTTTGCGAAGTTCCGACAGGGCTTTTCCCAGGTTGGCGGCGTGCTCGCCGAACGCCTGTTGGTACGCCGCCTGGTGCGTGCCATCGGCCAGCATCGCGGCCAGCACGGTGCCCCGCTCCAGGCCGGCAAGTTCCGCCGCGTCGGCGCTCACCTGGCCGGCCAGATATTGTTGGCGCGCCGTGATGTTGGCCGCGCGTTCGAGATCGCCGCTGAGATCGCGGGTGATCAGTAGCCCACCGGCGCCCAACAACAGCACCAGTCCAAGCATGGCTCCAAAACTGGCCAGCAGTTTTTTGGTTAAACTCATCTTCTTCCTCTCCCGAGACACGAACTACATCTTGAAGCTCAAGCTGACCGGAACCAGTGCTTTGACCGCCTTGCCATCACTGGTAAACGGCGCAAATTTCCACTTCTTGATCGCATCGGACGCCGGCCGCGTCAACACGGGGTTGCCGCTGACAATATTCACCTTTTCCACTACGCCGTTTTCGGTCACGACCGCTTCCAACTCCACAGCGCCTTCAATTTTCAGTTGCCGGGCGATGGGCGGATATTCAGGAGCTACCTTACTCGTCACCGCGTTCAGGCCTTCGGCCTTGGTTACCTTCTTGGGTGCCTCCTGGGCCAAGCCCGTATTCAGTAAAAGCAACGCTAGTGCCACCGGCCCCAGCAGGCTGCCGACACGGAATCCGCACAATGTCTTCATGATTCTCTATATCGGCACAAACGACAGAAAGAATAGTCGGAAGAAAGAAGCGGTTCCAGGGGACACCGCGGAAGTAGGGGTCCGCGCTACCGGGGCACGTATAATCAGAAGGTGGGCCCGAAGTAACCCATGCGAAAGCGCCTATTCTATTGGTTCGCCAGCGTGTTGCTTGTCATCAGCGTGGTGCTGGTGGTGTGGCAGGGCTCTTTCCGTCTGTGGAATTTCGGCCCTTCCAACGCGGGACAGACCTTCATTTTCTGGGCGGTCTCCACCCTGATCTTCATATTGATGGTCACCGTGGGCTGGATTCTGGCGCGTGAATTCATAAAACTTTATGTAGCGAGGCAGGCCAGGCGGCTGGGTTCGCGCATACGCACCAAACTGGTGGTGGGCGCCATGATGTTGAGCTGCGTGCCGGTCTTCTTCCTGGTGCTGTGGAGCTACGAGGTGCTCAACTACAACCTGAAGGCATGGTTCACCAACCCGGTGGACAACCAGGTAGAAGTATATAAGTTGGCGGCGCGCGCGCTGGATCTGGAAATCCAGAACCGGTTGCGCGTTCAAGCGGCGCTGTTGGCGGCGCAACCCGAGACCGGCCAGCTTCTGTCGGGCGGCCCCACGACGCCAGGAGCACTGCAGCGATTCGCCGAGGAACAGAGTTTGGAATCGGCTGCCATCCTGACGCCGGCCGGCACACCACTGGAAACCTGGGGGCCGTATCCGGCGCGGGTGGAGGACGGGCGTACGGCGGTGGTCCGCGTTCCGTTGCGGAACGGCGCCATCGAACTGGGCGGGCGGATTCCGCTGGAAACCGGGCAGCAACTGATGGCGATCAAGAAGTTCAGCGACGATTGGGCGCAGATCGCCGGCAACCGCAAGAACTACCGCACGCTATACAGCATGCTGATGGTGTTGATCACGCTGTTCGTGCTGTTTGTGGCCACGTGGCTGGCGCGCATCCTGGCGAACCGGATCAGCACGCCAATCGCGGCGATCCTGGAAGCAGCCGGCGAGGTGCGCCGCGGCAACCTGCAGCATCGCGTGACGGTGCGGGCGGAGGACGAGTTGGCGCTACTGGTCACGGGCTTCAACCAGATGACCGAGGCGCTGGAATCGAGCGGCATCGAGCTGGACCGGCGGCGACGCTTCACGGAAGCCATCCTGGAGAGCATTCCGACGGGCGTGATCTCGATTGGCTCAGACGGCTCCATCCAGCACGTGAACCAGGCGCTGGGTAAGATTTTTCCGGCGGAGCAAGCCGGCAAGGCGACGCGGCTGGAAGACCTGTTCTCCCGCGAGGACATCACCGAAATCAAGTACCTGATGAAGCGCGCGCGCCGCACGGGCGTTGCGTCGCGGGAACTGGAGCTGCGCACCGACAGCCGCAACATCCATCTGGCGGTAACCGTTTCCGCACTGGAATCGAAGCTGACCTCGGGCTTCGTGGTGGTGTTGGAAGATACGAGCGAGCTGCTGCGCGCGCAGAAGGCGGCGGCGTGGCACGAGGTGGCGCGCCGCGTGGCGCATGAGATCAAGAACCCGTTGACTCCGATTGCGCTGTCCGCCGAGCGCATCGCGCTGCAACTGGACCGGCTGGAGCTGCCACCCGGGACCGCGCGGATTGTATACGAATGCGCCGCCACGATCACCAAGTCGGTGGAATCGGTGAAAACGCTGGTGGACGAGTTTTCGCAGTTCGCGCGATTCCCCTCGGCGCAACCGGTGCGCTGCGACCTGAATGAAGTGGTGGCAGAAGCGCTGGCGGTGTTTCACGGGCGACTGGAGGGCATTTCGATTCGCACGAGTTACGCGCAGAACCTGCCTGCGGTGAACGTGGACCGCGAGCAGTTCCAGCGGGTGGTTGTGAACCTGGTGGACAACGCGGCCGAGGCCATGCAGGATTCGCTGGTGAAGACGCTGTACATCGCGACGCAGCCCGGCGTCGCCGATACGGTGGAATTGGTGGTGGCCGATTCGGGCGTGGGCGTGAGCAGCGACGATAAGGAGAAACTTTTCCTGCCATATTTTTCGACTAAGAATCGCGGAACGGGACTGGGGCTGGCGATAGTCAATCACATTGTGGCCGAGCACAACGGGACCATACGGGTGGAGGATAACCAGCCGGTGGGAGCGCGCTTCACGGTGGAATTGCACGCGCTGTTGGAGAATGAAGCGGCGGTGACCCTGCCGGCCGGGGAAGCGGACCTCAAGACTTCCGCGGTGAAAATATGAAGTCGAGACGGGTTCTGGTGGTTGATGACGAGCCGGGGATCCGCCAGTCTTTGAGCGGCGTGCTGGAAGACGAAGGCTACGCGGTGGAGACCGCGGAGAGCGGCGAGGCGTGCCTGGAGGCGCTGCCCGGCGGCAGTTTCGGACTGGTGTTGCTGGACATCTGGCTGCCCGGGATGGATGGTATGGAGGTGCTGTCGCGGATACAGGAGATTCCGTTCGACGAACGGCCGGTGGTGGTGGTGATCAGCGGGCATGGCTATTGAGACCGCGGTGAAGGCGACTAAACTCGGGGCTTTCGATTTTCTGGAGAAGCCGCTCTCCATTGGAAAAGTCACGGTGGTGGTCAAGAACGGCCTGGCGCACCGCAAGCTGGAGTTGGAGAACAGCCGTCTTAAAGAAGATACCGGTGCGCGGTGGCGGATCATCGGAGAAAGCGTGCCGATTAAGGCGCTGCGCCAGCAGCTCGGCCTGATGGCCGGGACCAACGGGCGCGTGCTGATCTACGGCGAGAGCGGCACCGGCAAGGAACTGGTGGCGCGCGCACTGCATGCGATGAGCCCGCGCGCGGCGGAGCCGTTCGTGGAGGTCAACTGCGCGGCGATTCCCGAGGAGCTGATCGAGAGCGAGATGTTCGGCCATATCAAGGGGAGCTTGACCAGCGCGCTCGAGGACAAGGTCGGAAAGTTCCAGAAGGCGGACGGCGGCACGCTGTTCCTGGACGAAGTGGGAGACATGAGTCTGCGCACACAGTCCAAGGTGCTGCGCTCGCTGGACGAGCAGCGTTTCGAGCCGGTGGGCGCGGCGGAATTCGTCCAGGTGGACGTGCGCGTGGTGGCCGCGACCAACAAGAACCTGGAGGAGGAGATCGAACGCGGCAATTTTCGCGAAGATCTTTTCTACCGGCTGAATGTGATTCCGTTCTTCGTACCTCCGCTGCGCGACCGGCGGGAGGATATCGCACGGCTCGCCGATCACTTTCTCAGGGAGTTCACGACGGCCTACGGGCGCAAGCCGAAGGAGCTTACGCCGGAGGCTTACCGCGTGCTCACGGAATATCACTGGCCGGGCAACGTGCGCGAGTTGAAGAACCTGATCGAGCGGATCGTGATTCTGAATCCGCAGGTGCGGGTGGACGCGCGCCACATTCCGCTACAGACGGCGCGCAAGCAGCCCGACCGTCCGCTGGATCGTTTCGGCAGCCTGCAAGAGGTGCGCGAGGCGGCGGAACGCGACTACATCTTGAAGAAGCTGGAAGAGACCAGCGGAAATGTCACGCGCACGGCGGAGCTGCTGGGCCTGGAGCGGAGCAACCTGTATCGCAAGATGAAGACCCTGGGCATCGGGCCCAAAGAATAGTGCAGGGCTCCGAAGCGATCTTTTCGGCTGCGTGGCACCTTGAATGAATTCGAGGTCAGCCTAGAGAGTTCGAAGAACGTCGGCAAGGACGCCGACGTTGCAACCTGAAAGGTCGCTCCACGGACTGCAATCCGATCCTCCTCGCCAACGAATGGGGCCCGGCTACGCCAACGCCTGGTTCAAATTCTCGATTGCCTCATCGACTTCCGCCGTATTCTTGAAGCCGACCGTGACGCTATCGACGCCCGCATTATTGAAGGCGAAGCGCATGGCCGCCTGCCGGTCCTGACGGTTGGTGAAGGCCCCTTCGCCGATCAGCTTCATGCTGATCACTCCCATGCCTTCGGTGTGGACCTGCTTCAAGTGGGTGACGACCTCGCTGACGTTGCCCGGGCTGCCCGTGTTGTAATCTTCCGCGTCCATCTTGGTGCCGTTGTGGTTCATGCGGATCATGGCGATTTCGAGCCACTTATTTCCCGGGAACTGGCGCAGTGCGGGCAAACCGTGCACGGACGCGCCGTACCCGATCACAGCCTTCTTCGACTTGGCCTCCTGAACGCCGTCCTGCCAGCGCACGGTGTCGGTGGGCCACGTGGCCACATGCTGATAGTGCAAGAGCATCACGTCGAAGTAATCGGTATTCGCCAGTTTGCGGAGCTCATCGATCTTCTCCCGCGGATCCACGCCCTGGCGCGTGGTGACCTTGGACATGAGCCGGTAGGAATCGCGCGGAACGCCCTTCAGCGCGATGCCCAGCATCTTGTGCATCTCGCCGTAAGACTCGGCGGTTTCGTAGAAGCGGATGCCGCGGTCATAGGCGTAGCGCACGAGCCTGGTGAACTGGTCCTGCCCCAGTTCGCGCTGCACCCGGCCGCTCATTGTGCCGGTGCCGAACGCGAGACGGGTTACCTTGACGCCGGATTTCCCGAGCGTCACCCAGTCGGTAGCTGTGCCGCGCGCCGCCCGCAACGGCAGCCTACGTCGGGAACACGGTGGCATCTTTCGCCCTCCAATTGGCCATATCCTATCACGAGTGACGGCCCGAACGCTTAAGCACACGTGAGTTGCGCCGGTAATCAACCTGCGCGCAGCTTACCAAGCTGCCCCACAAAAAAAAGCTCGTCTACTTCACTTTCATCACGAATACGCTTTGATCGTCGAAGGCGACGGTGGAGAACTTGTCCAACTCCTTGAAGATTTCGAGGATCAGGCCGTCCGCCGACATGTTGCAGTGCGCGCGTACGATTTGCGCCAGGCGTCCGCGGCCGAATTCCGTGCCGGTGGCGTTGAGGTGATCGGTGATGCCGTCCGAGTAGAGAACAATGGTGTCGCCGGGCTCGGCCTGGAAGGTCACTTCCTCGTATTCGCGGGCGTCGAGCAGGCCAAGCGGCACGCCTTCCACGCGGATTTTGAGGATCTCCGTGCCGCGGCAAATCATGGGCGGGATGGCGCCGGCGTTGGCCATCACGATGCGGCGGGTGGTGGCGTCCCAGAGCAGCAGGCCGAGAGTCACGTAACGCGCTTCCACGCGGCGCGCCACCAGGGCGTCGTTGAGCGCGCGCATCAACTCGGCGGGACGCGGACGGCGCGGAGCCAAGGTGCGCAGCAAGCCGCTCATCAGGCCGCCGTACAGGGCCGCGGCGGCGCCCTTGCCGCTGACATCGCCCATGGCGATTACGGTCTGCCCGCCGCGCTGCTCGAAGATATCGTAGATGTCGCCGGAGATCTCGCGTGCGGGGCGCAAGCGGACCGCGGCTTCCAGGCCGGCGATCTCGGGTTCGGCGTCGGGCAGGAGGATGCGCTGCAATTCGCGCGCCGCCTCCAGGTCTTCCTCCATGCGGCGCTCGCGCTGTGCGAGTTCGGCGTAGAGGCGCGCGTTTTCCACGGAACTCGCCACCTGCGGCGCCAGGAGCGCGAGGGTGCGCACGTGATCGTCGCTGAAGTAGCCGACCCGGTCGCTTTCGAGATCCATCACGCCGACGACGCGGTCCTGCACGATCAGCGGCACGGCGACCTCGGAGCGGATATCGGGGTGCGAGGCGATGTAGCGCGGATCTTTGTTGGTATCGTGCACGCGGACCACTTCGCGCGATTCGGCGGCGGCGCCGGTGATGCCCTTGCCCAGCGGAACGTTATCGATGTTCACCCGCTGGTCATAGCGGATGCTGAAGAGATGCTTAAGGGCCTTCGCCTGGTGATCGACCGAGAGAATGCTGAAGGCGTCGTAGTCCATCAGGTCGTGCATGGTGCTGGCGATCTTGCCGAGCAGTTCGTTGAGGTCGAGGATGGAGGAGAATTCGCGCGAGATATTGGCGAGGGTCTTGAGCGTGCGGTTCTGCCGCTCCACGCGCCGGTAGAGCCGCGCGTTATCGATGGCGGTGGCGACCCGCGCGGCGATGAGGCGCATGAGGGCGCGGTCGTATTCGTTGTATGCGTTGACGCGGGTGGATTGCAGGTCGATCACGCCCACCAGTTTGCCGCGCGCCGTCATGGGGACGGCGAGTTCGGTGCGGACCGCGTCCACGGTGTTCAGGTAGCGCGCGTCGTTGCGCACGTCGCTGACCAGCACGGGTTCCCGGCTGGCCGCAGCGATCCCGGTAATGCCTTCGCCCAGGGCGATGGAGAGGTTGCGGACGACTTCGTCGCGATGGCCCACGGCGTAGCGGATGTGCAAATCGCGGCGGCGGTCGCTGTACAGCAGGATGGCGAACAGATCGTAGGGCAGCACCTTCTGCACGATCTCCGCCACGTTGGCCAGCAACTGGTCCAGCTCCAGGGTCAGGGTGATGGTGGACGAAACCTCGAGGAGAAAATCGAGCAGCTCGCTTCGCTCCCTGAATCGGACCGTAGCTTTGCGCGTTGCTTGCATGGGCTTATCTACGGTGCCACGGTCAGGCAGCGGTGGCCTCGACAATCTTGACGCTGGCACTGGCGCCGATTCGTGTGGCGCCGGCGGCGGTCATGGCCTGGACGTCCTGCAAGGTGCGAATACCGCCGGAGGCTTTGACGCCGATGTTGGGGCCGACCGCCGCGCGCATCAGTGTAAAAACCGGTCGAAGACTTGACAAAATCCGCGCCCGCCGTCTTGGAGATTTTGCTGGCTACGGTTTTTTGCGTGCCATCCAGCAGGGCAGTTTCGAGAATCACTTTGACGATGGCGCCGGCTTCGTGCGCGACCCGGACAACGGCCTGTATATCGTTCTTGACGGCATCGGTATCGCCCGAGCGGAGCACGCCGATGTTGATCACCATGTCGATTTCCTGCGCACCGGCGCGCAGGGCGGCGGCGGTTTCGGCCACTTTGGCCTCGGTGCTGGTGGCGCCCAGCGGGAACCCCACGACGGTGCAGACCTTGACCGGCGAACCCGACAGTTCCGCCTTGACGAGCGGCACCCAGTAGGGATTCACGCAGACGCTGGCAAAGCGATACTCGCGCGCTTCGCGGCAGATCTTGATCACGTCATTGCGGGTGGCTTCGGGCTTGAGGATGGTGTGATCGATCAGGGCGGCGATGTTGGGATCGATCTTAGTCAGCTTCTCGCTGGCGGAGACGCGCGAGGCGCCGGCGGCGATGATTTCTTTGGCGTTGCGGGCGCAGGTTTGAACGCAGCGCTGCACGCAACCGGGGCAGACCTGATCGGGGAGGTTGAGTCCCTCGCCCTTCTTTGGGGTCGCGCCTGACGGACCGACGCGCGCGAGTAGTTCCTCTCCGATTTGGGCGACGAGCCTGTCAAGTTCGGTATGCGTCACGAAGGTCCCTTCCTGCCGTATTGCTGCTCGATATCCATGATCTTCTGGACGCGTGCCTGGTGCCGTCCGCCGGCGAACGGAGTCTCCAGCCAGGTGCGTAAAACGTCTTCCGCCTGAGTCTGTGTCAGGAGCCGCGCACCGAGCGTAAGCACATTCGAATCATTGTGTTCGCGGCCATTTTTGGCGGAAGCTTTATCGTAGCACAGGGCCGCGCGAATGCCTGGAACCTTGTTGGCCGCGATGCAGGAACCGATGCCCGCGCCATCGATAATGACGCCGCGCGCGGCGGTCCCGGATGCGACGAGTTTAGCCACCATGTGGGCGATATCGGGATAGTCGGCGGGCTTCTCCTCGTTGACCCCGACGTCGCGGGTTGCGAGGCCCAGGCTTTCGAGCAAAGGCTTGAGCGCTTCCTTCAGGCGATAGCCGCCGTGATCTGACCCGATCGCCACCGTGCGTTCGGGAGGCGCCAGCGCCGAGAGTTGATCCTCCGGCACTTCGACGATGCGGACGCCGCGCCCCGCCGCAACTTCACGCGCCGAGGACGTGACGATGGTTCCCACCGGTACGCGCAGTTCGCCGCCGACAGGCACATCCTGAGCCGTGATCACTCTTTTCATATAATCTTTAAAGAACCATTGTAATGGTAGCTCAGAGCGATTACCTTTCCCGCTTGCTGCACCAGGGCGAAATCGGCTGGAGCGTGATGCTGCTGGGCATGCTGGCGGCGTTCGCGTTCGGCGCGGTCCATGCGCTCTCGCCGGGCCACGGAAAAACGCTGGTGGCGGCCTACCTGGTGGGCTCGCGCGGCACGCCGCGGCACGCGATATTTCTCGGGCTGATGGTGACGTTCACCCACACCATCAGCGTGTTTGCCCTGGGACTGGTGACGCTGTACCTCTCGCGCTTCGTGCTGCCGGAGACGATCACGCCGATACTGGGCGCAATTTCCGGCATTACCATCGTGTGGGTGGGCGCGATGTTGCTTTACCGGCGAACGGTGGGACGGGGCGCGGTGCCACCGGCGATGGGACTCGCGCACCATCACGGGGACGGCCGAGTACACACGCATGTTCCGGATGAGGTCAGTGTGGGCGGATTGATTGCGCTGGGCGCGAGCGGCGGGCTGGTTCCCTGCCCTTCCGCGCTGGTGCTGCTGCTGACTTCGGTATCGCTGGGCCGCATCGCGTTTGGCCTGACGCTGCTGGCAGCGTTCAGCGCGGGCCTGGCGGTGGTGCTGACCGCTGTGGGACTGGCGGTGCTGTACGCAAAACACTGGCTGCCGGACAGCGCGACGCTGGGGCGCAGCAAGACGCTGCGATACCTGCCGGTGGCGAGCGCGGCGTTCATCGTTTGTGTCGGGATCGCGATGACTTGGGTTTCCCTGCGGCCGGCACACTGAGGCGCGGCGCCGCCGGCTGAGGCTTCATCTTCGCGAGCAGGGCCATCTTCGACAAGAGCCCTATGGCAACCAGCACGAGCAGCACCGAGGCGGCATCGCCGCCGCCGAAATGATCGCCGAACAGCTCAATTTCGCCACCGTGGCGGCGGTACCAGCCGTGCCAAAGTGTGTCGTCCTCTTTCAATTGCTCCGCGATGGCGGCCCGCAGATCCAGTCTTGCCGCTTCCACCGATGGGTCGCCGCGACGATAAGACTCGCCGATGGCCAGCCACTTTTCGCTGTAGGCCATCTGGTGTTTGCCCAACCAGTTGCGCCACGCCGAGACGTTTAGCGACTCCGGTCCGGGGGCTCCGATGGCAAACTGCCCGCGATCGTAACTCAGGCCGGTAAAGTAGATGTGCTGGGCGGTGTTGTCGAGATGCTGGATGCGGACGTGGAAGAAGATCCCCAGGGAAAAATCGATGGCGCAACCGGCGATAATCAGGTACGCGACGAGGCGGCGCGAGAAAAATCGCGCGGACAGCAGGGTAAGGCCCAGTAATTCCAGGGGCACCAGGGTCAGGTGAGCCACGCCGAAATTGTCGCGTTCGCCGACCACGGCGAGGCCGATCAGCAGCGAAAACCCGATCACCATCAGCCAGAAGGTCCGTTCGCCGCCGAGCCCTTTGCCGCTGCGGAAGGCGGCGATGACGAACCAGACCACGAGGGGTCCGCCGATCAGTCCCATGGAGAAGATGAGGTTGGTCTGGTAGAAGAGGAACACGTTGTCGCGGACCATGCCGGGCGTGTACGGCTGGTCGAACAAGTGCACCTGCGACGGGTAGTAGGCGATGCGCGGCACGATGGAATCGAGGACGTTGCCGGCGACCTTAGCGAGGTTGCTGCCCTGATACTGCATCTGGGGGGTGATGGAGGTGTTGGAGGCGAAGGTGGGCTTGACGCCGTATACGGCAAGCGACCAGCCGAACCAGGTGAATAGCAGGAACCCGCAGGCGATGGCGATGGCCGCCAGTTCTTTCCATTTGGCCGGACGGGTGCGGAAGAGAACCAACAGGTAATGCAGCGCGAAGAAGACGCAGTAGGGACCGGCGGAGTAGTGCACCAGTAGGCCCGCCGCGAGTGATACGAAGGCCGCGGTCATGCGGACGGAGTCGCGTTTCCGCCACCCTGAGAGATAAAGACAGATCGCCAGGACCACGAAAAACGCGGTCAGCATTTTCGTCCAGGTGTAAGTGGCGTTCTGCATCACGGCGGGATTCATGGCGAAGATGCCGACGAGGGGCAGAATGCTGAATTTGCGCACGCGGACCAGCACCGGAAGCGCCAGACAGCACGGCAGAAATACCAGCAGGTTCAGGAACACGAAGATGAACTGAAAGATCTCAAAGCGATCTTGCGTGACGCCGAGGAAGAATGCCGCGAGCACGTTCATCATGGGCGGACGGGCCGGCAGCAGGTACAGGCCGTAGATGGGCGAGTCCTTGGCGAAGTGGTGGAGGAAGAATAAGGTCCGCTGGAAATGTTCCA
>WNFJ01164892.1_pt1 | contig 12481 bp, 7 predicted proteins | sample 5400461 | NCBI WGS metagenome assembly WNFJ01 (sample SAMN13153349, study PRJNA577476) | soil metagenome | isolation source: 115 cm saprolite on Douglas fir-dominated hillslope | place: USA:California | collected 2013-09-17 | reverse complement strand
CGTGCGCAGAAATTCCTCGTCTCCGCCGGGAGACCAGCCCAGCAGCGCAAGAAAATTGCGGAACGCCTCGGGCAGAAAACCTTCGGCCCGGTACATATTTACGTCGGTGGCGCCGTGACGTTTCGAAAGGCGGGATTTATCCGGGCCAAGAATCAGCGGCACATGCGCAAACACAGGAGGTTCGGCGCGCAGCGCGCGGTACAGCAGCACCTGTTTCGGCGTATTCGAAATGTGATCGGCGCCGCGAATCACGTGGGTGATGCGCATATCGATGTCGTCGACGACCACCCCCAGCTGATACATGGATTGGCCAAATTCTTCATCGCCTTTTCCCGAGCGCAACAGAACAAAATCCTCGATTTCTTCATTTGAAAACTCGCGCTCGCCAAATACAGCGTCGACAAATTTCGTGGTTCCCCCAACGGGAACTTTGAAACGGACAGCCGGTTTCGCTCCGGGCGTCGATGGTTTGCCATCGCGGCAAGTACAGCGCGTGACGCGGCGCGGCCCGCCGCCTTTCGGTTCCTCGTCCTGTGCCGGTTCGGCATGATCGCCGCCGGCATATTTTTCCGCGGGACAGTAGCACAAGAATGCAGCTCCGTTCGCCAAACATTTTTTCGCCGCCGCGAGATACAACTCCGTTCTTTGCGATTGGTAAAACGGCCCTTCATCCCAATTGACACCCAGCCACCGCAGGCCGTCCAGAATTCCCTGCACAAGTTCGGGCTTGTTGCGTTCCGCGTCGGTGTCCTCGACGCGAAGAATCATCGTGCCGCCTTGGCGCCGCGCGAACAGCCAGTTAAACAGCGCGGTCCGCGCCCCTCCCACGTGCAAATAACCAGTGGGTGAGGGCGCAAAACGCACCCTTACGCCGGAAGTCTTGCGATTCGAATCACTCATTGTCAGTGCGTCTTTCCACTTGAATTGAAACTCTCAGTGTAGCCAAACGCTCGAATCGCGTCCAATTGAGGCGATTTTCTAACAGTGCTTGGTGTTTAGTTATTAGGGTATTTACCCGAGAGGACAAGACCAATTCAGCCAGATAGGACATACCGGAACCACCAGCGACCGCCGATTCGAGCGTATTCCAAGAGTAACTTCTGAGATAGACTGTGGGGCTGCGAGAGAGCGGGATGGCCGGGATTCGAATGACACAACCATTTCGCCGGACTTGAATTCCAAGTGACCAGTTTGGGTGTAGTACGTCTAAGGTTCCCAGAGCAGTCGAGGCGATGGTCCAAACATCTCTAGCCGGCGGCCCAGCCAAAAGACTGATTCTTCGTGCGTCCGCGTTGGCGCTCCTGGTCGTGACGGGGGTCTTATTCGCTCGATTCCGAACTGGGCGAGCGGCCACTGGCGTCGAGGAATCCATCGTCAGAGTGGAAAGAAAAAACTTCACGCAGTCTCTGCGGCTCAATGGGACCACGCAGGCCTATCGTTCCTTTGAAGTGCTCGCGCCGAAGCTCGAAGGAGCGCAGGTCGGCTCCATGGTGATCACCAACCTGGCCCCAGCGGGCACCCGCGTGCAAAAGGGCGACATCCTCGTCGAATTCGATCCACAAGCGCAGACGAAAGATTATCTGGACAAGAAAAGCACGTACGAAAACCTGGTCGGGCAGGTAGCCCAGAAGCAAGCGGAGGAAAACATCGCGCGCGCCAAAGACGACACGGCGATGAAACAGGCAGAAGACGAGCTCAAGCGCGCGCATCTAGAGCTACAAAAGAATGAAATCGTTTCGCGAATTGATGCAGAGAAGAATCAGGAAGCTCTCGATGAAGCGCAGGCCACACTCAAGCAGCTCACGGAAACGTACCAGTTGAAGCGCGCCGCAGCCGCCGCAGCCATTCGCATTCAGGAAATTCAGCGCGACCGCGCGCTGGAAGCGATGCGCTACGCGCACGGAAACGCCGCAAAGATGGTGGTTCATTCTCCCATGCCGGGAGTGGTGGTCTACAACACTATCTGGCTGGGCGGCCGCATGGGAACCGTGCAGCAGGGCGACCAGGTTCGGCCTGGCGTGCCGTTTCTGCAGGTGGTGGACCCTTCTCAAATGGAGGTCCGCGTCGCGTTGAATCAAGTGGATGTGCTGAAAGTGCGCCTGGGCCAGCAGGCGCAGATGCACCTGGATGCTTATCCGGGCATGACGCTTCCAGCGACTCTCGAAGAACTCTCGCCGCTCGGCCATCCGGGGCAATTCGCGCAAGCGGTGCGTTCCTTTACGGCGCGCTTTTCCGTTCAGGGGACGGACCCAAGACTTTTGCCCGATCTTTCCGCGGCACTCGATCTCGATCTCGGCTCGCAAAAAAGCGTTCTTATTGTTCCCTGGCAGAGTATCGGCAGCGAATCCAATCATTCCTACGTGTGGCTGAAAACGACAGGTGGATTCGAGAAGCGCAGCGTGCAAACAGGCCCACGAAATGACCTTGAGGTCATTGTAAATTCCGGGCTTTCCGAGGGAGACATTATCCGGCGTGTGGCAAACGACACTCAACCAGGACCGGATCGGCAATGACTAAGAAATGGAAACCGGGAAAGAGGACGCTGACTGTCACAGCTGCAGTGGTCCTAGGCCTTCTTGTTTTTGGGGCCTTTCGTCTGGCCAGTCCGGCGGCGAAGCTCGCGACCGCGGAAGTGAAACGAAAGGAATTTGTTGACTACCTGGAAGTGAAAGGCGAGGTAAAGGCTCTCCGATCTGTTGTCATTGCTGCTCCGTACGGCGCGGGCGACCTGCAAATCATGAATCTTGCGACCAACGGAGCAAAGGTCAAGAAGGGAGACGTTCTGGTCGAGTTCGACAATACGACGGTGAAGCAAAAACTCGCGCAAGATCAATCCGCGCTCAAATCAGCGGAAGCGGAAATTCAGCAGTCACGCGCCGCGGCACGCTTGAAGGAGGAGCAGGACCTCACCGACGTGATGGCGGCCAAGTTTGCCGCGCAGAAGGCGCGCCTGGACGCCAGCAAGCAAGAGATTGTTTCCGTGATTGAAGGCGAGGAAGCCAAACTGAAGGTCGCGGATGCCGAGCAAAAGGTCAAGGAGACCGAGGCGAAACTGAATGCGGACCGGTCTGCCGCACGCGCGGACCTGGCCAGCAAGAAACAGAAACAGGACCAAGCCGCATTTCAAGTGCAGCAAGACGAGCGCAGCCTGGCTTCGCTTACGTTGCGGGCGCCGCTCGATGGGGTTGTGGCGCTGCAAAATCACTGGCAGCCACAAGGCGGCTCGACTCCTTTCAAGCCGGGAGACCGCGCCTGGCCGGGCGCCGGAATCGCGGAGCTTCCCGACCCGTCCACGCTCAAGATTTCCGCACGTATTGAAGAAGCAGAGAGAGGACAGTTGAAATTAGGGCAAACCGGCACTGTGCGCGTCAAGGCGGTACCCGACGGGAATTTTCAAGGGCGCATCGAGACGATTAGCCCGACGGCCAGCCTGGACTTCAACGCCGGATGGCCCGTTCCCAGGAACTTCACGGTTGAAGTGTCATTGGCGAACAGCGACGCGCGGCTGGCCCCAGGAATGGGGGCGGTTGTCCGAGTGGCAGTAGACCGAGTGGCCGACGGCATCGTGATTCCCAGTGCCGCCCTTTTCCGGAAGGCAGGCAGAACTGTCGCGTATGTACGCCGCGGCTCGAAGTTTGAAGAGACCGCCGTAGAAGTATTACGCCGGAGCGGAGATGAGGCATTGGTCGCCAAGGGATTGCAACCGGGACAGCAACTGGCGCTGAAAGATCCAACGCTAACGGAATAGAGAATCTTTGTATGAATTGGCGCGCAAAACCAAGAGCATTTCTTCTAGCCCTGGCGCTGGGGGGGAGCTGCTTCGCGTGCCGCCAAACCACCGTGATGGCAACGGATTCTGAAGTTCCAACGGCGACTGTAAAAGAGGTCGATCTTCAACTTAAAGTTCTTACCACCGGAGCTTTGAAGACTTCCCAGTCGCGGACCGTCATCGCTCCGCCCATCGCCGGAGGAACGCTGCAGATCATCACGCTGGCGCAGTCCGGCGCGCATGTTCACACCGGCGACGTGGTGCTTGAATTTGACCCTAGCCAGCAGGAATACAATCTCGGGCAGAGCCGCAGCGACTTGCTGCAGGCCGAACAGGAAATCGTCAAAGCCAAAGCGGACGCCGCCGTGCAGACGGCGGAGGACCAGACCGCGCTGCTGAAAGCAAAGTACGCCGTGCGCCGCGCGGAACTCGAAGTCAGCAAAAACGAACTCGTGAGCCCCATCGACGCGCAGAAGAACCTGCTCGCTCTCGATGAAGCCAAGCGCGCCCAGGCGCAGCTTCAGCAGGACGTCCAGTCCCACAGCGCTTCCAACCAGGCCGCGCTGGCTATCAGCGAAGAGAAACGGCATAAGGCCCGCCTCTCCATGGAACAAGCGGAGCAAAACATCAAGAACATGCATATCACGTCTCCTATTGACGGCCTTGTGGTGATCCACGGCAACCGGGAATCCACGGGCGGGTTTTTCATGGATGGGATGACGCTGCCGGACTATCACGTCGGCGATCAGGTCAATCCGGGAAGTTCGATCGCGGAAGTCATCGACATCTCGCACCTGGAAGTGGAGGCACAGATTGGAGAAACCGACCGCGTCAACCTGAAGGCCGGGCAATCCGTGGAAATCAAGATCGATGCGCTGCCCGGCGAAGCGTTTTCAGGAAAAGTGCAAACCGTTGGCGGAGCGACGAGCCACGAATTCTGGGACGATAAGACGCAGCACAAGTTCGATGTGGCCGTGGAGCTTGACCGCGCGGACCCGCGCTTGCGTCCTGGCTTCGCTGTTCGTCTAAGCATCCTCGGCGACAATCTTTCGCGCGCGGTTTCGATTCCGGGAGGAGCAATTTTCGATCACGACGGCAAAAAAGTGGTGTATTGCAAACGCAACCGGGGATTTGAAATGCAGGAAGTCCAAATCCGCGCGGTCAGCGAGGGCCGCGCGATCCTTAGTGGCCTGCCGGCTGGAACTGTCGTCGCTCTGGTCAATCCGGAGAAAAAGCTCGAGGGCAACAGCAAGAGCGGTGGAAGCTCGAATCCCGGCATCGGTCCGGGTTCCCAGTGAAACCCGGCGCGTAACCATGAAGCCAAGCTCCATCGCCGAGCCAAGATCTGTGCAACAGTGGCTGCCTGATCTCGTCTTCGGATTTGAAAATCTGGCCAGCCATAAGTTGCGGTCACTCCTGACAATGCTGGGCATGATTTTTGGCGTGGCCGCCGTTGTGGCCATGCTCTCCATCGGAGCTGGAGCGCAGCAGAAAGTCATGGCTTTCATCGAGCAGCTTGGCGTTCGCAATCTCATTGTTGAAGCCAAGGAGTCCCACAATTGGCAGGAGTTGCAGAAAAGTGCGGAAAAACTCGCCGGGGCTGACTGACCCTCAGCGACTATCAGATCATTCGCAAGAATGTTTCCGATATCAAGGACGGCACGCCGCGCAAACGGTTTACTCCGGGAAAACTTCTACCCAAGCCGCAACAGGATACTCCGATCGTTTACGGCGTGGAGCCAAGCTATCTGGAAATCAGCCATCTCCGCGTCACGGAAGGCCGTTTCTTCGACGGCGCGGAAAATGAGGCAGCCGCGCCGGTGTGCGTTCTCGGAGCGGCGGCGAAAGATAGTCTCTTCGGCGCAGCCGCGGCGATCGGCGAATACATCAAACTCAACGAGCAATGGTGCCACGTGATCGGAATCGTAGCGCCACAGCTCGCGCCGCAGACGGAAGTCTCCGGAGTGCGCACCGAGGACATGAACAATCTCGTTTACGCGCCCCTGAATGTGGTGATGTATCGTCTCGAAGATTCACAGAGTTTTTTGAAGGATGAGATCGACGGGCTGTACCTGCATCTTGCCGCGCCGGAGACGAGCACCACCGACGCCGAAGTGGTTCGCGGCATCCTGAACTCCTCGCATCACAACGCGGGGGACTTCAACGTGATCGTCCCCGCCGAGTTGCTGGCGCAGCAAAAACGCACCGAGCAGCTTTTCAACACCGTTATGGTGGCCATTGCTTCCATTTCACTTCTCGTGGGCGGGATCGGGATCATGAACATCATGCTGGCGGCGATTCTCGAACGCACGCGTGAAATCGGAGTGCGCCGCGCGGTCGGCGCCCGGCGCTGGGACATCATCCGGCAATTTGTCATCGAAGCTGTATTGATCTCTTTCGCCGGCGGGCTTCTGGGCGTCGTCCTCGGTTTCGCCATGTCTCAACTCATCGCGTGGCTCGCCGGATGGTCCACCATTGTGACGATCAGCTCCATTCTTTTGGCGTTCGTGGTTTCCATTTCGGTCGGATTGATATTCGGCATCTATCCTGCAGTCAAGGCGGCGCGGCTCGATCCCGTTGAAGCGATTCGCTACGAGTAGGCTCGCCAGTTCGACGAACAATTTCGTGGGGGTGATGGATGAACGTGCTCCGTTCCTTGTTTGCGATCTCTTTGATGCTGACGCTCAGCGGTTCGGCGCGAGCGCAAAGTGCTTCGCCGCCGGAGAGGCTGCTGGGCGTGGGCGGCCGCCAGAAACCTCCCACGTCGCTGCCCGTACCGCAGGGGCTGCAAGACCACGTGGCGGGTGGCAAACTCGTTCTCACCCTTGATGACAGCATTCGCCTCGCGCTTTCGAATAACACGGACATTCGGCTCGACCATTCGCAGATCGACTTCGCACAAAACAATCTTGGCCGCGCGCATGCGCCCTTCGATCCGCTGGCGACTTCCAGCTTTGCGGATATCCGGGCGAAAACCCTGACAACGTCAAAGCTTCAGGGCGCTCTGATTCTGAACGATTTAACGCAAACCACGCAATTGGGCTACAAGCAAACCTTCTTGACCGGTACGAATGTTCAGACGGCCTTTAACGCCACCAAATTTTCTAGCAACAGTTCCTTCAACATCGTGAATCCGTCTCTCTCGACGAATCTTCAGTTCAATATTACTCAACCTCTTCTCCGTAACTTCGGCTTCTTCCCCAATCGTGCTCCAATTCTCATCGCTCAGCGCAACTTGAAGCAGTCACGCTCCAACTTCACAACCCAAGTAAACAACATCATTCTCGGAATCATTGGGGACTACTGGAGTGTCGTTCTGGCCCGGGAGAATCTCTCCGTACAGCAGAAGTCCTTAGACGAGGCCCAAAAAAGCTACGATCACGACAAAAAGGCCCTTAGTCTGGGAGCTCTCCCTCCGCTGGACATTTACCGCTCCGAGTCTCAAGTCGCCTCTCGCCGGGTCGGTTTAATCCAAGCGGAGTATTCCCTCAAACAAGCCGCCGATCAATTTCGCCGCGACATCGGTGCCGACCTCGATCCTACCGTTCGCGCGCTCGACCTGGAACTGACCGACCAGCCGGCGCCTCTCGGGGAATTGCCGGCCACGGATATCGCCGTTGCCCTCTCGCGCGCTCTCGCCAACCGCCCTGAGTTCGAGACCGTTCGCCAGCAACTCGCCAGTGATGAGCTCAACGTCCGTTTGGCTCACAATAATTTAAAGCCGGATCTCGAACTCTCAGGGTTCTATTCCGGAAATGGTCTCAATAATTCACCGGCAGGGCTTGACATAGGATTGAGCGGCAGTCTGAGCCAGACCTTCCATTTTACCTACCCGACCTACGGAGCCTCACTCTCGCTGAACCTGCCAGTGAGGAGGCACTTTGCGCAAGCGAATCTAGCTGATGCATTGGTCGGCCGCCGCCAGGATCAATACCAGGAACGCCGCACGACACAGAGCATCACGTTGGAAGTCACCAATGCCGTGCACTCTCTGGAAGAAGCCAAACTCACCATGGAGGCCTCTAAAATCGCCGTGGACCTTGCCCGGGAAACCCTCCATGCCGATGAACGAAAATACGAGTTGGGCGCCGAACCGGTCTTCTTCGTTCTCGATGCCCAGACACAACTGGCTCAGGCGGAACTAAATCTCATTCAGGCGCAGGTAAATTTCCAGATTGCCGTAGCGCAGGTGGACCATGCGACGGGTGATTTGCTGGAGCACCATCACGTGCAAGTCGCCGAGCCGGCAAAATAATTGTCTCCCTCCACGGTCCGGGAACGCCGATCAATCCAACCGATCCGGCAGGAATATAGCCACAGCGAATCGGAAGGGTGATCAGCGTCCGATTCACTATCATTGGATGGGGCGAAAAACCAGCCAGGGCGGTATCTCCCTTTGTATTGAACTGGTTACTTCGGGGATGCTGTCTTTTTGGCTACCAGTACGCGTGTACACTTGCTTCCAGAAAATTTCGTAATCCATAATCACAAGTACTTTGTTTTGTGTCCGGGCGCGGCCTTTCTGCGTCGCCGCACGGCTGTCCCCTAGTGCAGGCGGAGGGTTGCGCGTACACTGCGTAGCACTGGGGATTCTTGTGCCTTCGTGACTTTTAGAATGCCATCCGCGATGTGCGCGGAGAATTGAATGTGTTCCTGATGCACCAGAGTTTTATATCGCTGGCGCTGCTGATTGCCACTACCTTGGTGGCCGGCTTCTTCGCGTACATTTACAGCATCAAGCGTCAGACGTATCTGCTGCTATGGACCGCGGCGTGGGCGGTTTTCGCGCTTCATTATATAGGGCCGACAGTCGCGCCAGACACGGCAGCAAGCCCGGTGCAAAGCGCGTTGAATCATTGGTTGTTCGCATTCTCCGGAGTGCTGTTTTTTCTAGGCGCTCAACTTTACTCCCAGCGGAAGGCATGGAAAATTCCTGCGGTGATTGCAAGTGTGGTCTTCGGACTCTGGGCCGCGGGCAACGCCAACAATGAGATTTCTGCTTCCGCGGTCATTCCCGCTTCCTTGCTGTATATCGGTGTGGCCGTGGTGTTCTGGCTGGAGAGCCGGCGGCAGGAAACGCTGGCCGACCGGCTGCTGGGGGTTTCTTTCGCTTCTTGGGGAGTTCTGTGGATCGCTCTCCATCTCCTGAATGCCACGCCGGAAATTCAGGGCGCAGGCATGAATGTGGTTGCCACAGCTCCGTGCGCATTCGTTGCCATGTTCATGGTCATGGCGCTTTATGAAGAAGAAAAACGCCGCATCGAACGCAATATGCTGGCGCTCTCCAATCTCAATTTGGCGACTTCCAGTTTTGTGGGCGGAGAGATTCAGCGCATGCTGTCGCAGGCTCTCGACCGCGTCCTGGGTGTTGTGCGGCTCCCTGCCGGAGCGCTGTTTCTTCACCACGGTGATCCGCAAGGCCCGACTTCCGTCGTTGCCGTGGGCCTGAGTGATGAGTTCTGCCGCGCGGCGCAGGATGAAGCCTTGGACGACTATCTCGTCAGCCTCGTGGCGCGCCTTGGGGGTCTGCTGGGATTTCGCGATCTTCGTGACGATTCGCTCTCGGCGCTCGAAAAAGAAAAGTCCATCCGCCGGTTCCGTGAACTGGCGTTGGCGCAGGGATTGCGCAGCGTGGTGGCCATTAGCCTTCAGGCCAAAGAGCAAGCCTTTGGCGTGCTGCTTCTCGGGACACCGGACAGCCGCCGCTTCACACCGGCGGAGTTGCGGCTGCTTCTCGCCCTGGGGCATCAGATCGGAATGGCAGTCGAAAACAGCTATCTAATTCAGCAGACTTCGCGACGATCCGAAGAACTTCACGTGTTGAACGAAATCGGCCGAGCGCTCAGCTCCACGCTGAACAAAGAGGATCTGACGAGAAAAGTTTGGGAAGAGCTGCGGCGTCTCTTCGACGTCGAAAACTTCTACATCGCGGAGCTGGATCCTCTGCGCGACGAAATTCAATTTGACCTTGAGATTGTCGATGGCGCGCGGCTGCCGAAGCGCGCGCGTCCTGCCGGGAACCACCTCACCGAATTCATCATTCGCACGCGGCAGCCGGTGCTTATCCGCGACAATTACGTGCGGGAGACGAAAAAACTCGGCGTTGAGCCTCTGCGCACTAAAGGCTGTTTCTGCGGCGTCCCGCTGGTGGCCTACGATCACGCTATCGGAGCCATGGCCGTCTACTCCGACCACGAGCGTGTGTTCGATGAAGGGCACCTGGAGCTGCTGCGCGTCCTTGCCAGCGAAGCGAGTATCGCGATTGAGAACGCTCGCCTGTTCAGCGAAGAGCGCACCAAGGCGCGGCACCTCTCGCTGCTCAACACCATTTCGCGGAACGCCATCGCCACGCTCAATCCCGACGAGATGCTCGCCAAGATCACCGAGCAACTCGAGGCCGGCCTGACCTACGATCACATCGGCATCGGCGTGCTGGACTACGCGACGCGCGAAGTGGTGATCCAGGCCGAGGCGGGACAACGCCGCGGGACGCTGGGGCAGCGCATTGCTCTTGGCTCGGGCTTGATCGGTCACGTAGCCCGCAACGGGCACATGGCCGCTTACCGCACAGCCTCTCCGTCCGATGGGGCGTTGAAGCCGCTTTTGCCGGATTCCGTGGCGGCTATCGCCTTGCCCGTTTTTTACGCCGAACAGCTCCACGGCATTCTGTACATCGAATCATCCGTGCCCGTGGATTTCTCCGAGGAGGAAGTTCTTCTTCTGCGCACGCTGGCCGACCTTATCGCCGGCGCTCTGCACAATGCGCTCTCTTTCCAAAAAGCGCAGGAGCAAGCCATCACCGACGGACTCACCGGCGTCAAGACGCATCGTTTTTTCATGGAAGCGTTGTCTGCCGAATGGAAGCGTTCCACCCGGGCCGGCCGCGCGTTCGCGCTGGTGCTCATGGACCTCGACCGCTTCAAATTCGTGAACGATTTCTACGGGCACCTCGAAGGCGATCTCGTCCTGCAGCGCGTGGGGCAGATCCTGGAGACCAATTGCCGGCGCTCCGACGTGGTGGCCCGTTACGGCGGAGACGAGTTTGTCATCCTGATGCCGGAAACCAATATGGAGCACGCGCGGCAACTGGCCAGCAAGCTCCGCGGGTGGGTATCCGCCGATCCGCTGCTGCGCGAGAAAAACATCAGCGCCAGCTTCGGCATCGCTTGTTATCCGCTTCATGGTTCCTCGCCGCAAGAGCTCATCCAGGTGGCCGACGCTTCAATGTACCTTTCGAAACATCAGGGCGGCAACGCTGTTTCGACCGCCGACCACTTCGATCCCAATGAAGCGAAAAAATGGAAGCGTGATGTCCTCGAGGCCTATCTGGGCGTGACCCTCAAACGGCTTTTCTCGACGGGGCCCGAGGCCTTTGAAGAAATCTACCAGCGCTTGCGGCAATTCACGGAATCGCTGGCAGCCACCGAACCGAACAACGACAAACCCGCGGCCCTTAAGCTGCCGGGCCCGCAGCAATTGCCGCAAGCGGTGCTGGACACGGTCACATCGCTGGCGTTTGCGATTGATGCCAAGGATCACTACACGCAAGGCCACTCGCAGAAAGTCTCCGCGTATGCCGCCTTGATCGCGGAAGCTATGGGTCTGGAGGACGCCGAAATCGAAGAAATTCGTCTGGGCGCGGTGCTCCACGACATCGGCAAGGTTGGCATTCCGGAAAGTATTCTGAACAAGAGCGGGCCGCTTAATCCCGAAGAGTGGGAGACGATGAAGTCGCACGTGAAGTTTGGCGCCAAGATCCTCGACCCGCTGACCCCGCTTGCGCGCATCCGCGAAATGGTTCTTCACCATCACGAATTCTTCGACGGCTCGGGCTATCCTGAGTCCTTGACGGGGGAAGGAATCCCACTAGGGGCCCGCATCATCGCGGTTGCCGACGCCTACGATACCATTACGAGCGACCGCACCTACAAGAAGGCTCGGACCGCCACGGACGCCCTAGCCGAGCTGGAGCGCTGCGCGAATGCGCAGTTTGACGGGGCCATTGTGGAGCTTTTCGTCCGCACCATGCGCAAGCTGCCCAACCCGATCATTGAAGTTGCCGCGGCCACCGGCCAGCTGCGCGGCAGCTGACCATCTTTCCTTCAGCGAAAGTAATCACCGCGCTTCAAGGTCCATGTCCTTGATCGGCAGGTCCCAGTGGGCGCGGTTTTTCCATTCTTCCTCCTCGTTATCCCTATGTCCTTAAAGCACTTATCGTTTCTTAAGATTTTACTTGACAAAGGAAGCAATGATGTACTAAATTAACGGACGTAGAAAAGTGCGTCCCGGCTCTGCCGAGGACGCTTTTTTTCTTAGAGCAGGGCCCCAGCCCTGCGGGTCTTCTGCACCCCGGCCATTTGGTTGGGGTTTTTTGTTTTTGGGACGAACCCGCCCGGGTTTGCTGCTTTCTCCGTGGCCCTCTGCGCTCCGGCCTCTGTGCTCTCTGTGTTAAATCTTTGTCTTTCCTGTTAGCTGTCGGCTGCTCGCCCTGAGCGTATGCGAAGGGTCAACTTCTCTTATCCCTCCTAAGGACACAAAACCATGAAACACGAAAAAATCGACGTTGTGGAAGTGTGCAAAGAATTGGAAGACGTTCTCGCGCCGCGGCTCAAACTCTCAGTCCTCGACCGCGCCGTCTATTCGCATCTGCTCCGGCACAGCCGCTTCGAGGGCAAACTCCGGCTGCGCTTCTCGATTCTCTGGCTGGCCCAC
>WNFJ01449627.1_pt2 | contig 12483 bp, 10 predicted proteins | sample 5400461 | NCBI WGS metagenome assembly WNFJ01 (sample SAMN13153349, study PRJNA577476) | soil metagenome | isolation source: 115 cm saprolite on Douglas fir-dominated hillslope | place: USA:California | collected 2013-09-17 | reverse complement strand
AGCAATTCCTTAACGACTTTCCCGCGTCAGTAGACGAATTCCACAAACTCCTGACAGGCAATAGGATTTTTCAGAAGCGCACGCAGAACATCGGGCACATCTCCGCCGAAGATGCCATCGATTGGGGTCTTTCCGGTCCGTGCCTGCGTGGCAGTGGCGTGAATCTGGACATTAGGCGCGCCAACCCTTACACCGGTTATGAGAACTACGACTTCGATGTACCAACTGAAGCCGACGGAGACGTGTGGGCGCGGTATCTGGTGCGCATGCGCGAGATGAAGGAGTCGCACAAGATAGTAGTGCAGGCGCTTTCGCGTCTGAAACCAGGTCCGGTAAAAGCCGACGCGCCAAAAGTGGTGTTGCCTGACCGTGAAGCAATGAAAACGCATATGGACGCGTTGATTCACCACTTCCTGATCGTAGCGGAAGGATTCGATGTGCCCGAGGGTGAAGTTTATCACCCGATTGAAGCCTCAAAGGGTGAACTCGGCGTTTATATGAGGTCCGACGGTGGGCCTAAACCGAGTCGCGTACATTTCCGCGGGCCGAGTTTTGTGAATCTGTCCGCTCTCCCGCACATGGCGGAAGGCGAAATGGTGGCAGACATCGTGGCCGTGATCGGATCGTTGGATATTGTGTTGGGGGAGATAGATCGATAGAGGCACTGTCAGTTGTCAGTAGTCAGTAGTCAGTTGTCAGTGGTCCGTGGCCTTTCCGAAACCAATTAGTTTTTACTACTGACCAGGGACAACTGACAACTGACTACTGACCAATAGCTATGAGTCAACAGTTAACGCAAATACAGCCGCTGTCTCAACCGGTCAACATCGGCGATGAGGTTGCCACCTTCTCTGCTGATGTCGAAGCGGAGGTTGATAGGCATCTGGCAAAATATCCGGTTAAGCGTTCCGCGATTTTGCCATTGATGTTTATCATCCAGCGTGAACGCGGGTTTCTGGATCCTCCCGGGGTCGCGTATTTGGCAAAGCGTTTGGCCCTGCGCATCACAGACATCTGGGAGGTTGCTACCTTCTACTCGATGATTCATACCGAACCGGTCGGTAAGTATCACATCCAGATTTGCCGCACGTTGTCGTGCAAGATCATGGGGGCAGGCAAAATCACAGAGTACTGTTCGCAGAAACTGGGGATCAAACCTGGTGAGACAACTGCTGATGGTCGGTTCACGCTCTCCGAAGTTGAATGCCTCGGATCATGCGGCACGGCGCCAATGTTTCAGATTAACTTTGGTTACCACGAGAATCTGACACGGGAGAAGGTAGATCAAATTCTGGATTCATTGCCTTAGCAAATAGACTATTTACTAATCATGTTCATCGGCGCAATAGGATGTGAGCCCCTGCAACTGCGTCGAGTTCTGCTCAAGAACTCGACTGCTATCGACGTGTATCGACAACACGGTGGTTATGAGGCGATCAAAAAAGTATTGTCATCAATGTCGCCTGACGACGTCATCAATGACGTCAAGAAATCGGCATTACGTGGTCGCGGCGGCGCCGGATTTCCCACAGGAATGAAGTGGAGTTTCGTTCCGAAAGACTCACCAAAAGCGAAGTATGTAATCTGCAACGCGGATGAATCCGAGCCAGGCACATTCAAGGACCGCTATCTGATGGAGCGCGATCCGCATCTGCTCATCGAAGGCATGCTGATCGCCGCTTACGCGCTGGGAGCAAAAACGAACTACATCTACACTCGAGGCGAGTACAAGTATTTGATCGACATAATGGATCGGGCTTTGGAGGAAGCACGCGAGGCCGGGTTGCTGGGAAAGAATGTCCTTGGGAAAGAGTTCTCCTGCGAGATCTACACTCACACCGGCGCCGGCGCTTACATTTGTGGTGAAGAGACAGCGTTGCTCAGCTCGCTCGAAGGCCTGCGCGGGCACCCACGCATGAAGCCTCCCTTCCCTGCTATCTCCGGGTTATATGCGTGCCCGACAGTAGTGAATAACGTCGAAACACTTACTGCGGTACCTGACATCATCAAGATGGGTGGCGAGGCCTATCAAAAGCTGGGAACGGAGAAGAGCGGCGGCACAAAACTTTGGGCTGTGTCCGGTCATATCAATCGGCCTGGTGTTTATGAACTGCCAATGGGCTACGACGACATGGAAAAATTTATCATGGAAGACTGCCAGGGAATGCTGAATAGCAAGAAACTGAAGGCAGTAATTCCGGGTGGCTCGTCAGTCTACATTATGCGCGCCGACGACATCCTCGGGAAAGATGTGCGCATGGATTATGAAGGACTGGTGGCAGCCGGTTCGATGGTTGGCTCCGGCGGTTTTATTGTGATGGACGAAACTGTAGATATTTTCGAATCGACGAAAAACCTGACCGAGTTTTACAAGCACGAATCATGCGGCTGGTGCACGCCATGTCGAGAAGGCACGGATTGGCTGGTGAAAGTATTCAAGCGCATCGAAAATGGGGCCGGCCGGCCAGATGACGCGCAGTTGATGCTCGACCTTTGCGACAACATTGAGGGGAAGTCATTCTGTCCGCTGGGCGACGCGGCAGCGTGGCCGATTCAGTCGGCGATTAAGCGTTTTCCTGAAGATTTCAAGAAGCACTTAGTGAACGGCAAACAGCAATCAGCAGACAGCACGAATAGTGGAGGGATTTCCAATATTTGAACAGGCTTTCAATCTGCGCCCAACTGTTTGCTGTTTACTGTCTGCTGTTTACTGTTTGCTGTCTGCTGTTGACTCATAAAATACATGTCCACTGAAATAATAAAAGTCACTATCAACGGTCGAGGGTTTGACGTACCAAAAGGCGCACGCCTGATCGACGTGTGCCGCGAAAAGGGTTTCGACATCCCGTCGTTCTGCTACTACGCCGACCTTGCTCTGCAGGCTTCCTGCCGAATGTGTCTCGTGCGCATTGAGAAAATGCCGAAGCTCCAGACCTCCTGCACCATCATCTGCACGGATGGTATGGTTGTCACCACCCAAAGCGAAGAGATCGAGAAGGCGCAACGAGGGATGACCGAATTCCTGCTGGCCAATCATCCGCTTGATTGTCCAGTCTGTGATCGCGGCGGCGAATGTGAATTGCAGGAGTTGACGTTCGACTGGGGCGGCCTGGAAGAGCGCTTTACCGAAAAGAAAAACTACTACGCCGAGAGATATCTCTCTCCTATGGTCGCTAACGATCCGCAGCGGTGTATTCTCTGCAAGCGCTGCACGCGAGTCTGCGACGAATGGATGGGAGAAGAAGCCATCGAGGCGGGAGGGCGCGGCGCTAACACGGTCATTGGCACATATCTCGGTTGGCTCGACTGCTCTCAATGTGGCAACTGCATCGAGGTCTGCCCCACGGGCACACTGTTGGATGCCACATACCGTCACCAGGCGCGGCCCTGGGAGCTGGCATCTCCACCTGCAACTATTGTTCTGACGGTTGCCAGATGTCTCTTGGTTCTCGCGGCGGTGAGTTGATGCGTGTTGTCGCGCGTGACCGCTACGTCAATGGGCTCAACGGCGAGTTTCTCTGCGTTAAAGGTCGTTTTGGACATCCGTTTGTAAATCACGAAGAGCGAATTCGCACCCCTCTCATCCGGTACAGGAGGGGTGGCAAGCTGATCCCCGCAACCTGGGATGAAGCCATCCGCCGCGTCGCAGAACGACTCGATGCGGTTGCCAACGAACATGGCCGCAATGCGATTGGGGTGGTGGGTAGTCCCCGTCTGACAAACGAAGCGCTTTATAGTCTTCACAAGTTTGCTACCGAACTGGTTGGCACTGAAAACTACACGACCACTGATGCCTTCAGTCTAAAGCCCTTCTTCGAGAATCTTGCCGCGCCACTTGCGACACATCGCGACATTCGTTATGCGAAAACCATTCTCCTGATTGGAGGCGAACCCGAAGAGCTGCATCCTCTGACGGGAAAACAGATTCGGCAGGCAGTAAGAAATGGCGGCGCCAGTCTAATCATAGTCAACTCAGTGCCGATTAGACTGCGTGAGCAAGCGGCCCAGTTTATCCATATTAGACCAGGCTCGGAAGATGCTTTCGTCCTCGCATTGTCAGACAAGTCAGATGATTCTCTCGCAGCGCGAAAGGCGGGTATAGAGTCGCAGGAACTTGGAGCAGCGCGAGACCTAATTACCAACTCCTCCGGCGATGTGATTGTGATGTTTGGAGGCGAACTCGGCGCGGAGGCGCAAGCCGTCGTTGCTCAGTCGCCCTTTGCGCTTGCGGCCGATGGTCGCCGCGTTTTGCTTCACCCGCTTCCTCTATTCAATAACAGTTTTGGCGCGCACGACATTGGAATGATGGATGGTGCCGCAACGCCTTCGGAGATGCTCGAAGCTGCAGGCAGTTCAATCAAAGCCATGTACGTCGCCGGCAGTTTTCTCCCGCTGCATTTCCAGGGCCGGGAAGACGCCCTGGGTAAGCTCGACTTTCTCGTAGTGCAGGAGCTTTTCGAAAACGAAACAACGAGCTTCGCTGACGTCGTATTGCCAGCCGCTTCGTTTGCCGAGGTCGATGGCACATTCACGAATAACGATGGGTTTGTACAACGCGTGCGACAATCGATTCCCCCTGTGCACCAAGCGAAACCTGACTGGGCGATTACTGTCCAGTTAGCCAAAGAACTCGGCATGGATTTTGGTTTTGAGATGTCGGCGAGTGCGGTCTTCCGGGAAATTGGCGAGCGTGTTCCGGCATACGCGGGGCTGCGGTATCCGGTAATCAAAGACGAGACTAATCCCGTTCAGGCCAAATATAAACTCGTGGAGCGTCGCGATGTCTCCTCAGAATTGGCTTCTATTCGCCAACGCGTTGAGGAGCTACCTGATAACGTCGATAAGTTGACCACGACGCCCAAAGTCGGACATGAGCTATTCAAAATAGGAACCTTAACTGACAAGGTGGCGCAGTTTCATTTGCTGGCTGCAGGCAATCCCAGGCCAGAGACCGTCGCTATATCTCCTCTTTATCAAATCACTGTTGATGGCAGCTTGCAGCCGGAAGCAACTGTGGCCGGAGATTGAATGGATTGGCAATTCATTCCAGACATCGTTGTTAAGTTTGTAGGGATCACCATCGCCTTTACTGTGGTCCTTATGATCGTTGCTTACACAGTGCTGGCTGAAAGACGTGTGCTTGGCTTTATCCAGGGCCGCCTGGGACCGAATCGCGTCGGCTTCGGCGGCTCGTTGCAACCGTTTGCCGACCTCCTGAAGTTCATTCTGAAGGAAGACATTGTTACGGACAAGTCGACTCGCTTTGTTTATTTTCTGGCTCCGGTTATCGCCACGATGGCCGCTTTGATGACGATAGTCGTCTATCCCTTCGGGCCGGATGTGAATCTTCCTTTTCTGCATACGACGCACCTCGTAATCGCGAGGTTCGATGTCGCTTTGCTTTATGTACTGGGAGTTACTTCGGTCGGTGTCTACGGGATCGCGCTCGCCGGCTGGTCATCGAATAACAAATATAGCCTGATGGGCGGCCTGCGCTCGTCTGCGCAGATGATCTCTTACGAGCTGGCGCTGGGACTCTCATTGATCGGCGTCATCCTGCAGGCCGGCACTCTGGATCTGCAACGAATCGTGGAACTCCAATCCCGCTGGCACGGCGCCGGCTGGTTTCTCATCTGGCTACAACCGCTCGGCTTCATTATTTATCTCGTATCCGCGATAGCCGAAACCAATCGCGTGCCCTTTGACCTGCCCGAAGCGGAAACGGAACTCGTCGCAGGCTTTCACACGGAATACAGCGCGATGAAGTTTGCGCTGTTTTTCATGGCCGAATACATCAACATGTTCACTGTGTCGATGCTGGCCACAACGCTTTTTTTCGGCGGATGGAACGTTCCTTTTGCGGAAGATATTTTTGGTCGCGGCACTTTTCTGTTTGGACTTGTCAGTGTCGTAGGTTTTCTGCTGAAGGTTTGCGTTTTTCTTTTTGTCTATATCTGGCTGCGCGGCACGCTACCCCGCTTTCGTTTCGACCAATTGATGAGTTTTGGCTGGAAGTTCTTATTGCCACTGGCGCTCGTGAACATCTTTATCACGGCCACACTGGTATTTTTCAACGTGTTGTAAGGTTGGCAGATGCTAGCTCTACTTTTCATACTATTCGCAGGCCTTGCTGTCGGTTCTGCCATAGCCGTAGTGGCTCAGCGTAATCCTCTCTACAGCGCAATTTCGCTCATCGGGGTCTTCATAGCGCTTGCCTGTCTTTACGTGACGCTGGCCGCACCGTTTATTGCCGCTGTGCAGGTGATTGTGTATGCGGGCGCCATCATGGTGCTCGTCGTTTTTGTAATCATGCTGCTTAACGTGGAACAGGAGGAACGCGGGCGCCCGCGTCTCTCCTTTCTTGTTCCCACGGCAGTCGGACTGGCAGCTGTATTGATTGCTGAAGCCGCTTTCATTCTTTCTTCAGTTCAACTTTCGCCGGTTACTCCCACCCAAAATGTTTCTGATGTGGGCTTGACCTCCTCAATCGGTACGGGATTATTCACCACTTATCTCCTGCCGTTTGAAATCACATCGATCCTGTTGTTGATGGCCATCGTCGGTGCAATGACGCTGGCGCGGCAGGCAAAGATGCTTTCGCCACGAGCACGTGTCGTTCCGGGGGCCCAGGTATTGGCGCTAAACGTAATCGACCCTCGAGTTCCATTCGACGATACGAAGGCACTCCGGGCAAACACAACCGAGGAAGTGGAGAGGCTTCTGGGAGTGGAGCACGATCACGATTCAGCGCCGCGAGATTGAATCTTATGACTCCACAACTTTCATGGTACCTGGCTCTTTCCGCTGTCCTTTTTACCATCGGCGTGGCAGGCGTTGTTATAAAGCGAAACGTCATCGCGATGTTCATGTGCATCGAGCTGATGCTCAATGCAGTGAATCTGACATTCGTTGCCTTCGCAAGTTTTTTTCAGGACGTTACGGGCCAGCTTTTCGTCTTCATTGTAATGACGGTGGCTGCAGCTGAAGCCGCGGTAGGTTTAGGCATAATCATTGCTATCTTTCGCAATCGCGAATCATTGGATGTTGATGATGCGAGCATACTGAAACTGTAAAATTTGTGCTTTGAACTTTGTGCTTTGTATTTTGTATTTTGCCCGGCGTTCCGCACCCTTTGAATAAATGAAGCAGAGTCCTAAAAACAAAATACAAAGTACAAAGCCAAGTTCAATTCCGTCCCAATGAATAGCAGCAACCTCCTTCGCTTGATCATTTTCGCCCCGCTCGTTGGCGCGGCCATCAACTGGTTTGTTGGCCGGCGGCTCCGAAGTGAGAAGTTTATCGGCACAGTTGCCTGTGGAGCTGTTGGTATCTCGACCATTGTCGCCTTCTATCTCGCCTTTAAGTCAGGCGGCGCACTGCAATCGACGACTCCAATCTTCGATCACCTCTGGATCTGGATTCAAGTGGGCGAGTTTCGGGCGGACTTTGGTCTGGCGATGGATCGCCTCAGCGGCCTCTATGCCCTGTTTGTGACCTTCGTCGCCTTTTTGATTCATGTTTTCGCCGTCGGTTACATGCACGACGACAAAGGTTTCTATCGCTTCTTTGCTTATTTGAATCTGTTTATGTTTTCGATGTTGACACTCGTACTGGCCGACAACTTTCTGCTGATGTTTGTCGGGTGGGAAGGCGTGGGTCTGTGTTCATATCTGCTAATTGGTTACTACACCGATCGCAGGGAGGCCGGCGACGCCGCGAAGAAGGCTTTTATCACCAACCGAGTGGGCGACTGGGGGTTTGTTCTTGGAATCATGCTCACCTTCTATCTCACTTCCTCAGTGGGCCAGGGCTCAATTAGTTTTTTCTCAACGCCTCAGGGTGTCAGCAGTGCGTTGCAGACCATCGGCAGTATGAGCATTGATCCATTTACCTGGCACGCCATCTTTGCGGGTGGCGTAACGTCTATTGCCGTGCTTCTTTTTATAGGAGCAGTAGGAAAAAGCGCGCAGATCCCTCTGTATGTCTGGCTCCCTGATGCCATGGCCGGCCCGACGCCAGTCTCAGCTTTGATTCACGCGGCAACGATGGTCACCGCCGGCGTCTACATGATTGTGCGTTGCGCAGCAATCTTCACACACGCACCTACCGCAATGTTTATCGTAGCGGTGATTGGCGCTGCAACCGCGATCTTCGCCGCGACCATCGGCATAGCACAGAACGACATCAAAAAGGTACTCGCCTATTCAACTATCTCACAGCTTGGTTACATGTTTCTGGCCTGCGGTGTCGGCGCTTTCATCGCCGCGATTTTTCATGTCATCACGCATGCATTCTTCAAGGCCCTTCTCTTCCTCGGCTCAGGCTCCGTTATAAATGGCATGCATCACGAGCAGGACCTGCGACGGATGGGAGGTCTCAAGAAGTACATGCCGGTAACATTCGCCACCATGCTGACCAGCTGGCTGGCGATATCCGGAATTCCAATCTTTGCCGGTTTTTTTTCCAAGGATGAGATTCTTTGGAAAACGTGGAGCGCGGGCACATTCAATTTGCCGAATCCGATGTTCAGCAAACTGCTTTGGGCCGTCGGCGCTTTGACAGCTTTGCTTACCGCGGTCTACATGACACGAATGATGGTGATGACGTTCTGGGGCGCTGAGCGATTCCGCGAAACTCCTGCGGGTGGCCAGGCAGACGAAGCGCACGCGCATGCCTTCGATGTCAAGGAAAAACCACACGATGCCATACTTGCCTCTGCCGGTGACCGTCCCAAATACGAGCCTGGTGAACATGTGAACGCCAGCTCCAAACACCCGCATACGATGGACGAGCCCCACGAGTCGCCATGGCTAATGACCGCGCCGCTCGTAGTGCTGGCCATACTTTCTACCGTTGGCGGATTCATCGGTGTGCCTTACGCCATTAGCTCATTGTTCACGGACAAGCCCTTGAACTACATCGAGCACACGCTCGATCCAATCGTCGCTAAAACTCCGGAAAAAGCCGTTCCCGGTCAACGAGAAGGCCGGAGCCCAGAACCGGAATTGCTGTCGCCGGCGCCGCAGGCAGTGGATAGTGGTTCTCCCTTTCACCCGTTGGAGGAATCGGCCGGCGCTGGAGTGGGTTCAGTTGAAGAAATAAAGGAGGAGAGACTGCTTGCTGGGCTTTCTGTGCTAATCGCAATCGCCGGCATTGCCGCGGGTTGGGTCATTTTTAAGAAGCGCCCCTTGTTGCAGATGCCCCGAATACTCGAGAACAAATATTACGTCGACGAAATCTACGACGCGGCCATCATTCAGCCAATAGAAATCGGTGCACGCGAAGGTTTGTGGAAGCTTATTGATGTGGGCGTTATCGATGGCTTACTCCTTTCGTTAGGAGAAGCTGTAACCGAGACGGGAAGGCTTGCTCGTTATCTACAAGCTGGTTTTGTGCGAGGCTATGCCGCGATTATCCTGGCCGGCGCATTAATTCTAATTGGCTTCTTTGCCTATCTAAGCGTCCACTTGATGGGACTGGTGCCCTGACTCTATGCCGCACTTATTAACTCTGCTGGTTGTTGTTCCTGTAGCCGGAGCCTTGGTTGCCATTCTCTATAGCTTTGCTCCAGGCCGGCGCGAAGAACACTACAAATGGATTGCCTTTGTTACTACGTTGGTTATTTTTGCGCTCTCCTTACTGCTCATCCGGGGGGCCGGTGCAAACACGGCTGGGTTTAGCTTCGAGGAGAACGTCAGTTGGATTGGTTCTATTGGTGCGCGTTATCACCTTGGTGTCGATGGCATCAGCCTGTGGCTGGTTTTACTAACCACACTCTTGATGCCGGTAGCCATTCTTTCAAGCTGGACGGCAATTAAGAAGCGCACGCTTTCCTATTACGTCTTTCTGCTGATTCTGGAAGCGGCAATGATCGGTGTTTTTGTTTCCCTTGATCTGCTGCTTTTCTATCTTTTCTTTGAAGCTTCTCTGGTTCCAATGTTCTTCCTGATTGGCATCTGGGGTGGCGAACGAAGAATCTACGCCGCAATAAAGTTTTTTATCTATACGTCAGTTGGCAGCCTGCTGATGCTGGTTGCCATCATTGCTCTCTACTTTGTCTACAACACCTTTGACTACGTCGTTATCATGCATGCCATGGCGACCGGAGCGACGCTGTCTGCGCTGCGTTCGGCCCGTTTCGAGATGGTGGTCTTTGGCGCGTTTGCACTTGCTTTCTGCATTAAGGTGCCGCTCTTTCCGTTTCACACATGGCTTCCAGACGCTCACACCGAAGCTCCTACAGCCGGGTCAGTGATTTTGGCCGGCGTCCTTCTGAAAATGGGCACTTACGGCCTGTTGCGCTTTAACCTCGCCCTCTTCCCCGAATCCGCCAAAGCAGCCGCTCCATTGATCATCGCCCTTGCTGTCGTTGGCATTATTTACGGGGCGCTCGTCGCGATGGTCCAGCCCGACGTCAAACGCCTGGTGGCGTATTCATCCGTCAGTCACATGGGATTTGTTGTGCTCGGCCTGTTTTCGTTTACCGAACTCGGCATGCAGGGTGCGCTGTATCAAATGCTGAATCACGGCGTATCGACTGGCGCGCTGTTTCTGTTTGTGGGATTCATTTACGAGCGACGGCACACTCGCTTGATTACCGAGTTTGGCGGGCTGGCAACGCCGATGCCTTGGTTTTCGACGTTGTTCGTTATTGCTTCGCTGTCATCGATCGGCCTGCCGTTTCTGAACGGCTTCGTTGGCGAGTTCTTAATAATGATAGGCGCCTGGACGTCGAGCGCCGTTTCACATGCATGGATTGTGACGATGCTTGCCGGGACAGGCGTCATTTGGGCGGCAGTCTATATGTTGTGGATGCTCCAGCGCGTCGTCTTTGGCAAAGTTTCGAATCCTGAGAATGCGAGGTTGCCTGATCTCAATACCCGTGAGCTGGGCTTGATCGTCCCCTTGTTGCTACTGATGCTTTTCATGGGAGTCTATCCGCAAGCGTTTTTGGATCGCTCCAAAGCAAGTGTGCAAGCCGTGCGTGCTCGAGTGGCTGCTCCGGCAACCGGAGGCTCGTTTGAGGCATTAGTTCCCGAACAGAATAAATGAATCTATTCATTGCGCAATCATTATTGACGGATATCAACTGGTCGCTGATCGCGCCTGAAGTAATAGTTTGTACTGCGGCCGTGATTGTGATGCTCGTTGACGCCTTTGCTCACCCGTCGCAGCGCTGGATCACTGGCGCAATCTCGATTACTGGGCTGTTTGCTGCGGCCGTTAGCTCCGGCTGGTTGTGGTCATCCTACTCAGGCGCCACCGAGGCCTTCAAGGGAATGATCGTACTCGACGCACTGCGCCTGGGCTTTACTCTTGTTTTTCTACTCGTGTCTTGTCTGACCATTCTGGTCTCAATGGTTTGGGTTGAAAGTGAGCAACTACCAGCCGGCGAATTCCATTCTCTCCTGCTTTTCGCTACTGCGGGAATGATGTTCATGGCTTCGGGCGGCGATCTTGTGATCATATTCCTGGGCCTTGAGATACTCTCAATCGCTACTTATGTGATGGCGGGATTCCGGCGCTCCGACGTACGTTCGAATGAGGCGTCATTGAAATACTTTATTCTCGGTTCATTCTCTTCTGCATTTCTTCTCTACGGCATCGCCCTGACTTATGGCGCGACTGGAATCAATGGCACTGCGGGCACGACAAATATTGCCAGAATTGCCAGCAGTGTTAACGCTGCGCAGTATCCCGCTTTACTTTTCGCCGGCGTGGCCATGATGCTCGTTGGCTTTGGCTTTAAGATCGCTACCGCGCCTTTCCATGTTTGGACTCCGGACGTTTACGAGGGTGCGCCTACTCCTGTCACTGCGTTTATGGCCGCCGGTTTTGCCTCGTTTATGCGGGTCTTTATTTTTGGATTTCCGCTGATTGTGTCTACTGCAAACACAGCCATCGGCGCCAGTATCCATGAAGCCTGGCTCAGCGTTTTGGTGGTGCTGGCGATTTTGACGATGAGCGTGGGCAATCTCGTGGCAACCGTGCAAAACAACGTCAAGCGAATGCTGGCTTATTCATCGATCGCACATGCCGGCTATGCGCTCGTAGGGTTCGTCGCGGCTGGGGCTGCATCCGATCCGGGACAAAGGGACGCGGCAATCACGGCAGTCATGTTTTATCTTTTGACTTATGCAGTGATGAATATTGGCGCCTTTGCTGTCGTGCAACTCATTGCACAAACTAGCGACAGGCGAACGGCGGTAGAAGATTACAACGGAATTGGCTTTGAATCTCCGGTGCTCGCCTTTTCGTTGACACTATTCCTTTTGAGTCTTCTGGGTATACCGCTCACTGCTGGCTTTATCGGAAAGATAATGGTTTTTCGCGCAGCTGTTGACCAACGTTACTACGGGCTGGTGGTCATAGGCGTCTTGAATACGGCAGTGTCTGCGTACTATTACCTCCGTCTGATCATCGTGATGTTTTTCCGCGACCGGTCCACCGCGTGGACCGCGCCCAGGATTCCCGCAAGTATCG
>WNFJ01315924.1_pt3 | contig 12483 bp, 14 predicted proteins | sample 5400461 | NCBI WGS metagenome assembly WNFJ01 (sample SAMN13153349, study PRJNA577476) | soil metagenome | isolation source: 115 cm saprolite on Douglas fir-dominated hillslope | place: USA:California | collected 2013-09-17 | reverse complement strand
TTTTTATTCTGGGAGAGTTCCGATGTCAACCTATTTCCCCAAACCGGGGGAAATTGTGCGCAAGTGGTATGTCGTGGATGCGGATGGGCAGACGCTTGGGCGTCTGGCCTCGCAAGTGGCGCGCATCCTCATGGGCAAAGAGAATCCGCAATACACGCCCTTTCTTGATACCGGCGATCACGTGATTGTGGTGAATGCCGAGAAAATTCGAACCACTGGCATGAAGTCGGAGCAGAAGCAGTATCACCACTACACCGGCTATCCGGGCGGATTGCGTACCGAAGATTATCGCAAGCGGTTGGCGCGCAAGCCGGAAAAGATTATTGAAGACGCGGTGCGGCGCATGTTGCCGAAGAATAAGCTGGCGGCGCACATGCTGTCGAAGTTGAATGTGTATAAGGGCGACAAGCATCCGCATGAGGCGCAGAAGCCGCAAGCATTGCAGTTGGAAGTGCGAGCGTAGTTTCTTGCGCCGTCAGTCGCAGCGGCTGAAGCCGCAGTCAAATTTTGCCGCGGTTCGGCACGCCTGAAGGCATGCCCTGATACGAAGCATACATAAGAAGCTCAATTTTCTGAGGGGTAAGCTAGAAGCTAGGAGCTAAAAAAATAAATGGCTGAATTGGTTCAATATTACGGAACGGGACGACGGAAGCGGGCGATTGCGCGCGTGTATCTGCGTCCGGGCAGCGGCGATTTCAAAGTGAATGGGCGTGAGTTTGAAGAATATTTCGTGACCCCGGCGCAGCGCTCAGCGGCGAAAGCGCCTCTGGCTTCCACCGATTCGGCGGCTTCGTTCAACATTGTCGCCAACGTGCTGGGCGGCGGAGTGCGTGGTCAGGCCGATGCGGTAAAGCTCGGGATTGCGCGGGCGTTGATGCAATTTAACGCGGAACTGCGCGGCAAGCTGAAGTCCGAGGGCTTGGTCACTCGTGACTCGCGGGGCAAGGAACGGAAGAAGTACGGACAGAAGGGCGCGAGAAAGCGCTTCCAGTTCTCGAAGAGATAGTACCGAGTTGCGAGTACCGGGTACCGAGGAAGCCAAGATTCCTCGCTCCGCTCGGAATGACAAGAATTTTTGACATTCACTGGCCACTGGCCACTGACAACTGTTTTTAGGTGTTCAATTCTTCCTGTGCCTCGCGGCGCGGGGACGGGAATGGCAATCCGGAGCGGCAACTACGCAAAGGATGCAGACTGACTAAGGAGGTTCATTGGCTACTATCACCATGAAGGAGTTGCTCGAAGCGGGTGTTCACTTCGGGCACCAGACAAAGCGCTGGAATCCCAAGATGAAGGAATACATCTTCGGAGAGCGCAACGGGATCTACATTATCGATTTGCAGAAGACGCTGAAGATGTTCAAAGAGGCGTCGAAATTCGTCCAGGAACTGGCGGCCGACGGCAAGATTGTTCTGTTCGTGGGCACCAAGCGCCAGGCGCAGGACGCCATCGCCGAAGAGGCCACCAAGTGCGGCGGCTTCTACATCAACCAGCGCTGGCTGGGCGGGCTCCTCACCAATTGGATTACGGTGCAGAAGTCGGTGAAGCGGCTGAAGGAACTCGACGAGATGGCCACCGATGGCCGCTACGAACTGCTGCCGAAAAAAGAAGTCATCAAGCTGGAACGCGAGCGCAAACACCTGCAGGCCAACCTGGCTGGCATCAAGAATATGAGCCGCTTGCCCGATGCGGTGTTCGTCATTGACTCGAACAAAGAGCAGATTGCGGTGCGCGAGGCGCGCAAGCTGGGCATTCCGGTGGTCGCGGTGGTGGATACGAATTGCGATCCCAGTGAAGTGGATTATGTAATTCCCGGCAATGACGACGCGTTGCGCGCGATCCGTCTCTTCACCTCGAAGATTTCGGAATCGATCGCCGAGGGCGCGCAGTTGATGACCGACAAGCAGGTCGCGGATATGACCGCGGCGACAGAACAGGCGCAGGTTCGGGAAGCGCAGCGAGCGGAAGATGCCGCAGCAGCGCTTGAGGTTCGTGCACAGGAAGCCGCGGCTGCCTCTGATATGGCGGACATCGGCGAAAACATCAGCATGGAAGAGGTACTGGGGCCGGGGACGCACAAAAAGCCGGTTGCCAACGAAGAAGACGTGGAAGTGCCAAAGGTGGAGAGCCAGACGGTTTAGAAGCAGTGGTCAGCGGCAAGTGGTCAGTGACCGGAAAGAACAAACCGGGCGTTTGAAGCGAGACCCGCGCGGGTCGTCCGGCGCGGGTCAAGTTTTGTGAAGTGATCTTGTGATTGAAGAGGAATTATTCTAGATATGGCAACTATTCTTAGTCCCGAACCAGATGACAGCGGCCGCGGGAACATTTCTGCAGCGCAAGTGAAAGACCTCCGGGAGAAAACCGGGGCACCGATGATGGACTGCAAACAGGCCCTGACCGAAGCCAAAGGCGACATGGAGCAGGCGGTTGTGATCCTGCGCAAGAAGGGTGTTTCGGTCGCGGCCAAGAAAGCAACGCGTGTGACCAGTGAAGGAGCGGTTACCAGCTACATTCATGCCGGAGGCAAGATTGGTGTGCTTGTCGAGGTGAACTGCGAGAGCGATTTCGTGGCCCGCACCGACGACTTCAAGGAACTGGTGCACGATATCGCCATGCACATCGCGGCCAGCGACCCCAAGTTCGTCCGCAAAGAAGATGTCACCAAGGCTGACTTCGACCGCGAGAAAGACATCTACATTGCGCAAGCTGTCGCGTCCGGCAAGCCGCAGAATATTGCCGAGAAGATGGTGGCCGGCAAAATGGAGAAGTTCTATGAAGAAGTCTGCCTTTTGGAGCAGCCCTTCATCAAGGACCAGACCATGTCGATTGCGCAGCTCATTGCGGCGAAGATCGGCAAGCTCGGAGAGAACATCAGCGTGCGCCGTTTCGCACGCTTCAAAGTGGGCGACGCGGGCGAGACAGTGGCCAGCACCAAGCCTACAGAACAGAAATCGGAGTAAATCAGGCGCCCCGAATGGGTGTCTTTTTTTTTGCTTGCGCGTGGGCGGGACACCCTCGCGACAGTCGGCGGGACGCCGGCGCTACCTTATGACTGCTCCTGCCTTCAAGCGCGTTTTGCTCAAACTCTCCGGAGAAGCTCTTGCTGCCAATCAAGGTTTTGGCGTGGACACGGCGCGCATCCATGAGGTCGCTGCCGAACTCGCGGACGTGCACAAACTGGGAGTTCAGCTCGCGATCGTCGTGGGCGGCGGCAATTTCTTCCGTGGCGTGGCCGACCAGGCTCGAGACATGGACCGCGTTTCCGCCGATCACATGGGAATGCTGGCCACCGTGATCAACGCGCTGGCTCTGCAGGATGCCCTCGAAAAGCAGAAAGTCTACACTCGCGTGCAAACCGCGATTGAGATGAATCAGGTCGCGGAACCATCTGGAAAAAGGCCGCGTGGTCATCTTCGCCGGCGGGACTGGCAATCCTTACTTCTCAACCGACACCGCCGCATCCCTGCGCGCCATGGAGATCAAGGCTGACGCAATTCTAAAAGCGACTAAGGTGGATGGCATCTACGACGCCGATCCCATGAAGGTGAAGGACGCCAAAAAGTTCACCGACATCACCTACATGGATGTTCTGAAGTTGGGGCTGAAAGTGATGGATTCCACAGCCATCAGCTTGTGCAAGGACAACAACCTCCCCATTATCGTCTTCAACTTGAATCAGCATGGCAACATTCGCCGCGTATTGAATGGAGAGAAGATTGGGTCGAGAGTAAGCTCCTAAGTTTTCATATTTAATTATGTACTCAAATCAGGTACAATTGTACCTATTATGGGTATGTGGTCCCTGAGTCCGCCCGTTGGGAACTTGTCCGCTGCACTCTTTGGAAAGACGCGGAACGCTGTTTTGGGCCTCCTCTTTGGTCATCCCGATGAATCTTTCTATGTTCGTGAAATTGTGCGCGCGGTGGGGTCCGGACCAGGTTCCGTGCAGCGAGAACTGGACAGCTTAGGGCGCGCTGGAATTCTAAGACGTACTACCCGTGGCCGTCATGTGTTCTACCAGGCAGATCCTCAATGCCCGATTTTTGGGGAGATCAAGGGCCTGATGCTAAAGACCGTAGGCGGAGTTGAAATTCTTACCCGCGCTCTCTCTTTGCCCAGTAGCAAGGTTAGGGTTGCCTTCATCTATGGCTCGATGGCGCGGGGACAACAACGTCGCGCCAGTGACGTGGACTTGTTCGTTGTCGGCGACGCCGCCTTCGGCGAGGTGGTGGAAGCTTTGGCTCCGGCGCAAAAGAAGCTGGCGCGGGAGATTAACCCCACCGTGTACCCAGTTTCTGAGTTCCGCGAAAAGGTCTTGCAAAAGCATCATTTCATCACAAGCGTACTGCATAGCCCGAAATTGTTCCTTGTGGGAGACGAGAGTGAGCTTGCAAAATTGGGTGGCGCAGGGCTGGATCCAGGAGCATAAAACCAGTCCAGAGGAGATCGCGAGTCTTCTGGCAGTGGCAGACCGCGATTTGGCCAACGCGCAGATCGAGAGTCTCGCAGCCGAGTGGCGCCTCATTATCGCTTATAACAGTGCGCTTCGGACGGCGACGACGGCCTTGGCAGCGGCAGGCTTCCGGATCTCTACACAGGTTTCCCATCACTACTATGGGATCGAATCGCTAGGATTCACAATTGGCCTGGAGGCAAGACTGATCACTCAGTTCGATCGTTTTCGCAAGAAACGCAATCTCAGCGCGTACGAGCAAGCCGGGGCAGTCTCGGAACTAGAGGCATCGGAGATGATTGTCTTGGCGCGAGATTTGCGCTCGCGCGTACAGGAGTGGCTGGCGAAGCACCACCCCGATCTTCTCTGATCTGCTTCGTTTATAATTCAACGTTTTGACATCCAGCATCTTACGGAGCTGACTGACTATGGCTCAAGCCACGATGGCCGCGATCCCGGGCCTGAAAGAAACGTACGTACAACTCAGAACGCGCATGGAGAAGGCTGTCGAAGACTTCCGCAAGGCGATGGCCGCCACACGCACCGGGCGCGCTTCAGTGCACATGCTGGACAGTGTGACAGTGGACTACTACGGCACGCCGACGCCGTTGAACCAGACCGCCTCGGTGCATGCGCCGGAACCGCAGATGATCACGGTGCAGCCCTATGATCCTTCACAGATCGGACCGATTGAGAAGGCGATACGCTCTGCCGAACTGGGTTTGAATCCAATGAACGATGGCAAGCTGATCCGCGTGCCGGTGCCGGCTCTCACTCAAGAGCGCCGCCAGGACATGGTGAAGCACCTGCACAGGGTGCTTGAGGAGCACCGTACCGCCGTCCGGAATATTCGCCGCGATGGAAATGACGCGATCAAGAAGGCGCTGAAGGACAAGAAGATCACCGAGGACGACGAGAAGCGCTCACTGGAAGAGATTCAGAAGCTCACCGACGACGAAATCAAAAAAATGGAAGAGATGAGCAAGTCCAAGGAAAAGGAAGTGCTGGAATTGAAATAGGAGTGTAGGGCCTTTGCATCCCAACCTGAGTTAGGCAGGGCTCGCGGCATGTCGATGAAGACGGCTATTGGAGGACGCAGCTTAGGCGCCGTGGCCTTCGCAATTTGCGTTCTCGATCAGATGGGCTATTGGGGAGCCACCATAACTGAAATCTGGACGCGGGGTGCCGGTGCGCAGCATCATTGGCAGTACCATTCGTGGTCACTGATGGCTATGCTTGCGTTTGGTTTGGTATCGGTCGCAATTGCGGTCGCAGGATTAGTTTTCGACTCCCGCCGTGGGCTCGCTGCAATTGCGCTCTTCCTCTGTCTTACGAACGTGATCTTTTGCGCAATGCCTTTCCTAGCGGTGTGATCTACTGTGACCGGCAGACCCTTGTAGCCTTCTTGCTCCCTACGTCGGTGCTGGGTCAGAATAGAGCCGGTAGCAACCGCTGTCCTGTGGGCTGAAACTCTTACCCCGTATAATCAAAAGATTAAGTTATGAAGAAAGTCGTTCATGCCGCGTGTCCGCACGATTGCCCCGATGCCTGTGGAGTTCTCATCACGGTTCAGGACGGCCGTGCCACGAAACTTCAAGGTGATCCAGCACATCCGGTGACCCGAGGATTTTTGTGCGCGAAGGTGGCGAAGTATCTGAACCGCGTGTATTCGCCGGATCGGGTGCTGTATCCGATGCGGAGGATTGCAGCGAAGGGGCTGGCAGCAGAGCAGCGGAGCTTCGCTCCGCATGGACAGCCGGGGGCGGCTGTCCCCACACCAGCACAAGCTTGGCAGCGGATTTCCTGGGATGAAGCGCTTGACGAAATCGCATCGCGGTTTCGAGCTATCATCGGCGAGTTCGGGAGCGAGGCGATTCTGCCTTATTCCTACGGTGGCACGTCGATGGACCGAAGATTTTTCGGACGACTCGGCGCTTCGCAACTCGAGCGCGCGATCTGTTCCGCGGCGGGCGAGGCTGGATTGATCTCTGTCCTCGGCGTGAAGCTTGGCACAGAGCCCGAGCAGTTCGTCCATTCCCGTTACATTATTGCGTGGGCGTCGAACATTCACGGGAACAATGTTCACCTGTGGCCGTTCATTGAAGAGGCGCGGCGGAAGGGCGCTAAGCTGGTCGTGATCGATCCCTACCGCACGCGAACGGCGGCCTGTGCCGACTGGTATCTTCCCATCAATCCCGGCACCGATGGCGCGCTGGCGCTCGCCATGACGAATGTGATCATTGGCGAAGGACTGCACGACGTCGACTATGTTGCGCAATACACCCTGGGTTTCGACCAACTGCGCGAAAAAGTAAAAGCCTACCCGCCGGAGCGCGTGGCGCAATGGACGGGGATTGCGGCCGAAGACATTCGCAAACTGGCGCGTGAATATGCCACGGTCCGTCCTTCGGTGATCCGGCTGAATTATGGCGTGCAGAGGTCGGAGGGCGGGGGGATGGCCACGCGCGCGATTGCGATGCTGCCCTGCGTCATTGGATCGTGGAAGGAAGTCGGTGGCGGGCTGCAGATGTCAGTCAGCGGCGCATTCGGGCTGAATAAGGAAGCACTGACGCGACCGGACTTAAAGCCGGACGGCCTCCAACATCCGCCGCGAACTGTGAACATGGTTGAACTGGGCAAGGCGCTGAACACGCTCAGCGACCCTCCGCTGAAGGCCCTGTTCGTTTACAACTCAAATCCAGCTGCGGTTTGCCCGAATCACAACGAAGTGATTCGCGGGCTCAAGCGGCCGGATTTATTCACTGTTGTTCACGAACAGTTCTTCACCGATACGACCGATTACGCCGACATTGTGTTGCCGGCCACGACCTTCTTCGAGCATAAGGATTTGCAGACGGCGTACGGCCATTACTACGTCCAGGTCTCAGACCAGGCAATTGACGCCCTGGGAGAGTGCCGCTCAAATGTGGAATTGTTCCGGGCACTCGCCTCAAGTATGGGATTCAACGACACGTGTTTCAGCGAGAGCGTCGACGAGATGATCGATGACGCGCTGGATTCCGAGAATCCATGGTTGAAGGGAATCACGCGCGAGCGAATGGAGCGGGAAAGACAAGTGCGGCTGAACTTCAGTGGTCAGTCGCCAGTCGTCAGTGGCCAGTCAGAGACGACACAACCTTTCCTTCCATTCGCCAACGGCAACTTCCGCACGCCTTCGGGCAAGGCTGAACTGTACAGCGAAGCGATGAAAGCGAAGGGGCTTGATCCCGTTGCCGAGTTCACGCCTCCTCAGGAATCCCGTCACGGGGCGCGATCAGATTTCCCGCTGGAACTCCTGGCGCGCAAAGCCGACAACTTCCTAAACTCCAGTTTTTCAAACCTTCCCTCGGTTCAAGCCATGGAAGAGACGAACCTCCTCGAAATTAATTCCACTGACGCCCGCGCGCGTGGAATTACCGACGGAGAGTCGGTGAAGGTATACAACCACCGAGGAGAAATCTTCCTGACAGCTCGAGTCGATGGCGCAGTTCAGCCGGGTGTGGTTTCGGCGAGGCTGAATTGGGCTAAACTCAGCCCGGGAAAAAGGAATATCAACGTGCTGACGTCAGAAAAACTTTCCGACCTGGGCAACTCCGCCACGTTTTATTCCGTCTTGGTTGAAGTGGAGTCTGCCAAATCCATCCCATGAAGCCACCGGCAAGAGTGGCAACTTGGACGCTTTCCATTTCTCTACGTATAATGATCGTTTTCCTACATCCCAGAGGCTGAGGTCGTAGCGATTCATCTTTGTTCTCATGCAGACAGTGCTGTGTCCGGGCGCGGCCAGGGTTCTTCCGGCGCTGCTCATCGTCCATCTCCTTCATTTGCACGGTTTTGCCACAGGATGAGAGTTCTCGGCTGGGGCCTCGGTCTGGTGCTGCCTTTGCTTTTTGTCGCCGCAAGCTGGGCGCAGACCGACGTCATCACGGAGATCGACGTACAAGGAAACCGCAGAATTCCCGCAGAGACGGTCCGGGCACGTATTTTCACCCATGCTGGGGACATTTACGACACCGCCGCGCTGGAGCGCGATTTTAATTCGCTCTGGAATACCGGCTACTTCGAGGATATCCGCTTTACCCGCGAACAGACTCCGAAAGGTTGGCGGCTGATCGTTCAAGTCAAGGAAAAACCGACCATCCGCGAGATCAATTACGTCGGCCTGAGTTCCGTCTCCACCAGTGATGTGTTAGACCGCTTCAAGCTGGCCAAGGTCGGATTGGCAGTCGAGAGTCAGTATGACCCAACCAAAGTCAAGAAGGCGGAAGTAGCGATCAAAGGCCTGCTGGCGGAGCACGGGCGTCAGTTTTCCACGATCCGAACCGAAGTGCGGCAGATTCCACCGGCCGCGATAGGGCTGACGTTTGTCGTCAAGGAGGGTCCGAAGGTCAAAGTGGGTAAAATCAAGTTTGAAGGCAACAAGAACGTAAATACTCGAACTCTGCGCTACGCCATGAAGAACCTGCGGCCCATCGGCGTGCCGCATTCGATCTTTCTGGAAAACATCCTCGCCAGGACCTACGACGCAACCAAACTGGACGAAGATACCGAGCGCGTCCGGAACGAATACCAGAACCGGGGCTATTTCAAGGTAATCGTGAACACCCCCAAGACGCAGATTCACGATACCGGGCACGCGGGCGCCCATGTCCCCTTGTTGCAGAGCAAGTCCGGCAAGGCGGTCGACATTACCATGCCCATCGAAGAGGGCGAGAAATACACTCTGGGTGGAATCACCTTCAAGAACAACAAGGCTGTGGGAAACACCAAGGCGCTGCGCTCCATCTTCCCGATCAAGGACGGAGATGTCTTCAGCAAAGAGAAAGTGGGTAAAGGTCTGGAAAACCTGCGCAAGGCCTATGGCGAGCAAGGCTACATCAACTTCACTTCCATCCCCGAAACCAGGTTTGACGACGAAAAGAAACTGATCTTTCTCGATATTGACGTGGACGAAGGCAAGCAATTCTACGTGCGGCGCATCGAGTTCCAGGGCAATACGACGACGCGAGACAAGGTCATTCGGCGTGAGGTTGCTCTGGAGGAAGGGAACATTTACAACTCGCGTCTCTGGGAGTTGAGCTTGCTCCGCCTGAACCAACTGGGCTACTTCGACCAGTTAAAGCCCGACGATCCGAACATTACCGTCCGTCAACTGGACGAGAAAAACGGGTTGGTTGACCTCACGCTGAAGGTCAAGGAAAAGGGCAAGAACAGTATCGGCCTGAACGGAGGTGTGAGCGGACTGGAAGGCGCCTTCATCGGCATCAATTACTCGACCAACAACTTTCTTGGTCTGGGTGAGACGCTTCACATCCAGGCCAGCCTCGGGAACCTGGCGCGCAGCGTCATGTTCGGCTTCACCCAGCCCTACATGTTCGACCGGCCGCTGCAATTTGGTTTCAATGTGTACTTCAACAAGACCAAATTTGACCAGGCCCGGCAACTTTCCATCTTCAGCGGGCAAAACCTGAACCTGCCCAATGCCGTGCTGCAGAATCTGCAGAATTACACGCAATCGAGCGCGGGGTTCACGTTGTCGCTGAGCTACCCGCTGCGCCGCTCTTTCAAACGCGTGGGCATCACCTACTCATTTGACCGTTCCTCATTGCTGGCGCTGAGCGCCGCCTCCAAGAATTTGTTCGAGTTCCTGGCCTTCCGCGGCATTTCCGGGCCCAACGCGCTGAACGGAATCATCACCAGCAAGATCTTTCCCAACTTCTCCATGAACACCCTCGATAGTGCCATCTCGCCCCATCACGGGAAGCAGATCACCATCGGAGCTGAGTTGGCGGGATTGGGAGGAACGGTTCGCTCCATTCGGCCCATCATTCAGTTCAAAAAGTTCATTCCGATGCAGAAGGGGCGGAATGCGTTGGGCTTCAATATGCAGGGATCCTTTATCAGTGGTTTCGGCGGGTTGGTTGCGCCGCCCTTCCAGCGTGCGTACATGGGTGGAGAAAACGATCTGCGCGGATTCGATATCCGCTCGGTGTCCCCCGTGGCGTTCCTGCCGAGCGTGGGCGCGATTACGCTGACGAATAGTGATGGGACACCCGTACTCCGGGATCCGCAGAATCCACGTGCGGGAAATGTGACCGTACCGATTCCTATCGATCAGATTACGTTCCCCGGCGGCGATTTGAGCGTGGTGGCCAACCTGGAATACCGCATCACGATCTACGGTCCGGTCGCTCTGGCTCCATTTATGGATATCGGCATCGACCCTATCGTCCGCAAATCGCAGTTGCAGATTGCATCGCAGCAATACCAGAGTGTGATCGGTACGCCTCTGGGATGCCCTCAACTCTTGCAGACGGCCACCGCCAACACTTGCTCTCTGGGCAGTGTCTTAACTCCGGCTCCTTCCCAGGATCTGCAGGTGCTGGGCTCGACGAACTGGCGTCCCAGAATGTCGACCGGACTTGAACTGCAGATGTTTCTGCCGGTGATCAACGCGCCTTTCCGAATCTACTGGGCGTATAACCCATTACGGTTGGATAGTCCTGCGAATCCGCCGATTCCCATTACGCCAGGGATGTTCCCCCAAACTTGCAATCCGAAAACTGGGTGCCAGTTAACAGCTGCTGGAGCGTATACCTACAACCTGGCGCGAATCACTTATTCCCCGAGCTTTCTGTTGCGGGAGCCGCGGAAGACGTTCCGGTTCACTGTGGCGACGACGTTCTAACTCCGTGGGCGGAGCAGAAAGTTTGACGGCGGCTGAGGCGGCTCTCTATAATCAGTACCATCCACGCCATTGCAGAAGGATGATCGGGTGGACGACACGTCCGTGATCCCGGCGTGTGACGCTGGCAATCCAGTGCGCCTTGTCTTAGAGACGATGTCTGGCAGCGGCCGTTTGAAGAAGCGAAAGATCGGCCCAGCGTCGCCTGAGATTGGTAGTCACTCATTCCCAGAAAGAGATTTACCGGAACCACATTCAACGGAACCATATTTACCGGAACAATGTTCCAAGGAGTTTAAGCGATCCGATGACAAGAAAGTTGCTGCGCTCTGTCCTGGCTCTTGCGGTTATCTCAATGATTTCCGCATTCGCCCAAACCAGTGCCGCCACTCCCACGAGTGCGGCCAGTTCGCCCGCAACCGGTTCCCCCGCAACTCCGGCCGCCTCTCCAACGATTGCGACCGGTACCGGCACCAAGATCGGGACCATCAACATTGAGCAAGCCGTGGTCGGCACCAACGAGGGCCAGCGCGACTTCGAAGCCCTGAAAAAGAAGCTGGAGCCCAAACAAAACGAGCTCAAGGGCCAGAACGACGAACTCGAGAATTTGCAGAAACAACTGCAGACGCAGGGCGACAAGCTGAATGAGGACGCTCGTGCCAGCCTGGTCAAGCAAATCGAAGTCAAGAAGAAGTCCTTCGATCGATCGGTGCAGGACGCTCAAGAGGATGCGCAGAATCAGCAGAAGGAAATCTTTCAGCGTATTCTGCAAAAGATGGCGCCGGTGATCGTGAAACACGCGCAAGATGGCGGCTTCGCCATGATTGTCGACACCTCGAATCCGTGGCCGCAGAGCCCGGTGCTGTGGTACGGCGAGGGAGGGGACATTACCAAAGCAGTGGTGGATCTCTATAACACGCAGTCCGGGGTGCCGGCGCCAGCCTCTGCTGGTGCGGCCAAGCCCGCGGCGCCGAAGCCGACAGCGCCCAAGCCTGCGGCACCGAAGCCGACAGCACCAAAAGCAACCGAACCACCCAAGTAGTTTTCCCGACACCGCAAGTGTTGTGAAAGTTTCCAAAGGCCGCGTCGAACGCGGCCTTTTTTCTTTTGTCGCGCCGGTTCCGCGGAAGAAGTCTCGGTGTCCTTACCAGTAACGCATGCAACTTGGGAGGACACCATGTTTGACCGCACACTCAATTCGTCGTGGGACGAGCGTCCGCGCCGCGGATTGACCACCTTGACATCGTTTGGTTTGCAGGCCCTCGCTGTGACCGTATTGCTGGTGTTGCCGCTGCTGAGGCCGCAGGGCTTGCCTTCGTTCCATCAACTCTCGACGCCCATCAGC
>WNFJ01199263.1_pt1 | contig 12483 bp, 3 predicted proteins | sample 5400461 | NCBI WGS metagenome assembly WNFJ01 (sample SAMN13153349, study PRJNA577476) | soil metagenome | isolation source: 115 cm saprolite on Douglas fir-dominated hillslope | place: USA:California | collected 2013-09-17 | reverse complement strand
GTGGGCCGGCATTCACTATCAGACCGACATCGACACCGGCCTCGCTCTCGGGCGCTCGGTGGCCCAGGCGGTGATCAGCGCTCGCGGAAAGATCGACGGTGTGCCGTCCGCTGCGGCCGCGGCGACCCCGGGAGCTTGCGCATCGGGCTAGATCGAGAACACCGGTGCGCGCGGTGACATACACCTTCCCGAGGGAAGCGCTCGCCTTTCCTCGGGCGCGGCGGGAGCAGCCGTAGTCCGATACTTCAACCGCTATCAATTTGGTGCCACCCGCCGCGTGGATCTTCGACCTCGACGGAACGCTGGTGGATACCGTCGAGACCAGGATCGTGGCATGGCTCAGGACTTTCGAGGAACAGCGAATACCGGCCCATCGCCTGCTCGTCGCGAGCCTCATAGGATCGGATGGCCGGCGGCTCGCTCGGGTCGTGGCCGAAGCGGCCGGCCAGAGCCTGGACGCTGATCGAGAGGAGGAGATCGACCGCCGCGCGGGCGACATCTACAGCGACCTGAACGTCAACCCCAAGCCACTTCCCGGCGCCGTCGAGCTGCTGCGGGCTCTCGACAAGAATCGACAACGATGGGCGATCGCAACCTCGAGCCGCCGTCAACAGGTGGTGGCATCAGTAGACGCCTTGGCGCTCTCGGCCAAGCCGGCTCCGGATCTGCTTCTCTTTGCCGCCCGCGAGTTGGGCGTCGAGCCGTCGCGCTGCTGCTACGTCGGGGACGCGATTTGGGACATGCAAGCGGCCGCCGCAGCCGGTATGCCGGCGATCGGCGTGGTGAGTGGCTCCGCGACTGATGTCGAGCTGGCAGCAGCGGGGGCTCTGTTCACGGTCAAGGATCTGACGGAGCTCATCCCGATGACACAACCAAATTTGCCCTAAAGGCGCCATCGGTCACCTCGGATACGACCACTGTGCCCAAATGGCGGAATCTCGTCCTAGGGCTCGAGCTTCAGGGTCAGGAGGGCGGTCAGCAATTCGGGGTCGTGTATCGCGGGAGAACTTCTCGGTCTGAACAAGTTGCCCGCATCCAGTTAATTACTCTCACTACTTGACAATGAATTAACGACACCTTACCCTCGCCCAAGGCTCAAGGCTGGCTGCAGAAAGCAGCCGTAAGGACGGCGGGGGACGTTAACGGGGGTGGGTCTGGTGTCGCTCGCGGACACCCGGATACGAAGAACGTCGGTCAGCCATGCCTAACAGGCAGCAGCCGCGCTGGCTCATCGCCAGCTTACTCGCCACTCTCGCAATCGCGATCCCTGGCACATGGCCAACACCGGTTTGGGCAGCTTCGCCCAGCCCCAGACCCATCACACCTCTGCCGCCCCAATTCCTGGCGCCGATGGCACGTCCAACGAGCGCGTCGGCGTACCTCGCCCCACCCAAGAAGGCACCACCCGCGGCCTCGAAAACAACTCCAGTCAAGCCGCCGGATGCGCTGCCGAACGAAGGCTGGACTGCAACCACTCACACCATCACGAGCCCCAGCGGTGTGGTGACGCGGCAGGTCTACAGCCAGCCGGCCTTCCGGCGTAGCGGATCGACCTGGGCACCGATCGACACCAGGGTCGCTACAACGAGCGGAGCGCAGCTGGCGGCTACAGCTGCTGGTGGCGTCAAGCCGATTCACTTCGGAAGCGACTCCGGGCAGCTCGTTCAGCTCGATCTCGACGGAGGTCCGGTCACTTTGTCAGCGGCGGGTTTGACTGTCAGCGCGCCATCGCTGAGCGGCAACCAGGTTCTCTACGCAAGTGTCGCAACCGATACCGACCTTCAATACCGAACCCTGCCGGCCGGGATCAAAGAAGAGCTGATCCTGAAGTCGCCCGCGTCGCCGACCACGTATGTGTTCCATCTCGCTGACCCAAGTGGCCAGCTCGGGGCAGTGCAGCAGCAGCCGGATGGGAGTTGGCGTTTCAGCGTTAAGGTCGACGGCCTCTGGGTCGAGCTGGCTCCGGCATTCGCGTACAAGAAGCTGACCACTGGTCTGCCAGCGATCGATCGCTCAAGCGCACATCTCAGCGTCGTGAAGGTTGGCAACGGTTTTGACATCACCATCAGCGTCGACCCTGCCTGGCTCGTAGGCAAGAGCTTCCCGATCGTGCTTGATCCCAGCCTCAACTTCAGCTCGGGCTCGAACACTGGCGTGGACTACTTCAAACCGAGTGGCTGCGGTGGCTGCAATACGGTGATCACCGGTGGCGAGCTCTACGCCGCCACTTACACCGCTGGCTCATATGATCTCGAGCCGGGTCGAAGCTTCTTCCAGTTCGACCTCAGCCAGATCCCAGCCGGCTCCCAGGTCACCTCCGCTCAGCTCAATCTCATGGTCGGCGGTTGCATCCAGGGTCCCTGCACCACGGGCTATGTAATTGAACTGCACCAATTGACGGGCAGCTGGACCTCCTCGAGCACCTGGACCCAGCTGGCAGCCGTTACCTCGAGCGGCGTGCTGTCCTCGTTCAATCAGTCCGCAACCTCGAACACCTACTACAACGAACCCTTCTCGGGCACCGCATTCACCAACCAGGTCCAGAGCTGGGTCAACAGCTCGAGCACCAACTACGGATTCGAAGCTCAGCTGCAGAACGACACAGCAGGTGGCAATTACAACATCGGCGGGCCCTTTTACTGCCTTCATGGCACCTGGTGGTGCCTCAACCCAGGATGGGTGGCGCCTTCACTTGCGGTCACCTACAACACGGTTCCGGCAGCGCCGCCAACCGCAACCGCGCAAGCCGGTGACCAGTCAGCGGCCGTGAGCTGGACGGTGCCCAACAATGGTGGTTCGGCGATCACCGGCTACACGGTGCTGACTCAGGACGCCGGCGGCCACCCATTCGGATCACCAGTGAACGCTTGCGCCACTTGCACAAGCGCGACCGTGAGTGGACTCACCTATGGCCTCAACTATCGATTTGGGGTGTATGCGACCAACGTTGTCGGTAACAGCCCGACCACCTGGTCCAGCTATGTCACCGTCCCGCTACCTATGACGCTCACCGTCATTGCACCTCAAACCGTTTACGCGCGAGGCCAGCTCGCCGGCTACAGCCTTGCGATCAGCGACCCGGCAGCGATTTCAGTCGCGGTCGGCGGGATCACGGAGCAGATGGCTCCGGTGCTGAGTCCAGGCGGTACCTCGGTCACGATGGACGGCGCCTCCTGCAATTCGACCTCATCGCCCTCCTGCACGGTCAGTGCCAGCGCGATCACGATCGGAGCCTTCACCTTGGCGGCCGGGCAGTCGCACACGTTCATCTACCAGGCGGTCGCCATCGGCCAGGATCGTGGTTGTGCGGCCATATCCGATGCGGTCACCGAGACCACCAGCGGCGGCGCCTTGAACCGCGTGGCGCCGATCACGGTTTGCGACACCGGCCTGGGGATCGAGAAGTGGTGGTCGTACATCGGCCGCAACGTCACCGTCAACTCGACCGCCCAGATCGACATCGCCAATGGCAACCTCGTCGTCCAGGAAACCGACGCCACCGCGATCCAGGCTCGCGGTCAGCTCGCCTTTGCTCTCCAGCGCTCCTACAACTCTGAAGACAGCGGACTGCTGAGCGTTCCCAACTCGCTTGGCTATGGCTGGGTGCTCAGCCTGAGCCAGACCGGGGGCACCGTCGCCTCCGCGGTCGGCCTCTACATCTCGAGTGGCGAGACAGTTAGCAACCCGATGGCGATCACGCTCATCGACGGCGACGGCACCCGCCACGTCTTCCAGCTCAAGGCCGTGCTCGCAACTCCGATTGACGTGACCTCCCCGTTGAGCGGACCGCTGGGACTGCTGGTGTCGCAAGCGCTGACCCTGCCCGGTGGCTACACCAAGATCTGCGTCGACAGCACTTTCAGCGCCCCGCCGGGCGTACACCTCAGCTTCTGGCGCTACCTGGCCTCATCGACAGCTTGCTCGAGCCTGAGTCCGAGCACAAGCCTGATCCTCGGCTACGGAGCCGTGCGGCCGGATCGGGTGCGCTACGAGTTCTCGGCTGACGGCCGCATCCTGGACGTCGGCGACGGCAACGGCGACCACATCCGATACCTCTACGACGGCTCCAATCACATCAGCACCGTCTACGAGCCGCGATCGTGCAGTTACCCGCCAGCGACGACCTGCCGCACTTTCCATTTCAGCTATCCGAGCGGCCAGGAAACCGATGTCGTCGACCCCGCCGGCCGCACGACCAAGTACAGGTTCGACACCGCTACGCCCAAGCATCTGGTCGAGGTCGACAACCCCGACGGCTCCAGGGAGACCTATAGCTACGGTGGCTGCACCGGGGCCTCGGCCAACCAGCTCTGCCAGGTCACCGACCTCCGCAGCAACCACAGCAACTTCAGCTACACGTCGATCACCGGGCAGCCGGGCCCGGCCGGCGCCAACGCGATCATCGATCGCCGCGGCACCCCCACCAACTTGACCTACTGGCGGCCGACACAGGGCGGCGAGTGGGCCGACTACGTCACCTCCGACCAGGGTGGCGAGCGGCGCACCTTCCTCACCATCGACACCAGCGGCCGGGTCGGTGAGATCCGCGAGGGTGCATCCTCGGACAACTACCTGCACCAGGCGGTTTACACCTGGGACGTGAGCGGCCAAGCCTGCCGCCAGCCCGACAGTGCTGTCGACGACAACCTCTGCCGGCTGCAGCGCATCTCACTCGCGGGGTCCTCCACCCCGAACGAAGACACCTCCTATGTCTTCAACTCCGAAGGCATGCAGATCAAGAAGCACCAGGCCAACGGGGCTTCGACTGCGATCGATACCAGCGCCGGCTTTCACTCCCAGTACGTGGAGGCGAGCGGCACGGTGAACGGCTTCGACGACAGCGTGGCCGGTTCGGGCACGGTCAACTCCAGCGGGTCAGGCGGGCGGTCAGACGCATCGACCCTCTACTACCTCTCCGACACCACCCAGGCGCTGGATCCGCGCGGCAATGCCGCCGGCAGCGGCTACGGCGCTTACCTCACGACCTACAAGCCCGACAACGTCTCGACGATCAGCGCTGGCGCGGCCCCATCTACAACCGTCTGCTCGTCCGGAGCGGCGACCAACAACACCGGCCGCATCTGCGAAGTTGACGAGCCGAGCTACGACGGCACCCACGCGACCGTCAAGCGCTACACCTATGACGCCTTCGGTGAGAAGGCTAGCTACATGACGCCGGATGCAATGGCTCAGAGCCCGATCGGCGCTTCCTACCTCTACAGCTACTACCAGGACTCTGACCTCGACCTCTCCGGCAGCGTCAGCGCCGGCGGCTGGTTGAAATCCGAAACCGATCCCACCGGATACTTCGTTGTCTTCGGCTACGACCGGGCGGGCAACGTGGCGCGGACCTGGGATCGCGACTCGACCTCGGCTTCGGGACTGGCGCTGAGCTCGTTCCCGGGGACGATCTCGAGTCCGCCAACCGGCGCAGCCGGGGTGGCGTCCTACAAGGAAGTGATGTACGGCAGCTACGCGGCGCCCTGGCGATACGCGACCTCGACGAAGGATCCGGTCGGCAACCTGACCACGTATACACTCGATGCCGACGGCAACCGGCTGGCGATCCGCTCGCCGCGCGGTAACGCCGCTGGCAACTCGAGCTTCGACATCACCCAGACCTTCGACCCCAACGACAACCTCGCAACCAATCAGATGCCGGTGGAAGCGTCTGCGGGGGCGAAGACTAGTTACACCTACAACGCCTTCAACAGCCTGTCCAGCAGCACCGACCCCAACGGCAACGTGGTGGTCTCGACCTACGACACCATCAACCGCCCGACCGGGACGGTCTTCACGCGGGCTGTCTGGCCGTCGGACACCACCACCGTGCCCGCCAGCTGTCGGCAATCGTCATGGAATACGCCATCGGATGCGCCTATCCCGGCCGGCCGAATCTTATGTACGAGTACGATCGCCTACGACAGCCTCGACAACGTGATCGGGACCACGGACGCCAACGGCCAGACCACGACCATCACCTACGACGGACTGCACCGCAAGCTGGTCGAGAACGTTCCTCGCTATGACGGGACGTTCAACACTTTGCTGACGACGTACAACTACGACTCCGACGGCAATCTCATCGATCTGTGTCCGCCGCGCGTGGTCACTGAAGGCAGCGGCGTTTGCCCGGACAGTCGGTTCTCACAACACTGGACCTACGACAAGCTCGACCGCAAGGTGACTCTGACGACCTATCGCAGCGGGACCGGATATCCGACCAACACGACCACATACGCATACGACGCCGACGGCAACCTAATTTCGACGACTGACCCACGCGGCAGCGCCTATTCGGTTACCGACACCTACGACCTCAATGACCGCAAGCTCACGGAAACCAAGCCTCGCGATGCCAGCACGAGCAACACGACGACCTGGACCTACAACCCGTCTGGCACACTGGCTTCAGAAACCCGCCCCGGCGGACTGATCACTGCCTATAGCTACGACGCCGACCAGCGGCGGGTCGATACAGTTATCGGCGCGAGCAGTATATCGGCGGCGTCGGCGTGGCCGGTCGATACCACCAGCGGTGGCAGCAACATCCGCACCCGAGTTGTCTACGACTCAGACGGCAACGTCATCCAGCGCTACGAGCCGCGAGCTTTCACCACATCGTCCGCCGGTGCCGACATCAGGTTCATGAGTCAGACCGACTACGACGCCGACGGCCGCCCGTTCAAGCAGTATGTCCCCCGCTACGACAACGCCAGCGGCTCCGCTTACACCGATGAGGCGGTTGACGGGACTCCAGGAACGCAAGCCGCGCAGTGCAGGACAGGGGTAGCTTCGTATCCGAGCACGGTCGGCGTGTGTGTCACCTCGATCGTTTACGACTACGTCGGTAACCGGATCAAGCTCTGGCTGCCCACCTCGAACGGTTCGGGCAACCGGTATGTCGCGTACACATACACAGACGACAGACTGGTCGCCAGCAACGACCAACCCTCGCCGACCGGTTCTGGCCGGGCTGTGACCACCTTCCTGTACGACGCTGATGGGAACCAAGTCAAGTCGACCGATGCCCTCGGCTACCAGAACACCCGGGCGTACTTTGCCGATGGCCTCTTGAAGCAGACCGTCAACCAGCCTGATGCCGTCACCCATATAACGAGCTACAAGTACGACGGCAACGGCAACAAGTCGCGGGTTACCGACCCGGTCCTGAACGTTTCTGCTTGGACGTACTACTCGGACAACCTACTAATGTCCTTCCAGGACGAGGCCGGCGACACCACCAATTACGGTCCCGACCAAGTCGGCAACCTCATCGCGGTCTACTCGCCCTCGGCGATCGCTGCGGACCAAACGAATCCGACCCAAAAGCCCACGGTCAACAGCTATACGTATGACAACCTGCTCCTGACCAGCGCCCAGCCGATCACGACCACCCAGTACCGCTGGCACGCTTACGGCTATGACGGCGCTGGACGCAAGATCTCCGACCGCACCTACCTCACGGACCAGGCCGGCAACCTCACCGTCGACGACGCCAGCCTTGGCTACGTCTACTACAACGACGACCGCCTTTCCCAGCGCTTGGGGCGCTATTGCTGCTCCGATCTCATCAGCTACCAGTACGATCCCGCCGGCCACACCACCCTGGCGACCGACAACACCAACCGGCCCTACACGACTCCGAACTTCGCCTTCACCTACTACCTCGACGGCAGCCTTCGCTCGTCACAAGACATGACCTACCTATTGGCATCGCTCTACAGCTACGACGGCTCCGGGAACCGGGTAGGTCGCGCCGAGCCGGTCAACGGCTCAAGCGGTCGGGCCCTGACCACCTACATCTACAACGACGCTGGAAAGATGGCCTCGATGACCTCGGTTGCCACCAACACGCTGGCGACCACATTCAGCTACGACCTCGACGGCAACCTGACCCAGGAGAACGACCCCAACCAGGGTGTCGCCAGCCTGCGCTACAACCACGATTCGACTCTGTACTCATCTACGCTCACCAATAGCCCGTACACACTGGCGAGTTGGATTTACGCCTACGACGGCGACTATCGCATCACCAGCCAGACCTTCAGCGGGCTGGGCGTCGGCGGAGTCACCCCGGTCCAGGGCACCGCCAGCTATTCATACGACGGCGCCGGTCGGATCAGCAATTTGACCCTGCCGGGCCAATCAGCGCAGAGCGTGAGCTGGGACCACGACGGCAACCGGATCAGCTACCAAGGTGTGGCCTACACATACAACATGGACGATTCCATCAACACTGCCGGCTCAACGTCGTTCACGTACTTCCCGACCGGCGCTCGACGCACCGACGGCGGCCACTTCTACTGCTACGACGGCTATGACCGCCTGTTCCGAGCTACCACCGTCACCGACATTGGCTGCAACTCGCCGACCATCAGTTACGCCTACGAGGGATTGGATCGGCAGCGCGCCCACAGCGAGGGCTCAGGGACGACGTTTATCGAGTACGACGGCCTTTCAAGCACGATCTCGGAGGAATATCTCAGCGGTGGTCCCTCGGGAGCGGGCACCGTCTACGCCCTGGCGGGGAGCCGGCGCACGGCAGTGGGCACCTACGCGTCGGGTGGGGTGCAGGCCTCGAGCATCACCTACCTGGCCGACGACGGGATGGGCAACATCAGCACCGCGGTCACCACTGGGGGCTCCATGGCCTGCACCGCCTGGTCCGACGCCTGGGGAGTGCCCATGTCGCCGCTCAGTTCCTCGAATCCCTGCAACACCGGCAGCACCCTCGACACCAGCTTCTACACGGGCTCCCGCCGCGACCAGATCACCGGCGACTACCAGTTCGGGGTCAGAACCTACGATCCGAACACCGGCAGCTTCCTGGAGCCTGACACCTACTTGGGCTCGCAGCCGGGCTCCGAGGGCAGCGTTGTTAGCGACCCGCTGACCATGAACCGCTACGTCTACGTCAATGGCGATCCACTCAACTTGATCGATCCGTCTGGGCACATGGCGATTGCTGACGGCAGCGGGGGAGGTTTTGGCTATTCCGACAACAATACCCCGGCATCCGCCAACAACTACTCGAACCAGGGTGGAGGCGGTCTTGATGCAGTAATTGCGGCGACAACAGCTGTTGTGGACGATAACCGCCTGCGGTGCTTCCGCGACCTGACCTGCCGTCTCAAGTGCCCGCCATTGTGCCCGGCATCGGCGACCAACGACAACCCGGACGGAGGCCGGGCGCAAGACCTGATACAAGTCGGTACAACTGGGTGTAGTACCAGCCTCGTTTCGGCTGCCACTTCTCTAGGCGCGGACCAAAGCATCGCTGGCGCCATGGTCGCGCCTGCCGTTCAATCCGGCCTAGGGGCTGTCCCAGGCCTCGGCATTGATTTACGAATTCCTATGATCGTGAGCGTCTCACCGCGCATAGGTCCTTCAGCATGCATTCAACAGAACACCAACTACAACACCAAGGGAAAAGGACCTGGTGGCGGCGGCCCGTACCCACCTAAGGGGTATCCCGTATTTCCGGGCATCACACTCCGTGGGTTGCTGCTCTTCCTGTTCGTCCTGGCTAACCTAGCCGTGGCGGTGATCACAGGCACATGTATGTACAACGGCTGCATACCGAGCGGAGGCGTATGCCTAGATAGCGGCTGCGTAAAGGGCGGTGGGCCCGCATGCCGGCCTAGCACTTTGCCCGATGCTTCTAGAGCCCGGGCCTTCCCTCAGTTTTCGCCACGCGGTGCGTGTCCTACGCCCGACACCATTGGAACCAAAAACCCACATGCGTAGTGCTAGCCTGGCAGCGAGATTCGCTCTGATGGTGCGGTGGTTGGACGAACGCAGGTTATGGTGGGTTGCCCTCTCTGCCGTCCTTGGCGTAACGGCAATGTTCCTTGTGTTCTCACTCCAGTTCACGCCCCTTAGCACACTTCTCAGTGCAAGCGTCCCGGCTATCTTGGCTTTGGTATTTGTCGCCAGGGGGGCGCGCGTTTCACGGATGATCCTAGCCGCGATCGGCGCCGCTCCGCTACTCCTGGTTGCGGTCGTGGAGCTCCTCGTACCACCTGGAAAGCACCCTGAGATCATTGCTCTACTCGTAGGCGCCGGCCTCTTGGCTGTAGCAGCCGGATTCCCGATTGGCCTTTACTCAGATCCAAGGCCAAAATCGTAGATGACTATGTGCTGTTCAAAGTTGAGAACCCGAAACTAACCAAATCCTTGGTTCCTGCCCACGTATGGCGGGATCCGCCTCTGGCCCTAGGGGGCCTTCGCATTACCCTCAATGTGGGTTTCGTACAGCAATGAATCGCCCTGAGTTTCTTGGAGACTTAGGGGTGTCCTGGCTTAGGTAGAGCCGGGTAATTGGAGATCATGCTGCTGTCGTTGGCTGACGACGTCGAGCTTCGAACTCGACGGGTGTGAGCATACCGAGCGACGAATGGCGACGTTTGCGGTTGTGAAAGATCTCGATGTACTCAAACATCGCGTTAGCGAGCTCAACGCGAGTGCTCCATCGTTTTCGGTCGAGCAGTTCGACCTGCATCCGACTCCAAAAGGCCTCCATCACCGCGTTGTCAAAACAGTCGCCGACCGAGCCCGTCGAGGGCAGAAGTCCCGAGTCGACGGCTCGTCGAGTGAATGCCCAAGACGTGAACTGAGTGCCCTGGTCGCTGTGAATCACGGTGGCGCTGCTGGTCGGACGGCGCTGGTCGATTGCCATACCAAGAGCGTTGGTGACAAGAGCGGTGCTTGGTGAACCATCGATTGACCACCCAATCACGCGCCGTGACCATGCGTCCAGCACGACGGCGCAGTAGACCTTGCCCTCTCTTGTCGGGTGCTCGGTCACATCGGTCACCCATAGCTCATCGGGATTGTCCCGGTGGAACTGCCGCTCCACACGATCGGCCGCAGTAACGACCCCGGGGACTCGGCGGAACTTCGGTCGGCCCGAGATGCCCTGAATGCCCGCTCGACGCATCAGAAGCTCCACCGCTTGGTGTCCGACCGCGACACCTTGCCCCAACGTCAGTTCGGCATGAACTCGTCGGATGCCATAGGTGCCTCGCGAGTCGAAATGTGCTCTACGAATCAAGTCGGTCAGCCAGGCGTGCCGGACGGATCGCACAGAGGGCGGCCGTGAGCGTCTTGCGTAGTAGCCCGACTCCGAAACCTCGACTACGCGGCAGGCGAGCTTCACCGGAAGCCCCTCGGTGGCCATCACCTCGACTGCCGCCAACCTTTTGGGGTTGAGACGTCCTTCAGCAACTCGGCAGCCCTGCGATGGACAGCCAGTTCAGTCTCGAGCTCCCGAATGCGTCGACGAGCAGAGATGAGCTCGGTGCGCTCCGCCGTGGTCAGGCCGCTCTCAAGTCCGCGATCGACGCGGTCTTGCCCGCGCCAGCTGTACACCGTTTGGTCGCTGATACCCAGGTCGCGAGCGATGTCCTCGACGCGGCGGCCGGCCGCGACAAGGTCCAACACCCGTTGACGAAACTCCGCGGTGTAACCGCGTCTTCCCATGCTGTCCTCCCATGTCTTGGTGGGGCAGCAGCATGGCGGATTCCAATAATCCGACTCCAGGAAATCCAGGGCGCACTATACGATCCCGCCGGCCACACCACGCTGGCGACCGACAACACCAATCGGCCCTACACGACCCCGAACTTCGTCTTCACCTACTACCTCGATGGCAGCCTGCGCTCGTCCCAGGACGCCACCTACTCATTGGCAGCGCTCTACAGCTACGACGGCTCCGGGAACCGCGTCGGTCGGGCAGAGCCGGTCAACGGCTCAAGCGGTCGGGCCTTGACCACCTACACCTACAACGACGCCGGGAAGATGGTCTCGATGACCTCGGTTGCAACCAACACGCTGGCGACCACGTTCAGCTACGACCTGGACGGCAACCTGACCCAGGAGAACGACCCCAACCAGGGTGTCACCAGCCTGCGCTACAACCACGATTCCACGCTCTACTCGTCGACGCTCACCAATAGCCCGTACACACTGGCGAGTTGGATCTACGCCTACGACGGTGACTACCGCATCACCAGCCAGACCTTCAGCGGCCTGGGCGTGGGCGGAGTCACCCCGGTCCAGGGCACCGCCAGCTATTCATACGACGGCGCCGGTCGGATCAGCAATCTGACCCTGCCCGGCCAATCAGCGCAGAGCGTGACCTGGGACCACGACGGCAACCGGCTCACGTATCAGGGTGTCACGTACGCCTACAACATGGACGACTCGATCACCACCGCCGGCGGGACGACCTTCACGTACTTCCCGACCGGGGCTCGGCGCACCGACGGCGCCCACTTCTACTGTTTTGACGGCTACGACCGCCTGTTCCGAGCCACAGCCGTCACCGACATTGGCTGCAACTCGCCGACCATCAGCTACGCCTACGAGGGACTGGATCGCCAGCGGGCCCACAACGAGGGCTCTGGCAGCACCTATTTGGAGTACGACGGACTCTCGAATACGATCTCGGCCGAGTTTCCGTACAACAGCCCCTCTGGA
>WNFJ01002136.1_pt1 | contig 12485 bp, 6 predicted proteins | sample 5400461 | NCBI WGS metagenome assembly WNFJ01 (sample SAMN13153349, study PRJNA577476) | soil metagenome | isolation source: 115 cm saprolite on Douglas fir-dominated hillslope | place: USA:California | collected 2013-09-17 | reverse complement strand
GGGAAAGCCGTGCAGGACGCGGTTGACCTGCCGCCGCTGGAGCGCATCGTCGACGAACGCCCGAACATCCGCACGTGCTGCCACAAGACCCTGATCCATCGAGACGGCCCCCCTCAGACCATTTCGGCGCGGTGTCGATGGTGACGCCACTGTTTAGTCGCGCCGAGCCTAACAAAGGTTCAGGCGGCGGCTCAGCAGAAAGTCGGCGAGGTCGTCGGCCGATGACATTTCGAACTCGGCGTCATCCCGCTCCGGCGGCGGGGCGAATTTCAGCGCCTTTTGCAGGCGAAACTGCAACTCGACTGCCATCAGTGAGTCGAGGCCGATCTGCACGAAGCCGCGCGCGAGGTCCTTTCGTTTGCTTTCGTCCCAGCTGAGGATCTCGAGGAGCTGGCCCTCGATGAAGTCGACGAGGATCGCGGGCCGGTCATCCGGCGGCGAAGCACGGAGCCGGTCGAGAACCGGTGTTGCATTGCCGCGCATTCAAGCCTCCATTTGCGATAATCAAAGATACCCCACTGCCGTTGGGCCGTCCATCATCGCATTATCAGATGCCATGTCTTCGGTTGCACGAGCGCAATGTCGTCGCGCGGGAACAGCGCGACGACGTGATGGCGGGCCGGCTGCGGCACGAAGCCATTGGCGAGCAGCGCCGGCGCGGGCACGCCGCGCGAGCGCATCGCCAAGACCAGTCCCACCCCGTCGCGCCGCAGCGCCTGGCAGAGATGGCCGATGAGTCTCGCCGACCCGGTGCCGGGTGCGCCGTCGGCCGCCCAAAGATCGATCATGGCGGCCCGCACCGGCGACCGCCCCTGGAACGACAGCCGGTGAATGTTGACGAACGCCTGCACCGATCCGCCGCTTTCGAGGACAAACGTCTGCGATACGGCGCTGTTCAGTTGTGCCGCGAGTCGGGCGACGGGCCATTGCAGCGCCCAGTCGCACCGCGCGGTAGACGCCGCCAGGAGGTCCGCGCAGCGCGGCAGGTCGCCGGGCGCATAGGGACGCACACCGGCGGCCGGCCGCGACGGTATGCCGCTTAGGAGCGGGCCGGCGACGCGCACACCGAGCCGCTCCCAGGCGCTGATGCCCGCGGCCGCGATCCGGGCCGGGTCGAGCATCTTCACCCACAGGCCGAAGCGGAAAAGGAAGCGCAGGTTCTGCGGGAAGGTCTGCGCATACTGGCTCCAGAATTGATGCGCGAGCGAGGCGCGGTCGCCGCTGATCACGCCGAGCGAAAAGGCGAGACCGTGCGCGGCATGCCGCTCGCGCAGCGCACCGATGAGCCGCATCGCCGACCGCCCGGCGCGGTATGCCGGATCGACGGTGCACCAGCTCGCGAGCCCAACCGGCAGCGTCTGCGACCCGATGCGCAGCTTGTGGGGCAGGGAGAAGAAGGTGCCGACGAGCCGGTCGCCATCGTAGAGCGCCGGCGCCAGCGCCTCGCCGCCGATCTGCCAGCGCAGGAACGCGGCGTCCCACAGCGGGAACCACATCGTGCTGCCATAGGTTGCGGTCCACACTTTCTGTCCGAGCGCGGCGACATCCTCGCAGTCGCCGGCGTAGTCGCAGATGGCGAGACCACTCACCACCGGACGAGGGCCGAGCCCCACGACAGCCCCACGCCGAAGCCGCAAAGGAGCACGAACTGCCCCGGCTTGATGATGCCTTCGCCGATCGCGTGATCGAGTACGATCGGGATCGAGGCCGACACAGTATTGCCGATGGACTGGAAGTGCCGCAGCACCTTCGCCGGATCGGCGTCAAGCAGGTTGGTGAGCGTGTCGAGCACCACGTTGCTCGCCTGGTGGAACACCAGCCAGTCCACGGCGTCCAGGGCGAGCGCATTGCGCGCCAGCAGATCCTTCACGTGGCCGGGAATGTGGCTGCCGACGAAACTGAGCATGTCGTTGCCTGCCATGTGGATGTGCGCCGGGGATCGCAGGTTGCCGCTCGGATCGCGCTTCTCGTCGCAACGCACGGCATCGGTGACCGGCATCCGCGTGCCGCCGGCCGGAATCAGGAACTTGCCGTGGCGCTTGCCGTCAGTGCCGCAGCTCACATCAAGCACACCGCGGCCTTCGGTCGCAGCGCCGATCCAGGTCGCCGCTGCTCCATCGCCGAACAGCAAGCGCGTCGAGCGGTCCTGCGGGTGGATGAACTTCGAATAGGTGTCCGCAGTCACCACCAGCACATTCTCTGCCGAGTTCGACGCGATCAGCGCTTGCGCGAGCTTGATCGCATAGATGAAGGCGGAGCAGGCATGCGGCAGGTCGAACGCGGCAACAGCGTCGCGCAGGCCGAGGCGGCCGTGCAACACGCATGAGTTCGGCGGCAGGATGTAGTCTGGAGACTGCGTGCAGAAGATTAGCGTGTCGACACGCTCCGCCAGATTGGGGTGCGCGACGAAAAGTTTGCGGCAGGCCGCTTCGCCGAGGTCGAGCGCGGTCTCGCCGTCGGCCGCGATGTGACGACACAACACGCCGGTGTGGCGCAGCAGCAGCGCCCGCGTGCGGTCGTCGGCGTCCGCAGTCATCGTCTCGTTGGAGAGCGTCTGTTCGGGCAGCGCGACGGCGACCCCATTGATGGCGGCGCGGGCGAGTTGGTGGGATTGAGGCATCATCGGCGTCCCCGCTGATATTCGGCGGCGCCTTGTCCGGGCGGAGGTGAATCCAGGCGATGAGCGGTTGCCGTCCTGGCTTCGTAGACCGCTGCAGGCGAGGACGGGGCGCGGCGCCCGCGGCTGCATCGCCATCTTGCTCGGCGAGCCGCTCGGCGAGGTAACCGGCGAGCGTGAGGACGCTGGCGCTCTGGATGATCTTCGCCAGTGGTACGTTGAAGCCGAAGTCCGAATTGATGCGGTTGCGCACCTCGACCGCGATCAGCGAGTCGAGTCCGAGGCTGAGCAGCGACTGGTGCGGATCGATGCGCGACGGCGAGGCGCCGATAGCGCGCGCAAGATGGTCGCGGATGTAGCCTTCAAGCAACGCCGGCCGCGCCTCGGCATCGGCGTCGAGGATGTGGCGCAACCGCGCGTCTCCGGTCCCGCCCACTGTCTCAGCGTCCAACTCGCTGACCAGGCCGGCAAGGCGGGCGGGGAGCTGTGAACCGGCAAGCTGGCGCAGTTCGCTCCAGTCGACCTTGGCGAGCGTCACCTGCACCGCATTGCTCGCCAGCAGCTCGTCGATGCCGTCGAGCACGTCGGCGATCGGCATGGCCATTGCCTTGTAGCGGTCGAGCCGCTCCGAGGCGTCCTTGTTACCGGCGACGTAGCCCACCTCGCCGATATTGCCGAGGTTGACGGTGAGCGCCGGCAGGCCCCGGCCGCGCCGGTAGTAGGCGAGAGCGTCGAGGAACGCGTTGCCTGCGACGTAGTTCGCCTGCCCGGGATTGCCGATGGTCGAGGTGATCGAGGAGCAGAGCAGCAGGAAGTCCAGCGGCACGCCTTCGGTCAGTGCGTGCAGGTGCCAGGCGCCGAGCATCTTCGGTGCCATCGCCGTCCACATGCGATCCTCATTGAGGCGCTCGATCGGCGCGTCGTCGAGCACCATTGCGGCATGGATAACGCCGCGCAGTGGCGCCACCGCCTGCGCCGCAGCAATGGCGCGCGCGACGGCGTCACGGTCGGTGACGTCGGCGCGGATGGCGACGGCCTTGACGCCGCGCGCGGCAAGCGCGTCGAGTGCGAATTGCGCCTCCGGCGACGGCCCGCTGCGGCCGGCGAGCACGATGTAGCGCGCGCCTCGGTCGGCGAGATGCGATCCGAGCGCCAGCCCGAAGCCGCCGAGCCCGCCGGTGATGAGGTAGCTCGCCTCGGCGTCGATCGGCACAGGCTGCGGCCCGCGCTGCACGCGCAGGCCGGCACGATCCTGCATGGACACCACGAGCTTGCCGATGTGCTGGGCCTGCGCCATGGCCCGGAACGCGTCAGGCACGCGGTCGGCCGGGAACACGCGGTAGGGCAGGGGCGTGAGCGTGCGACCGTCGAAACGGCCGATGGCCTCGCGCAACAGCGTGCACGGAAGATCGCCCGGCTTGTCGAACACGCGGCTGAGATCGACAGCGAACAGCGAGACGTTCTTGCGCAGCGGCCGCATGCCGAGACGGCGGTTCTTGTAGATGTCGACGAGACCGATCTCGACGAAGCGGCCGAACGGCCGGAGGATCGAAAGGTTCTTGTCGATCGCCTCGCCGGCAAGCGAGTTGAGCACGATGTCCACGCCCTCGCCGCCGGTGAGGTCGAGAATTTGGTCGGCGAAGGCGAGGCTGCGCGAATCGAGGACGTGGGCAGCGCCGAGCGTCTTCAGCAGGTCGCGCTTCTCTCGCGAGCCCGCCGTGGCGAATACGGTAGCGCCGGCCGCGAGCGCGAGCTGCAGGGCCGCAAGGCCAACACCGCCGGCGGCGGCGTGGATCAGCACGCGCTCGCCGCGCTTCATGTCCGCGAGCGTGTGCAGCGAATAATACGCGGTGACGAAGGCGATGGGCAGCGTCGCCGCCTGCTCCAGGCTCACGGTCGCGGGCTTGGGCGCGGCGAAGCGGTGGTCGATCGTGATGTGGCTCGCCAGGCTTCGCGGCGCCGCAGCCACGACCTCGTCACCGATGACGAACTCGGTAACGTTGCTACCGACGGCGACGACGCGGCCGGCGCATTCGAGGCCGAGCAGGGTAGCGGCGCTCGGATCGGCCAGCGCCTCCTTGGGCACCATGCCCATGGCCGTCATCAGGTCCTTGAAATTGAGTCCCGCAGCCGCGATCTCGATCTCGATCTCGATGGCGCCAGGCGCCCGCCGCACGAGCGGCCGCGCCGTGAGCGAATCCGGAAGGCCCGGCTGCGCCAGTTCGAGTCGGAACGGATCGGCGAGCGAGGCAGCCGGCTGACCGGTCGCGTGCAGAGTTGCGGTCGATACGGCGGTAAGCCGGCGCACGTAGCGCAACTCGCCGTGGAGCGCGAGCTCGTCCTCCTCGGCTTCGCCGTCGGTCAGTTCGGCGGCAAGCATAGCGATTTCCGCCGCCGAGGCTGTCGCGAGATCGATTCGCACGCAACGCAGATTCTGGTACTCGGAACCGGCGACGCGGCCGAGCCCCCACAGCGGCGACTGGATGACGCCGTCCATGTTTGCGCCGTCGACGCCTTGCGCGGCGCGGGTGACGAGCCAGAGGCCGCCGACCGCAAGTTCGCCTGCAGTGGCAAGGGCTTGCACGAGATGCAGCGCCCCGACGCAGCCCGCGCGTGCGCCGTCGACGATGGACTCGTTCGGCATGGCGGCGTCGGTTGCGAGGTCGAGGCTTCCAAAATGGACAACGCCAGCCAGATGCTTCGTCTCGCGGCTGACGGCGGCGAGAAGCCGCCGCATGTCGTTCGGCTTGTCGGGACGGATCGTGAAGGCGAAGTCCGCGCCCGCCGTCACCTGGATCACCCGGTCGCCGCGCGCCTCCAGATCGACCGCAAGCTGCGCGCCCGCGCTCGATCGCGTCGGGCCGCCGCGGTCACTCAACACCAGCCACACGTTCGGATCGGCGTCGGGGCGAGGGGCTGGAGCTCTGCCGCGAACCGCGGGTACATCCGCCGCGCGGGCAAGGATAAGCGAATGCTGCGCGGTCGCGGCGTCCGGTGCGTCGGCGAAGCCATGCGTGCTATCAAAGCCCGCGCGCCCCAGCAGTGCCTGCCACTGCCGCATCGGAACCACCGGCTCAAACTGCCGAACGTCGCTGTCCTCGAACAGCCACCAGCCCGGCAGCAGACCGAACACCAGCGTGGTGTGGAGCCACGGCCGCGTCACTTCCAGCATGAGCAACAGTCCGCCCGCGCCGAGCAGGCCGCGGACGCGGTTGAGCGTGCTGCCGAGATCGCGCGTCGCATGCAGCACGTCGGAGGCGACGACGAGATCGAACGCATGCGGCTCGATGCCCTGTTCGGCGGCGTTGCGCTCGATATCGAACGTACGGCATTCGACGAACGGGAAGCGCGTGAAGCGCTGCTGCGCGTGGCCGAGGAAACGGGCGGATACGTCGGTGAACACGTATTGCGTCGCATGCGCCGGCAGCACCGGCAGAAGGAAGCCGGTGAGCCCGCCTGTTCCGCCGCCGATCTCCAGCACGCGGAGGGCGCGGTCCGGCGGCAGGCGGCGCACGATCTCTGTGACCGCCTTCTGCGCCAGGAGGTTGCTCGGCCGCAACGCCGGCGAGTCTTGGTAGAGGTGTTCGGCCGCCGTCACGGTGCTTTCGGGAAACACGAGCTGCAGCGGATCGGTCTCGCCGCGCAGCACCGAAACGAGATTCTCGCCGCACAGGCGCGCCATCGTCAACTCGACCTGGCACTCCGGGAAGCGATGCCACACCGCCTTCCACAATGGCTGCGGATCGGCGCGTGACGCCAGTTCCGTCGGAGTCAATTCGTGCAGCATCAGTGCGAGCCAGCGCCGGTACTGCGGCGCGAGCCCGAGCCGGTCGGCTAGTGCAGGCGGCGGCAGCGCCGACATCGGCGGCGCAAAGCCGAGTTCGCGCAGGGCGCGGGCGATGTATGCCGCGGCGGCGGCACGTGCCATCGGCTGAAACTCGTTCTCGAATCGGGCGCGGTCAAAGCGGCGATGCAACGCGGCCGCTTCCGCCGCGAGCACCGGTGACAGGTCGGCAGGTCCCGGCATGTGATCCGAGCAGCGCTCCGCCATTGGCCTCGCCGAATGCTTGAGCTGCCATTGGTACTCGTATAGCAGACCCTGCAGAGCCGCGGCGCGCTGGTCTGGCGGCCGACAGACGAGGCCGTTTACTGCCACGTATACCCGTCCGTCGGTGTCTACGAGGTCAATATCGACGGTGAGCCCGTGCGCCGAAAACTCGCGCACGCGAACCGCCGCAAAAAACTCCGCCGCCGGGGTGGCGTAGAAACGGACCCGGTCAATGCGCACAGGCACATAGGCGCGGCCTCTGCCGGAGAGTGCGCCATCTGGTAGCACTGCGAGCGAGGCCTGTAAGCAGGCATCGAGCACGGCAGGGTGCAGGCGGTAGTCGGCAAGTTCCGGCTGCAGCGACGATGGCAGACGAATATCCGCAAGCGCCTCGCCTTCGCCGCGCCACAGCGCGTGGAGGCCATGGAACGCCGGCCCGTAGTGCAGCCCGAGCGCCGCGAACCGCCGCCGGCATTCGTCGCCGCTGAATTTCTCACCGCAACGTGCCCGCACTTTGGCGATTTCGAACGTTACCGCCTTGGCATGTGGCGCGCCGCGCATGTTGCCGCGCGCATGCAGTATCCAGGTATGCTCCGCGGCATCGGTGCGCGCGTGGACCGACAGTTCGCCGGCCTCCGAATCGAACGCGATCCGAGCCGGCGTGGCGGAGCGTCCGTCGAGCGGCAGAAACTTCTGGAACTCCCAGTCCTCCAGCGTGCACGGCCCCGCACCGAACGTCTCGCGTGCCGCGGCGAGCGCCATCTCGATGTAGCCCGCAGCTGGAAAGATGACGGCGCCGCCGAGGCGATGGTCGGCGAGATAAGGAGCCGCGCCGATGTCGAGGTCGGCCTGCCATGACGGTGCTGGTGCATCAACGCGGTTGCCGAGCAGAGGATGGATGGACGTACCGACGCGCTGCTGCCGGCTGCGCTCGGTCTCGCGCCAGTGTACCTCCGGCTGGAACGGGTAAGACGGCAGCTTTACCGTTGTGCCCGCCGGCAGAAGCCTCGTCCAGTCGAGGTCGCTGCCGAGAATGTAGAGCCGGCCGGCAGTGCCGAGCAGCGTGGCGCGCTCGGGCGCGTGGCGGCGGAGCGAACTTAGTACTGTGCCCGACGCGCCATTTTCCTTAAGGCACTCGGCAAGGTCGTTGCGCAAGATCGGATGCGCGCCGATTTCGAGGAACAACTTGTGGCCCGCGCGGATCTGTTCGCCGACGGCATCGGCGAACAGCACCGGCCGGCGCACATTGCGGTACCAATACCGCGCGTCGAGTTCCGGGCCGGTGACCACGCGGCCGGTGACCGTCGAGAAGAGCGGCATCGACGCCGCGCGCGGACGAATGCCGCGCAGCGATTCCAGCAGCTCAGCTTCGAGCGGGTCCATCTTCGCACTGTGGAACGGCACGTCGACCTGTAGGGTACGGCAGGCCACGTCCGCACGTTCGAGCATGTCGGAGATGCCGGCAAGTGTGTCGGCGTCACCCGACAGCGTAACCGAGCGCGCGCTGTTGACGGCGGCGAGCGAGATGGTGCCGTGGTAGGCAGCGAGCCGCTCCGCCTCCTCGCGCGAAATGCCGGCCGCGAGCATTGCGCCCTGTCCGGCGGCGCGATATTGCAGCCGGCTGCGGTGGTAGGTGACGCAGGCCGCGTCCTCGAGCGTCAGCGCACCGGCGATGTATGCCGCCGCCATCTCGCCGGCGCTGTGGCCGACGACGGCCGCCGGCTCGATGCCCCACGACTGCCATAGCGCCGCGAGTCCAACCTGCAGGGCGAATATCGCGGGCTGGCCGATGTCGGTGTTCTGCACCTCCGCATGCGCCTCATCGGCCATGAGCTTGTCGATAAGTGACGGGCCGCCGAAGCTTCGATGTAAGTCGCTGACGGCCTCCACGGCGCGGCGGAACACCGGCTCCTGTGCGAGTAGCTCGTGCCCCATCCCCCACGACTGTTGGCCCATGCCGGAGCACACGAAGACCGGACGTCCTGGCGCATCGAGCTTCCGGCCGGTGGAGGTACCGGGCCGTGCTTCGCCGGCGAGGAATGCATCCAGCCGTTCAGCGAGCTCGGCCTTGCTGTGCGCAACCAGTGCGAGGCGGAAATCGTGATGCGAGCGGCCCGTCGCGGCGGAGAAGCAGAGGTCCGAAAGCGCTGCATTTGTAAGGCCGCGTGGGTCGTCGAGTGACGCGCGGTAGCTGCGGGCGATGTCAACAATCGTCGCCTCGCTGCGCGCCGACAGAGGCAACAGCAGCGCCCGGCCTTCGCCGTTTGCTTCGCGTGCGGGCGTCGCCTTTGCCGGTGCTGGCGGGGCTTCCAGGATCGCATGTGCGTTGGTGCCGCCGAAGCCGAACGAGTTGATTCCGGCCCGCGGCGGGGTCGCTGTCTCCGGCCACGGCCGAAGGTTCCGCGCCACGGTGAGCCGCAGGTCGTCGAAGGCGATGTCGGGGTTCGGGGTCTCGAAATGCAGGTTGCCGGGGATCGCGCGGTGCTTGAGGCAAAGCGCTGTCTTGATGAGACCCGCAATTCCGGAGGCCGATTCCAGGTGGCCGATGTTGCTCTTGATCGAGCCGATGGTGCAGCGCGCAGCATCGGGCTGCGCCTGGCCATAGACGTCGCCGATGGCGCGCGCCTCGATTGGATCGCCGACCGGCGTACCGGTGCCGTGCGCCTCGACGTACTGCACGGTCGCGGGATCGATGTCGCCGGCAGCGAGCGCATCGAGAATGTTGGCACGCTGCGACGCACCGTTCGGCACCGAGATCCCTGCGGTGCGGCCGTCCTGGTTCACCGCGGTCGCGCGGATCACGGCATACACGTTGTCGCCGTCCGCCAGCGCCCTGGCGAGCGGCTTGAGCACGACCATGCCGGCGCCTTCACCGCGCACGTAGCCGTTGGCGCGCGCGTCGAAGCTCTTGCAGCGGCCGTCCGGCGAGAGCATCGCTGCCTTTGAGAAGCCGATGCTGACGGTCGGTTGCAGGATCAGGTTGACGCCGCCCACGAACGCCAGCTCTGTCTCGCCACTCCACAGGCTGCGGCAGGCCAGGTGTGTTGCCACGAGCGCCGACGAGCAAGCGGTGTCGACGGCGACGCTCGGGCCGATGAGGTTGAAGAAGTAGGAGATGCGATTCGCGGCGACGCAGAGCGACGCGCCGAGGTTGGTATAAGAGTCGATCGTCTCTGGCTCGTTGGAGTGAAGCTGGATCGAGCCGTAATCGAATCCGGAGATGCCGACGTATACGGCGGCGCGTCGGCCAGACAGCGCCGTCATGGTGAGGCCTGCGTCTTCCGCGGCGGCGTAGGCCACTTCCAGAAGCACCCGCTGCTGCGGGTCTGCTGCGGCGGCCTCGCGTGGGCTGATGCCGAAGAACTGCGCGTCGAAGCGGTCGACGCCGTCGATGAAGCCGCCAAAGCGGCTGGCGATGCGTCCTGGCCGTGCTGGATCGGAATGAAATTTAGCCTGCAGCCGCCAGCGTGATTGCGGCGTCTCGGTGATGGCATCGACGCCATTGACGAGCAATTCCCACAGGTCGTCGGCGCTGCGGACCCCGCCGGGCAGCCGGCAGCCGATTCCGATCATTGCGATCGGCTCCAGGGGGCTCATGGGCATTCCCTCTTCACGGCGATGCGAGGGTGGCGGAATGTACGTTCGGGCTGGCGACGATCGGCACGCTCAGCATCCAATTGCCCGGACAGAAGAACGACGGCAGAACGGAGAGCGTCTTTACCCGGGTGACGCGAACGCGAGCAGGCGCTGATCACGTCGGACTGAATGCAGAGAGGGGGGCGGTATTTCGTGCCGGTAGGGCGATGCTTCGATTCAGTCTCGGAGCCCATTACGCACCACACGTTCACTCACGGCGATGCATTGCGAAAACGCCCGCCGTCTTGCGCATCATAGAGGCAAGGCTTCATTCGCGTCCAGCGAAAAGCCGCTCTCGCCATTAGTCGCGCGATGTGCGAGCTAGGTTCAACGAGGTTTCCGCGAGTTCGCTGCTGGAGCCCTAACGCATACGCTTACAGTCAGCGGATTGCGCTGGCGTAACGCAGCCTTCGAATAGGTCGTGCTCGTCGACATGCCATTGCCGGAGCTGCCACCCGCTTCCTGCTGCGGCGACCGCGGCTTGGTATCCCGCGCCGAGCGGCAGATCGTGCAAGGTCCACCGGCTGGCCTCGCCGGGATCGGGCCGCGTCGCGAGTAGTTGTGCGGCATCTGTGGCGCGGAAGGACACGTCGAACGAACCGAGCGGTAACGAGAGGCCATCGCCGCGCGCCTTGATGTACGCCTCCTTGCGTGTCCAGCAGATAAAGAACGATTCCTCGCGTGCAGCCGCGGGCAGCGCTGCGAGCCCCGTCCGCTCGGCCTCCGAGAAGACCCGCTGCGCGATTTCCAGCACCGCCATGCCGGACCTCATCTGTTCGACATCGACGCCGACGGCGCGCTGCTGCGCCAGGGCTATGAGGATCCAGTCGCCCGAATGGGAGACGTTGAACGCGACCGGCGTGGCATCCAGCGCCGGCACGAGCTCCGGCTTGCCGTTCAGGCCGGCGAAGATCTGTAACGCGTCCGGAGGCCGGTTAAGACATGTGCCGAGCAGGTGGCGCAGGAGACCGCGACCGACGATGGCGCGGTGCCGGTCTGCCTCGAAATGGAACGCGTCGGCTTTGGCGCGTTCCTCAGAGGAGAGCAAGTCGCGAAACCGGGCGATGGCCGCGGGACTCCAATGCCGGCGCGTGCGCCACACATGCACCCCGCCGTCCCCCAGCCGACATCCGGCTTGGGGCGATTGCAACGTGTTTGTGTCCTCGCTCAATGCTTGCGTCGCGCGCGTGACCAGCAATGAATTTGCGCCGATGATACTCACGTAATCGTCCGTTGGCAAGAAAGCGAGCGCTTTAGCATTCGCTCCGGCAGGCTTGGTTTGGCCATCGTCGGTAACCAGCGGGCCGGACATCACGATCTTGATTGTGTGTGAGACGGCCGTAACAAACGGCTGTCTCGTTTTTGAAGGTAGCGAAGGTCTATTTCCCGCCAAGCTTACCGGCTTCCTCCCAGGTCGGGCAGGTCCGCTGCTCCAGCGGCACGTCGAAGGGCTGGTAGTTGTCCTTGGTAATCACGGTCGGCTTCAGCACGATCTCGGTGACGACCGGCTGATCGCGCAGCGAACGGATCGCCATCATGGTGCCGAGGCAGCCTTGCACAAAACCGACTTGATGGCGTCGATCGCTTCCTTGGTGCCGTTGATGCCGATCACCTGGGCCTTGCGGTTGGCGCCATCGAGCGCCTCGATCGCACCGACCGCCATGGCGTCGTTGGCGGCGAGCACGCCGTCGATCTGCGAATTGGACTGCATCAGATTTTCCATCACCTGCAGCGCCTGCAGCCGCTGATAATTGCCGGGCTGGGACGCCAGCAGCTTGGCGCCGGGATTCTCCTTCAGCGCGTCGTTGAAGCCGCGGACGCGGTCGACATTGGTCAGCGATCCCTTGACGCCCTCGATGATGACGATGTTGCCCTTGCCGCCCAAGGTCTTGAGCAGGAAGCGGGCGGTCTCAAGCCCGAGGCTATAGTCGTCGGCGCCGATGAAGGAAACGAACTTGCCGCCGGCGGAGCGGTCGGTGATGTTGACGACGGGGATGTTGGCCTCGTTGATCTTCTCGACGCCCGGCACCATCGCCTTGTAGTCGACGGGCGTGAAAACGATGGCGCTCGGCTTCTTCACCACGACGTCCTCGATCTGGCTGAGCTGCTCGGGAATGGAGTCCGGCTTGGTCGGAATGTACTGCAGCGTCTTCGCATTCAAGGTCTTCGCCATATTGTTGGCAC
>WNFJ01429885.1_pt1 | contig 12489 bp, 11 predicted proteins | sample 5400461 | NCBI WGS metagenome assembly WNFJ01 (sample SAMN13153349, study PRJNA577476) | soil metagenome | isolation source: 115 cm saprolite on Douglas fir-dominated hillslope | place: USA:California | collected 2013-09-17 | reverse complement strand
GATCGTCTTTGTCCACGAATTCGCCGACGATTATCGCGGTTACGAGCCGCAAATGCGCTATTTCGCGCGGCGCTATCGTTGCATCGCCTACAACGCTCGCGGCTACCCGCCTTCCGAGGTGCCGGAGGACCCCTCTCGCTATTCGCAGGACCGGGCGCGCGACGACATTCACGCCGTGCTCGACGCGCTCGCAATCCAGAAGGCCCATATTGTCGGAATTTCGATGGGCGGCTTTGCGACCTTGCATTTCGGGCTCGCCTATCCCGAGCGCGCGTTGTCGTTGGTCGTCGCCGGTTGCGGCTATGGCGCCGAACCGGGAAAACGCCAGCAATTCCATGACGAGACGGCAAAGACTGCGGCGCTCATCGCAAGCGCCGGCATGAAGGCAGCCTCCGAAACCTACGCCATTGGCCCGTCGCGCGTCCAATTCCAAAACAAGGACCCCCGGGGATGGGCCGAGTTTGCCGCCAACCTCGCCGAGCATTCGACATTGGGCTCGGCCAACACGATGCGCGGGGTGCAGGCGCGGCGGCCTTCGTTGTGGGATCTGACTGCCGACCCTGATTATGACCGGCGACGAGGACGACCCCTGCCTCGAGCCGGGTCTGTTGATGAAGCGCACGATCCCTGCTGCCGCCCTCGTGGTCTTCCCGAACACCGGGCACGCAGTCAACCTCGAAGAGCCGGATCTCTTCAATCGCAGCTGCGACGAGTTCTTCCACCAGGTCGAGAGCGGGCGCTGGCAACGCCGCGATCCGCGTTCGGTCACCGGCTCGATACTCGGCGTTCGGTGACTGCCGAACCGGAATTCACCCTCGGCGTCGAGGAGGAGTATTTCCTCGTCGACCGGGCGACGCGCGAGGTCGTCGGCGACCCGCCCGACACCATGCTTGCCGAATATGAGGCGCTGCTCGGCGGGCAGGTGAGCCCGGAGTTCTTGCGCTCGCAGATTGAGATCGGGACCCGGGTCTGCACCAGCCTCGACGAGGCGCGGGCCGACCTTCGGCGATTGCGCCGGACCATCGCCTCCGTCGCGGCGGGCCACGGGATGGCGCCGATTGCCGCGGCGACGCATCCCTTCGCTCGCTGGGACGCGCAGAAGACCACCGAGCGTGGCCGCTACCGGGCCTTGGAGGCCGATTTGCAGGGCGTCGGGCGACGCCTCGCGATCTGCGGCCTGCACGTCCATATCGGCATCCCGGACGACGAGCTGCGCATCGACCTGTTGAACCAGGCGTCCTATTTCCTGCCGCATCTGTTGGCGCTGTCGACATCGTCGCCCTTCTGGCGTGGCGAAAATACCGGGCTCAAATCGTACCGTATCGCCGTCTTCGACGAGATGCCGCGCACCGGGACCCCCGAACGGTTCGCCAGCTGGGGCGAATACCGGCGGCACGTCGACATCCTGGTCGCCGCCGGGCTGATCGAAGACGCCACCAAATTGTGGTGGGATTTGCGGCCCAGCGAGCGGTTTCCGACGCTCGAAATGCGCATCACCGACAGCTGCACGACCCTCGAGGATTCACTGTCGATCGCGGCCCTGTTCCGCTGCCTCTTGCGCATGCTGTGGCGCTTGAAGCGCGAGAACCAGCGCTGGCGCCTCTATGCGCGTATGCTGATCGACGAGAACCGTTGGCGGGCCCAGCGCTACGGCTTCGACCAGGGCCTCGTCGATTTCGGCAAAGGCGCCATCGTTCCGTACGCCGATCTCCTCGAGGAGATCCTGGTGCTGATCGATCAGGATGCGCGTCATTTCGGTTGCGTCGACGAGGTGCTGCACGCGCGCGAAATCCTCGCGCGCGGAACCAGCGCCCACCGCCAGCTCGCAGTCTTCGACCGCGCGCTTTCCAAAGGAGCAAGCCGCCACGACGCGCTCTCCGCGATCGTCGATTGGCTGATTGAAGAAACCGCCCGGGGGTTATAGGCGCTCGCTGGACCCGCGCCGACGGCCGGCTGGCGATCCGCTACCGTGGGCTCGACCTGCCCTACACCACCTTTGACAAGCTGCGGCAGGTTTCGCAGGCGACCATCGTCGAGAACAAGCCACTTAGCGCCGCCCTCTCGTACGTCGGCGAGCAACAGATCGAACGCGCGGAGGCCCGTAGCCAGTCCACCCCGCGCCGCCAGGGGCAGGTCAACCCCATGTTCAAAGTCGGCTGAAACGACTCCGGCCGCCGCATTCGCACGCCGGCACCGCACCGGCTCGACGGCGTTGTCTCTCGGTTCCGATTCTCTGCGGCGGACGCGTCCGCCGCAGCCCGGTCCTCCTATAGATCAATGCGTTATTGTCCGTCCCGTTCGACCAGAGCGTCTGTTTCGGGACTCTTGGCGCAGATAATGCCGGTGTAGCCCGCGAGGGAGATGCCCTCCTGCGGGGATGTTGCGCTCGTCGTGTCAAGCCCGGCGGGGGCGCATCAGGTGGTGGTGGTCGGCAGCGTAGAGCCGGCTTTCGGCTGCTCCCTCGTCGGCGAGCGCCTCGCCGACCAGCACCAATGCCGTGCGGGTGATATGCGCCTCTTTGGCTTTTTCGCGAATGTCGCCGAGGGTGCCGCGGATCAGCTGCTCATCCGGCCAGCTGACCCGATAGGCGACAATTGCGGGACACGCGGAACCGTAAAACGGTATCAGCGCGCGCACGACGCGCGCGAGGTTGGCGATCGACAAGTGGATCGCCAGGGTCGCGCCGATCGCGCCGAGCCGCTCTAGCTCTTCGCGCTCGGGCATCGGCGAGGATCGCGTCGCGGTGCGCGTCACGATCACGGTCTGGGCGATCTCCGGCAGGGTCAGCTCGCGGCCGAGTGCGGCGGCCGCGGCGGCGAAGGATGGCACCCCCGGGGTCACGTCGAACGGTATGCCGAGCGCTTGCAGCCGCCGCATCTGCTCGCCGATCGCGCCGTAGAGCGAGGGATCGCCTGAGTGGAGCCGGGCGATATCGAGCCCTTCCCGATGGGCCTCGGTCATATGCGCCATGATCTCGTCGAGGGTCAGGGGGGCCGTATCGATCACTCGCGCGCCCGGTGGAGCGGCGGCGAGGATGTCGCGCGGCACGAGCGAACCGGCGTAGAGGCAGACCGGGCAGCGCTCGATCAGCCGCAACCCGCGCACCGTGATCAGATCGGGTGCGCCAGGGCCGGCGCCGATGAAATGGACTATCACTGTGGGCCTTCACCCTCGGGACGAAGTGCCCGGGGGTTTGTCACGTGGGGAGCGCCGTCGAAATAGCCGCGCGGCGTGTAGAGGTAGGGGGGGTTGCCGGCGATGCGGCGGGTGCGGCTGCTCCCAACGAGGACCAGGGTCAGCATGTCGATATCGGCGCCGGCCAGCTCGGAGAGCGCGATGATATGCCGCTCTTCCCCGTCGCGCCCCAGGTTGCGGCCGATAAAGACCGGCGTCTGCGCCGGGCGATGGCGCAGGAGGATATCCGCCGCTTCGGCGAGGTGCGTCGGGCGTCGCGCCGAGCGCGGGTTGTAGAGTGCGATGACGAAATCGGCCGCTGCTGCCGCTTCGAGGCGCGCCCGGATGATATCCCACGGGGGCAGCAGGTCCGACAGCGAGATCGCGCAGAAATCGTGGCCGAGCGGCGCGCCGGCCCGGGCAGCGGCGGCCTGCAATGCGGAGAGGCCGGGGCAGACAAGGAGCTCGACCGCCCGCCATTCCGGTTTGGCCGCGCGGTCGAGAAGCTCGAAGACGAGGGGCGCCAGCCCATAAATCCCGGAATCTCCCGAGGAGACGAGCGCCACGGACCGGCCCTCGGCGGCGAGATCGAGCGCGAGCCGCACCCTCGCCTCCTCTTCGCCGATCGCGCTCGCATGCCGCTTTTTGCCGTCGATCGCACGACCCAGCAGGTCGAGATAGAGGCCATACCCGACCACGTCGCTCGCCCGTGCCAGCGCGGCGCTCGCCTCGGGCGTGCGCCAGGCGGGATCACCCGGGCCGATGCCGATGATGGCGAGCTTTCCCCGCGATCGCCCGATCGCGTCGGCAGCGATCGGTTCGGGCGCCCGCGCGATCGCGCAGGTCGCGCGCCCGGACTTGCGCTTTGGCACGACGAGCACCCCGTCGCGGCCGACGGCGGCGAGCGCCGCGCCTTCCGCGACCCCCCAGCAGCCGGTGGCGCGAAACACGACCTCCGAGCGCTCGGAGAGGCGTGGCGTCTCGGCGAGCAGGCGCTCCGTAGCAAAGAACCGTGCCGGCACCGCGAAGTTCCGCCGCAAGCGCGTGAATTCCCGGTTCTCCGAGCTTGAGCTCGATCGACACGATGGCGGCGACCGCGTCGCTCGCGAGCCCCGCCTCGGCGAGCGCCGACCGCGCCAGATGCACAATCTCCTCGGCGGAACAGCCGCGCTCGCATCCGATTCCGAGCGCCAGGATGGGCGGGTGGAAAACCAGGGCATGGGCGTCCGGACTGACCTCGTGGTCCGTCACGACGACACGTTCCGTGCTATCCTCCGTCCAGCGGATCGTGCCGGCACGCAACCACTCGGCACCCGCCACTTCTTCGATCAGAGAAACGGGATCTCCTCTGAGCAGCGCCGCTGCGACGGGTTTCACCTTCTCCGGATTGGCGATGCGCCAACCCGGCGGCGGTTCGTCGAGGGCGAGCCCGAGGCGGAGATCTCCGGCCGTGGTGATCGCCGCCGTCCCGCCCGTCAGCTCGGCGACGGCGCGGGCCAGCGCGTTGGCGCCCCGGTGCCCGCCGATCAGCGGCACTGCCACCGAACCATCCTCGGCGACCGCGACCACCGGTGGCTCCTGCCGCTTTGCCGCGAGCAACGGCGCGACCGAGCGGATCAGGATGCCGCTGGCGGAGAGGCCGATGATCGGCTGTCCCGCTTCGAAGAGCCGGGCGATGTGCAGAGACGCGCGGTCGTAGACCTCGTCCCAATCGCCGGGACAATCACGCGGCCCGTGCAGCCGCGCGCCGGGCAGCGCCGTTCGGAGGCGCCGGCCGAGCGCCGCACCGCCCGGCCCGAGCACGATGATCGCGATGTCGTCGGGGAGTAACTCGTTCATTATGCCAAAGCCTCGGGTAACACCGATGTATCTGTTATGGTTATCGAATTAACTCTGATTGCCGCAATTTGTCGATTGCAAGCGAAAATTATCTGCTAAAGTCGTCGCGGGGGATACCGGGGGCTCAAACCCATGCGATTCCTTTTGAACATCTGTTTCGTCGCGACGGTTGCCGCGATCGGTCCCGCGGTTGCGCAGGACGCTATGGAGGGCGAGGAGTCCATTCCAGCAATCGAGGCCACCGCTCCCCTCCCGGGAGTTCAGTGGCCGCCGAGTCGAGCCGGAGGTCTCAGCCTCCGCTCGGGAAATGTCGGCTTCCGGGTGTCGGGCCAGACCGGCTGGACCGACGCCGAAGTGAATCAACCAGTGTTCACTGGGGGGGCGATCCGGACCGACGCTCGATCCCGTGCCGAGATCCGGATCGGCGCGAATACCATCGACTTGTCCGCCGGCACCGAGATCGAAATTACGAGTTTGACGGATCAGTTCACCCAAATCGCCCTTTCGCGAGGGCGAATCGATCTTCGTCTGCGCCAAATCGGCGCGGGTGAAACGCTCGAGATCGATGTTCCGCAGGGCGGCATTTGGTTGCTGGGTCCGGGCACCTACGACATCGATGCGGGAAGCAGCGATCAGCCGCCGCGGGTCGCGGTTTCCGAAGGCACCGCACATTTTGTCGGGGCCGGCGGCGGCAATACGCCGATCGAGGGCGGTCAGATGGCAGTTCTGACGGGCTCGGACGGCGCTTCCGCCACGATCGAGCCGGCGGTGTCGGACGAGTTTGTCGAATGGGGCCGCGGGCGCGATTACGACGAGACCCGCCTCGCCGCGTCTTACTATATTTCTCCATACATGACGGGTTTTACCGAACTCGACGCCGCCGGCATCTGGAAAATCAACTCGGAATACGGCCCGGTGTGGTTCCCGACCGAGCCCGAAGAATGGGCACCCTATCGCTTCGGACATTGGAGCTGGATGGCGCCCTGGGGCTGGACCTGGATCGACGATCAGCCCTGGGGCTTCGCCCCGTCGCATTACGGCCGGTGGGCGCTGATCGACGAGCACTGGGCGTGGGTCCCCGGCGGCTTTGTCGCGCACCCCCTTTACGCGCCGGCAGTGGTTGCGTTCATTGGTACGCCCGGGGTCGGCTTGAGTTCGCAGGAGGGGGCTGCCGTCGCCTGGTTCCCACTCGCACCGGGCGAGGCCTATTGGCCGAGCTACACGCGAGATGTGAATTATGTTCGCAGCCTCAACCTGGGGAATGTTCAGGACGTCGAGACGATCAGGATGCAAGCCGACGGCGAGCCGCCTCTGGAGGTCTTCAACGGGGACTTCATCCATCGGCAGTTTGCCAGCGTGGTCCCGCGTTCGGTCTTCATTAATGGGCGGCCTGTCGCGCCGGCGCGCGTCACCCTGCCCGTACAGCGGCTGCAGAACGCGCCGGTGCTGATGGGGTCACCGCAGATCGCTCCGGCCTCCGCCCAACCGGTCGCCCGTGCCGCGCCCACGAGCGCTCCGGTGAGCCGGGTGGCTGTCAGGCTATCCCAAAAGGGCGGCTCCAAGCCCGTTCGCGCCGTTTCCATGCAGCCCCACCGCCATGGACAACCGGTGATCGTTCGCGGCGCGCATCTGCACGCCCCTTCCTATGCCGGCCAACCCCGCGGGCGGCAACTGATCGTGCTCCATCTGGCTCATAACCCTCATGGCGGGGCCGGGAAGGGAGCGCGACGGTGAGGGCAAGGCGACGGAGGCGAAGGCGATGATCGACTATCGCAGCGACAATACGGGGCGCGCCGCACCGCAAATTCTGGAGGCGCTGCTTCGGGCCAACCACGACACCGCGCTCGGGTATGGCGGAGACGAGTGGACCGCGAGCCTGCAACAGCGCTTCTCCGAGCTGTTTGAGACCGCGGTGCGGGTCTTCCCGGTCGCCACCGGGACTGCGGCCAACGCCTTGGCACTGGCCTCGCTCGGTCCCTCCTGGGGCATCGTCTATTGCAGCGAGGTCGCCCACATCAACACTGCCGAGGCCAACGCGACCGGGTTTTTCGGGGGCGGCACCAAGCTCGCCGCGATCGGCGGCGAACACGGCAAGATCGATGTCGATCTGCTCGCCGAAGCGCTGGCCGGGATCTCGCCGGCACAGCTTCATAGAGGCCGGCCAATAGCCGTCAGCCTGACGCAGGCGACCGACCTCGGCGCGGTCTACATGCTCGACGAGATCCGGGCGGTCGCCGAGGTGGCCAAGCGCCGCGGCCTCAAGCTCCACATGGACGGGGCGCGTTTCGCCAACGCCGTGGCGCGGCTCGGGTGCAGCCCGGCCGAGCCGACTTGGCGCTCTGGCATCGACATCATGTCGTTTGGGGCAACCAAGAATGGCGGGGCGCTGTGCGACGCGATCGTCGTCTTTTCGCCCGACCTCGCCGACGGTCTCGCAGTCCAGCTGCGCCGCGCGGGCCAGGTCTGGTCGAAAATGCGCTTCGCCTCGGCCCAGTTGATCGCCTATGTCGAGAACGGTCTCTGGCTCGAGATGGCGGGTGCTTCGAACAGGATCGCGGCGCGCATCGCCGTCGGCCTGCGCGACATTCCCGCCGTCCGGCTCTTGGCCCCGGTGGAAGCCAATGAAATTTTCCTCGAGCTGCCGAGCACGGCGATGGACGCGCTCGAAGCGGACGGTTTCCAGTTCTACCGGAGAAGCAGCACCCTCGCCCGCTTCGTCTGCCGTTTCGACACCACCGAGGCCGAGGCGGCACGATGACGGCACCCCGCGCCGCGGAGTAGCCCAACTCTCGGCCCCCGTCCGCGATCTGCCTTGCCACCTCGGCTTTCGCAACGTAATTAGAAATGGTGGCGTTTGGCGACCGGAATAAAGACTGCGGCTCAGAGCGGATAGACTGTAGTTCGTTACAGAATGTTACAAGTTGCCCGAGATCAACCTGTCGAATACGGAGGCAACGGAGCGAGAGATGCACGGCAAAATATTTGCGAACCTCTCGTTCGATGAGTTGGCGCAACAGCTCCGAAGGGCAGAGCCCGACCGCGCGGGTTCTGCCAAGAAGCTTGCCCCTGGAGCTTCGCCGCCGACCCGGCACATGGCCGCAGCGGGGCGTCCGGTCGGCAACCTGCTCTACCTTGTCTTCGTCGGGCTCGTCGCGAGCGCGACCATCGGTGTTTTCTTTGGCATCGGCTTTTTCTTGCTCGTGCAGCCCACGAGGGAAGTGATCGCCAGTTTGGGTACCCACGATCGCGGTATCGAAACCGACCCCCTGCGCTCCAGTGCTTTCCCGAGCCAAAATAGCGATGAGCTGCCTGCGGACCCTCCGACTGTGGCGACGCCCGCCGAGGAGAGTGTCGCGGCGCAGGCTGCCGCGCCAGTGCCTGCCGACGGCCAAGCGTCGGCGAGTGCTACAAGGGGCGTAACACGGAGTGCAGTTCGCGCACGACCTCGGCGCACCCGAGCCGCCAATCGCGATCGCACGCTCAATCCCACCCAACGCGCGGCATGGCGTGAATACGGGATATTATCGGCGGCGTATGACCGAGCGCACCGTTAAACCGTCCTAGACAGCATTAGCCGCTGACGCCGCCGCGAGCCAGATAGCCGAACCCATCCCAAGAACGTTCAGTAGAGACCAGCGACGCAAGCCGGATCTCTGCTGCGTGCGTCGGCAGCGATTTGCTATTCTGCGGCCTGAGCCGCCGCCTCGGAGTCAGGCAACATCCCGAGCGCGCGTTTGTAGACGTCGAGCAGGCTCTCCTGCTCGTCGTGCTCATCCTGGTCCATTTTTCGGATCTTGATGATCTGGCGCATGATCTTTGGCTCGAAGCCGGTACCTTTGGCTTCGGCATAGACTTCCTTGATGTCCTCGCCGAGCGCCCGCTTTTCCTCTTCCAACCGCTCGATGCGCTCGATCAAGGATTTCAGCTGTGCGCCCGCAACACCCCCGACATCCGGCATGATCCTCTTCCCCCGGTCATGATGCTGCCCCCGCAGCAAGGCCGCGGACGATAGCGATCGCGCCCTGCCGACGCAAGGCGCGACGGCCATCGCCCGCTCCGCGATCAATGCTTCTGAGAGGCGGCGAAAGCGGCCTTTTGCTCGGCGCTCGCTTCTTTCTGGTGTTTCGCCCGCCATTCGTCATAGGGCATGCCGTAGACGATTTCCCGCGATTCGGGATCTGTCAGCGCGAGGCCGCGATCTTCGGCTTCGGCGCGATACCATTTGGAGAGGCAGTTGCGGCAAAAGCCGGCCAGGTTCATCAGATCGATGTTCTGAACATCGGTCCGCTCGCGCAGATGCTCGACGAGGCGGCGGAAGGTTGCGGCTTCGAGTTCGGTGCGGGTCTTGTCGTCCATCGCGATCTCCTTCTTATTGCCGGTTAATATGTGGCCCTACAGCCGGCCGGTTTGAAGCATCGCCCTATACCGGGTAGACGAGTGAGATCGGGACGATCGTCGAATCGTAAACGCAGATCCTCTCGGCAAAGCGCAAGCTGCCGCCGTCCTCGACGACCCGGTCGTAATACCTGCCGCACAAAAACAGCTCGGACGGCTGATCGACCATCGTTTGACAAAGGGCGAAACTTGCGGTGAGGCGCAGACCATCCGGCCCTACCGCGCGCAAGCGGATATTGCTGGTCAGATGGCGCACGCTCCGAGGTACGAAGAGTGCCGTCTCGCGCAATGCGACAATGCGATCGGCCAGCATGTCCCGGCTCTCGCAATAGATCAGGGCGATCGGCAGCCCCTGCTCGAAATTCTCGCGCGGGATTATCTTGTAGAGGCAGTCCGCGGTGAAGAAATCCGGCCAGCGCTCGAGCTCGCCATCGTCCAGCGCGTCGGCGTAAGCACAATACAGATCGGCAAGACGGGTGCGCAACTCGATGGGAGCATCGAGACCGGGAGCCGCGATCATCGCCGATCAGAGATCCATGACCCGGCGATAGTGCTGGTAGAAGCCGCGGATCGCGGCCTCCGTCACCATGTGCGGCTCGTCGCGAACGGCGCGGCCGCCCATTTCGGCGATGCATTCGGCCGCTTCGTTGCCGTCGATCCCGGCTTGCGACAGCAGCATCGCCTCGCTGTCGTCCAGTGAGCCCAGGCCCGCCGGCCCCATCAGATTGGCCTGGCGCAGTCGGCGTTGCCGCATCTCTGGCGTGTCGTCGGCATAGCCGAAGAAGGTCCAGGCGAGATCGAAATGCCCGGTGTCGATCGGCACGATCTGCCGCGTCGCCAAGGTGTTCGATTGTTGTTGGACGATCAGGTTGGGCCACACGGTCTGCATCACGACAGTGGCATCGCCGGCGAATTCGCGCACCGGCTCCAAGAGGCGCGGATCGCGCAGCGCGAAGTTCGGCTTGAACGCGCGCATCTGCCGGGTCGCCTCGTTCTCCTGCTGCTCGCCCCTGCGGCTGACCAGCACGCCGTGGCGCCCGGTCGTATCCATCTCTATTGCCGATTTCTGATCCAGCCGGAAGAGCCCGAAGGTCACCAGGAACACATGTAGCAGGCTGGCATGGTACGGATCCTTGATGTTCTCGAACATCAGCTTCCAGTTGCTCGGGATCCGTTGCCGCAGGTAACCGAGCACGACGAGCTCGCGGCCCGCGAAGACCCGGTCGAAGTAGCCGAGCATGGTTTCGCCGAGATAGCGGTCGAACACCTCGGGCTCGGGCGCGAAGCTGGCGAAGACGACGCCATGGCGGCGCACCACCGAGAGGCGCTGCAGCCCGTGCTCCTCCAGGCGAAAATCCGCCGGCATGCCGCCTTGGCCGTGATAGCCTCGGCGAAACGGCACGCCGATCAGCTTGCCGCCGAGATCGTAGGTCCATTGATGATAAGGGCAGATGAACTCCTTGGCCGAGCCGCGACTGACCGAGCAAAACTGGGCGCTGCGATGGGCGCAGCGATTGACGAGGACATGGACCTCGCCGGACGCGTCGCGCACGGCGACGACTTCTTTGGCGCCGAGCCGGCTGCGCTTGAAGTCCCCGGGTTTCGCGATCTCCGCTTCGAGACAGACATAGAGCCAGCCAGGACCCTCGAATATGCGTTCCTGCTCGCGCACGAAGATCGCGGCGTCGGTATAGACCCAGTTCGGGATGCGCGAGCATCCGGCATCGGGCCATCTGCGGCCATCTAATATCTCGGCGCCGGTCTCGATCGGGTATCCGGTGGCTCCATCGGCTGGTCGTATCTGTCATGATATCGTCAAGCTGCGCCACACGACAGGGAGCGGGGAAGTGTCCTCATAGCCTTGGGTGCGTCAAGTCAAGCAAATTACTCTCGAGGGCAGTGGCCGGTGGTTTGACCAAGGTTCGTCGGCCATTCCCTCCGCGAAGCCGGGCCCGCCTCGTCGATAGACACCGAGACGGCATCCCTGGTTGCTCGAACTACAATCATCAATTGAGTTGGTAATGACTCGCAGCTGTATCTGCAGGCCAATCTGCAGCAAGTTTTCTTGTCCATCAACCGGTGATATGTGCCGGACCTACGTCCGGCACAATCGGATCAGGGCGCTAATGAAGGCGGTTTGGGCGGCAGTTCAGGCTTGGATGAAGGCAAGAAGTTCCTATTTCTACTTTGGATTCAGCACATCCGAATGGGCGCGTGCGAACTCGCCAACGCTCATGGGCTTCCGACCCGTCAGCTTTTCGACGTTATTGTTCATTCCTGACATCACGCCATGCTGGTAGGCGTCCATGGCGCCCCAGAAGTGCTGGATCATGTACGCCGAAACCCCCATCGCTTCCAAAGACTTGCAATATTCATCGATCGGGACGTTCTGGAAGACGATTTTGCGCCCCAGAGCTTCACTGAGTTCGGACGCCATTTGCTCGTGGTCCATTTCCACTGGACCGAAAAGCGGGTAGGTTTGCCCCTTATGTTCACTCGGGTTTTGCAGGATTGCAGCGATCACGCGCCCCTGGTCCTCCGCCCCGATGGGCGCATGTCGCCCCTTGCCGACAGGCAGCCTGAGAATCCCTTTTTCAACAAAGAGAGGGAGCTGAAACGGGTAGAGCAGCCATTCGAGGAAATAGGTCGGACGAAGATGGGTGACTGCGAGACTCGACCAATTGAGAACCTGCTCAGCGATGAAAGTCTCTCTACATGAATTACTTTTCGAATGGCGATCAGCTGATCTCTGAGACAAATTGATGACGGCGGGGACGCCCGCTTCCCTCGCGGCCTGCGCAAAATTGACGGTCGCATCGAAACCCGTGCGGCTGCATCGTCGCTTACAGCAAGCCAGACCTGAGTCCGGCTCCCGGCGTCCAAATCGTCTGGCGCTCCCGGGCCTCCCATCTTGGTTGGCACCCACCCAGGTTCGAGTGCATTAGACAGTACTTCTGGCCAATGGCGTGCTACCGCAAAAGCTAATAAGACGTCATGGAGCTTCGAATCGGAATACGCTGCCGCGCCGTTCCAAGGTCGACGTTCCCAAGCGAGATCCTCAAGGCTTATGTCGCCGCTCCG